>Ga0302319_10003083_pt1 | contig 35219 bp, 31 predicted proteins | sample Bog_T0_2_FD_203319 | JGI IMG/M metagenome (GOLD analysis project Ga0302319, IMG submission 203319) | Peat permafrost microbial communities from Stordalen Mire near Abisko, Sweden - Bog_T0_2 | ecosystem: Environmental > Terrestrial > Soil > Wetlands > Peat | place: Sweden: Abisko, Stordalen Mire...
GCGCCTGCAGTCCGCCAGCGAACATCCGCACGGCCTGAGCGAAATCGACTACGATGCATTGTTCACGCGCGACACGCATATCGTGTTTGCGTTCCACGGCTACGCATCTCTGGTTCACCGCCTCACCTATCGCCGCACCAATCGCAACATGCATGTCCGCGGCTATAAGGAGGAGGGCACGATCACCACACCGTTCGATATGCGTGTGCAGAACGACATCGACCGGTTCCATCTGGTACAGGATGTCATCGATCGGTCGCCGCAATTGGGCGATAAGGGCGACTATCTGAAGCAGATGATGCGGGAAAGGCTCATTGAGCACAAACGCTTCATCGACCAGCACGGCCAGGACATGCCCCAAATCCTGAACTGGAAATGGGGCAGCGCGGCATGACCGCGCAACAGCTCGCTGAAACCGCTCGTCTTCTGGTAGCCGATGGCCGCGGCTTGCTGGCCATGGATGAGAGCAACGGTACATGCGACAAGCGCTTTACCGCGGCAGGGATTCCAGTCAGTGTCGATGCCCGGCGGAGCTACCGCGAACTGCTGATAACCGCGCCTGGACTCAGCACCAGCATCAGTGGCGCCATTCTTTATGATGAAACGATACGGCAAACGAGCGCGAGCGGCATACCTTTTGTAAAGCTACTGAGCGATGCGGGGATCATGCCGGGCATCAAGGTGGATACCGGAGCCAAGCCACTCGCGCTGCATAACGGCGAAAAAGTGACCGAAGGCCTGGACGGATTGCGCACCCGGCTGCGCGAATATCGCCAGATCGGTGCGCGGTTCGCGAAATGGCGGGCGGTTATCACCTTGCGCGACGGCATGCCCACACTTGCCTGTCTCGATGCCAATGCGCACGCTCTCGCCCGCTATGCGGCCTTATGCCAGGAAGCCGGGCTCGTGCCCATCGTGGAGCCGGAAGTGTTGATGGAAGGCGATCACACGCTGGAGCAATGCCGTAATGTGACGGAGGAGACGCTGCGCAGCGTGTTCAATCAGCTGACAATTCAGAGCGTGCTGCTCGAGGGCATGATCCTGAAGCCGAACATGGTGCTGCCCGGCCTGGGTTGCCCCAATCAGGAGAGCGTGGACGTCGTGGCTGAAACAACCGTGCGGTCGCTGCTGCGCGTGGTACCGGCGGCGCTGCCGGGAATTGCATTTCTATCGGGCGGGCAGTCGGGCGAACTTGCTTCGGCACGGCTCAATCAGATGAACGTGATAGCCAATCGTCCGGGATCGCACTTGCCGTGGCGCCTGGCCTTCTCCTTCGCGCGCGCGATACAGACCCCGGCTTTGGCAATTTGGCACGGCAAAGCGGCCAATGCGAAAGCTGCGCAAATCGCCCTGGTGCATCGCGCCACCTGCAACCTGGCAGCGCTCAGCGGTAACTATTCCGCTGCGATGGAACTGCAGCCGACGTTACAAGTGGCGGCAGCCGCATAATACCACGGCGGCGCAGTTTACTGAGGGGCATCGCATGGCTGAGCGCCAGACAGCACCGCTGAGGCTTTTCTATGTCCGGCATGGCGAAACCGCCTGGTCGCTGACACGCCAGCATACCGGCCGCACTGACCTGCCTCTCACCACAACCGGTGAGGCGGAAGCCCGCGCCCTTTTGCCATGGCTGAGTCACCTGAAATTCAGCCATGTGTTCACAAGCCCACTGCAACGGGCGCGGCGCACCTGCGTATTGGCCGGCCTTGGCGACGCGGCCGAGATCGAGCCGGATCTGGCCGAATGGAATTACGGCGATTATGAGGGAAAACTATCAAGCGACATCCGCATGAACCATCCTGGATGGAATGCGTTCGTCGACGGCTGCCCGGGCGGCGAAATGCCCGGCGCGATATCGGACCGCGCCGACCGCCTAATCTTGCGCCTCGGTACCCTGACAGGAAACGTAGCACTGTTTTCCCATGGCGAGTTCGCCGGCGTTCTCGCCACACGGTGGATCGGATTGCCGGTGTCAGACGGCGCGCATTTCTCGCTGGATACGGCTTCGATGAGTATACTTGGCGAAAATCCAAGCCATCCGGAGGTTCGTGCCATCAGGCTATGGAATGCTGTGCCTGGTATGCTGCGGTTGTGACCAGCGAGAAAGCGCTTCTTTTTGAAAATAGAAGCAAACACTTTTGCGACTGATGCCGCCCACGGATGATCCAACGTGCGCGATGACGCCGGGTCGGTAGCAAAAGCGTTTTTGGTTCTCTTTTTTCAAAAAAACGAACTGCTTCTTTTCGTGTATTCTCAGCCCGCATAGCCTTAGAAGGTCACCTGCGCGCGAAATCCCAGCACTACCGCATCATGGGTATTGGCCTGCGCATTTGGCTGAATCACATATTGGATATCGGGCTGAAAGTGCACCCCGCGCAGCACATGGATGTCGTAATTGGCTTCCAGCACCGTCTCCTCAGTCTGGATGCCGGTGGCACCGTTGCTATAAGGCAAGCCCAGTGTTTGTTCGATTCCCTGCACATTGCCCAGGCGACCACTGATGGTGTTGTGCAGGCACAGTAAATTGATTGCGTCCTGCGGCCTGGCGGCCCAGAAGTCCTTATCGATCAATCCGACAAAATATTGTTCGGCATAGGCCGTATTGTTTGCATCGTTGTGAATGAAGCCGGCAAGCGCGATAATCCCGTCGCTCGGACCGCTGCCCTGGCGCAGTAGCATCTGGTCCGCCAAAGCCCAGAACTGGGTGTTGCCGGTGCGCGTGCGCGCGGTGACACCGGGCACTCCATCGGTTGCCAGTACGTTGCCGAAATCCTTATAGCCGGACGATGTGTCGTAACCGACGCCGACGGCGTAGTGGCCGGGCATTTGGCTGTCACCGAATTTCGGCTCCCACCCAATTTGCACAGGCAGGTATACGCCGCTGTCCTGTGACGTATCGAACTTGAATCCGCTACGGAAATTATCGTAGCTGTAGAGGCCCTGATTGACCTCGTAGACCCCGAAAGTGAGATAGGTTTGCGATGTCGGACGAACTTTCATGCGCGCCGCCCAAACTGCGTCCGGATAGGCACTATGCCCGATATCGCCGCCGGGCAGCGCTTTGGGATCGCCGCACAGTCCGTTGTTCATGAATGCACAGTAGAGCGATGAGCTCGCAAAATCGTTCTCCACGTTCATGCGGCCCGCTGCGATGTCCAGGCGTTGGTCGAACAGAGTTTCCTGAGCGTAGGCCGAGACAAGATGCACGACAACATCGCCGCCTGAGCCGTAGATCTCCTGCACGGGTAGCAAATGGTCGCCGAACAACTGGCTGTCGCTACTGCCGGAACGGTCCACGATGATGATATGTGTTGACAGGCCAGTGAGGCCGGCCAGGCGCTCCCAATTGATGTCGTTGTTAAGGCCAATCTGATTAGCGAAGGTCGCACCCTGTTTAGTGCCACCACTCACATTGCCGGCGAACTCAGTCAGGGCATTGAGCTGAATATTGACGCCTTCCGCTGCAAGTTGCGTTTGCAGGCCGCCCCAGTCGCCGAAAGCACGTTCAACCGGCGGGGCATCGATGGCCTGTGTGGGCGTAGGCGCGGGCGCCGGTGAAGCGCTTCGCGTTGTAATAACGGTCGGATTGACTGTTTGGGCGAGCGCAACGGGCGCCACATAGAGGGCGGCAAGACCCAGGGCGACCGCGTAGGTCGAAAGACGTAGGAATCCGTTCATTGCGCATCCTCCGGTAGCGTCCACGGTTCACATACCAGAGGCCGCAGCTACCCGACTGTGATGCAATTGCAGCTCCAGGCCAGTATCGGAATTTACCTATGCCAACTGATGAGGTGTGTGCCCCCTGCCAGACTCGGCGCGCGTTTGGGTGGCGATAGGTCGCTACAGATGGGGTTGCTTAGTAATTGGTTATGCGGTTGCGGGCGTCAGCCCAGCATTGACGTCTTCTATCCAGACGCAGCTGCGAACTCATCCTCGACCGACTTAACCTTCTCCAGACGACGGCGGTGTCGCTCGGCACCTGTGAAGCGTGCAGCGAGGAACCTCTCGATCAACTCCAGTGCCAGCGAATCACCAATCACCTTGCCGCCTAGGCAAAGAATGTTCATGTCGTCGTCCTCCACGCCCTGATGGGCGGAAAAGACATCGTGTATGAGCCCGGCGCGAACGCCTGGGACCTTGTTGGCAGCTACCGATGCGCCCACGCCACTGCCGCAAAGCGCCAACCCGCGCTCGATTTGTCCTTCGGCAACGGCCTTGGCAAGTGGAATTATGAAATCGGGATAGTCGTCGGCGGGGTTCATGTGTGGGGCCCCAAAATCAATCACTTGGTGGCCCGATTGGCGCAGTGCTTGTTCGAGCATCGCCTTCAAGGCGAAGCCACCATGGTCAGCGGCTATTCCAATTTTCATGTTCGCGCTCTCCAGTAAAGTGTCATAACTCATAATTTTAGGGAGGCGTTGAGGCCACCTTTGGTCACCCGCCTTCCTTTCTGATATCTGCACTGCGCCCATTTGCAATTTGCATGGGCGGTCGCATTCCGTCGGCCATTGCTAATCCGCCATTTGAACCACCAAGTTGCGCACGCATTGCTGAAATAACATGCGCGTAGTCGGGCGCACCAAAAATGCAGCTGCCTGATACGAATGTATCGGCTCCGGCTTCAGCGATCCTGCGTATGTTGTTGACCTTCACACCGCCATCAACCTCCAGGCGGATGTCCCGGCCACACGCATCGATAATTTTCCGTGCCCGCTCGAGTTTGCGGAGGGCTGTGTCGATGAAGCACTGCCCAGGGAAGCCGGGATTTACGCTCATGATCAGCACCAGGTCGACTTTATCGGTGATCCATTCGAGGGCATCCAGCGGCACCGCCGGGTCGAACACCACGCCTGCCAGTGCCCCTTGCGCCTTGATCATCTGTAGCGTGCGATCAACGTGCGTCGTCGCGTCGACATGGAAGCTGATTCGGTTAGCGCCCGCTTCGATGAAAGCCCGTGCCAATGTGTCTACCGGCGAGACCATGAGGTGCACATCTATGGGAACAAAAACGCCGTCGGGCCGGACAGCGCATCTGCGAAGCGCCGCACAAACCATTGGTCCGAGGGTCAGGTTCGGCACGAAATGGTTATCCATCACGTCGAAGTGAATCCAGTCAGCGCCAGCCGCGATTACCTTAGTGATCTCCTCGCCCAACCGGGAAAAGTCGCTCGACAAGATGCTCGCGGCGATTCGGTACCGGCTTAGGGGTTGCATGGCGAAACTTGGTTCTCAATTGGCTCGGCCTGCTCTTTGACTTCGGCCGTCGCGAGCAACGCGTCTATCTCGTCCCGCTTGGGTGCCGATGGCTGGGCGCCGAGGCGCGTCGCGGCCAGGGCGCCGGCGGCATTCGCAAACAACGCCGATTCGAAAATCGACTGGCCTTCGCCAAGTGCAACTGCAAGGGCGCCGTTGTAGATGTCGCCGGCGCCGGTCGTGTCGATGGGGGTTATCTTGAAGCTGGGCACCAGCTTTTTCTCGTCCTTCGTCGCCACAAAGGACCCTCGCGCTCCAAGCGTGATGATGGCCGTTTCGATGCCCATGGAAATCAGTTCATCACACGCCCGTGCGGCGTCGGCCAGGGTCTTGACCTTGATCCCAGTGTAAAATTCCGCCTCGATCTCATTCGGTGTGAATATGGATACCTGCTTCAGCAGCGCCCGCGTCAAGTATTGCGCCGGCGCGGGATTGAGAATGATGCGTACACCCGCCTTGGAAGCAAGCGAAGCTGCCGCCTCGACAGCAGCGATCGGTATTTCGAGCTGCATAATGACGACCTCGGCGCGGGCTATAGCCTTCCCGGCATCGCTCACGTCTTTGAGCGAGAGGTGCGCATTCGCGCCGGACGCAACGGCAATGCTGTTTTCGCCAGATTTCTTGTCGACACAAATCAGCGCCACGCCGGACTTGGCACCGGGATCGCGAACAATGAAGTCGGTGTTGATGCCTTCCTTCTTGAATCCATCAATGGCTTGGTTACCAAACATGTCCCGGCCTAAACACGCAACCATTGTCACATGTCCACCGGCGCGTGCCGCGCCCACGGCCTGATTGGCGCCCTTGCCCCCCGCTGCCATATTGAATTCACCGCCGATCACCGTCTCTCCGGGCTTGGGAAGACGGTCCAGCCGAATGACCATGTCGGTATTGGAACTGCCGACGACAACAACATCGATCTTTTTCATGACTTCGCTCCGGCTAGCTTTTGGACACGATAAGCACGCCGAGGCCGACGATATAGAGGCCGAACATGCCGGCGAGCAGGACATTGGTCCGCTTCGGAGCATTCTTGAACTCGTGCCAGATGAACACGCCCCAGAAGGCGCCGATCAATGTCGCGCCCTGTCCCAATCCGTAGGCCAGCGCCGCACCTGCTTTCGTACTCGCGATAACATTGAAGCACATGCCCAGGCTCCAGATCACCCCACCGAGGATGCCGATGACATGCAACCGCAAATTACCCTTTAGGAAGTAATCCTTGAAAGATACGGGACTGCCATTCAGCGGCCTGATCATCATGAGACTGTTCCAGAGAAAGCTGGAAACGAGCACCCCAAGAGAGAACAGGACCAAAGCGGTATAGGGCGACAGCTTGCCGACCGGTTCCATGCGAACGATACCCTGGACCGTTGTGATGGTGGCTAGAGAGGCGGCAACAAAACTGTAAAACCAGCCCATCAGGAAGCCCGCAGCGACGGCGACGGCCACGCCCTTCCACGGGTGCCTGTTTTCTTTTATGGCGAGCCGATTATAGGCCAGAGCATCGAGTATGATGGCAAGGACGATGGCGCCGACTCCGGCGGCAAGCACGGGAACGTTGCCAACCCGCGTGGAATAATAGGTGGTAACAACACCTAGAACTAGCGCCAGCCCTACCCCAACTGGAAATGCGACTGCCATGCCGGCAATGTCGATCGCTGCAACAAGCAGGATGTTCCCCAGATTGAAGATCACACCACCGAGAAACGCCGCACCCAGCCACAAAGGCATTGCCTGATGCAGATCGGCGACGAAACCGCGGCCGCTGCTACCGATGCTTCCCATGGTAAACGCCAACAGCAATGCCAGAAGCAGCACACCGATGGAATAGTCCCAGTAGTATAGCTGGAATGACCATTGTTCGGTCGCCATCTTCTGGGTATTGGCCCACGAGCCCCAGCAGAGCATCGTTACCACGCACATGGCAATTGCAAGGGGTGTGGACTCTACAATGAACACGGCGATACCTTCTGTTTATTTCAGAGGCTAGGCCGGTTCAACCAGCTCTAGGGTGCCCCCGAAGTTAGTGCACTGCAATAAGGCCTGGCAGGATCGGAAACTACCTATGGGGGTTTTGAGCCCCAGCGCCTGGCCGCAGCGTTATTTGATCGCAATGGAAGTAGCATCGAGACCCAGGCGGCTGACGACCTGCCAATGCACCGCATCCAGCACGAAGGTAAAGCAGCAGGCGGCACAGAGTATCTCGCCTACGAGCACCGGCGGCAACGCCGCCATCGCTAAGCCGTATACCGCCAGGCCAGCCGCAACTGCCACATCGACGCATGAGGATAGCGCCACCATAAGGCTCGGCCGCAGACTCCAGGCATGCGGGCGCCCGCGAATGCCATAGATCACCGCCTGACTGCCAAAAACCAGCGTCAGAAAGGACATCGTCTGCAACTGTGCCAATGGAAGATGCAGGGAGTAATTCCCGAACGCCAGCACGCCGCAGCAGAAAGCCAGCAGGCTGATTGCCAAAATGGCCCCGGCAGCAGTCAATCTCCCAATGCGCCAGCTATTCGGCGCAGGCGAAGCGCGCACATTATCCGTGGTGAGCGACATGGCCAGAAAATCGCCCTCGATCATCATAATCACCATGAGCAGCGGTGTCATGACGGCATGGCCCGTCATGATCAGACCAGCCAGCAGGAAGAATACATTGAGAATCTTATGCACGATCGAGTTGAGCGTGTAGGTCTGGATGCGTTGGAACGTCGTGCGCCCCTCACGCACAGCCGCCACAATGCCGGTCAAGCCTGGCTCCGTCAGCACCATGCCCGCAGCCGATTTCGCTACATCCGTTGCGGTGGAAACCGCGATACCGATATGCGCCTGCCGGAGCGCAGGCGCGTCGTTGGCGCCGTCGCCGCACATGCCCACGGTCAAGCCGCCCGCCTGAAATGCCTTGACCAGCTTGTATTTCTGTTCCGGCAAAATCCCGGCGAACACGGCGAAGCGTCCTGGCTTGATGCTCTCCGGTATCGGCCCGGGCGGGCACACATCGCCTTTCATGCCGACGGCGCCTGCAATAAAGCGCGCGGTAGCTGGGGCATCGCCGGTTAGCATGACGGTACCAACGCCAAGTGATCTCAGCTCTGCCACCAAGGCCGCCGAATCCGGGCGCGGCGGATCGCTCAACGCAATCAATCCGGCAAGCCGCATCGCATCCGGTGGCCCGATCGCCACGGCCAACACGCGAAAGCCCTGCTGCTCCAGTGCGGCATCTGCCGCCGCAGCGCCAGACTCGGCCCGCGCCATGGCGCTAATGACGGCAAACGCACCCTTGACCACGCGCAACGTTTCGCCGTCAGCCCCAAGCAAGGTTGCCGCCGACATTTTCGTGCCAGGGTCGAACGGCTGAAAACTGACCGCGCGCGGCAATGCGGCGCCGTGCGCCGGCAGCGCGGCAATCGCTGCGGTTCGTATCGCATTATCCACCGGATCCTGACCGCCGTCCGAACTGGCAAGTGCTGCCAGCGTCAGCACGTGCGCATCGTCGGTGCCATACATGGGCTGCACATGCGAAACGGCCAGCGCGTTCCGCGTCAGCGTGCCGGTCTTGTCGACGCACAACACGTCCATCGTGCCGGCTTCATCGACCGCGGAGAGCCGGGTCGGCAACACCCCTAGCGTCGATAGCTTTTTAGCGCCGATCGCGGCAGCAACGGTAAATGTCGCCGGCAGCGCTACCGGAATTGCGCCGAGCATCGCGGCCAGAACCAAGGGCACAATTTCGGCGGGCGGCAGGTGCAGAAATGCCGCATAGGCTGCGAGAGCAACGATGACGCAGAATGCGAAACCGACCAGATTGCGCACCACGTGCACGACGGCCTTTTCCTGTGAACTGACGATTTTCGCGGTGCGCACCAGCTCCGCGGTGTGGCCGAATTCCGTGCGCGCGCCGGTTGCCGTGACCTCCGCCTCGGCCTCGCCGCGGCGCACCAGGGCGCCGGCAAAGGCCTGGTGTCCGCACTCGGCTTCCACGGGCACAGATTCCCCTGTCAGCATGGATTGATCGAGCAGTACGCTGCCGGATAGCACCCGCACATCGGCTGCCACAACGCCACCGAGCGAGAGTTTGATGACATCGCCGGGCACCAGGCCGATGGCTGGCATCGTGGTCCAGGCGCCGTCCCGGCGCACTGATGCGGTCAATGCGAGGCGCGAGCGGAGCGCTGCGAGCGTATGCTGGGCGCGCCCTTCCTGCACCAAGCCGATAACCGCATTGAAGACCACGAGAAAGACGATGACGCCAGCCTCGGTGTATTTTCCGAGCGCCAGTTCAAGCAGCGCCGCCGCCTCCAGCATCCACGGCACGGGCGCCCAGATTTGGCCGAGTGCACGTAGCCAAGGATGCAGGCTTACGTCCGGCATGGCATTGCCGCCGACGCGCTTTAGGCAAGCCTGAGCCTCTATGCTGGTCAAGCCCGCTTGCGTGGTGTCCATCAAATCAATTCAAGGCGCGGGCCGCCGTACGCCAGCCACGGAAACTACCTACTAGCTCGGCATGAGTAGAATCCGACGCTGCCACCTAAGTTCGAACGCCTCTAGCCTGTTGAAGTCAGCCCTTGGCGATCTGGGCAGATGACGACAAACGGGCAAACTCTGTTGCGGCTTGTCATTGCACCGCAGCGCGGCCGAGTTCGCTCTATGCGGAGGCGCAGCATTATCAAAAACGCAATAGCGGCGGACCAGGCACCTAACGCCACAGCAAATGTGGCGGCGTCGCAAGTTGATTGGCCGGTAGAGGCTGGCATGCGCCGACCGCTGGCGTCCGGTTTAGCGCTCATAGCCCAGTCCGGCCCCACACGGCAGCCGGTCGCCGGCCCGTCCGAGCCGCCTAGGGTCTCCCTCCGCAGAAGCCTTTTCCGGCAATGACCGCATTCGGCTCCTTGGCGCCGCCGGCGACCGCAGCACCGCACGCAAGCACAAGCGCTGACAGCGCCCGATGGCGCAGCATCCGGCCGGGCGCTCGACCAAATTTTCCAATCGTCTGCGTCGGCGGGTCCGCGGGCGGCCTAGACGCCTATATTCGCCTGTTGCGGCATTTGCCGAACGATCTCGATGCCGCCATTGTCATCGTCAATCATCTGCGAACCGTTTCGACGCAGCTACATGAAATCCTGCCGCATTACACGGACATGCCGGTCAGGCTGATTACCGATGGGCTACCCGTGGCGACCGATACTGTGTTCATCATTCCTGAAAAACGTGACTTGCATGTGCGAAACAGCGCTTTTCAATTAAAGCCTATTTCGAAGCCGCATGGCTGGCCCGACGTGATTACGGTTTGCCTGCAATCGCTGACCCGCCACTGGGATGGCCAGCTGATCGCCGTTATCGTTTCCGGATATGACGGCGACGGGGCCGCCGCGTTGTGTAGTATCCGGGATGCCGGCGGCATAACGATTGCCCAGAAGCCCGAAACGGCCAGCGCACCCGATATGCCGGAATCGGCGATTGCCACTGGCTGCATCGATTTTGTTCTCTCCCCGGAAGCGATTGCCCAGAAGATCGGCAGCATCGCGCGCTGGGGCAACCTGCCATCTGCGCCTTATCCGCGGCGGCGATACAGCCTTTCGTCAGCCAACCAGACGGCTGCCATTGCTCCCGCAGGCGGCTAGACGGCCTAGCAGCGCGCTGAGGCGATCTGCATTTCCTGTGTCTTCGCTCTGCGTAGTTTCCGACGCTGCCGCGGCTAGATTTGTTGATTACGCTGCAATTGCACGCGCCACCCACAGTAGGCGTTTGTGCCGTGCAGCCTATGGCTGCACCGCCGCCTACCCCGCCGGACAAATACGATTGGAGACAGTCAGCCTATGGACACGACGCCATCCAACCCAATGGGACGCCACAGGTTTCCTGAGGATGACCGCAGAACCATGGCGAGCAGTCCCAAGCTTGGCGTCACGTTCCGGTATGTGATACCGGCCGCGATTCTGTTGCTGATCGGGGTCGGCTTCGCTACGTCGTATCTGGTCAAACTCCTTTGGATGGAACAGCTCCATTACACTGGTATCTTCTGGACGCTGCTATCTGTTCAATGGACCATGTTCGCGCTCGCCTTCGCCGTGGTTTTCCTCTTCGTATGGATCAATCTGACGCGGGCGCTGAGCCTGAGTGGCGCCTTGCATCCGTTGCGTGCCGGGCTGCCTCGGCACGACCGCCCGGAAACCAGTGTGGACATGGATGCCGGTTTCGACATCCCACCGCATTTGCTAACATCCATGGGCGTCATTGCCAGCCTTGCCATCGCCTGGCTGGCCGCGGACGTTTTCTTCAGCCAATGGGATACGTATTTGCGGTTCCGCTATGGCGGTGCGTTCGGCTCCGCCGATCCGCTGTTCGGCGTGGATATCGGATTCTATATATTCCAACTGCCATTCTATCAACTCCTGCAAACCAGCGTGATGCTGCTTGGCGTGGTAACACTTTGCGGTGTGGGCGTCATTTATGGCTCGTTCGGTCTGGTGCAGGCCAGCCGCAGCGGCGAGGGCATACTCGGCGCCAAGGCGATATCGCACCTCTCCCTGCTGCTCCTGGTCGTAACCGCGGATTGGGGCCTCGGTTTCCTGCTGGATCATTACGAGCTCGTCTATTCAACGATCGGCGTCGTCTATGGCGCCGGGTTTACCGCCGATCACGTGACCAAGTGGGCGCTGTGGGGCATGACGGTCGCATCCGTGGCCGCGTGCGTCCTGCTGGCCGTGAACGCAATCCATCCACGCGTGAAGCCTCTGATCTTCGGCTCCGGAGTCTATATTGGCCTGTATATTGTGCTCATTGAGGTCATCCCGGCGTTGTTTCAGCAATTTGCCGTCGTGCCGAGCGAACTGGCGTTCGAAACGCCCTACCTGAAGAGCAACATCGCACTGACGCGCGCCGCCTTCGATCTCGATACGATCCAGGAAACCTCCTACCCGGCCCTGGCGGACCTGACGCCGGCGGTTCTGGCACGAAATGCTGAAACGATTCAGAACATTCGCCTGTGGGATGAACGCCCACTCCTGCAAATGTATCAGCAAACGCAGGCCATTCGCCTCTATTATCAATTCTACAACGTCGCCGTGGATCGCTATCATTTGCAGGACGGCACGCATCAGGTAATGCTCGCCAGCCGGGAACTTTCACCCGCCCTGCCGGAAGCGGCACAGACCTGGGTGAACGAAACGCTAGAGTTCACGCACGGCTATGGGCTCGTGATGAATTACGTCTCGAAGACCGTGGGTGGCGGATTCCCGCTCTACCTTCTCGAAAACGTGCCCGCGACACCCAGCGCGGGCCTCGCCGTCACCCAGCCGGCGGTCTATTACGGCGAAACCATGCCGGGATACCGTATCGTTGCGACGAAAACCAACGAGTTCGACTATCCGAAAGGCAACGACAACGTCTACACAAGCTATGCCGGCAGCGGCGGGATACCGTTGGATGGTTTCTGGCGCAGGGCGCTGTTCGCCTGGAACGAGGGGGATATTAATATTCTCCTGACCACCTATTTAAAGCCAGGCAGCCGGATTCAAATCTGGCGCGACATTCAGCAGCGCGTGTCAAAGATTGCGCCTTTCCTGAATCTCGACAGCGACCCTTACCCGGTGCTGAGCGCCGGCAAGCTCTACTGGATTCAGGACGCCTACACCACCTCGAACCAGTTCCCGTATGCAAGCCCGTATCAGGCGGGTTTCGGCCAGACGGTCAATTACATTCGCAATTCAGTCAAAATTGTCGCCGACATGTATGACGGCACCGTCAAGTTCTATATCATGGATCCGAAAGATCCGATCCTGAGCGCATACAGACTGGCTTTCCCAGGCGTTTTTGGCAAGCTCGATGAAATGACGCCGGATCTCAAATCGCATCTGCGGTATCCGGAAGATCTGTTCGCCATGCAGGCCGATCAGTACAAGACATTTCACATGACCGATCCGCAGGTCTACTATAATCGCGAAGATCTTTGGGTTTCGCCAAACGAAACCTATGCCGGCCAGCAAGGCCCCATGCAGCCCTACTACATTCTGATGAAGCTGCCGGGCAGCGATACGCTGGAATACCTACTCATGACGCCGTTCACGCCGAAGGGCAGAAACAACATGATTTCCTGGATCGCGGCGCGATGCGACTTTCCGGATTACGGGAAGAAGCTGTTCTACGAGCTGCCGAAAGAAAAATTGATTTACGGGCCTAATCAGATCGAAGCGATGATCGACCAGAACGCGACGATTTCCCAGCAGCTCACGCTATGGGATCAGAAAGGGTCGCATGTCCTGCGCGGCAAGCTGATTGTGACTCCGATCGAGAATTCGTTCCTGTACGTAGTGCCGATCTATCTGCAGGCGGAAGGGGAGAACTTTCCCCAGCTCAAGCGTGTGATCGCGGTAACCGGCAATAGAGTGGTCATGGCGCCGACTTTGGATGAAGCCATGACCGATCTTTTTGCCAAGCAACAGCCACTGGCAGTGTTCGGCAAAACCCCCGACTGACGGGAAGTGGCGAGCAAATGGAGCCGACCCGGTTGCAGTCAGTTAGCCCTGGCCAGCCAACTCTCAAGAAGGAATGATATCATGACAGATAAATGGATTGAAGGACTCGGCCGCCAGTTGAAGGGTGGTTTGAAGGAAACTTTGGGAAGGGTCATTGGCGACGTAAAACTTACAGCGGACGGCGCCGCGGAGCGGGCCCTCGGCGCCACCCAGGCTAGTGCCGCTGGTCCGCATGGGCAGATAGTACCCGAGGTGGTTAACGATCGCATAACCGGGGTCGGTCATCAGTTCAAAGGTGGCATCGAGGAAATCGTCGGCGACGCCGTGGGGAACCGGATTCTGTCGGCAGATGGCCGCGCCGAATACGAGCGCGGCAAAGCCCAGGATACGGCCGGGAGCGCGCGCGATGCGGCCCGTCAAACGAGCGAGTTCCAACAAGCCAAGCACGATCCGGCCACCCCTGCGGCGTTGCAAACCAAGTCTGAGTAGTTTCCGAGCCTGTTGCCATCGGCCCTGTTGTCCTAGGTGTTCGAAGCCGTCGCAGAAAATCGCCGGCGGGCAAATCCGCTGATCGACGGATTGCTGTTCCTGGCAATGGTGCTTTCCCCCCTGCACCCACCAGGAACGCAACTGAGCAAGGCCCCGGCCCCCCCCCCCGGACCGGGGCCTTTTTTACTGGCGGTTTCGCGAACACGTCTCGATATCAACACACATCGAAAGACCGAGACCATGATCAGACCCTATCTCCGGCAAACCCGTGCGGCATTGCGTGCCGCGCTCTGCGGCAGCGCCATGCTGGCCCTTCCATTTGCAGCATTGGGCGAAACACCGGAGGCGACGCCTTCGCAGGAATCGGCACGAACAGCCGCCGATAATCCCGCCGACTCCGGGCCACGGTCGCATCGCCGAGAAACTGTGGAACAGCGAATATCCGCTCTTCACAAGGCGCTGGAGGAATCCGCCGCATCGCACAAGGGCATGACCGCCTTGGACGACCTGGACGCCTACCAGAAATTTGCCCAGGCCCACGTCGACGGCCTGCAAAGCCTCAATGCCGCGTTCGGCACGTTGTATAAGTCCGAACCCGCCACGCAGCAGAAAATTGCCGACCACGTTTTCGAAACCTTCGGCACGCGCCATGCTCACGCCAGACCCGTGCAGCAGTGAGGGATAAACCATGACCCGCGCGCTGGACTTTAACCCACGTGCCAGCTTCGGCGTGGCGAACTTCACCCTGCTCTTAGCGATCCTTGCTGCCGCACTTATGCTTTTCACCGGTGCCCAGGCGCGGCCCGCGCCGCATGGTGGCGGCTACGCGCACCGCGCAGGGCCCGCGCGTGGCGGCGATTATCGCGGCTATCGCGGCGGCGGCGGTTGGGGTGGCGGCTTTGAACGGGCGCCCCCCGTTGTTTTCGACTCGCCTTACTATGCGCCTTACGCCGGCTATCCGTACGCATCCTATCCGTATCCACCGCCGCTGATTTATGGCCCGGGTATTGGCATCAGTGCCCCCGGCATATTTATCGGTGGCTATTGAATCATTCCATGCGATAGCGCCTGGCCTGCAAACTGCCAGGCCGCGCATGGCGGCCGGCCCGGGGTGGTCAGTCGAAATAGATGGCACGCGCGCGCTGGTCGTTCTCGAAGGCGATTGGCTCGCGCTCTCCGGCATTCTTGCGCCGGACGCGCCGCGCCAAGTTCTTGCAACCGGCGCGGCATCTCTCGCCTTCGACGCCACACGGCTTGGCCGGTGGGACACGGCACTGATCGCGTTGGTGGCCGAGTTGCGCGACTCATGCAACGATCATTCCGTTGCCTGCGACACCTCCGCCCTGCCGCCTGCTGCGCAGCGTTTGCTGGGCTTGGTGGTGCGCGCAGCGCAGCCCGGCGCCAAGCACCCAGGACCATTCCTGGAGACTGTCGGCGCCGCGGCACTGCAATTTGGTCACGCTACATGCGGCATCATTGCTTTAATCGGCAGCACGGTGCTGGGTGCGGGTGCAATGCTGCGCGGCCGCGCCATGATGCGCGGTGCCGATCTGCTCGATTGCATGCGCGAAGCCGGCGCCGCGGCGTTGCCCATCGTCACCGTCATCAACCTGCTGGTGGGTGGTATTCTGGCATTTGTCGGCGCCGTGCAATTGCGCCGCTTCGGCGCCGACATTTACGTAGCCAGCCTCGTCGGCATTGCCGTTGTACGGGAAATGGCGGCGCTCATGACAGCCATCATCATGGCCGGGCGCACCGGCGGCGCCTATGCCGCGAGCCTGGCAACCATGCAGGCCAACGAGGAGATCGACGCGTTGCGTGCCGTCGGCATTCCGGTCTTCGATTACCTCGTGCTGCCCCGTGTGCTGGCGCTCACCGCCATGATGCCCATCCTGTATCTCTGGGGCTGCGCCGTGGGTATTTGCGGTGGCTTCGTGGTGGCGATCGCCACGCTCGATCTGTCGCCGATATCTTTCATCAATGAAACCCGGTCGTCAGTGTCCGGCACGCAATTCGCGCTGGGATTCAGCAAAAGCCTGGCCTTTGGTGCATTGATCGCGATCACCGCCTGCTATGTGGGCCTGCGCGCCGGCCGCAGCGCCGCCGGCGTGGGCCTCGCTGCCACCAGAGCCGTCGTCGCCGGCGTCATCGGCGTCATCGCGCTCGATGCGATCTTCGATTTCTCCGCCAACGTGCTCGGCATCTGACAACCATGAAAGATGGCACCCCTCCTAAAATTCAAGTCGATGGCCTTAGCATCGGGTTTCCTGGCCTGACCGTGCAGCACGGCATTTCGTTCACCGTCAAAACCGGCTCGATCTTCGCCATCATGGGGAGCAGCGGCTGCGGCAAGAGCACGCTGCTGAAAACCATGATCGGCCTGCTGCGGCCCAGCGCCGGCACCATTCGGGTCGAGGATATCGATTACTGGGCGCTGGGCAACGCTGAACGCGCGAAGCTGGGCCGCCGCTTCGGCGTGCTGTTTCAGGACGGCGCGCTCTGGACGTCAATGACCACGGGCGACAACGTCGCCCTGGCAATGCGCATGCTCACCAAGCTCAGCGCGTCCTCCATCGCATCGCTCGTCCGGGTCAAACTTGCCATGGTCGGGCTCGCCGCATCTTCATTCACCATGCCGGCCGATCTCAGCGGCGGCATGCGCAAGCGCGCGGGGCTGGCGCGCGCCCTCGCGCTGGACCCCGATATATTGTTTTTCGATGAACCGTCCGCCGGCCTCGACCCCACCGCGTCGCGGCGCCTGGACGACCTGATTTGCGAATTGCGCGACGGCTTCGGCACCACCGTCGTGCTTGTCAGCCACGAATTGCCCAGCCTGTTCGCCATTTGCGACGACGGGATTTTTCTTGACCCGGTCAGCAAAACTCCTATTGCGCACGGGGCGCCGCGGGTCTTGCGCGATACCTGCGTCAACGAGACCGTGCGCGCTTTCATGCATCGCGAACGCATTCAGAGCGATCGGCCGGCCCCAGACGCGGCGCATGGCTAATGCAAGGCCAGCCATCGTGGGTGCCTTCGTGCTCAGCGGATTGGCACTCGGCTTCGGCGCCGTATTGCTGTTCGGTGGCACACAATTATTCAGCCGTACGCAACACGCCGTGGTGTATTTCCAGGCCTCCGTGGCCGGCCTCGAAGTGGGCGCCCCGGTCACGTTCCGCGGTGTTCGCGTCGGTTCGGTCACGGCCGTGGCCGTGCACATCGACGCGCGAACGCTCAAGGCACGCATTCCGGTCTATATCGAACTCGATCCGTCGGAAGTCTCCCTCGATGACCGCGATCCCAGCCACACCGGCAGCGATTTCGACCGCCTGCTGAAGGCCGGCCTGCGCGCGCAGCTCAACATGCAAAGCCTGATTACCGGCGAGCTGCGCGTCGATCTCGATGTGCAGCCAGGCATCGCTACGCCGGTTGAGGCCACCGTGTCGGGGCTGCCGGTCATTCCGTCTAGTCCGTCGCAATTGCAGACCCTGGAGGATGAAATTGCCGCGCTGCCGCTCAAGCAGATCGCCGCGAACGCGGAACAGGCATTGGCCGCCATACAGCGCGCGGCCGATGCCGTGGCGCCAAAACTCGGCCCGCTGGCGGACAGCCTGCAGCAGACCTCGGATGCCGCCCGCGCCACGTTACACCATATCGACACGCTGGCCATCGCGGGCCAAGGCCAGTTGCGCGTGTCCGGCGCCGAATTGGCCAAGGTTCTGGCAGCCAGCGACCGCACTGTGGAGCAGGCCGGGGCGCTCACGCAATCGATGCGTAACCTCACCGCGCCTGACTCACAGTTGCGTGCCAATCTTGAAGCTGCCATGCGCGATCTTGCCGCTAGCGCGGGTGCCATGCGCAGCTTCACGCATCAGATTGCGCGCAATCCCAGTATCGTCCTGCTGGGTCGCCACGCGCCATGATACGGCATTGGCTCCCGGCCGCCGCTTTGTCCGGGCTACTGGTTGCCTGTGCGTCACCTCCGCAGCAAGTTTATGTGCTTGGCGCCGCAACGCCCATCGCCGCCGGCACTCTATCCGAGGCCAGCAAGCCGCATATCGAAATCATGACCGTGTCGGTGCCGGATTATCTCGATACAACCGATATCATGCGCCGGAGTGGCCCAAACGAGGTAACGCCCAGCCTGACCGGCCAATGGGGCGAGCGGCTTTCCATAGGCGTAACCGATGCCCTTGCCGCCCTGCTGAATCATGTGCAGTCCACAACGATCGTCAGCAGGCAAGAGCCAGCCATGGCCACGCGGCAATTGCTTGTGCAGGTGCTGCGATTCGATATAGGCACCGATGGTAATTGCAGTTTGGTGGCGCGCTGGCAGGTCCTGGCGGCAATCCACCAGGCGACGCTGGCCTCCGAGCGAGGCAGCTACTCCGCCAAGGCCACGGCGCCCGGCGATGAAGCTGCAGCGGCGGCAATGACGCAGGCCCTCGGCTCGCTGGCAGAGAACATAGCTGCCACACTGAGTAAGATTCCCGCGCCACCCGACCCCCGGTTGCACGGCGGGTAACATTCCTGCCGTGGTGTTACACGGGCTTTCGGCCGCACGGGCTCTCATTGGCTAAGTAGATTCCGGTGCTGCCTAGCGCGCGCTCAGGCGCGCAGACTTGAAAACCTAAATTGCAATGCCATCCGTAGGAGACCGGCATGTATCAACTGCCGACTACCATTGCCGTGTTTTCCGATCGCGCCGCTGCCCAGGCCGCGGTGAACATTCTGGCGGATTCAGGGTTCCACACCAACGATCTGAGCCTGGTCGGCAAAGGTTACCATTCCCACCGGACCGAATTGGGCTTCGGACTCGGCAGCCTCGGTTCTGCGCTGTCAGGCATAGGCATACCGAAGGCGGCGGTTCGTAATTACAAAGCAGATATAAACTCCGGTCGCTTTCTTGTTATGGCGGGCGGAACCGAACCTGAAGTGGAGCGCGCCAAGACAATTTTATGCGGCGCCCAACCGGCACGATTGGATGTGTTTTGCCTGCAGGTTCATCCGGAAGGATAACCGCCAGGGGCGGCTTGTGTCCCCTGCCGGGTCGCCAGTGAGCCTAATACTCATTTTGCTCACCTTGATGATCTTGCTCGGTGCCGGCACTTACTACGGCTATCAGGCTGGCTATTATGGTATCCGCCAATTTGGCGGCGGCATCGTGCTGATATTAGTCGTGGTGCTGATGTGTTTCCTCATATCCAGCACCGATTGAGCGGGGATCTGGCTGGCGCGATACGGCGGCGCCATGTCTCGCTATCAGTAGGTGTATTCCGAACCTTTCCCATTGGCCGGGTTAGGTGCCAGATCGCATGTGATTGGCCGTATGCCAAAGCGGCGCGAACGCCAACCGCACGACCCTAGCGGTAGCTCGCCAGGTCCATTGCGCCAGCTGGCGCACAGACAACACCCACGATTAGGAGCGTATCATGCTGCAACGCGGATCAATGTTCAACGGCTACAGTATCGAAGCACCAGACGGCAAAGTCGGTACCGTCAGCGATATGCTATTCGACGACACGACCTGGCAACTGCGCTGGCTCGTTGTTGATACCGGTGGCTGGCTGACCGGACGCAATATCCTGCTGCACCCGTCATCGCTCGAAAAACCCGATACCGAAGGCCGTGCATTCCCGACCGCGCTGACACGCAAGGCCGTAGAAGCAAGCCCGGACATAGCCCAGGATGAACCGGTGTCACTGCAAATGCAGCGCGACCTAACTGCCTATTACGGCTGGGATGGCACCTCGATCGGTGGCAATGGCATCGCGGCGGCCTTGGTGCCGCCATCACCGCACGCCGGCGTGTCCGGCGGCGGACAGCAAGCGCAACATGGCACAACCGGTGGTAATGACCCGCACCTTCGCAGCATTGCTGAGGTATCGACCTATTCGATCCACGCCATCGATGGCAATATCGGGCATCTCGAAACATTTTTAATTGATGATTCGGATTGGACAATCCGCTATCTTGTTGTCGATACCGCAAATTGGTGGCTTGGCAAGCATGTGCTTGTAGCGCCCGCTTCGGTCAAGGAAATCGACTGGCGGCAGCGTTTCGTTGGATTGGACCTGACCTGCTACAAAATCAAAGGCAGCCCATCCTGGGACGGAACCGGTGTCGTGGACCGCGCCTATGAGAAGCTGCTGCAGGTCTATTACGGTTGGAACACCCTGGGCGACGCGCTATCCCCCACCCCCACCGGGACTCCGTCCAATCACCCCACCGCGCCGGAACCTGCAAGACCAGCTCTCGAAACGGCTAAAGTCTGACGGAGACAGTTGCCGCCGCAGTGCAAATGCGAGGGCCACGGATCAATCCGTGGCCCTCGAGCGTGACTTGCCGACATCGCGGCTGGCACCGCCCGGGAATTGAGCACAGCGCACTGTGAGGAACGGATTACGCCTCCCGGTTCTTCTATGGCCCCCGCCGCCGGGCACTTGAAGCAGCCGCCCGAAACAAGGCGCCGCGCGCACCGTCACCATGTCTCCCGCGCCCGGCCGATGCGGAATGACGTGCCAGACGTCCTAGCTTGAGAACCACGCTGGCACGCCTTCCGCTGAACCGACTTATCGCGAGCGATCAGACGGGTTTATCGTAGCCGGTGCTAGTCACTGCCGCCTGCCGATGCACATCAAGTCCCGTTATGCACGTGCAGTGTCAGCTCTGCGATGCCGGCCGCGACATTTAGCCCTGTGTCGCCCTGGATGCTGAGCGGTTGCAGGGCAATACCACTGGTTGACCCGCCGATCAGTGCATTGGCGTCAAGCCCGACACCCACCGTGGCACCCGCCGTCACGCCGCCATAATGACCGGCAAGCGTGCCCGGCCCGTAATGGTCAGTCGGTGCAACCACCTCCCAAACCAGAACGGCGGCTTGCTGGTAGCCGATATCGACGCCGAATTTGGATATCGATCCGTCATAATGCTCCACTGTGGCACCATTAGAAAACGTGCAATGCAATCCATGTGAGGAACCAAACACGAATCCCCACCCACTCTTCTCCTGGCAGGATAAGGTGCCGATTTTCACGCGGGCAACACCGGTTGTGGCGGAGAGCGAGGTAGACATCAGCAGGCTGCCGGCCAGGGCAGCGGTCGCGAGGACCATTTTCATGTGAGCGCCATTTCTTTCTTGTGTGCAAAATCTTGCCACCGCATACTCGCAGTTTCGTCTGCGCCGCTGCAGCGTCGGAATCTACCTACGCCCGCTCGTCCGGCAGCTGTCCGGATTCAGGTCGCCTGCGCCGCGACGGAGCGGAAGCGCCAAAGTGCGAGGGCCAGAAACAGCGCGGCGACAACGCCCACCGCGATGAATTGCGGCCATACGACGCCGAGGCCCGCGCCACGATAGAGAATGGATTGTGCGAACGAGACAAAATGCGTCGAGGGCGAGGCCTGCATGATGGTTGCCAGCCAGTGCGGCATGCTTTCAAGTGGCGTGTTGCTGCCCGAAAGCATGTTCATCGGCAGAAATACCAGCATGAACAACAGGCCAAGCTGCGGCATTGAGCTGGCTACCGTCCCCAGGAAGATGCCAATCGATGTTGCAAAAAACAGATAGATCACCACGCCGGCCATGAAGAGCGGGATCGATCCGGCAATCGGCACGCCTAGGATGGCCCGCACCACCACGAGCAGCGAAAGACCGACAGCCAGTGCAATGATCAAGCCGTTCGCCCATATTTTCGACATGGCGATTTCAAATGGCGAAATCGGCATCGCCAGCAGATGATCCATCGTGCCGTGCTCGCGCTCGCGCACCACAGCCGCACCCGACATGATAATGGCAAGCATGGTGACGTTGTTTATGATGGCCATTACGCTAGAGAACCATGCGGTGACGACGTTGGGATTGAATGCAATCCGCACCACGAGATTTACCGGCGACAGCGCCACGCTCTGGGTATTGGAGACATAATTGGCAATTTCGGTGTTAATGATCTGCTCGGCATAGCCGGCGCCCAGGCCGGCCTGGATCATGGCGGTGGCATCCACATCGATCTGCAGCGAGGGCGATTGGCCGGCCAGGAGTGCGCGCTCGAAATGCGGTGGAATGTCGATGGCGAACGTATAGCGGCTGGCATTCAACGCCGGGACTATGCCTGCCGCCGCAATCGATTGCGGCGGCAGGAACAAAGGCGGCAGGAAGGCGTGCATGATGCGGCGTGACAGCGGAGAGTTGTCCTCGTCCGCGTAGGCGATAGAGGCCTTGTTCAACTCCTGCGAATTGCTATTCGCCTGGCTGATCACGGCCAGCGAGAAAGTGTAGATCACGAGCACGATCAGCACGGTATCGTGCAGGAAGCTGCGCAGCTCCTTGGTGCCGAGCCAAAAGATGGTGCCGGCGCTGCGGCGAATGTTCATGACGATCCTGGCGGCTTGGCAAAGTAAGGAAGGTCTTGTTTTCTGAAGAAAAGAAGCAAAAAACTTCTATCCGTTGGCGCGGCGCCCGACCGCCGAGCACCCACCTGAAGGAGCAAAAGTTTTTTGGTTCTTTTTTTCAAAAAAGAACGCTTTCTTTTTTCATCACCGCTCCTGCTTATGGAGCAGCAACGCACTCAACCCAATCAGCACCGGCGGAAATGTCGCCAGCTCCAGCAGGTCGCGCGTCAGGTCGTGAAATCCCAGCCCCTTGGTAAAGGTCCCCACGCAGATTGGCACGAAGTAGCTCATGGGAAAGCCAAGGCCAATATATTTGGCGGCCCCTGTCAACGACGATACCGGGCTCATCATGCCGGAAAACTGCGTGGCCGGGAGAACTGTTAGAATGGCAGTACCGAACAGTGCCGCGATTTGCGTTTTCGTAAACGCCGATATCAGCATGCCATACGCCGTCGTCGCCGCAACGTAGATGACGGTGCCGAGCAGCAGTACGGCAAAGCTGCCCTTCAACGGAACCTGAAACAGGAACAGCGACATTATGAACAACACGGCGAAGTTGATCATCGCAATGGCGATGTAGGGCACCTGCTTGCCGATCAGGAATTCCAGCCGGCTGACGGGTGTTACGTAAAGGTTGGTGATCGAGCCGAGCTCCTTCTCGCGCACGATGGCCAGTGCCATCAGGATAGCCGGAAAGATCGCCAGCATCATGCACATATTGGCCGGCACCAGGGCGTAGATGCTGTCGAAATCCTGGTTATATTTATATCGGACGGCAATGTTGGCAGCCGGAATCGCCGCTTGCTGGGTGGTGGCCACTGCCGGGTCGGCCAGGTACAGCGCCTGAACACCCTGTAGGTAGCCGCGGATGGTCTGCGCACGGAACGGCATCGCGCCGTCGATGGTGGCCAGCACAAAAGCCGGGCGCCCACGATTGATGTCGCGGCCAAACCCAGGTGGAATTTCGATGACGGCCGATACGGCACCGCTTTGCAGCCGCCTGTCCCGGTCGGCGTAATCGGTGATGGGCGGCTTTTCTGTGAAGTAGGAGGAGCCCCGCAATTCGCCCAGATAGGCGAGGCTCGCGCTGCTCTGGTCGCGATCGAGCACGGCGAACGAGAGATTATCGACATCCGTTGAAATCCCGAAACCGAACACAACCATCAGCAGCGCCGTGCCGAACAAGCCGAAGCCCAATCGTATCGGGTCGCGGATTAACTCAAGACTCTCGCGGATCGTGTAGGCCGCGGCGCGGCGGAGGCTGAAAACGCTAGGCCGTCCGGGCCACGCGCTGCTTATAGCCGGCTTGCGTGGCGCACGCGGAGCAGCTTCGCTCGGTGCCCGGGCCCGTATCGCCTCCTCCAGATAGGAGACGAAGGCATCCTCAAGTGTTTTGGCGCCGCGCGCCGCCACCAGAGCGGCGGGTGCGTCTGTGGCCAGCACGTGGCCGGAATTCATGAGCGAAATCCGGTCGCATCGCGCGGCCTCGTTCATGAAATGTGTGGAGACAAAGATGGTGACGCCCTGGTTGCGCGACATGTCGATCAGCACCGACCAGAAGCGATCGCGCTCCATCGGGTCGACGCCGGAAGTGGGCTCGTCGAGGATGAGAATTTCCGGATCGTGCACAATGGCGACAGCGAGCGACAGGCGCTGCCGGATACCCAGCGGAAGATCGAGCGCGCGCTGGTCGATAAAGGGGGCCAGTCCGAAGCGTGTGATGAGCGCGGCGATACGGGCTTTGGCCGGGCCGGATGGCAGATGAAACAGATGCGCCTGTAGATCGAGGTTCTGGCGCACCGTCAATTCGGTATAGAGAGAGAACGACTGCGACATATAGCCGATCCGCGCGCGGATCTGCATGTCGCCGCCCATGACAGGCTTGCCGAACAGCATCACAGCACCGGCGGTGGCGGGCAGCAGGCCGGTCAGCACTTTCATGGTGGTGGTCTTGCCGCTACCGTTGGAGCCAAGGAAGCCAAAAATCTCGCCGCGCTGGATATTGAAGCTCACACCATCGACAGCGGTAAAATCACCGAACCGCACAGTAAGGTCGCGCGCCACAATGACAGGCGGGGCATTGGTTTGTTTTTGAGGGGGAATGACGAGTGCCGTATGGCCCTGGCGCAGCGCCGCTGGCAATTCGGCGATAAAAGCTTCCTCCACGGTCGACGTGTGCGTGGCGCCCTTCAACGCGGCGGGTGATCCGCAGGCGAGCACGCGGCCAGCATTCATGGCAATCAGCCAGTCGAACCCTTCGGCTTCGTCCTGATACGCGGTCGCTACAACAACGCTCATCGATGGCCGGCGCGCGCGCATCAGATCAATTAGCGTCCAGAACTGTCGACGGGACAATGGATCCACCCCGGTTGTCGGTTCGTCCAGGATCAGCAGATCCGGGTCGTGGATCAATGAACAGCACAGGCCGAGTTTTTGGCGCATGCCGCCGGACAATTTCCTGGCGGGGCGGTCGGCAAACGGTGCCAGGCCGGTGGAATCCAGCAATTCGGCGGTGCGCCAGATGCGTTCCGCCTTCGCCTGGCCGAACAGACGGCTGAAGAAAGCAATATTCTCCCGCACGCTGAGGTCGGGATACAGGTTGCGGCCGAGGCCTTGCGGCATGAAGGCGACACGCGGGCAGAGCTCGTTGCGGTAGCGCACACTTGCCATATCGCCGCCTAACACCTGCACAGCGCCGGTTTGGATTCGCCTGGCGCCAGCAATCAGGCTAAGCACGGAGGATTTGCCGACGCCATCCGGACCGATCAATCCCACCATGCAGCGCGCGGGTATCGCCAGCGTCACGTCATCCAGGGCCATCGTTTTGCCGTAGCGGAGCGTTACGGCGTCCAGGCGCGCGGCCGGGATGCCGGGGCGCATCATTTTGGCCCGCCAATCTGCAACGAAGCAGGCCACACCGCGCGTGGATCGGTGCGAACGAAAGCCTGGCCAGGCAATCCACTTTTCACTGGCGTTGTGCGAATCCGCAGGCGCGCCGGGTCGATGCGCACACGCACGCGGAACATCAGGCTGTCGCGCTCGGTCTTGGTTTCAACCGTTTTCGGCGTGAACTGGGCCTGCGCCGCGACAAAGGTAACTGAAGCCGGAATCGGGTGATTCGGATAGGCGTCAAGTACAATGCGCGCGTCGGAGCCTATCCGCGTGCGGCCCGCCTGGGCCGTCGGCAGATAAATGTCCATGTAGACGAAGCTGCGGTCGAGCATCATGAAAACCTTGCCGCCGGCCGGCAGCACCTCGCCGATATTGGCGATGCGGTATTCGATCGTGCCGGCCCGCGGCGCGACCAACGTGTTGTAGTCGATGTTGACTTTGTCGAGTGCCACATCCTGCGTGGCGGCGGCCAGCGCCTGCGCCGCCGCGGCGGCCAGCGCGAGATCCGCCCTCACCGCTTCGTCGGCGCCATTGAGTGCCTGCTCCCGCTGATCCACCGTCTCACGGGTTGCGTCACCCGATTTCACCAGTGTCTTGGCGCGCGCCAATTCCTGCTGGGCGAACACCACCTGGGTTTTCTGCTGGGCAAGCGAGGCCAATGACTGATGCACCATTTGCTGCGCCTGCAGCACCAGGTCCTGGGATTTGTGAAGCGCGGCCTCCAGGTCCTGGCTGTCCATCAGCGCCACGGTTTGCGACGCCTGCACCACATCGCCTTCATCGACCTGCAATGCGGCGATACGGCCGGCGAATTTCGTGTCGATGTCGATTTCGTCGGCTTCGAGCCGACCGTTGCCCGATGCGATGCCTGCCGGCAGCGCGGGCGCGCGATGATACCACCAATACACGCCGCCACCAACCAGTGTGGCAAATGCCGCCAGCAGAAGTAGTGTGCTAAGCCAGCGCCGTTTGCCCGGCTCGGGCGGCTTGTCCGTGACAAGGGCCGCCAGGTTTGGCGGTGGAAGGACAACGCCAATCGCACCCGATGAAGGCGCGACCGGGAGCGGGGGCACGAATTCGGTCCGAGTACTGTCAGCCATTAAGATAAACCGACTCTCGCGCCGGCTCTAAGGTCGGCGTCGCTCCCGGTCCGCATGGCGAGCAACATACCGTCACTCGCCTAGGCTCCCGACCTCCTCGAACTCTGCATCCACGGCATTTTCGTTCGGTTTGCCGGACGGGTGATCTCCAGGTGATGAACCAGCGTCGGCCCGTGCCGTGCTGATAGCCTCGCCAATCTTGATGGACGCCTGGCTAAGGTGGTCGATTACCACCATCAAGGCGTCTTGATCGCTGCCGTCCATAGCCGTTCGTGCAGCCGCAACAGCTGCCTCGGCTTCAGTCTTGATCGCGGAGGGAACCTTGCCGTCATGCTCAGCGAGCGACTTCTCAATCTGATCAATCAGCGCATCGCCTTGGTTCTTGGCCTCGACAAAGGCGCGGCGCTTCTTGTCCGCACTGGCGTTCGCTTCCGCCTCCCGCACCATCGCCTTAATGTCCGCCTCCGACAGGCCGCCGCTCGATTGGATGCGGATCTGTTGCTCCTTGCCGCTCGCCTTGTCCTTCGCCTGAACGGAGACGATGCCGTTCGCGTCGATGTCGAACGTGACCTCGATCTGCGGTACGCCGCGCGGCGCCGGTGGGATGCCCGTCAGGTCGAAATTGCCAAGCACTTTGTTGTCGGCCGCCATTTCCCGCTCGCCCTGGAAAACCTTGATCGTCACGGCACCCTGGTTGTCGGCGGCCGTGCTGAAGATCTGGCTCTTCTTGGTCGGGATCGTCGTATTCCGGTCGATCAGACGGGTGAACACGCCGCCGAGGGTCTCAATGCCAAGGCTCAACGGTGTCACGTCTAGGAGCAGCACGCCTTTCACGTCGCCCTTCAACACGGCGCCCTGCACGGCCGCACCGATCGCCACAACCTCGTCGGGATTGACGTTGCGGGCCGGCTCCTTACCAAAAAACTGCTTTACTGCATCTATCACCTTCGGCATGCGCGTCATGCCGCCGACCAGGATCACCTCGCCGATCTCGGCGACAGACACACCCGCATCCTTCAGAGCCGCCGCGCACGGCTCCATCGTGCGGGCGATCAGGTCATCGACCAGGCTTTCAAGCTTGGCCCGGGTCATCTTGATCACCAGGTGCTTCGGCCCTGACGCATCGGCCGTTATAAAGGGCAGGTTGATTTCGGTTTCCTTGGCGGAGGAGAGCTCGATCTTGGCCTTTTCTGCGGCTTCCTTGAGGCGCTGCAGGGCGAGCTTATCGGTCCGCAGATCGATGCCCTGCTCGCGTTTAAACTCATCGGCCAGGTAGTCGATGACTCGTGCATCGAAATCCTCGCCACCGAGGAAGGTGTCGCCATTGGTGGACTTCACCTCGAACACGCCGTCGCCGATCTCCAGCACCGAGACGTCGAACGTGCCCCCGCCAAGGTCATAGACCGCGATCAGACCGCTGGTCTTCTTGTCGAGGCCGTAGGCGAGCGCCGCGGCGGTCGGTTCGTTAATGATGCGGAGCACTTCGAGACCGGCGATTTTGCCAGCGTCCTTGGTGGCCTGACGTTGTGCGTCATTGAAATAGGCGGGTACGGTAATGACAGCTTGCGTCACCTTCTCGCCCAGGAAGGCTTCAGCCGTTTCCTTCATCTTGACCAAAATAAAGGCGCTGATCTGTGACGGCGGATACTTCTCGCCCTTCGCCTCGACCCAGGCATCGCCATTGTCGCCGCACACGATACTGTACGGAACCAGCCCCTTGTCCTTCGCGACCATGGGATCTTCGAACCGGCGGCCAATCAGGCGTTTGACGGCGTAGATCGTGTTGGTCGGGTTGGTGACTGCCTGCCGCTTGGCAGATTGCCCGACCAGCCTTTCACCATTGGCGGCAAAGGCGACGATGCTCGGCGTGGTGCGCGTCCCCTCGCTGTTTTCGATGACCCGGACGTCATTCGCTTCCATGATCGCGACACAGGAGTTTGTTGTTCCGAGATCGATACCGATAACTTTACTCATGACACTTCCTTTGTTGGGTCTTGCTCGCGCGCGCTCGTCTTGGTCGCGGCTTAGGACCATGCGCTGGCCCCTGCGGTTACTGTGGGACCGCGGCCATCTTCGTTGTCGGTGGCTTCGCGACGATCACCATCGCCGGTTGCAGCAATCGCCCATTAAGGGTCCACGTGGATGTCAGGGCGCGGATGACTGTGCCGGACGGTTGTGCCGAGGTTTCCTCCTCGGCCATCGCTTGTTGGGTGGCAGCATCGAACGCTTCCCCTGTCGGGTCATGCCGCTTGATCCCGTTACGGCCAAGCATTGCGACGAAGTTTCGTTCAACGCCGGCAAATCCATCATGTAGCTGCACCAAGGGGCCGTGATCGGAGGCCAAGTGCGGAAAACTGTCCAACCCGCGCCGAAGGTTTTCGGCAGCCTCTACGGCATCTGTGGCAAATTTCTGTATGCCGTACTGCCTCGCATCATCAACATCTTTTTTTGCGCGCGCTCGCACATTGGCTGCCTCGGCCTCCGAGCGCATCCAACGATCGCGTATTTGGACCAAATCAGCCTTGAGTGCCGTCACCTCTGCTCGACTGGCATGCAGGGCCTGCTCTGCGGTGAGCGTGATATCGGCCTCTCCGGCGTCACCGCTGGAAAGGTCGGAGCAGGCGTTCCTTTGGTCTCCGATGCTATCATCCATGTTGCTTTCCAGACCGTATTGTTAGCGCAACACCCGAAGCCCGCGATGCCTGTTGATATTGGCGGGGCACACCCACCAGGGCAGCTCCGGCGTCCACTCAATCGGCCGCCGGTGGCCAGGTTCGAAGCGTTACCCCCGCTAGTAATCCATGTCGCCCACTCCACCTCCGCCTTGCGGCAAGGCTTGCACACGTTTCTCGGGACGCTCCGCCACCATCGCCTCGGTGGTGATCAGCAATCCGGCAACGGAGGCAGCGTTTTGTAGAGCAACACGAACGACCTTGGTCGGGTCAATTATGCCAGCGGCGATCAGATCCTTGTACTCGCCCAATTGCGCGTCGTAGCCAAAGCCGTATTCGCGGTTTTCAAGCACCTTGCCGCCGATCACCGCACCGTCCTCGCCCGCATTTTCGGCGATCTGCCGCAGCGGGGTCTGCACCGCCTTGCGCACCATCTCAATCCCAAACTTCTGGTCGTGATTGTCGGCATTGAGGGTCGAGAGGATCAGGCTGGCACGGGCCAACGCGACGCCGCCGCCGGGCACAATACCCTCCTCGACGGCCGCACGGGTGGCGTGTAGCGCGTCGTCCACGCGGTCCTTGCGCTCCTTCACCTCGACCTCGGTGCTGCCGCCGACGCGGATCACTGCGACGCCGCCAGCCAGCTTGGCCAGGCGCTCCCGCAGCTTCTCACGGTCGTAGTCCGACGTTGTATCCTCGATCTGGGCCCGGATTTGCTCCACCCGTCCCTTGATCAGTTCGTGCGTTCCCGCACCCTCGATGACTGTGGTGTTCTCCTTCTCGATCAGCACCCGCTTGGCCTGGCCCAGCATCGCCAATGTGACGTTCTCGAGCTTGATGCCGAGGTCCTCGGAGATCACCTGGCCACCGGTCAGGACCGCGATGTCTTCCAGCATGGCCTTGCGGCGGTCGCCGAAGCCCGGTGCTTTCACGGCGGCAATCTTGAGGCCGCCACGCAGCTTGTTCACCACCAAGGTGGCAAGCGCCTCGCCCTCAATATCCTCGGCGATAATCAACAGCGGTCGCGCTGATTGCACAACGGCCTCCAGGAGTGGCAGCAGAACCTGCAGGCCGGACAACTTCTTCTCGTGGATAAGCACATACGGGTTGTCGAGATCGACTGTCATCTTCTCGGCATTTGTAATGAAGTACGGGCTGAGGTAGCCGCGGTCGAACTGCATCCCCTCGACGACTTCGAGCTCGGTCTCCATGCCCTTGGCCTCTTCGACCGTGATGACACCCTCGTTACCGACCTTCTGCATGGCCTCCGCGATCATGCGGCCGATCTCGGTCTCGCCATTGGCGGAGATGGTCCCGACCTGCGCCGTCTCGGCCTGTGTGGTGATCTTCTTGCTGCGAGCGGCTAACTCGACCACCAATGCAGCGACGGCCTTATCGACTCCCCGCTTGAGGTCCATCGGTGCCATCCCGGCGGCCACTGCTTTGCCACCCTCGCGGACGATCGCCTGAGCCAATACGATGGCTGAGGTAGTGCCATCGCCAGCGACGTCATTGGTCTTGCTGGCGACTTCACGCACCATCTGCGCGCCCATGTTCTCGAACTTCTCGGCCAGCTCGATCTCCTTGGCGACGGTTACGCCGTCCTTGGTGATCCGCGGTGCGCCGAAGCTCTTGTCGATGACCACGTTGCGGCCCTTGGGGCCGAGTGTGACCTTTACCGCGTCGGCCAGGATATCCACGCCGCGTAGCATCCGGCTGCGTGCGTCTTCGCCGAAGCGAACGTCTTTGGCTGCCATTTGTTGATTCCTTTTTGGTAAATCAGGCGACTTTGGCGAGTGCATGGGCCCCTTCGACGACACCCAGAAGATCGCTCTCCTTCATGATCAGGAGCTGCTCGCCGTCGAGCTTGACCTCGGTGCCGGACCATTTGCCGAACAGCACACGATCTCCCGCCGCAACCTCGAGCGCCACGATGGCGCCCTGTTCATTGCGGGCGCCAGGTCCGACCGCGACGACCTCACCCTCGGTCGGCTTCTCCTGGACCGTGTCGGGAATGATGATCCCGCCAGCCGATTTCTCGAGCGCGGTGATACGACGGACGACGATGCGATCGCGCAATGGATGAAATTTCATTTTTCTTGCTCCAGATAGGCATAGAGGAATGACCCTCGTGCTCGCCTAGGGGCCGAAGGGATAGTTGCCTTCTATCGCGATTGGCTTGAATCGCGTGACTCGGGGGTCTTGTAAGCACGCCGGATAAGCGCGCACAGGTTCGGGAACTACCTACGGTGACGTTGAGGATCGATTACCTTCACAGGGCCGCGACTAGTTCGGCAGCAAACTTCGAAGGCGATAGCTCAAGCAAAATGCCGGTAGGTTGAAAGAAGGAACGAGATCAATCGATTATGGGTCCGTGACGACAGCAGAGCAGCCTGGCCGGAATTGAACCAGGCCAGATCTTCGTATCCGAGTGCGGCTCGACCCAGATCATGTGCTCGCGGACGATTGTATTCGCGGTAACATCCTCTGCTTCGATGCGGATACCCGCTCGCTCCTGTTTTTTGAAAGATCCCGCATCACAGGCGTAAGGCAACGTTCATGAGGCCTTAGCACGATTCAGCATAAAATCCGACGGTCTCAGCCCACGTCGTAAACCAGCAGAAAATTGTGTCCGATGAGTAGTTTCCGACCCTGGCGTCACTTTTTCACCAAACCTAAAATACTATCCTTGTGCCCTTCTCATCGTATCTTTGCTTCTTCCCGTTAAACACGAGAACGATGCCTCGTCGGTCCAACCGCCGACGGCGACGCGGACATACGAGGCCGCGACGTTCGTCCGACAGTAGCAGCTGGGTGCCTGCGGAAAATCCGGCAGTCAACTAATAGCCGCGCGAATCCAACCTATACGTTATTCTTACAACACAAAAACCCAGCGCGGTAGGTCGTGGCCGGGCATGGCAACGCCTGCTTCGTGCGCCCAGGCGGTTAGCCCAACTGGCAAGGCGCTGTTGAGCGATCCGAGATGAATCCGTTCCCCTCCTCTGAGACTCATAACTTTAGAAAAGCGATGTTTTACTGGACTGAACAACTGACCATGTCCCGCGTTCGATCGTCAATTCGTCGTTCGTTAGGATAACCGTTACCTCGATGTGCTACCCGAACCTCTGGCGCGCTAGCCTGCGTAGTTTCCGAGGCTCATGCAAATCCTAATCTGGCTTGTAATGCAGTGCTGCAAGTTGTGCCTGCAGAACCGACCGGTGCCAAGATTAAGGCGCGCTTGTAGTGTGCCGCCCCTGAAGCTGTACCGGATATGCGCCTGCCTCCCTGAAGGACCGCCAGCTTTATGAAGCAACCCATGTCGGGAGCCACTACAACCGCACCGGCCGTGCTTATGCTGCACGCGACGTTGGCTCCTGACTTCTTAGACGCCAGGCATGAATGGCGACGGCTCTTTTCCGAAGCTTGGGGAACATTTCTTCTTGTTTTGGTGGCTTCGGGTGCTAGCGTGATCGGTATACTGAGTCATGGTGCGATAACGTTGGACATGAAAGTCGTCGCACCGGGTATGATGGTCATGGCCATTATCTATTTCCTCGGCGCTGTTGGAGGTGCTCATCTCAATCCGGCAGTTACATTGGCATTCGCTGTTCGCCGAAATTTTCCGTGGAGTCGTGTGCTGGGCTACATTGTCGCCCAATGCGTAGGTGGCACCTTGGCATCCTGCTTCCTTCGCGCAATGTTTGGCAACATCGGATGCCTCGGCGCCACCATACCGGGGCAAGGTGTGACGTGCATCCAGGCGCTTATCATGGAAGTGCTGTTGACCACTGGCCTGGTTAGCACGATTCTCGGTACCGCGGCGGGCGCCCGCAACGTCGGCTCAAACGGCGCCCTGGCAATTGGCGGCTATATTGCACTGGCCGGCCTTTGGGCCGCTCCTATCAGCGGCGCTTCGATGAATCCTGTCAGGTCGCTGGCGCCCGATCTGATTCGCGGCGATATGAGTGCCGCATGGATCTACTTGGTAGGTCCCCTGCTAGGCGCCATGATCGCTGTAGGTTTCGAATGGATACTTAAAGGCAAGGCGACCGATGCAGGCACTGTGGCTGCGGAAGGCACTCTCGATAGCACCGACCGCGTTGTTCGAGCGATTCCCTATCTTGAAGCATCATAGATTCAAATTGGTTCCTACTCTTACAGGCCGAAGGCGTTGGCTTCCGATATCCGAATAGGGACGTGCCCGTTCAACGGCGCTCGCGATTAGGACACAAGTTAGCACCCAAACATGCGAATACCCAGGATTTTCACTACCACTGCGACCGTCCAGTGGCCTGCTAACACGATATGGCGGTTGGGATGCGATACGTGCCTGCGCCTCACCGACGAGTATCCTTGTTGTTCAGGCTTGCGCCCGGAAGGACAATGCCGGGGACACTAATGCCTATTCCAGGGCCCTATATTAGCGGCGGTGGATACGGGTAGGTGCGTATGGGTAGCCGAAATCGAAAGTCAACATCTCAGTAACGTTCCGGGACATAGAGATCTTCGGGGAGCGTCCGCCGATCGTAACTGGGATGAAACACCCGGTTGGGTAGCACAATCGGCTCATGGGGCACTTCCTCATAAGGGATCAGCGACAGGAGATGTGCGATGCAGTTGAGCCGCGCGCGCTTCTTATCATTGCCCTCGACGATGTGCCATGGTGCCTCGGGAATATTCGTGCGCTCGAACATTTCCTCCTTCGCTTTCGTATACTCCTCCCAACGAACGCGCGACTGTAGGTCCATCGGCGAGAGCTTCCACTGCTTAATCGGATCGTTTATCCGCACCGTGAAGCGGAACTGCTGTTCTTCGTCGGAAATCGAGAACCAATATTTGACAACCTTTATGCCGGACCGGACGAGCATCCGCTCAAATTCCGGCACATCATGGAAGAACTCTCCGACTTGAGTTTCCGTCGCAAATCCCATGACCCGTTCCACCCCGGCTCGGTTGTACCAGCTGCGGTCGAACAAAACGATTTCACCGGCCGCGGGCAAATGCGGGACATAGCGTTGAAAATACCATTGCGTTTTCTCGCGGTCAGAAGGCGCAGGCAGCGCGACCACCCGACAGACCCTCGGGTTCACGCGCTGCGTTATACGCTTTATGGCGCCGCCCTTTCCGGCGCTGTCCCGTCCCTCGAACAGGACCACTACCTTCAGGCCCTTGTGCACAACCCAGTCCTGCAGTTTCACAAGTTCGCTCTGAAGAACAAGCAGTTCTCGGAAATACGTGCCGCGATTGATTGCATTCTTGTTGTGGACCAACTCGAGATGCCGCAGGGCCGCCGGAATGCGAGCGTCGTCGATCTCTTGTTCCAGTTCCTCGTCGAAATCGTCCTCGAGTTCGAGGTCGAGCCATGATTTCATGTCCTTGTCATCCGCATTGTTTGGCATCGGCGCCCCAAAGCTTGGCCAAGGTCGTGCGACGCGCAGCGAAAGCGCCATCGCCGCAACCAGGCTCGTATTCACGGGTCATTTTACGCCAAAATACCTAGAACGACAGGGGCGATCTACGTCCTCATCCGTGGCAATGGGAACTCGCGAGGTGGTTGATCCGTCCATCTGATGGCTCCAGACACCTTCCCACGTCGGGCAAAATTTCACTGAGAGTTGTTGGGAGGCACAGTTTCGTCGAGGTTGCCGGCAGCCGTGAGACTGCGGGTCCCCGACCGGCGAGACGCCGCAGAAGCGCCGTCAGCGATCGGTTCGATTTTTTGCGATAGGCCGAGGATTTTGATCAGCCGCGGCATGGTTAGCCCTTGGCCGAATATTGAGAATGCGACCACCCCGAAGGACGCCACGATGATCGCTCCTCTTTCAGGTGGAAAACAGCGTGCAAAACTTTCCAGATTCCGGGGGTAAACAGCGTCCAATAGTTTCCACCCTGGTTCATGCGATCATCCGGCTTTTTGGCCGGAGCATCTGGGGTGTTGCATATGGACT
>Ga0302319_10003084_pt1 | contig 35216 bp, 21 predicted proteins | sample Bog_T0_2_FD_203319 | JGI IMG/M metagenome (GOLD analysis project Ga0302319, IMG submission 203319) | Peat permafrost microbial communities from Stordalen Mire near Abisko, Sweden - Bog_T0_2 | ecosystem: Environmental > Terrestrial > Soil > Wetlands > Peat | place: Sweden: Abisko, Stordalen Mire...
GTTGGATCCATCCATGTCAACGTAATTCGCCCCTTCCCGGAAGCGGCGATTGTTGCCGCGCTCAAAGGCAAGAAGAATGTGATTATTCTGGAGCGCACAGACGAGGCGTTGGCCGGCGACAATCCGTTGGGCCGCGACATTCGCACCGCGCTCTCGAAGGCGATTCAATATGAGGGCCATCCGGCGGCCGAGGGCCTGCCCACGCTGGCCATGAACGAAGTGCCGCACATTTACTCCGGCGCCTACGGGCTTGGCTCGCGCGACTTCCGCCCCGAGCATGTGATCGGCGCATACGAGTTTGCGACTGCAAATCGCGCACGCCAGGATGGCAAGCGCGCCTCCGACGGAGTTTCGTTCTTTGTGCTGGGCATCGATCATCCTTATGCGGTCCTGGGAGACGAGACCCCTTCCCTGCTGCCTGAGGGCGCGGTCGCGGTACGCTTCCACTCCATCGGTGGATGGGGCGCCATCACCACGGGCAAGAACCTGGGCGCCATCATTGGTGATTTGAACGATTTGCTCTACGAGCGCGACGGCCTCAAGGACGACCTTGGCCAACCCAAGGAAGTGATCCACGTCAGCGCCAATCCAAAATACGGTTCCGAAAAGAAGGGCGCGCCAACCAGCTATTTCATGGTTGCCGCCAAGGATCGCATCCGCGTCAACTGCGACCTGCGCCACGTGACGGTGGTGCTCTGCTGCGACCCCAAGGCCTTTACACACACCAACCCGCTGGATGGCATGGCGGAGGGTGGAAGCCTGGTGTGGGAGTCGGACGAAGAGGGCGAGCAGGCGTGGGAGCGCTTGCCGCAATGGGCGCGCAAGCAGATCATCGACAAGAACATTCGCGTCTTCACGCTGCCGGGCTTTGAGATTGCCAAAAAAGCCACCGATCGCGGCGATCTGCAACTGCGCATGCAGGGCAACGCCTTCCTGGGCGCGTTCTTCGCCGTCAGCAGCCTCTTGAATGAATTCGGCATTACGCAGGAGCAATATCGCGATGTCGTTCACAAGCAGTACGTGAAGAAGTTCGGCAAGCTGGGCGATGCGGTCGTCCAGTCCAATATGGAAGTCATGCTTCAGGGCTTCGACCAGGTAAAGGAGATCAAGATCGGCGCGCTCGCGGCGGCTGATCGCTCCAGCTTGCGCGGTGCTCCGCTGTTGCCCATTCTTGAACTCGCCAGCGTTGGCGGCTCCTGCAGCACTGGCTGCCGTTCCACGGCGATGCCAGCTGGCCAGGCCAAGCGCACGCCCCTGGCCAGCGTCGCCAACTTCGACGCGCAGTTCCGTGCTCATTATGGCTATAACCAGCCGGCCACGCCTTTATCGGCAATGGGCTTGATTGCCGCAGCGACCGGCGACACCGCCTCGAAGTACGTGGCCCGGCGCGAAACCCCGCTCTTCATCCCCGAGAATTGCACTCAGTGCATGGAGTGCATCTCGGTATGCCCGGACACGGCGCTGCCCAACTGCTCGCAGGATCTAAGCACGCTGCTCACCACCGCGGTCTCCTACTACATCGCTGACCCCGACGATCGCAGCAAGCTGATGAGCGCTCTGCCGCAAATTGAAAAGCTCACCCGCCAGCGCATGTTGGCTGAGGTGAAGACAGGTACGCCGCTGCCCACCATCCTTCGCGAAGTCACAGACTCTGTCGACGGCTTCTCTGCTGCCTCAAAGCAGCAGTTCTTCGACATTATCGCCAAGGTTCCCATGGCCTACCAGAAGGTGAACGCCATCTTCAGTTCGCCAGAGCGCAAGAACCCCGGCTCAGGCGGCATCTTCTCGATCTTTGTCAGCGATTTGTGCAAGGGCTGCGCGGCCTGCGTCACGGCCTGCGGCGATCACAACGCGCTGAGGATGGTGGCTGAGACCGAGGAGGTGAATGCCGAGCACGAGACCGGCACGGGCTTCCTGGATCTGCTGCCCGATACCTCGCAGAAGTTTCTTGGCTTGTTCAACGCAGCCAACCCGGCTGACTCGAAGACCGCTACGCTGCGCAACATGCTGATGGTGCGCACCAACTACGACGCGCTGGTATCGGGCGACGGCGCCTGCGCGGGTTGCGGCGAAAAGAGCGTGCTGCGCTCGATTGCCGCGGTCACCGAGGCATATATGCGCCCCGTCTTCCATGCCAAGAGCGACCGCTTCCTGGCCAAGGCCGGCGAATTGGAGAAGACCGGCGTTGCCAAGCTTGCCGTTCTCAAAGCGCGCAACATGGCTGAGTACGATCTGCTTCGCCAGGCCATTGCGCACCTGGTTATGGGCCTGGGTGGCGAAGACGTCGAGGACACGCAGTCACGCATTGCAGAATACGAAACGAAGCACGGCCCCATCTCGGACGCAGAGCTGGTTGAGGCCATGGCCGCGGTGCTGCTGACTGAAGCCTTCAACCACAAGAACCTGCAACCGGTGGACGGCCGCCTGGCCAACGGCATGAGCGTTATGGCCATGGCCGCGCACACCGGCTGCAACACCGTCTACGGTTCCACCGCGCCGAACAATCCCCACCCCTACCCGTGGATGAACTCGCTCTTTCAGGACGGCGTCACGGTGGGCTGGCTCATGGGCGAGAGCTTCATCGTCGACCATGCGCGGCGCTCCGTGATTCCCGAGCGGCTTGCCGACATCCTGCTTACGCGCGAAACCAACGTGATCGACGACCAGGAGTATTACAACTTCTCGCACTTTACCGATGCGCTGATGACCGACCAGGAGATTGTCGAACTGCCCAAGGTCTGGGTGGTCGGCGGCGACGGCGGCATGGGTGACATCGGCTATCAGAATATGTCCAAGGTGATCTTGCAGAACCGGCCGAACATCAAGGTTCTCATGCTCGATACGCAGGTTTACTCAAACACCGGCGGGCAGAATTCCGACTCGACCCCAATGCTCGGCGGCAACGATATGAACGTCTTCGGCGCAGCCACCCAGGGAAAGAACACGGAGAAGAAGACGGTGGCTGAAACCTTCCTGGCCGGGCACGGTTCGCCGTTTGTCGGTCAGGTTTCGATGGCCAATGCCCCCAAGCTCTACCGTTCTATTCTGGACGGTTTGGAGTATCGCGGAACTTCGTTCATCCAGGCCTTCACCACCTGCCAACCCGAGCACGGCGTCCCCGACGACATGGCGCTTCACCAGGCACAGCGTGTGCGCGACAGCCGCGGCGCTCCCGAGTTTGTATTTAACCCACGGCTCGGCGAAACCTATCAGGAGGCTTTGGACCTCAAGGGCAATCCCTCCATCGATCTGGATTGGTACGAGACCAAGTCCAAGATCACGGGCGAGCCTCAGCGCTACACGGTGGCCCACTGGTGTACGACGGAAGCCCGCTTCCGCAACCACCTGAAGAAGCTCAAGCCGGAAGCAGCCGCAAAGCTGATTCATCTCGACAACATGCTGGTCCGCGTTACGCAGCAGGATGTGGTGTATCGCCGCTACCTCAATCCCAGCCACCGCGCCTTCATTCCCGACTTCGGCGTCTTCATCCAGTGGGAAGAGAACGGCAAGGTCGAGTACCGCGCCATCAGCCGCCAGTTGGTCATGTTCTGCGTGGAGCGGCGCAAGGCGTGGCGCATGCTGCAATCGAAGGCAGGCATTGTGAACAAGGAGTACGCGGCTCAGAGGGCAATCCTGGCTGAGGTGGATGCCGGCAAGCTGCCGCTCGATGAACTCTTCACTCGCGGGCTCGAACTCGTGAAAGAGCGTCTGGCTAGCGGAGTGCGCGTGAAGGCATAAATCCGGGCGGTAGGTCCGGGCATTGCAGGCTGCGGAAAAACTCGATCCGGAGGGACGTTTTCCGCGATTTTCATCCATGATCCCGCGTTTTTTCGCAGGCCTGTGATGTTGTGCTCTTTTACAAAACCGATCACGAATGGCGATCAGAGAGATTTAGATGCGTTTGCCCGGCATCCGCCGGTTCGCCTTTCCCCTCCCGGACCCCACCGCCTTACAATGGGGAGAGAACTTTAAACCCGAGGAAACACATGCCGCTCTCCGGAGAAGCTATTCGCCTGATGAACTACATTGATGACGTTGCCGTGACCCTGCGCCGGGTGCTGGCCACCGTCCCCACGCTCTCTGCCGAGGAGCGCGCCCGCGTGGCCGAGCACCTGCTGAACGCCAAGCCCAACGCCGAGGATGTGGCCCAGGCCCTGGCTGCCAGTCCCATCGTCGAACAGGCCGTCGCCGCAGTGGTCGCCAAGCCCCAAGCCGCCAAGCCCGCTCCAGTTGCCTGAAACGGTAGCCATCATCGGAGCCGGCCCGCTGGGCCGCTGGCTGGCCCTGAGCGCGGCCCGAGCAGGTTTCCGCGTGCTGCTGGAAGACGTGATGCCCACCAACCTGCATCACGCGGAGGAAGCCTTGCGGGCCGTCCTCGGTCCCGAGGCTCTGCCCAACGTCCGCTTCGTCTCTACCATTGAGGACGCCGTCCGCGACGCCGATCTGGTGATCGACTGCGTGCCCGATGAGCTAGAGTCAAAGCTGGAGATCCTGTGGCTGCTGGACCGCATGGCCCCGCCGCGCACCGTGCTGGCCACGCCCACCACCCGGCTCTCCATCGCCGACCTGGCCGCCTGCACCTACCGCCCTGAAAAATGTATCGCCATCGCCGCCGAAGCCCGCAGCCTGGCTGCTGGAGCTGCAACGGAAATCCTGCTGCGCACCACCAGCAAGACCAGCCCGGAGACGATAGCTCTGGTCGAGGAGTTCTGGCGCCGGATAGGCTTCACGCCGGCCTTCGCCGCCGACCCCGCCGAGCAGCCGACGCGCTAGTGCGCAGACCGCCAGAATTGGCCATCGGCCATGAACAAGCGCGGGCGGGGACGCCCGCACTACAGCCGGCCCAGAGGCCGGCGCTACAATCCCGCCATTACCAAAGCATGCAGCCATGCATGCTAGTTCACGGTCTTCTGCGCCCGCAGCTCTTCCATCACGCTCTGGATGAGCGCCTTGGCTCCCTGGATGCCACCCAGCACCGCCTGCAAATCCATGGCCGGCACGGCCGGGTTGCGGCTCGACGCGCAATAAACTCCGTGCTGCCCCACCAGAATCAGCGAATCGGTCAGCAGGTCAAGCGCCACCGCCAGCCTGCCCCGCTCCACGCCCATCATGAACTCATGCTTCTCCAGCTCCGCCCGCTTTTCGTCGAATACGCTCATAGCCAAAGCCTACCGCAAATTCGTAGGCCTTCGGAAGGACTCAGCCTGTGTTGATCCGCTTTCAAGCTGGCTTCCTCCTGCTGGCCGCCTCCAGGGCGATGCGAAGCGGGGTGGGCAGCTTTGAAACCAGAGCCACAATCGCCTTGTAACGCCAGCCCGGAACAACCAGCAGCTTGCCTCCGGGCAGGGCTCTCAGCGATTCGTCCACCACAAACTCAGCACGCAACCACAGCGAGGGCGGCGCCATGGCCGTTCGGTTGATCAACGCGGTGTCGTGGAATTCCGTATGCGTGAAGCCAGGACACAGCGCCTGCACCTTGACCGCGGATCGGATGCTCTTCAACTCCAGATGGAGACCCTCGGTGAACGCGGTCATCCACGTCTTGGTCGCTCCATAGCTTACGCTGCCGGATCGCCGCGCGAATGCGGCCACGGAGGCCACATTGATAATGCCACCTGAGTTCCTTGCCACCATGTTCCGCAGGGCCGCGTGGCTCAGCCGAAGCGTAGCAATAACGTGAAGTCGATGCATCTGTTCCTGTACATCGAGGCCCGCCTCCCAGAAGAGGCCGCGCATCCCAAAGCCCGCGTTGTTGACCAGCAAATCCAGATTCTCCAGCCCGGCAATGCGTTCAGCCGCAACGGCTAACTCCTTCTCATCGCTAAGGTCGGCAGCCAGGATGGTTACAAGGCACCCGTGTTGCGCTGTCAGTTCAGCCGCCAGCGCATCGAGCCTCTCCTTGCGCCGCGCTATCAGCAGAAGATCGTGACTTGAGGCAAGCCTCCGCGCAAATACAACGCCAAGGCCGCTCGACGCTCCCGTAATCACAGCTATGGATTTTCCCAAGATTTGCTCTCCTTCCGGCATTGATCTTACCCCATCAGGAAAGCGCCTGGGCCACACAAAGAACCGGCTCAGCGCATACGCACCTGGCGCTGGCTCTTCTGGGTTGCGGCGCGCATTCTCATGGACGCCTCCGCCAATTCTGTAAATCTGGAAAGAGGGTAGTTTCCCCACCGGAAGTATTTCCCGGCAGCAAATCTTAAGATTTGTTAAGCAGGCCGCTCCTGCATTGATGTGTGCGAGACTGAGGGAACGGAGGGGATTGCTCAATGACCGCCGGAGCCTGAGGCATTCAGATGGAGACCGCCGAAAAGCAGTTGTCGCTCTTGCTTGTGGATGACGACGCAGAGTTATGCGCGATGATGAAGGAGTTCTTTGCCGAGGCCGGCCATCGCCTGGATTGCGCCTACAATGGCCAGGATGGCTTAGCCCGCGCGCTTAACGGCCCATACGATCTCGCAATTCTCGATGTCATGCTGCCTGTCTTCGACGGCCTCACGCTGCTCCAGCAGTTGCGGCGGCGAAAAGACCTGCCGGTCATCATGCTGACCGCCCGTGTCCAGCAGCATGACCGAATCCTTGGCCTGAATGCGGGCGCCGACGATTATCTTCCCAAGCCATTCGATCCGGATGAATTGCTTGCGCGGATCAGGGCTGTGCTGCGCCGCACGGATGCTGCGAACAGGAAGATCGACGCAGTCTTGACCGTCGGCGATATTAAACTGAATCCCACAACTCGCGAGGCGCGGATCGGGGGCTCGCCGGTAGAGTTGACGGAAGTGGAGTTCGATCTGCTGGAGATGCTGATGCGCTCTGCGGGCCGCATTGTTTCGCGCGATGAGATCACTTTGGCTCTTTTCGAACGCGAAGCTACCCCTTACGATCGTTTTCTCGATGTTCATATAAGTCATTTGCGCAAGAAGCTGGACGGTGGCCGCAAGCTAATCCGCGCGGTGAGGGGAGTCGGGTATGTATTTACCGGAGCGTCTTAAGATCCTCCCGATGAAGTCACTCTACTACAGCGTCCTGCTGGCGATGGTGATTACGCTGTTGCTTTCCTTCCTTATGTTCCACGCCATCGCGGGTCGCATGCAAAGGAAGACCATCGACCCCGCCTTCGAGCGCATCGACGAGTTGGAGTTGGAGAGTGCGCGCGGAGCATTGGCAAGCAGCGGGCCGAAGGCGCTGCAAGCCTACTTGAGCAGCTTGGATCGCGTCTTTGCAGGATCGACGCATTATTTACTCAACGCACACGGCGTAGATGTGCTGACCGGTGAAAATCGGGCCGAGTTTTTGCCTCCCGCTCCACGCACGGAATGGCGCACCCACGCGAATGGCCATTACATCAAGGCTCAGCGGTCGCCGGACGGGCAGTATTGGATCGTTAACACGGGCCTATCTGAAGGGCCGCATCTCTGGACGTTTCTTCCCTACTATTTCCTTGTCATCGGCGCCACGCTTCTTTTGTGCTGGTTGGCTTCAGTGGGTGTGATATCGCCCGTCCGCAGAATCGCGGCTTCCATCGCGCTATTCGGCCAAGGCAACCTCTCCGTTCGCGTGCAAACCAACCGGCAGGATGAAATCGGACAACTCGGGCGCTCGTTCAACCAAATGGCCGAGCGCCTGCAACGTTTGATTGTGAGCGAGCGAAGGCTGCTGGGGGACATATCGCACGAACTTCGATCGCCGCTTGCACGGCTGAAATTCGCCATCAAGCTGGCCAGAACATCCGCGGACAACAAGACGGCTCTCGATCGCATCGAGCGGGATGTGGACCGGATTGCCTCGCTGGTGGCCGACATCGTGGACATCACCTTCATCGAAAGCGATCCCGCGGCTCATAGCGCAAAGATCGAATGCACCGGCGAGATCGTCGATGACGTGGTGCGCGACTGCGCCGTGGAAGCGGAGATGCGCGCTTGCCGCATCGCTGTAAATGGCCGGCTCGCAGGCCAGGTTCAAGGCAATCGTGAACTGCTGCGGCGCGCGGTGGAGAATGTGCTGCGCAATGCAATTCGCTATTCACCGGAACATTCCACGATCGATGTGTCCATCTCCGAGGATTCCAGCTCCGCGAACATTGCGGTGCGTGACTACGGACCTGGCGTCCCAGACGACGCGCTTACGCGGATCTTCGATCCTTTCTTCCGCGTTGAAGAGGCGCGCGATGCCATGAGCGGAGGATCCGGGCTGGGTTTGTCCATCGCCAAGCAAGCGGTGCAAGTGCATCACGGAACGATCGTCGCCGAGAACGCATCGCCCGGCCTGCGCGTGCAAATCACGATTCCGCTTTTCACTGCGCCCAGATCGAAGTAGTGCGCATTGTCGCCGTCGATTGCGTCCCCTTCACAAGGCTTAAGAATTCTTAAGGTTCAAAAACAAAGCACCGTAGTTTAATCCTCTCAGTGCCTCATGCGACGGAGAGAAAACGCGAGGCAATTGAGGAGAATCTAAATGAAGCGTTTCATCGGATTTGCATTGACACTCGTTCTGTTTGCAGCGCCCGCGTTTGCAGGCAAGAAGCCCCCAACCGTAACCATCCCGATGACGGTGCAGGTCGGTTCGGCGCAGGTTCCGCAGGGCGATTATCAACTGACATGGACAGGCTCTGGATCGACTGTTCAGGCCACACTAACGCAGAACGGGAAGACTGTCGTCACGTTTCCGGCAACATTAGTCGCTGGGAAGAATAGTCCTGGAGTGGGCACCAATACCCAGAGCGGCCGCGCCATTCTGGAAACGATTGAACTGAACAACATCAGCCTCGAGTTGACCGGCGCGCAACATTCCGGACAATAGCAAGGCGGCGGTTTCCTGTGGGCCAGGCGGAATGACTTTGTAGGTTTTGCGGGCCGGCTACAAGAGCATCGATGGTTGGTCAGGGTTGCGGCGCGGCTAATCTTGGTGCCCCCTCCCGTCCTTATCGACTCCCTCCACGCGGCGAAGAAGAAGTGCACTCCCTGGGGCGGGATCCCCAGGCGGTTAACCTCTTCTTCGCCGCGCCTTTTTCTGCTTGTTTTCTGGAGCCAAGAAGTAACACCCAGCCGCATAAAGAGACAGCATTAGAGGTCCAGCTTGCGCATGTACTCCGCATCCAGCCGCAGCGCTTCCATGGGGTCGATGTCGAACTCTTCCTGTTCGATGAAGTAGTGCTTGAGCCCGGTTGCCGCGCGCAGGATCGGTTTGTAATCCACCACGCCCCGGCCCATCACCGTCGAGTGGAACTCGCCATTCGCCCCCTTCACCATGTCCTTCACGTGCAGCAACGGGAAGCGATCGGGAGTTTTGCTCAGGTAATCCACCGGGTTGCGCCCGGCGGCGGCAACCCATCCGCAATCCATCTGAAAGACCACGAGCTTGGGCTCGGTAAGCCGCAAAAGCTCGTCATAGAAGACGACGCCGCCCTCGCTGCCAAATTCGGGACCGTGGTTGTGATAGCCGAAGATCATCCCGGCGGCCTTCACCTTTTCGCCGATGCGGTTCAGCTCACCGGCGGTCCAGCGCCAGTCGTCAAGCACCATTGGGCCCTTTGCCGCCGGATCGCGCCTCATTGACGAGGAGCAGATCATGTAGTCCAGCCCCAGGTTATGGCCATAATCGATCAGCTCGTCAAGCCGCGGCTGTAACATGCCAAGCGGATGGTGGGTGCTCACGCAGCGCAGCCCGGCTGCGTTCATGGCATTGCGAAACTCCGCCGCCGTCTTGTCGTAGTAGCCGGCCGCTTCCACCTCCGTGTAGCCCGCCTCGCGCAATTTGTGCAGCGTGCCCCCAAAGTCCTTCGGTAGCAGATCGCGCACGCTGTAAAGCTGCAACCCGATGGGAAACCGAAGCGGCGAGGCAGCCAGACGGCCGACGCCGCCACATGCCGCGGCAGTCATTGCACCCGTGGCCTTCAAGAAAGTTCTGCGTGAAGTGGAGCTCATTTGCCGGTTCTCCTTGTTGGGCTGACCCTCAGCCCTTGATTGTCTTCGCCGCCGCATCCCATTGCGCCACGATGCGGTGGAAATACGAATGGTTGGCCATGTGGCAGGCAATGGCTGCGTTGTTTCCGAAGACCTCGTCCTCGACAACATGCTGCCGCGTCTCAACGGCGCTGAAGAAGTTGGCGATGTGGTCAGCGGTGTCGTTGTAGCCCTGCGGCGCCGCATAGGTCTCGACCTCGGCGGGCTTGGCGGGCGGCGCGGGATGCTCAGCATGCCACTGGTCAAGATACTGCTGCTTTGCGGCTGCGGTCCAGCCGTTGAGGCTGTAGCCCTCCGGTCGCGGGCTGGTATCTTGCGGCGTTACCGTGAGCGTGTTGCCGCTGATCACCATGGCGGCCTGTGAGCCGTGGAAGACGATCGGCTCACCCGCTTCGCTGTTCTGATTGCAGTGCACGTTCACCGTTACGCCGGGATAGTCATAGAGCGTGGCCAGCAGGTCAGGAAAATCGCGCCCGTCGTTGAAGTGCGTCAGGCTCCCGCTGGAATAAGCCCGGCTGGGCACGGCGTTGATCCCCGTGACGCATTGGATGCCGGAGAGCAGATGCACAAACAGGTCGCCGGCGACGCCCTCTCCGTATTCTTTGAAGCAGCGCCAGCGGAAGAATCGCACCGGGTCGAACGGCACCGGCGGCGCATCGCGCAGAAACGCCTCCCAATCGATGGTCTGCGCGCTGGCGTCCGGCGGAATCGGATAGACCCAGGCTCCCGATGGCGAATTGCGGTCAGAGTGGCCCTCGATCAGGCGCACTTCGCCTAGCCGCCCCGACGCGTAGATCTCCGCCGCCTTCTTGTAGACGACATTGCTGACCCGCTGGCTGCCGGCCTGGAAGATGCGCTTGCCGGCCGCGACTGCTTCCACCATGGCCAGTCCATCGGCCACGTTGTGGCTCATCGGCTTCTCGCAGTAGACGTCCTTGCCCGCCGCCACGGCATCCAGTACCACGCGGCGATGCTGGTGATCGGCCACGGCCACAATCACCGCGTCCACATCCTTGCGATCGAGCAAGGAACGGTAGTCGCGGCTGGTGGGAACCTCGGCCCCATAGGCTTCGATCCCGGCCCGCTGGTGCATGTCGTAAATATCTGCTGTGCCCACCAGAACCCCGGCAGGCACCTGCCGCGCCGCCCGCAGCAGATCGCATCCGCGAATCCCGGTTCCAATGGAGACGAAACGAATCTTGCGGCCATTCGCGCCGCCGGCATTGCCGCCGCTCACCGTTTGAGCCGCTATCGCCGGCGGTTCCAGCAACGTCGCCTTGATTGCCGTTCCCGCTGCAACCGCGCCCGCACCCAGGCGCACAAAGTCTCTTCGCGTGACTGAATGCATATTCTTGATCTCCTCCGCATGAAGCGCCATTCTCGCTCTCCAGCCCCATAGGTGTCTACAAGCCGGGGAACGATCGTCTCCCGCAAGAACACGCAGCCGGGGCGGCTCCTTTTCGGGATTCTTTCATGGATGCTTCGTCGTCGCCGTGGCTGTGACTATGCGGTAATCGGCATTATCAATTTCCGAGCATTCCGCAAGCGGTCAGATTGTTATTCATCTTGCAACCAAGCAAGCGCAGGCTTCACAAGGATTCCTTGCGGGGCAAGTTGAGAAGCGCTCGCCTGAACCTGCCGATCGATTTCTCGATCCGCCCCAACGGAATCGTCAGCGACAACCGTATGTATCCGGAGCGTCCAAAGCCCGTCCCTGGGACGGCAAGCACTCCCTCCTCCGCAAGATGCTTTGTAAACACAATGTCGTCGGGGATGGGAGTCTTGAGGAAGACATAGAACGATCCCTCAGGCCGCTTCACCTCGTAGCCAATGGCTTCGAGCGCATCGCAAAGGACATTCCGCTTGTGCTCGTAGGCCGCCGGATCAATGGTCTCATCCAATGACTCGAGCATCACCCATTGCCAGATGGCAGGCGCGTTGATAAAGCCCAAAATGCGATTGCTGAAGGCGCAGGCACGGCGCAGATTGGCTGCATCGTCCAGTTGCGGCGACAGCGCCAGGTAACCGATGCGCTCGCCCGGCAATCCCAGCGACTTCGACCACGAGTTGCAAATTGCCGTATTGGCAATGTGCGACGCCACTTCAGGCTGGCGCTTCCCGTCATAAACAAAAGATTTGTATGGCTCGTCGCTGATCACGGTAATGGGCTGACTGGCGCGCGCCAGAACCGCCTGCAAATCGCGCAGAATGCTCTCCGGGTAAACTCGGCCCGTAGGGTTATTGGGCGTGTTGAGAATCAGAGCGCGAGTTCGGGGGGTAATGGCCGCCGCAATCCGCTCTGCGTCAGGCAAGAACGATTCGTCGGTTTCAACAGGAACCATCTTCCCGCCATGATTGGCGATATAGAACTGATACTCGGAAAAGTAAGGCACTAAAACGATGACCTCGTCGCCGGGGTCGAGGATCGACTTCAGGATCACGTTGCAGGCGCCCGCGGAACCAACCGTCATGAAGACGTCCTCTGCGGCAAAATCAAGGCCGGTCTCTCTGCGCAGCTTTTTTGCCACGGCCTCGCGGACTTGGGGATAGCCCGGATTCGGCATATAGCCATGCGATCCCGGAGGGCTGCCGGCCGCCACGCGCCGCAGCGCATCCAGTACCGCGGGCGGCGGTTCGACATCTGGGTTGCCGAGCGAAAAGTCGAAGACTGCATCGGCCCCGCGCTCGCGCTTCAGCCGCACGCCTTCCTCAAACATGCGTCGGATCCAGGAGGCGTTCTCGAGCTGTGCGGTGATGGTCTTTGAAACGGGCATGATGGTTGGCCTGCTAGTTTTGTAACCGCTTGAGAATTGAACCAATGTGGGTGCCCCATCCATTCCGCAGCTTGAACGCGGAATGGGTGGGAAGGCACAAAGCCATACTGTCAAAGATCTAATTCTTGAGAAGTTCCTCGCCCGCCAGCAAGTTGATGCCCGCCGCCTGCAAGCACCAAATCGCCGCATCCGGATCGGCAAAGCGAAAGATGAGGATTGCCTGGTCTCCGCGGGAATACGGAAAGGCGTACATGTACTCGATATTGATTCCGGCGCCGTCCAGCGCACCCAACACGTCGGCAAGGCCGCCCGGCCGGTCGGGCACTTCAACAGCCAAGACCTCCGTCACTTTGACGACGAATCCGCGGGCTTCGAGAACTCCTGCCGCCTTCTGCCAGTCCGACACCAGCATCCGCAGAATGCCGTACTGCTGCGTATCGGCAAGGTACAACGCGCGGATGTCGATGCTCTCCTGCGCCAGCAGGCGAACCGGAGCGGCAATGTGCCCCGGTTTGTTTTCGGCAAACAGCGATAACTGATGAATCTTCATGATGTCCGCCTGTCGATGACGCGTTTGGCTTTGCCCTGGCTTCGCTCGATGGTGTACGCCTCGACCAGCGAGACCTTGACGCGGATTCCGAGCACATGATCGAGCGCGCTTTGAAGCCGCTCGTGCAACCCCTGCAACGCGCCGATCTTGTCGTTGAACATGTGCGGCGTCACCTCGACCTGCACTTCCATCTGGTCCAACCCGTGCTCGCGGGTCAGCAATATCTGGTAGTGCGGCAGAGTGCCCTCGATCTGCAGCAGAGCCGACTCCACCTGCGACGGGAAGACGTTAATGCCGCGAATGATCAGCATGTCGTCGCTGCGCCGGCCGATGCGATCAATGCGCCGGATCGTGCGCCCACACGCGCACCGGCCCGGCAAAATCATGGTGATATCGCGGGTGCGATACCGAATCATGGGCATCGCCTGCTTGCTCAGTGTAGTCAGAACCAGTTCGCCCTCGGTCCCATTCGGCAACGGCTCGCCCGTGGCCGGATCGACAATCTCCGGATAGAAGTGATCTTCGAAGATGTGCAACCCGTCATGCTGGCGGCATTCGCAGCCCACGCCCGGCCCAATAATCTCCGAAAGCCCGTAAATATCGAACGCTTCGATCCGGCTCATGCTCTCGATGTGCTTGCGCATGGATTCCGTCCACGGCTCTGCGCCAAAAACTCCCGCCCGCAGCGGCAGTTCTTTCATATCCACGCCGAGTTCGGCGGCGCGTTCAATCAGATGAAGGAAATAGGTGGGCGTGCAGCACATCGCAGTAACCCCAAAGTCCTTCATCAGCATGATCTGCCGGTCGGCGTGTCCTACCGATGTTGGAACCACCGTCGCCCCCAGCCCCTCGGCGCCGTAGTGGGCGCCCAGTCCGCCGGTGAAGAGACCGTAACCATACGCGATCTGAATAATGTCTCCGCGATGCAGCCCGCAGCCGGCGAAGCAGCGCACCAGCACCGAGGTCCACACGTCGATATCTTCCTGCGTATAGGCGACCACGATGGGCTTTCCGGTCGTTCCGCTCGATGCGTGCAGGCGGACCACATCCTTCATGACGCTGGCAAAGAGCCCAAACGGGTAGGTGTCTCGCAGGTCGCTCTTAACAGTGAACGGCAGCTTTGCAATGTCCTCAAGCGAGCGGATATCGCCAGGCGTGAGCCCGCGATCCGCAAGGCGCGACCGGAAGTGCTCTACCTGCTGCCAGGCCCTGGTTACCACGGCCCGCAGGCGCTTCAACTGCAAGTCGCGCAACTCCGCCACCGGCGTGTAATCCGGCACACTGGCGGGATGACACTCCACAACAGCAGTCTCAAGGATCGAGTTCATCTTCCCTCCCCTCGTGGCTCCCCGCCCCCACGCCCGATGGAAAACGCAACGAGATTTGCTTCGTGCAGTTTCTCGGGGAAGTTGAGATTGAGAGCGGCGGTCCATTGCTCGATCGAAAACGGCAATTGCCGGCTCAGCACGCCCAGCAGCGCCACATTGATGCTCTTCTTGTTGGGCAGACTGGATTCGTCGATTTGCGAAGGCTCAATCAGGATGCCGCCCGGTGCCAGCGCCGCCGCATTCACTGGAATCTGGTCCGGCGCCATGACAAGCAGAAAGTCCGCTTCGCCCTGCGCCACCATGGGGCTGAAGACGCGTTGGCCAAAGCGCACATCGCTGGATACCGAGCCCCCGCGCTGGCTCATCCCATGCAATTCGCTCTTCTTCACGTCCAGGCCGGCGCTGAACGCAACGTCGGCAAGGATGTCAGAGGCTTTCAGCACGCCCTGGCCGCCGAGTCCGGCAATCACCACGTTAGTTGGCTTGCTGCTCATTGCACCTCTCGTGCTCGCGGATCGAGTGGGCTGCCAACAGGCAGTCCCGGCGGGCAATCACCACGGAAAGTTCCGGCGTTTCCAGGCACTTCTGAATCAGTGCTTGAAACGCTCCAAGCGGCAGCGTGGGATCGGCTACATGCACATTGCGCACCCCCAGAGAGCGGGCAACGTCTTCAAAGACCACTTTGCCGGTTCTGGCATGGGCCAGCGTGCGTCCGGTCCCAGGATGCTCTTGCATGCCCGTCATCGCAGTGGTTCCGTTGTCCAGGATCAGCACCACATGACCGCTCTCCGGCGGATTGTAGAGCATCTCGACGAGGCCGGTGATGCCGCTGTGTACGAAGGTGCTGTCGCCGATGACGCTTACCACTCGTTTCGCTTCCTCGGGCGGCAGCGAATGGCGCAAACCCAGTCCCACGCCGATGGCCGCTCCCATGCATACCAGCGAGTCCATCGCCTCGAAGGGCGGAAGCACCCCAAGGGAATAGCAGCCGATGTCGCCGGCGACAATGCAGTTTAGGTTCTTCAATGCCGTGTATACACTGCGATGGGGACAGCCGGGGCATAGAGCCGGCGGCTTGCCGGGCACGGGCTTGGGCTCCGGCGAACAGTCGCCCTTCAAAATACGTCGCACCCGGCTGGTATTCAGTTCTCCGAACCGGAAGCTCTCCGGCTTTCCCTCCACCGCAATGCCTGCCGTTCGTGCGGCCTCCAACAGGTACGGATCGCCTTCCTCGATGACGACGCAGCGCTCAACGCCGGCGGCAAAGGAACTCATGCGCTCCACAGGAAGCGGATAGGTCATTCCCAGCTTCAGCACGCTGGCTTCGGGCGCCGCTTCGCGCACGTATTGAAATGCAACGCCCGAAGCGACGATTCCCAGCGAAGCCGAACCTGTGACAATTTGATTCGGCCCCGCCTCGTCGTTCCAGGCCGCAATCTGCGCAAGCGTCTTCCGCAGCCGAAGATGCGCCGGGCGCGCATAAGCCGGAATCATGACGCGCGAAGCAAAATCATGCTCGAAATGCGGCGAATGCGGCGGAGAAATTGCAACCGTTCCTCGCCTGACGATGGTCTTGGAGTGACAAACCCGCGTAGTCATGCGCAGCAGGACGGGAACTTGCCATCGCTCCGAGATCTCGATAGCGCGCAGCGTGAACTCGTAAGCTTCCTGCGAATCGGAGGGCTCAAGCATCGGCACTCCGGCAGCCAGGGCATAGCGCCGGTTGTCCTGCTCGTTCTGGCTCGAGGCCATTCCCGGATCGTCGGCCGAAACCACCACCAGCGCTCCATCCAGACGCGTATAGGCCACGGTGAACAAGGGGTCGGCGGCCACATTCAGCCCGACGTGCTTCATGGTTACCAAAGCGCGGGCGCCGGCAAAGGCGACACCGATGCCAACCTCAAGAGCCACTTTCTCGTTGGGCGACCACTGCGCCCTTCCGCCCAGTTTCTCGAAGGTCTCCAGTATCTCAGTCGAAGGAGTGCCGGGATACCCTGTGCCGAGTTTCACTCCGGCGTCGATGGCGGCCATGGCTACCGCTTCGTCACCGCTCAGCAGTGACAACGCACGCTTTTCCTGAAGGCAATTCAAGATGAAGCCTTATGGTTTTAGAGTCTTGAATTCAGTGTACACGCTTGAGCAATCCCATCGAAATGGACTTTCATTTTGCCCCAGGACCGCACTGCGATTCATCTGATCGCTTCTCACGAACTCATGGATTCCTCCTATGTTACTTTGGTTACTATCCCCTGAAAGAGTCATGCGCACAGGTCATAATGGGAGTAACGTTGATGCACTGGGTTTTCGGCAGGCTCTCGGCATTCTGGATTCTTTCCATTTTGTCGCGCAGGTTTGATCCATGAATCGGACTTTGCCGATAGGACTTTTGAAGGACCGAACACTGTGATCCTGGTTCGGCGGGGTTTTCTCGATGAAGCGGTCAATTGCCGCGGTTGCGATTTTTCTCGGTTGGGCTTGCGCCGCCTGGGCGGTGACGCCCGCTCTCCTCTCTACCCTGCGCGCAGTTCACGCCCTCAGCAATGAAGAAGCCGATGCGGGCCTGCCTGTGGCTTTTGAAGCGACTGTCACTTACTTCGCCAAGTCGTCGAATGTCCTCTTTGTCCAGGACGACGGCTTGGGGATCTTCGTTACTCCCAACACCGGGGAAACGCTTGTTCCCGGCGATCGCGTGTTGATTGAGGGCAAAACACGCGGCAGCTTCCACCCCATTGTGACCGCCAGCCGCATTGCCCTTCTCCGTCATGGCGACCCGCCCAAGCCCGTGCCGGCCACCTACGACGAATTGGTTCGCGGACAGTACGACAGCGTGGTGGTCACTCTGCGCGGCAGCGTTCGCTCCGTAGACCGATCGAATCCGGGTGAGAGTGGCGGAGCTACTTTCATTCAGTTGCTTACCGACGGCGGGTATGTGTCGGTATTGTCGGATGTCGAGTCTGCGGAGAAACGGGAAGAGTTGTTGGATGCCCAAGTGGTGGTTACCGGAGTTGCCGGCGGACAATTCGACGGCAAGATGCAAATGCATGGAGTTCAGCTCAATGTTGCCTCACCGGCGAATATACTGATCCTCAAACGCGCAAGCTCTAGCCCCTGGTCACTTCCTCTCACCCCTATGGATCAGGTGATCACCCGCTATCATGTGACTGATCTCACCGAAAGGGTCCGGGTACATGGAACCGTCACCTATTACCAGCCCGGTTCGTCGGTTGTGTTGCAGGACGGGCGAAAAAGCCTTTGGATCTCGACCGTGACCGTAGAACCCTTGCGGGTCGGGGACGTGGTGGACGCAACCGGCTTCCCCGAGTCGCACAACGGCTTCTTGGCCCTTGCCCGAGGCGAGATCCAGAACAGCCACTTATATGCGCCCATTGCGCCGCTACAGACCACGAGGCAGGAACTCACCACGAGCCACCACATCATCGATCTGGTATCGGTCGAAGGGCAGGTGGTAACGGCAGCGCGCGGGGCCTCTCAGGACGAGTTCGACCTGACCGCCGATGGCCAGCTTTTTACCGCTGTTTACCGCCATCCCACCGCAAACGCTGCGCTGCCGCCAATGAAAGAGATTCCGATCGGCGCCAGAGTCCGCGTTACCGGAATCTGCATCACAGAAGACTCCAATCCCTTCGACTCCGAGGTCGCATTCGATGTTCTGATGCGTTCCTTCGACGACATTTCGGTCGTCGCCCGGCCTTCTTTGCTCACCGTTCGCAACCTGATGATCCTGGTCGGCTTGCTGGTCGCGGTTGTCATCGCCGTCGGCGCCAGGGGCTGGGCCATCGAACGAAGGGTGCGGCGGCAGACCACCTCGATGGCACTGATTGAACAGCGGCGCAGCCGCATCCTCGAAGACATCAACGGCTCCCGTCCACTCGCAGAGATTGTCGAAGAGATTACGGAACTCGTCTCGTTCAAGCTGCGCGGCGCTCCGTGCTGGTGCCAGATCGCCGATGGAGCTCAGTTGGGAAACTGCCCGCCGAAACTCAACGGCCTGCGCGTTGTCCAGTGCGAGATCCCCGCCCACACCGGGCCCGCGCTTGGCCACCTGTCTGCCGCGTTTGATCCGCTCGCCAAGCCCGGCGAAAACGAATCGGAGGCAATCTCCATGGCGGTCGCGCTGACCGGTCTCGCAATTGAAACCCGGCGCCTCTACTCCGATCTCAGGCATCGATCCGAATTCGACCTGCTCACCGACATCCACAACCGCTTCTCTCTCGAAAAGTATCTGGATCTGCAAATCGGCGAGGCGCGTCAACATGCCGGCATCTTTGGGTTGATCTACATCGACCTCGACAAGTTCAAACTGGTCAATGACCACTACGGCCACCAGTTCGGAGACCTTTACCTGCAGGAAGTGGCGAAGCGCATGAAGCGCCAGTTGCGCGGCGTTGATATGCTGGCGCGGCTGGGCGGCGATGAATTTGCCGTGCTGCTGCCCCAGGTTCGCAATCGCGCCAGGGTCGAGGAGATCGCTCAGCGCCTGGAACGCTCCTTCGATGAGCCATTCACGATCGAGGGCCAGGTGCTGCTTGGTTCAGCAAGCATCGGCATTGCCCTCTATCCCGAGGACGGCGCTACCAGGGACGACCTTCTCAGCGCCGCCGACCTCTGCATGTACGTGATCAAGAACAAGAAACACGAGATCGGCAGAGAGTAAGCCGAGCGCCGCAAGCCTTCCACCCGCTTGCGATACTGAAATGTGCCCGTCCGCATCCAGAATAGGGCCTATAGGGCATTCTCGGAATACACGCAAACGTGTTGAGTGAAAGGCGGCTTTTTCTTGAAGAAGCCACTTGAGCGCCTCTTGCAAAATTGCTTTCAGTCCGGCGATTTGTGTCAGGGCACGACTTTAGTCGTGCCGCAGATGGACCACCGTTCAAATTCCGGCTTTAGCCGCTGCGAAATTGCAAGCAACTGAAAACAAAGAGACGCAGGGGCTTAAGCCCAACAACTTCTTGCCGATCTTTAGGCACGATGGAAGTCGTGCCCTGACACTTCGTGCAATTTCAATGGAATTTTGCAAGTGGCTCATGATCTCGTGTTTTGGGACTAGCTCAGTTCCGAAAGATGCTATATCCCCCAAAAGTAACACACTGAGGTACTGCCATCGGCGTAGGATAGGGACGCATAGGCTCGAGCATTGTCTGCTGGCGCACATTCTCTCTGCTTCTTCGCGACGCCGAATTGATGAGTGCGGCGCGTTCTGCCGATAGATGCTCACGGGGGCCAGATAACACGGGAGTTATTCGACTGGAAAATGCCGGATGAAGAGGTTGACGCCCCTATTCGCGCTCGTGCTTGGATGTGCCTTGGCTGGCTGGGCAGCGCCGCCCAGCACGCTCACAACCCTGCACGCCATTCACTCCCTCAGCCACGCCGAGGCCGCCAAGGGGCTGCCCGTCGCTTTTGAAGCCACAGTCACTTACAGGCGGGCACAGGAAACCACTCTCTTTGTCGAAGACACCGGCGAAGGCATCTATGTGTGGGCAAATGAGGATATCAAGCTGGCGCCCGGCGATCGCGTTCTCGTCCGGGGCAAAGCGCAGGACAGCCTCCGTCCCATCGTAATCTCCCAGAGCGTCACCCTGCTCCATCACGGCGACCTGCCCGCACCCGTTCCGGTCACCTTCGATGATTTGATCCACGGACAGTACGATTCGACGTTTGTCACCGTCCGCGCGTCCGTGCTCAGCGCCGATATGGTGGGGGGCGGCGACGCTCTGGAGTTGCTTGCCGATGGAGGTTTGATCAATGCGTACATCGATAGCCGGGATCCAAGTGCCATGGGCGGATTGCTGGATGCGGAAGTCGAGGTCACTGGCGTTGCTTCGGCCCGATTCGACGGCAAGATGCAGCAAACCGGAGTGGCGCTCGCAGTTCCTTCACCGGCGAACATAAAGATCCTCAAGCGTGCCGGCGCGGGTCCCTGGTCTCTCCCGGTCACACGCATGGGCGACATTCTCTCCCGCTATCGAGTCAAGAACCTCAGTCAGAGAGTGCTGGTCCACGGGACCATTACCTATTACCAGCCCTCTTCGGCCATCGTACTTCAAAACGGCACACAAAGCCTTTGGATCATGACCCGAGTCGAGAGTCCCCTGCGGATCGGCGACGAGGCGGATGTGACCGGCTTCCCCGACTTGCATGATGGTTTCCTGGCCCTTTCCGGCGGCGAAATCCAGGAAAGCCCGGTTTATGCGCCCGTCGCTCCCCTGCCGGTGGCCGTGAGCGAACTGACTGAAAGTAAGCACATCTTCGACTTGGTCTCCATTGAAGGACAGGTGGTGATGGAAGTTCGCGAGAACTCCCAGGATGAATATGTCCTGACGGCCAATGGCCAGGTCTTCTCCGCCATCTACCGCCACCCGAGTGTTGATGGCTTCAGTCTGCCGCCTATGAATCAAGTGCAGTTGGGCTCCAGGGTCCGCGTCTCCGGAATCTGCATCCTCGATCACTCCAATCCTTACAAAGGCGAAGTGCCGTTCGGCATCCTCATGCGCGCTCCGGACGATATTGCGGTCGTCGCCCGCCCCTCCTTTTTAAGTGTCCGCAACCTCATGATTCTTGTTGGGTTGCTGGTGGCGGCCGTGATTGCCGTCGGAGCCAGGGGTTGGGCTATCGAGTACAGGATGCGGCGGCAAACCGCCTCGCTGGCGCTCATCGAACAGCGGCGCAGCCGAATCCTGGAAGATATCAACGGTTCGCGGCCGCTTGCCGAGATCGTGGAGAAAATTACGGAATTGGTCTCCTTCAAGCTGCGCGGCGCTCCGTGCTGGTGCCAGATCGCCGATGGAGCTCAGTTGGGAAACTGCCCGCCGAAACTCAACGGCCTGCGCGTTGTCCAGTGCGAGATCCCCGCCCACACCGGGCCCGCGCTTGGCCACCTGTCTGCCGCGTTTGATCCGCTCGCCAAGCCCGGCGAAAACGAATCGGAGGCAATCTCCATGGCGGTCGCGCTGACCGGTCTCGCAATTGAAACCCGGCGCCTCTACTCCGATCTCAGGCATCGATCCGAATTCGACCTGCTCACCGACATCCACAACCGCTTCTCTCTCGAAAAGTATCTGGATCTGCAAATCGGCGAGGCGCGTCAACATGCCGGCATCTTTGGGTTGATCTACATCGACCTCGACAAGTTCAAACTGGTCAATGACCACTACGGCCACCAGTTCGGAGACCTTTACCTGCAGGAAGTGGCGAAGCGCATGAAGCGCCAGTTGCGCGGCGTTGATATGCTGGCGCGGCTGGGCGGCGATGAATTTGCCGTGCTGCTGCCCCAGGTTCGCAATCGCGCTAGGATCGAGGAAATCGCGCAGCGCCTTGATCGGTCGTTCGAAGAACCGTTCCTTATCGAGGGCCAGACCCTGCATGGCTCGGCGAGCCTCGGCATTGCCGTTTATCCCGAAGACGGCGCCACCAGGGATGACCTGCTCAGCGCCGCCGACGGCGCCATGTACGCAAGGAAGAACGCAGCACGATAGAGCGTTTTTAACTCAAGTGTTATCAAAACTTTGGGTGCCCCATCCTTTCCGCATTCTTTGCGGAAAGGGTGGGATAGCACAACCGTTCATTTCGACCGTAAACACCAGGATAAATAATGCTCTTGTCGGTGAATCGTGCCTGTGGACGAGGCTGTGCGAAGAATCGCCTCCGCCGTTCAGTATGATGGATCGAAAGCGCCCTCAGCGAACGTGCAGTTGCGAGATGGCAACCTTGCCAGCAACGATTTCAGCCTTGCGCCAACTGCTCTTTTCGTTCAACGCAACCCAGCGCCGCTCCTCGCTGCGATAGTGCCAATCCTTGTCAAGCTGGTAATAGATCAGCATCGCGCTCGACTCCAGGATGTTCACAATGCTGTTGTCGTGCGAACTCTTCTCATCGAAGTCCGTCGATGCGCTTTGTCCCATCTCCGAATAAATCTCATTGAGCTCGAAGAGCATCGAGTTAACTGAGTCGTCCATCGGCTCGACGTTCAGCCCGATGCGCTTTGCCTCGCGCAGCGTGATTGGATATCCATGCGATGGATAGCCCGAATTCAGCGTGTTGCTTATCTCCCGGGCCTTCACCATGTCCGTCACATGATAGGAAAGTATCTCTTCGCAAATCCGCGTCGACAGCGCGCTCGACCGGTCAACCGCCCCAATTACCAGCGGATGAACATATGGAAACAGCGCCTCGTAAGGGTTGGCGGTTGAACCTTTGGATTGCTCAGTCCAAAGCCGTATGACCCGCAGCAACTCGTCGTTGCTCACGCTTACCCGGTCGTTGTCCCGGTCGATCGGCGAAAGGTCGTGCGTCAGTGAAGTGTCCACGGCCGAAAGGTGAGCCAGCGGGCCCATCAGGATTCGATCCGCTCCCAAAGCCAGCATCGTTGCCGCCGATTGGCACTCAAGCGGAGCCAGCACCGTCAAATGATCCACGTATCTGCGCAGCAGGTTGACCATCCGCAACGCCGCCTGCCCCGAGCCGCCGTCCGACTTTAAAAAGAGAGAGAGCCGGTCAAGCTTTCCCGCACTGCGCAGCAGCGCGTACAAGCCAACTACATCGTTCTGGCAAATCGACCCCTTGGTCGAATTCCAATAGGTCAGAACCGGCTCTCCGAGCGCCGCGGAAAGTTTCTCGATCACCGGCTGAGTCCGTTCCATCAGCACTGGCGGCTTTACGACCGAAGGGCGCTTCTTGGCAGCTTTGACAGCGGGATTCTCAGGCATAAGTTGGGCCGGCGGGTAAAGAATGAATTCGGCTCATGTTAGCAGAGCCGTTCGACCTGCGCAAAAGAGGCCCGGCTTGCGCCGGGCCTCTTGAGTTGAATAGGCTGCGTTCGCAGCCGGGATTACTCGGCTGCCATCTCCTCGGCCTCGCCTTCCTGGCGCATCAACTCCAGTTCGCGCTCGGCCGCCTCGATCTCGGCGGTAACTTCCTGCTGCACACGGGCCGCTGCTTCCTCCAGCTCCGGCGAGAGCTGAACGTTGCGGTAATACTCCAGCCCCGTGCCGGCGGGAATCAACCGTCCCACGATCACGTTCTCCTTCAAGCCGCGCAGGTTGTCGATCGCGCCGTTGATGCTGGCCTCGGTGAGCACCCTGGTCGTTTCCTGGAAGCTGGCCGCCGAGATGAAACTGTCGGTCGAGAGCGATGCCTTGGTGATACCCAGCAGCAGCGGACGCCCGATCGCCGGACGGCCTCCATTGGTAAGCACCCGCTCGTTCTCTTCGCGGAAGCGGAACCGGTCCACCTGCTGCTCCATCAAGAAGTTGGTGTCGCCCACTTCGTCGATCCGCACCCAACGCAGCATCTGCCGCACAATCACTTCAATGTGCTTGTCGCTGATGGCCACGCCCTGCAGACGGTAGACTTCCTGGATCTCGTTCACCAGATAGCCTTGTAGCTCCTTTTCGCCCAGCACCGCCAGAATGTCGTGCGGGTTCAAGGGGCCATCCATCAGCGGATCGCCGGCTCTGAGCCGCTCGCCTTCCTGCACGTTCACATGGATGCCCCGCGGCACCGAGTATTCCTTCTCGTCGCCGTTGTCTGCCGTGACATAAATCTTGCGCTGGCCCTTGGCAACCTCGCCAAAGCGAACGACGCCGTCGATCTCGCTGATGATGGCCGTCTCACGCGGCTTGCGTGCTTCGAACAGCTCCACCACCCGCGGCAAACCGCCGGTAATATCCTTGGTGCGCGTGCTCTCCTTGGGAATCTTCGCCAGCACGTCGCCCGGTCCCACCTCGTCGCCGTCCTGAATCATCAGGTGAGCGCCGCGGGGAAGCAGATACCGCTTGTGCGCCTTTGCGTTCTTAACCACAAACGCCGGCTGACGCTTCTCGTCTGGTGCGTCGGCCACCACCCAACGCGAGAGGCCAGTCACTTCGTCCACCTCTTCGTTGAGCGTGATGCCTTCCTGCAAATCCTTGAACTGCACCGCGCCGCCGATTTCGGTAAGGATCGAGTAGGTGTAAGGATCCCACTCGGCCAGCACCTGGGCCAGCTTCACATGCTCGCCGTCCTTGACCTTGAGGCGCGCCCCATAGACCACCTGGTAGCGCTCTTTCTCGCGGCCGCGTTCGTCTTGAATCGCCAGCGAACCGGAGCGATTCATTGCCACAAGCGTGCCGTCCCGGCTCTCCACCGTATTCAGGTTGATGAAGCGCACAAAGCCATTGTTCTTGGCGTCGAGGCGCGACTTGTCTGAAACGCGGCTGGCCGTGCCGCCCACGTGGAAGGTACGCATCGTCAACTGCGTTCCCGGTTCTCCGATCGACTGCGCCGCAATCACGCCGCAGGTCTCGCCCAGCTCCACCATGCGCCCCGAGCCCAGGTTCCGGCCGTAGCAGAGCGCGCAAACGCCGCGACGCGACTCGCAGGTCAGCACCGAGCGGATCTTCACTCTCTCAACGCCCGCGCCCTGAATCGCCGAGGCAATGTCTTCGTCGATTCCTTGATTGACATCGACCACAATGTTGCCGTCGTAGTCCTTGATGCGCTCAAGCGTCACGCGTCCGATGATGCGGTCGCGCAGCGGCTCGATGATCTCGCCCGACTCCACGATCGCACCGACATAAATTCCCTCGACCGTGCCGCAGTCGTACTCGGTCACGATCACATCCTGGGCCACGTCCACAAGGCGGCGGGTCAGGTAGCCGGAATCGGCCGTCTTCAACGCCGTGTCCGCCAAACCCTTGCGCGCGCCGTGCGTCGAGATGAAGTACTCCAGCACGGTCAGCCCTTCGCGGAAGTTCGCCGTGATCGGCGTCTCGATGACTTCGCCGGAAGGCTTGGCCATCAGGCCTCTCATGCCGGAAAGCTGGCGAATCTGCTGCTTCGATCCGCGCGCGCCGGAGTCGGCCATGATGTAAATCGGGTTCATGGCCCCTTCGTCGTCCGCTTTCCTCATGTTGTCGAACATCTCGTCGGCCACCTTCTCGGTTACCGCCGACCACATCTGAATCACCTTGTTCGAGCGCTCGCCGTTGGTGATGGCGCCGTCCATGTACTGCTTCTGGACCTCGATCACCTTCTTGTCGGCGTCGTCAACGGTGGTGTACTTGCTGGCCGGAATCACCATGTCGTCCAGGCCAACTGAAAGCCCGGATTTGGTCGCGTAATTGAAGCCCAGCGACTTGATCCGGTCCAGCATTCCCACCGTAACTTCAAGACCCAGGTTCTGGTTGCAATAGTTCACCAGTTGCCCGATGCCCTTTTTCTTCAACAGCCCGTTGACGAACGGCATGCCCGAAGGCAGCGAGTCGTTGAAAATCACGCGGCCAACCGTCGTCGAGATGTACTCCTTGTTGAAGTCCACCGCCTCGGTGTGCGTCAGATCCTGGTCGTCGTAGGCCGTGGTCATGTCCAGTACCTTACCCGTATAGCGAAGGCGGATCGGCGAAAGCGTCTCCACTTCCTTGGCTTCCAGCGCCATCAGAATCTCTTCGGTATTGGCAAACACGCGCCCTTCGCCCTTGCCGCCCTTCTTGGCCTTGGTCAGGTAATAGAGTCCGAGCACCATGTCTTGCGTCGGCACCGTGATCGGCTGCCCAGAGGCCGGAGACAAGATGTTGTGCGACGCCAGCATCAGCACGCTGGCTTCGATCTGCGCCTCTGGCGACAGTGGAATGTGCACTGCCATCTGGTCGCCGTCGAAGTCGGCATTGAACGCAGTGCAAACCAGCGGGTGAATTTTGATTGCCTTGCCTTCCACCAGCACCGGTTCAAAGGCCTGAATGCCCAGCCTGTGCAACGTGGGAGCGCGGTTCAGCAGCACCGGGTGGTCCTTGATGACTTCTTCAAGGATGTCCCACACCACCGGCTCCTGCATCTCCACCATCTCCTTGGCCTGCTTGATGGTCGTGCAGTGTCCCGTCTGCTCCAGACGGTGATAGATGAACGGCTTGAAGAGCTCGAGCGCCATCTTCTTGGGCAGTCCGCACTGGTGCAGCTTCAGATCCGGACCCACCACGATCACCGAACGGCCCGAATAATCGACGCGCTTGCCCAGCAGGTTCTGCCGGAACCGGCCCTGCTTGCCCTTGAGCGTATCGCTCAACGACTTCAGCGGACGGTTGTTGGCGCCGCGCAACACGCGGCCGCGGCGGCCGTTATCGAACAGTGCATCAACCGCTTCCTGCAACATGCGCTTCTCGTTGCGCACGATCACTTCCGGCGCGTGCAGGTCCATCAGTTTCTTCAACCGGTTGTTGCGGTTGATCACGCGGCGGTAAAGATCGTTCAAATCGGAGGTCGCAAAGCGTCCGCCATCCAGCGGCACCAGGGGGCGCAGCTCCGGTGGAATTACCGGCAGCACATCCAGAATCATCCACTGCGGCTTGTTGTCGCTCTTGCGGAACGCCTCAACGACCTTCAGCCGCTTGGCATACTTGATCTTCTTCTGGACGGAGGTCTCGGTCTTCATCCGCTCGCGCAGCTCAACGCCCAGCTCCTCGATCTGCACCCGCTTGAGCAGTTCCTTGATCGCCTCGGCGCCCATCATGGCCTTGAAGCCCGAGGGGCGGAACTGCTGATCCAGTTCGCGGAACTTGCCTTCGTCCTTGATGATCTCGCGTTCCTTCACCGGCGCATCGCCGGGATCGACCACCACATAGGACTCGAAGTAGAGAATGCTCTCGAGATCGCGCAGCGAAATGTCCAGCAAGTGCCCAATCCTCGAAGGCAGACCCTTGAAGAACCACACGTGCGAACACGGCGAGGCCAGCTCGATGTGGCCCATGCGCTCACGGCGCACTTTGCTCACCGTCACTTCAACGCCGCACTTGTCGCAGATCACGCCGCGGTGCTTCATGCGCTTGTACTTGCCGCAGAGGCACTCCCAGTCGGTTACGGGTCCAAAGATGCGGGCGCAGAACAGGCCGTCGCGTTCCGGTTTAAAGGTGCGATAGTTGATGGTCTCAGGCTTTGTGACCTCGCCATGCGACCAGCTGCGGATCTTCTCCGGCGACGCCAGCATGATTCGGATGGCGTCAAAGTCGGTAATGGGGCTGGAAAGCTCAAACGGGTTCGAACGGAACAAGGCGACCCTCCTTGGCGGGCCTTTCGGCGCCTGCCGCGGCTTTTCCCGGGATTCTTTAAGGGCCCTTCCTTCCCGGGAAGCGGTGTTTGCCGCTTTCAAGAAGAACCCCAAAAACACTCTCTGCGTCTAGCTCTATGCCGGGTGCCCCACCCTCGCCGCGTCTTTGTTTTTGCGGCTAGGGTGGGATACCTCGATCCTTAGTCGGCCACGGCCGCCAGGTCTGGTGCGGGAAGCTTCTTGATCAGGTCGGCGCGCTTGATCAACTCCACGTCCAGGCACAGCGACTGCAACTCGCGAATCAACACGTTGAACGACTCCGGCACTCCCGGCTCGATCGCCGCCTCGCCCTTCACGATGGCCTCGTAAATCTTGGTGCGGCCATACACATCGTCGGACTTCGCAGTCAGCAACTCTTGCAGGATGTATGCGGCGCCATACGCCTCCAGCGCCCACACTTCCATTTCGCCAAATCTCTGCCCGCCGAACTGCGCCTTGCCGCCCAGCGGCTGTTGCGTAATCAGCGAGTACGGCCCGATCGACCTGGCATGAATCTTGTCGTCGACCAGGTGAGAGAGTTTGAGCATGTAGATGTAACCCACCGTTACCGGCTGCTCAAATTGCTCGCCCGTCATGCCGTCGAACAGCGCTGTCTTGCCCGACGAAGGCAAGCCGGCCGAGGCCAGCAGAGCCTTGATCTCGTCCTCGCGCGCACCGTCGAAGACCGCGGTTCCAAACCAGATGCCGCGCTTCATGCCTGCTCCCACACGCATGAGCATCTCGTCGTCCAGTTCCAGCAACTGCCGCAGCGTCGCCGTTCCCGCGAACTCTTTTTGCATCAGTTCCCGGGTATACGCCACATCGTTGTTGGCTTTGATCAAATCTGCGATCTTGGCGCCCAAAGCATGAGCGGCCCAGCCTAGGTGCGTCTCAAGAATCTGGCCCACATTCATACGGGACGGGACGCCCAGCGGATTCAGAACAATCTCCACCGGGGTTCCATCGGGCAGATACGGCATGTCTTCTTCAGGAAGAATGCGCGCGATCACGCCCTTGTTGCCGTGACGGCCGGCCATCTTGTCGCCCACGCTGAGCTTGCGCTTCATGGCCACATAGACCTTCACCAGCTTGATGACGCCTGGAGGAAGTTCGTCGCCCTTCTGCAGCTTGAGAATCTTCTCGTTGGTGATCTTGCGCAGCACTTCGATCTGCCGCGAGGTCATCTCTTCGATCTCGTCGATCTGTTCGTTGACGCGCGGATCCTTGTCGGCATAACGGATGCGCTTCAGGTTCTTCGTTGAAATCCGCTCGATCGTTTCGCGATCCAGAATTGCGCCCTTGGTCAGCAAACGCTTGTTCGTTCGCTCGTCGTGCAGATCGGCCAGCACTTCCTTGCGGCCCAGAATGCCGTCCAAACGCTTCAAGCGCTCATCGGTAAGAATGCGGATCTCGTCGCCCAGGTTCTTTTCAAGCTTGGCGATGTACTCGCCTTCGATCTGCTTGGCGCGCTCATCCTTCTCTTGCCCCTTGCGGCTGAAGATGCGCACATCCACCACCGTGCCCTCGATGCCCGGAGGGCAGGTCAGCGATGCGTCGCGAACATCGCCGGCCTTTTCGCCGAAGATGGCGCGCAGCAGCTTCTCTTCCGGCGTCAGTTGGGTTTCTCCCTTGGGAGTCACCTTCCCGACCAGGATGTCGCCGTGCTTGATCTGAGCGCCGATGCGGATGACGCCGCTCTCGTCCAGGTCGCGCAGGGCGTGTTCGCTCACATTGGGAATGTCGCGCGTGATCTCCTCGGGCCCCAGCTTCGTGTCGCGAGCCTCGATCTCGAACTCCTCGATGTGAACCGAGGTGTAGTAGTCTTCCCGCACCAGCTTTTCGCTGATCAGGATCGCATCCTCGAAGTTGTAACCGCGCCAGGGCATGAAGGCCACCAGCACGTTGCGTCCTAGCGCCAGTTCTCCCTGCTCCGTACAAGGGCCGTCGGCAATGACCTGGCCTTTGACCACCCGATCGCCCTCGCGCACGACGGGCTTTTGATTGATGCAGGTGTTCTGGTTCGACCGCTTGAACTTGATGAGCGTGTAGATGTCGGAACCCACCTCGCGCGACAGTTGCGTCGGGTGATGTTCGCCCTCAACGCGCACGATGATGCGCTGCGAGTCCACCGAGTCCACAATGCCGTTGCGCTTGGCCAGGATCACGGCGCCTGAGTCGCGTGCCGTCACACCCTCCATTCCTGTTCCAACCAGCGGAGCTTCGGCCACCAGCAGCGGAACGGATTGCCGCTGCATGTTGGCGCCCATCAGCGCGCGGTTGGCATCGTCGTGCTCAAGGAAGGGAACCAGCGACGCGGCCACAGAAACAAGCTGCTTGGGGCTTACGTCGATGTAGTCCACATCGGTGCGGTTCACCAGCACAAAGTTCCCCTGCCGGCGCGCATTCACCAGATCCTCGGTGATCTGCCCCTGCTCGTTGAACTCGATGTTGGCCTGCGCGATGGTGTGCTTGTCCTCTTCCCACGCAGACAGATAGAAGCTGAACGGAATGTTGTCAATCGCCCGCTTGCCGGCCTTCTTCAGTCCTGCGTTGAGCCGCCCCGCCTCTTCCTTCTCAATGTGGTCGCCCACGCGCAGGCCGCTCTCGCCCGCGTTGACAATCTCCACATAGTCCAGAATCCGCGAATCCTTCACCTTGCGATACGGCGACTCGATGAATCCATACTCATTGATCCGCGCAAAGCAGCTCAGCGAACTGATCAGGCCGATGTTCGGGCCTTCCGGCGTCTCAATCGGGCAAATGCGACCGTAGTGCGTCGGGTGTACGTCGCGCACCTCAAAGCCCGCGCGCTCACGCGACAAGCCGCCCGGTCCAAGTGCCGAAAGGCGCCTCTTGTGCGTGATCTCCGACAACGGATTGGTCTGATCCATGAACTGGGAAAGCTGAGACGACCCGAAAAACTCGCGAATCGCCGCCATCACCGGCTTGGCGTTGATCAGGTCGTGCGGCATCGCCGTCGAAAGCTCCTGATACACGCTCATCTTTTCCTTGATCGCCCGCTCCATGCGCACCAGTCCGATGCGGAACTGATTCTCCATCAGCTCGCCTACTGCGCGCACGCGCCGGTTGCCCAGGTGATCGATGTCGTCCACCATGCCGATGTTCCTGCGCAGCTTCAGCAGATAGCGGATGGTCGCATAGAAATCCTCCGGCGTCAGCGTACGGCGGTCCAGGTGTGTTGCGTCCTGGTTCTCATACAGCTTGATGTTGAACTTCAGCCGGCCCACGCGCGAAAAATCGTACTTGCGCGCGTCGAAGAACATACCCTCGAACAGCGCAGTCGCTGTGTCAAGCGTGGGCGGATCGCCCGGCCGCAGCTTGCGGTAAATCTCGATCAGAGCCTCTTCCGGCTTGCGGATCGAGTCCCGCTTCAGCGTGTTCGAGATGATGTTGCCCACATCGTCGCGCTCCGGGAAAAACACCTCGAAGCTTGCCGCGCCGCTCGACAGCACCTTGTGCAGCCGGTCGGCCGTCAACTCTACGTTGGCCTCCACCACTACTTCGCCGGTATTCAGATCCACCACGTCGGCCGCGGTCAGCGCGCCATCCAGTTCGGCTGCCTCTACCTCGATCCTGTCGATCGCGGCAGCGCGAATCGCCTTCAGCGAGTTCGCCGTAATCTTGCGTCCGGAGTGCGCAATCTCCTCGCCGTTATGAAGCACGGCGTGCGCCGGCTTGGCGCCCAACAGGTGCGTACCCGCCTTCGCATCCTGCTGCACCGCCCAGTGCAGCTTGCCATCGGCAATGTGCAGGCGGTCAACGGTGTAGAAGGTCCTCAGAATCTCTTCGTCTGAACGCAGGCCCAGCGCCCGCAGGAAGATCGTTCCCAAAAACTTGCGCTTGCGGTCGATGCGCACATAAAGCGTGTTCTTCTGGTCGTACTCGAACTCCACCCAAGAACCGCGGTACGGAATGATCTTGCCAAGAAAGTAGGTGCGATTGTTCGCAGTCTCGAAAAAGACGCCCGGCGAGCGGTGCAACTGCGACACAATCACCCGCTCGGTCCCGTTCACGATAAAGGTGCCATTCGGCGTCATCAGCGGAATGTCGCCAAAAAACACCTCTTGCTCCTTGATGTCCTTGATCGACTTGGTGCCGGTCTCCGCGTCCTTTTCATAGATCGTCAGGCGCACTGTCACCTTGAGTGGCGCTGAGAAGGTCATGCCCCGCTCTTCGCACTCCTGCTGGTCGTACTTCAACTGCAGACTTACAGGATCGCCGCACTTGTTGCAGAAGTCGGGCGTATTTTTGTTGTACGTGCCGCACTTCTGGCAAAGCACTTCGCCGGGAAGGAACGGATCGGTAATCACCATCGCCCCGCAATGCACGCAAGCAGTACGCAGGTGGTGCAGCCCCTTCAAGTGCCCGCACTTGCACTCCCAGTTGCCGATCGCGAAGTCCACGAAATCCAGTTGCGAGATGCCGCGGAAGTCGGTGATCGGAAATACCGACACAAACACCGACTGCAACCCCGAGTCGTCCCGCTCGTTGGGCAGCTTGTCCATCTGCAAAAAACGCTCATATGAACGCCTTTGCACTTCAATCAGGTTGGGAATCTGGGTTGCGGTGGGAATCTTGGAAAAATCGAGCCGGCTGCGAATCGCGCGCTTCTCGTTGGGCATGTTCACTCCTGAGGCTCGTCAATCCGGCACCCTTAGGCTCCGGGCCAGGGCCCGAGTCTCTTGGGCGCCGGCTGATTACGGTAAGAAAATCCAAAAACAGTCCAAAGAACCAGACCGGAGAATCACTCTTGATCCCAGTCCCCACCCGTGCGCCCCGGCAAACCCGAGGCAAAAGTTCAGCAGGTCGAAAATGTCCCTGCGCGTCACCCATGCCAAAAGGGTTTCGTGACAGTCGCGTCAAAATCGAGTCGTGGGCATTGCCGCACATCCGGCAAGTGCGCTAGACTGCGCACAATCAAGAGAATCGGGCGCAACGGGTATACCCGCAAAATATATTTCTGCGCACAGGGTGGATATTGCTCAAAATGTTCCACCAGATGAGACCGGGACACACAAAAAGCCCGTGAGGACACAACCCCTCACGAGCATTGGCCTGTCGCCTGTGCCCCCATCCGAATTCTTTTGCAATGCTCTCGCCGATCCCAAAGCTCGCTTCTGCCGCGATCCGCCAACCACTCGCCACTCGTCAATAGATCTGCCACCTGACCCAAGGTAAACCACAATCCATTGACTCTAAGGCACTTAACAAACGACCAGTGCCCGCCTCCGGAGCGCTTGGCTCAGCTCCGGCAAACGAACCCTCGCGTGCCCCTCTACAATTTCAAAGACGCGCCGCCAGCCCCGCTCCATTCCCTCAATAAACCGGGATGGGCCGAAAAGACGCGCAACAAGTATCGTAGCGCGTCCCGGCTGTGCTTGCAAGTCCTTGATGAATCGATCTCGACTACTTGATCTCGATCGTCGCGATGCCTTCAAACTTCTTCCGGATCGCCTCTGCCTCGTCCTTGGTCGCGCTCTCCTTGATCGCCTTCGGAGCTCCGTCCACAAGATCCTTGGCTTCCTTCAGGCCTAGCGACGTAACCTCACGCACGGCCTTGATGGTGCTGATCTTGTTCGCGCCAAAGTCTTTCAGGATCACCTGGAACTCGGTCTTCTCCTCGACAACCGGAGCCGCCGCGCCGCCGCCTGCCGCTGCCGCCACTGGAGCCGCCGCGGCCGCCGAAACGCCAAGACGCTCCTCCAGCTTCTTCACCAAAGCTGCCGCTTCCAGCAAGCTCAGGGATACAATCTGCTCTTCCAACTGCGCCAAATCTGCCATTTTCTTCTCCATTCAAAATCGATTGAATTTGTCTTGCCAGCCAAAACCTTCGTCCGAAAGACCGCCCCACGCAGTGGAAGTTTCCGATGCGCCAGACCCGCGCACTTCCCGCCTGCTCAGCGGCCAAATCCCTAAAAAACCAGCTTTCAGCTCTTAGCCATCAGCTTTCAGCTCTCTTCTTCAGGATGTCAACAACTTCGCTCACCGCAAGAAAAAGCTGAAGGCTGAGAGCTGACAGCCCACGGCTCTTATGCCGCTACAATTGCTGGGTGCCCCATCCATTTCGCGCTTTTTGCGGAATGGGTGGGATCCCAATGCCCTACGCCGCGGCTTCCGCGGAAAACTTTTCCTTCTCGACGCCCTGGCCGATCACCACCGCCAGGTCGCGGCCCGTCGCATTGAGCACAGTAACCAGCCGCTGTGCAGGCGCACTGATAAGGAACAGAAGCTTCGCGTACAGCTCTTCCTTGCCCGGCATCGTCGCCAGCGACTTTACCTCTTCAACGCTCAGCAGCTTGCCGTCCACAATGCCCAGCTTGAACTGGAACTCCGCCGCATTCTCGCCCGCCCATTTGGCAAAAACCTTGGCCAGCGCCACCGGATCGCCGGAGGTAAACGCCACCGAGTTCACACCCTTCAGCCCCTTCAAGGCGGCCTCAACCTGCGTGCCGGTGCCGGAAACGGCTGCCAGCTTGTTCTTCACCACGCGGTACTTGCCGCCCGCCTCGCGAATCACCTTGCGCAGCGCAAAGTCCTTGGCCACAGTCAGCTTTGAAAATGTACCGATAATTGCCGTTGTCGAGGTCTCCAGTTCCTTGGCCAGCAACTGGACCTTCTCTGTCTTCTTCGCCTTCGAAATCGCCATGTCTTCGCTCCGCTACGACAGGGATCAGGGATCAGGGGTCAGGGATCAGCTAGAAACTCTCGATCCTCAAACTCCGCTTCCCACTCCCCATCCCAAGCCCTCTACAGGGCCATCGTTGAAAATCCTGTTCGCAATTACTTCAGTCAGGCACAATGCCAATCAGATCGCTGCGCCAACTGATCCCTGACCCCTAATCCCCGATCCCTGCTTTTAGTGCTTGCCCGCCGCGTCCGCAACCGCCGAATCCAGCGGCACTCCAGGCCCCATCGTCGAGCTAAGCGTCACGCTCTTGATGTATTTGCCCTTGGCCGCCGAAGGCTTGCTGCGCACAATCGCGCCGATCACCGTCGTCGCATTGTCCACCAGCTTCTGAGGGTCAAAGCTCAACTTGCCCACCGGCACATGCACCAGGCTGGTCTTGTCGGCACGGAACTCCACCTTGCCGGCCTTGATCTCCTTCACCGCCGCGGCCACGTCCATGGTCACGGTTCCGGTCTTGGGATTCGGCATCAGGCCCTTTGGACCCAGGATCTTGCCCAGCCGCCCCACCACCTTCATCATGTCGGGTGTGGCGATCAGCGCATCGAAGGCTGTCCAGGCTTCCTTCTGAATCTTCTCCACCATCTCTTCGCCGCCCACAAAGTCGGCGCCGGCAGCGGTGGCATCCTTCTGGCGGTCGCCAGAGGCAATCACGGCTACAATCTTGGTCTTGCCCAACCCATGCGGCAGCACCACCGTCCCACGGACCATCTGGTCGGCATGGCGGGTGTCAACGCCCAAACGCAGCGTCAGATCGACGGTCTCGTCAAACTTGGCGTACTTCACCTGTTTGAGCAGGCCGACGGCCTCGGGCA
>Ga0302319_10003086_pt1 | contig 35213 bp, 35 predicted proteins | sample Bog_T0_2_FD_203319 | JGI IMG/M metagenome (GOLD analysis project Ga0302319, IMG submission 203319) | Peat permafrost microbial communities from Stordalen Mire near Abisko, Sweden - Bog_T0_2 | ecosystem: Environmental > Terrestrial > Soil > Wetlands > Peat | place: Sweden: Abisko, Stordalen Mire...
CGCAGGCGCTGAAAAAAGGCACGGGCGCGCGGGCGTTGCGCGGGCTGATCGAGAAGCTGATGCTCGACGTGATGTTCGACGCGCCGGACAACGCCAGCATCGCCCACGTCAAGATCACGCGGCAGGTTGTGCGCGGCGAAAGCCAGCCGATTGTAGGACGGAAGCAGGACGCAGAGGCGGCATAGTTTCTTTTCACAAATGCCGAGCTGACGAAACTCGATTTTTTGAAGCAATCCTCCTCATGTCGGCGGTTGCAAAATTTTATTTTCCAATGTCCTCATTCCAAAGTTCCGGCTTCGCTCTGATGAAATCGCGCATGAGTTGGATGCAGGCCGGGTCTTGTAGCACCTCCACTTCCACGCCCTGCGAGCGGACATATTCCGCCGGCCCCTGGAAGGTCTGGTCCTCACCAACGACAATGCGCGGAATCTTGTAAAGCAACGCCGCGCCGCTGCACATCGGGCACGGTGACAGCGTCGAATACAAAACGCAGCGTGCATAAACCGAAGCCGGTTGCCGCCCGGCGTTTTCCAGGCAGTTCATCTCCGCGTGATGAATCACACTCCCGCGCTGCACGCGCTGGTTGTGTCCGCGCCCGATGATTTTGCCGTCGCAAACCAGCACCGAGCCGATGGGAATGCCGCCGGCAGCGAGACCTTTCTTGGCTTCATCAATGGCGGCTTGAAGGAAAACATCCATGCGCGGATTGAAACATTTCTTTTGCAGTCTGACAAGGTGGCCAGCGCGGCGTCCCTAACATTTTATCGCGCAAAAATCTGGCGGATGACGTCCTCAATCGGCACTTCCTGGATGTCAATGTCGCTCACGGCCAGATCATCGAGCAGCGCCTTGCAAACGGGAATCACGCGGTCACGCTTGACCTTGAACTTGATGGCTTCGGAAGTTTTTTCCACAACTTCGCCATATTGCGCCAGCCTTTCCGCCGGATGTTTGTCCGCATTGTCACACTGGATCGTGATGAGTTTGAAATCGGCGAACCGGTCCACGATCTCGCTCAACTTGCCGTCGAAGAAAATCTTCCCGTGGTCAATAATGATGACGCGTTCGCACAACGCCTGGATGTCGGCCATGTAATGGCTCGTGAGCAGGATGGTGGTCTTGCGTTCGGCGTTGTGGCGGCGGATGAAATCGCGGACGGTTTTCTGCGAAGTCACGTCGAGGCCGATGGTCGGTTCGTCGAGGAAAAGCACCTTGGGTTCGTGCAGCAGCGAGGCGATCAGCTCCATCTTCATGCGTTCGCCGAGGGATAGTTCGCGCACGCTGACGTTGAGTTTGTCTTTAACGGCGAGCATTTCGCTCATTTCGGTGACGGTGCGTTCAAAACGGTCGGCGGGGATGCCGTAGATTTTGGCATTCAGCTCAAGCGATTCGCGCGCGGGCAAATCCCACCAGAGCTGGTTTTTCTGGCCGAGCAGCAGCGCGAACTGGCGGCGGTAGCCGTCGGCACGTTCCCACGGCGTGTAGCCGAGGACTTTGGCGGTGCCGCTGGCGGGGTAAAGCAGGCCGGCAAGCATCTTGAGCGTGGTCGTTTTGCCGGCGCCGTTCGGTCCAAGAAAACCGACCAGTTCGCCAGGTTCAATCCTGAAGCTGACGTCGTTGACCGCGAGGGTCTGCTCGTATTGACGGTGAAACAACCCTTTGATCGCGCCCGCAAATCCCGGCTGCTTTTTGTAAGTGCGAAACGCCTTGGTGAGATTGCTGACTTCGATGACCGGCATGAAACAAGTGTCGAAAGTCGGGTGACGTGTGTCGAGCGCAGAAACTTACCGCATCAACTGCTTTTCCAGATAGTGGACGACCTGGCGGACATTGGCGTCCACTTCCATCCGGTCTTTGACGAGCCGACAGGCATGCAGCACCGTGCCGTGGTCGCGCCCGCCGTAGGCCTCGCCGATGGTGTTGAGGGAGCTTTCGGTCATCTGGCGGGAAAGATACATAGCGATCTGGCGCGGGAAGGCGATGTTTTCCGGGCGGCGCTTGCTGGTCATGTCCGCAAGCCGGATGTCGAAATGCTCGGCAACCTTTTTCTGGATGACTTCGATGTTGATGGAAAAACGGCCTTCTTCGTGAAGAATTTCGCGCAGCAGGCCTTCAACAACTTCGATGGTCAGCTTCTTGCCGGTGAGCGACGCGTAGGAGGCGACGCGGATGAGCGCGCCTTCCAGCCGGCGGACGTTCGTGCGGATGCGGGTGGCCAGAAAATTCATCACGTCGTCCGGCAGCGTGACGCCCATGGATTGCGCCTTTTTGTTGAGGATGGCCTGGCGCATTTCAACGTCCGGCGGCTGTAAATCCGTAACCAAGCCCCATTCAAAGCGCGAAACGAGGCGGTGCTCGAGGCCTTGAATTTCGCTGGCCGGGCGGTCGCACGTCAGCACGATTTGTTTATGGCCTTCATGCAGCGCATTGAACGTGTGGAAAAATTCCTCCTGTATGCGTTCCTTGCCCGCGAGAAACTGAATGTCGTCAATCAGCAGCACGTCGGTTTGCCGGAATTTCTTGCGAAACTTGGCCAGCTGGTTGTTCTGGATGCCGTCAATATATTCGTTCGTGAATTTCTCAGATGAAAGGTAGGCCACGCGCGCGCCCTTTTTATTGGCCGAAACGTGCTGGCCGATGGCGTGCAGCAGATGCGTCTTGCCGAGACCAACCCCGCCGTAAAGAAACAGCGGGTTGTAAGATTTGCCGGGGGCTTCGGCAACGGCTTTGGCGGCGGCAAAGGCGAAATTGTTGTTGTTCCCGACCACAAACGAATCAAACGTATTCTTGGGGTTGAAATGCGGTTCGCCATTGGTAACCGCGCGATCATGAACCACCGCCGGTGTCTTTGCCTTCGAGAGCGCAGTGGCGGGTGCGGTTGCCAGCGGCGGCGCTCCGGCCACTGATTTGAAATTGATCTGCAGCTGCCGGCCAGCGGCGATGGCCACCGCGTCCTGCAGCAGACTCAAATAATTATCCTTCAGCCAGACTTCGCAAAATTCATTCGTCGCCTCCAGCGTGACATGGCTGGCATCAATCGAACTCGCGCGCAGCGACGCAAACCACATGTTGTAGGTGTCGGCGCTCAATTTGGAACGGAGATGTTCCTGCGCTGAACTCCAAATTTTTTCCGCCGTTTGTTGCATGGGGGTTCTGTCAAAAAGGCCGTTAATAAAGCGTTTTATTCACCTGCTCGAAAAATCTCGTTTGGCGGCGTTTGGCCAGGGCGCTCTCCCCGTCAAACATCGCCTGTCCGGCCCAGCCAGACCCCCGCCCCGAATTGTTACCAAGTGACTTCATTTAAAATAAAAATTAAACAGTTTGTTTACAACAACTTAAAAACAGCCAAACGAATGCCGCCGACTTTGACCAGCCTGACATGATGAAACCTCGCGATGTGCTATTGTTGGCACCAGTGTTTTACGCAAATGAAGCGAAGGATTCGAGGACAACATATTAACTTTTGTTCGCAAGTTATTCACAGGAGCCTTTCAATCAATAAAATCAACATCTCTGGTCATCTTCGCGCCATTCGCACCCGTCCATCAAACCGCTTGTTCGCCCGTTTCCCCGGTGCGAATACGGATCACGCTCTCCACAGAGCTGACAAAAATTTTCCCGTCGCCAATCTTGCCTGTCTTCGCCGCCTTCACAATCGCCTCCTGCGCGGCCGCCACCTGGGCATCCGCCAGAACCAGTTCAATTTTTATTTTCGGCAGGAAATCCACGGCATATTCGCTTCCACGATAAATCTCCGTATGCCCCTTCTGGCGCCCGAATCCCTTGACCTCGGTGACGGTGAGCCCCTGGATACCCAGTTCCGCCAAGGCTGATTTTACGCCGTCCAATTTGAAGGGCTTGATGATGGCTTCAATTTTTTTCATACGTTCCTTGTTTGTTTTTCTTTGCGGATGCTAGCACCCGAAGCTTTTCTGTAAACAGCTTTTTTTTCGGCATCGGCTGCCGGTGCGAACCTAATGGCCTGCCCGATCTGAATCCACTGAATACTAACCTCTGACCGGCGACTAATCAACTTTTGTTAAAATGATAATATTTACTTATACTTGCAAATCGGCGTTGACAAAAATAAGAGATGATGATTTAATAACCACAGTTGCAACGCGAAGACAGAGGAGGTCGGTTGCACAACGATCTTTGATTTTAGGTTTTCGGTTTGCGCTCTGGTAAAGGCGCAGATTGGAGTTCTCCGTGATCCCACGTTTTACTCATTCTAAATTCCCCGGGTCTCTCGGTCATCTTCTGACCGCTTGACCCGGTTTTTTTCTTTTTATCCCGATTGGCAATGCCAAGACCGCATTGTGCGTTCGTTGACACCCCTTTTTCCCGCTGCTACCGTTTCCGTTCAATTTTGCGATGGAATACAAAAACACACTGAACCTCCCGCGCACGGACTTTGCCATGAAGGCCGACCTCGTGACGCGCGAGCCGCAACGCCTCGAAAAATGGGAAGCTGCCCAGCTTTACCGGAAAATCCAAGAACAACGCGAAAAGGAGAATGCCCCAAAATTCGTCCTGCACGACGGCCCGCCGTTCGCCAATGGCGACGTCCACATCGGCACCGCATTGAACAAGATTCTCAAGGACATCATCGTCAAATACAAGACGCTGCGCGGCTTTAGCGCGCCCTATATTCCCGGCTGGGATTGCCACGGGTTGCCTATCGAGTTCAAAGTTTCCCAAGACATGCGCAAGGCGGGCGACACCGCCGCCGATGCCGCCACCATTCGCAAAGCCTGTGAAGTCTATGCCCGCAAATACATTGATCTCCAGCGCACGCAGTTCAAGCGCCTCGGCGTTTTGGGCGATTGGGAAAATCCCTATCTCACGCTGAACAAGGAATACGAGGCAGATGAACTCCGCCTATTTGCCGACATCGTCGCCAAAGGCTTTGTGTATCGCGGCAAGAAGCCGGTTTACTGGAGCATTCCCTGCCGCACCGCACTCGCCGAGGCCGAAGTTGAATATCATGACCACGTCAGTCAGAGCGTGTTCGTGAAATTTCGTATTGATGTTGAAAACTCTCCAAAAGAAATCCGGAATATTATTCCTCAAGATGCGTTCATTTTAATTTGGACGACAACTCCGTGGACTTTGCCAGCCAATCTTGCGGTCGCTTTCAATAGTAATTTTACGTATTGCTTCATCCGCAATGAAACCGAACGTGGTGTTGAGCACTTGTTAGTTTCAACCGAACTTGCACCAAAGCTTGTTGAGAAAATAGGTTTAACGAACGCGAATGTTTCCCCGCAAAACATCCCCGGCAGTCATCTAATGTGGTTGTGTTATCAACACCCATTTATCAATAGAAAAGGAAAGCTTTTCGATGGGGATGTCTTTGTGACAAAAGACACCGGCACAGGCTTCGTCCACATCGCACCGGGTCACGGTTTGGATGACTACAATTTGGGCCGCACACACGGTTTGCCGATTTATTCGCCAGTGGATGACGATGGCAAACTTGCCTACTCAAACGAATTGCCGGTGGAGCAACAGATGCCCGCCGAAATGGTTGGCAAATCCATTCTCGAAAAACACGGCAAGAGCGACGCTAACGAAGCCGTCCTGCACGAACTCCGCGTCCGCCATGCGCTGCTGTATCAGGAGAATTACCATCACAGCTATCCGCATTGCTGGCGCAGCAAGACGCCCGTCATCTTCCGCGCAATGGACCAGTGGTTTATCAAGATTGACCACCCAAGTGATCACGTTTACAGACCAAACCAAGTTGTAACAACTCTGAAAATGTCAACCGACGACCCTTCGGTTTTGGCATCTTTGATGAAGCAAAAAGAAGCGGTGACCGGATTACGCCGTTTTGCACTGAATGCGATTGAAGCTGTAAAATGGATTCCAGATTGGGGGAAAAATCGGATTCAAGGTGCTGTCGTCAATCGGCCCGACTGGTGCATCAGCCGCCAGCGCACCTGGGGCGTGCCGATTCCCGCGTTTTACGATGCGAAAGGCGAAGCCATCCTCGACGCGCAAATCGTCCGCAACGCCGCCGACCTCATTGAGAAACACGGTTCAAACGTGTGGTTCGAGAAATCTGCCGCCGAACTCTGGGCGCTTGTGAAACCGGCAAACTGGGCCGGCACCGAAGCCGTCGCCAAATCCAACGACACGCTCGACGTGTGGATTGATTCCGGCAGTTCCTCGCGCGCCGTGTTGATGCGCCGCCCGGAACTTTCCCATTCCGCACTCCGCACTCCGCACTCCGCACTGGATTGGCAGGCTGACGTTTATCTCGAAGGCAGTGACCAGCATCGCGGCTGGTTTCAGTCCTCGCTGCTGCTCTCGCTTGCCGGCAATGGCGCGGCACCGTTCAAGACCGTGCTCACGCACGGCTTCATGGTGGATGCCGACCGTGAAAAGATTTCCAAGAGCAAGCAGGGCGCTTACGAGAAACCGCAGACCGCCGAGGCCTATGTAAAAAAATACGGCGCGGACGTCGTGCGGCTCTGGGTGGCGTCGCAGGATTACCGCAGCGACATCGTCGTGAGCGAGGAACGCATCAACAAAGTTGGCGAGACCTATCGCGGCATCCGCAACGCACTGCGCTACCAGCTCTCGAACCTTTACGATTTTGATCCGGCGAGCCACAGCGTGGCGGACCAAGACCTGACCGGCCTCGACCGCTGGATTCTTGACGAATTCGCGAAGCTCGAAGCCGAAGTCCTCGCCGCCTACGACCAATACGAATTCCACGTCGTCTATCAAAAGCTCAGCCAGTTTATCGCCGTGGAACTCTCGTCGGTGTATCACGACGTCATCAAGGACCGGCTCTACACCGACGCCGCGAATTCGCCGCGCCGCCGCTCCACGCAAACCGCGCTGCACCGGCTGGTGATCGGCCTGTGCCAGATGCTCGCGCCGATCCTGGCATTTACGGCCGACGAAGCGTGGGAATTAATTCCCGGCAAACCGACCGGCTCGGTGCATGAAAGCAAATTTAAGCCGAGACGATTCACATTAACTGAAGCCGAGCAAAGTGATTGGACTGCTCTCTTTAAAATGCGTCAACACGCATTGCCTATGTTAGAAACTGCAAGACAAAGTAAGATTGTTGGAAAAGCTCTTGAAGGAAAACTCGTGTTCAAGAATGGAACGCTAGGATTGCAGGCATACTTTGACCGCCAATCAGAACTACGCGAGTTGTTAAACGTATCGCAATTAGACTTTCAATCAGGCGGAAATTCTGGAATTCCTTGGGAAGCTTCAATTGTTCATGCCGACGGCCAGAAATGCGAGCGCTGCTGGCATTGGGAAACGGACATCGGCCAGAACGCCGCGCATCCGACCATCTGCGGCCGCTGCATCAAGGCCGTGCTGGAATTTCCGCCGCAAACGCGTTAAATCGTTTCGTGAAAACGCCCGACTTTCGTTCCGCCTTCGTTGCTTACATCCGCGAGCAGGCCAGGCCGGTGGACAAATTCAGTCATCAGCCGCGGCTCTATGAATTGACGCGCGCCATCGGGGCGGGCCAAAGCTACGATGACGACGTGGTGTTTGCCGCCGTCTGGCTGCATGACCTTGGCGTGTTCGTCGGCCATCGGCCCGAAGAACCGGAGGCGCTGGCGAAATGGGATTTTCTCGGTTACGCCTTGAAACAGACCCCGGAGCTGCTCGCGCGGTTTGGCTTTCCCGCCAGAAAGATTCCCGCCGTGGTGGAAGCCATCCGCACGCATCAGCCCAAGGACAATCCCACGACCCTCGAAGGAATTATTCTGCGTGACGCGGACATCCTGGAGCAACTCGGTGCGGTCACGGTGTTGAGGACGGTCTGCAAGATCGGCCGCGACACGCGTTTCAATACTTTTCCCGACGCGCTGCGGGTCTTGCATAAGAATGCGGAGACGCTGCCGGCTCAATTGAAACTTCCGACTTCACAACTACTTGCCGTGCCGCGTTTGCAATTGCTTCAACAATTTCTCGAAGCGGCGCAAGTTGAAGGTTGCACTTAAGTTGAACAAAAATTAGCGAAGGAACAAAGCGGAATACCGCCTTCGTTGCTTGGTTTCTTTGTTGTTTAAAGTTCACGCCGGTTGCTGCTGCGTGAGGCAATGCAGCGAACCGAAGCCCCAGACCAGATCCACCGCGTGGATGCCGACGACGGGGCGGTCGCGGAACAGCTCGCCCAAGATGCCGAGCGCCACGCGGTCGTTCGGGTCGTTGAACGTCGGCACAATGACGGCGGCGTTGCAGATGTAAAAATTCGCGTAGCTCGCCGGCAGCCGCACGCCGTCAAAATACAGCGGTGCGGGCATCGGCAGCTCCACGACTTCCGGTTTCCCGCCGTCTTCGAGTCGCAAATCGCGGATGCGGTCCCAGTTTTCCGCGAGCGGCTTGTAATTTTCGTCGCGCGGATTTTTTTCGCGGACGAGCACGAGTGTTTTGGCGTTCACAAACCGGCAGATGTCGTCAATGTGACCGTGCGTGTCGTCACCTTTCGGCCCTCTGGCGAGCCAGAAGATATTTTTGACGCCGAGATAATTTTTCAACGTCGCCTCGATTTCCTTTTTGCCAAGGCCGGGATTGCGCACCTGAATTTTCGGGTCGAGATAACATTCCTCGGTGGACAGCAGCGTGCCGCGTCCGTTCACCTCAATCCCGCCGCCTTCGATAACGAATGGTTTGCCTTCAAATTCAGCATGATACAACTTTTTGCCGAGCCGGTGCGCCGCCGTTTCAGGAACCCGGGTGTCCTTGCGCCAGTTGCCGTATTTCGCCCAGCCGTTGAAATGGAAATGGACGATGCTCGTCTCGGTTCTGACATCTCGTCTCCGGATTCCGGGAAGTTTGCGTTTAACGAAAATCGGACCGGTGTCGCGGGTCCAGCCGCGGTTTGTCGGGTGAAAAACGAACTGAATTTTCCGCAAATCCACGCCGACTTGCTTGAAAACATGGCGCGCAAACTGCTTGTCTTTATTGTGCCGGACGATGAGGCGGATGGTCTCGCCGGCGGAAATTTTCCGGGCCATTTCGCCATAAACCCATGGAATGACGGCGAATTTTCCCGGCCAGTCGGTGGCGTTGTGGGGCCAGCCGAGCCAGGTGGCGGCGTGCGGTTCCCATTCGGCGGGCATGACGTAGCCGCTGACGGTGGCGGAATTTGTCTGGGTTGGCATAAATGTCGCGTGAAGCATAACGGCTTCCGCCATTTTGGGAAACCCAGAAACGGAATCTGCCGGTCGAAAACACCGGCACCCGATGGCGGCGGAAAATCCGGCCAGTGAAGCCGGCAATACGATGATTAGTTTGAATGACAGGAACCATTAAATAATTAAACATATCATTGGAAGAATTATATTTTTGACCGACAGTAAAGTAGAACAACGATCAACCACACAGGGCTCGGTCTCATGAAAATGAAGTTAAATCAGACTGGCAAGCTGGGGACCGTGGCAAGGCTCGCCGCCGGCGTCGGACTGTTTCTGGTTTCGATTGCCTGGGTCGCTCCCAGACCGACGGTCGCGGGCCCGACGGTGGTGATGCTGCGTCCGGGCGTGACCGGCGCGGAGATTCAAAAGGCCTTAGACGCCCTGCCTGCGGGTGGCGGCGCAGTGGTTCTGCCGCCGGGAAAAATTGAAGTTGACCAGCCGATTGTCTTGCGGCGCGATTATCAGACCCTGCACGGTTGCGGCACTTCGACCATTCTAACCCTGGCCGACAACGCGAATTGTCCCGTCATTATCATGGGCGAACCGGTCAATCATCCGCAGAAGACGGTCCGGGGCCTGCGCGTCAGCGATCTGGCCATTGATGGGAACCGCATACACCAGCAGCGCGAATGCTGGCGGCTTTTCGGCGAAGGCTCGCAGATCCGCAACAATGGCATCACCGCGCAGGACGTGAGCGACTCCACAGTGGAGCATGTGACCACCGCCCGCTGCCGTTCCGGCGGCCTGGTCACGACGCTGGGCGTGCGGCGATTGACGGTTCGCGGGCTGGACGCTTATGACAACGAGTTCGACGGCCTCGCCTGCTATCTCACGACGGACAGCTTGTTTACGGAGCTTTCCCTCCACGACAATCCAGGGGCCGGCATTTCGCTCGACCTCGCCTTCAACCACAACGTCATCCGCCACGCCGTCCTCGCGGCGAATGATCTGGGCATCTTCATGCGTTCAAGCCGGGGCAATCAATTTCAGGATGTTTCCATCTTCAACAGCCATCATTACGGCGTGTTCATGGCCCATGTGGATCAACTGACGCCGCTCGGCTGGAAAGCCGCGCCGCAGACCGCGTGCGTGCAAAATTCCTTCACGAACCTGACCGCGCGCAAATGCGGCAGCGCCGCCTTCCGCGTGAACAACGACACCTGCATCAACAATGTCGTCATCGGCGCGCAATTCACGGACAACGTCAAAGGCGGTCTTTCGCTGGTGCAGCCAAACCTGATGACATTGCAATAGACTGCCGTCACACTTCCGCGCTCCCGTTGCCGGCCAAAGCCTGAACTCAGGCTTCGGTTCATTTTCTGAATTTTATATTGGCAATCGCGCCAACCTTCGTATCGTTACCAGAACAGATTTTTTACAAATTTATCATGGCCAAAAAACAATCACCCAAAATCTCCGGCGGACCCGTCTCCCGTTTCATCCAGCATCATTATCGCCACTTCAACGCCGCGTCGCTCGTGGACGCCGCGAAAGGCTACATCGCGCATCTCGACGCCGGCGGCAAGATGATGATCACGCTCGGCGGCGCGATGAGCACCGCCGAACTCGGCCTCTCGCTCGCTGAAATGATCCGGCAGGACAAGGTGCATCTCATCACCTGCACCGGCGCGAATCTCGAAGAAGATGTTTTCAACCTCGTCGCGCATGATTACTACGAACGCGTGCCGGGCTACCGCTCACTGACCGCCGAGGACGAGCAGGCGTTGCTCAACCGGCACATGAACCGCGTGACGGACACCTGCATTCCCGAAGGCGAAGCCATGCGCCGCATGGAAAAGGCCATGCTCGAAGTCTGGACCGACGCCGACAAGAAGGGTGAACGTTATTTTCCGCACGAATTTTTCTACAAAGTTTTGTTGAGCGGCAAATACGAAAAGTATTACCAGATTGACCCGAAAGATTCCTGGATGCTCGCCGCCGCGAAAAAAAACCTGCCCATCGTTGTGCCCGGCTGGGAGGACGCCACGCTCGGCAACATGTATGCCGCCGCCGTCATCCGCGGCGAATTGAAGAACGTCCATACCGTCCGCACCGGCATCGAATACATGACGTGGCTCGCGGAACATTACACACGCACGGCCACGAAGAAGAGCACGCTGGGCATGTTCCAAATCGGCGGCGGCATTTCGGGCGACTTTCCGATCTGCGTCGTGCCGATGCTGCACCAAGATTTGCTGCGCACGAACGTCCCGCTCTGGGGCTACTTTTGTCAGATCAGCGATTCGACCACGAGCTACGGCAGTTATTCCGGCGCGGTGCCGAACGAGAAAATTACCTGGGGCAAGCTCGGCGTGAAGACGCCGAAATACATCATCGAATCCGACGCCACCATCGTTGCGCCGCTGATTTTCGCCCACGTGCTGGGCTGGTAAATTTTTATGAAGCCGAATGACTTCTCTAACGCGCGCGTATTGGTCACCGGCGGCGCGGGCTTCATCGGCAGCGCGCTCGTCTGGGCGCTGAACCGGCGCGGTTGTGAGAACATCGTCGTCTGCGACATTCTCGGCACGAACGAAAAATGGCGCAACCTCACGCCGCTGCGTTTCGCCGATTACGTCGAGGCCGCGGATTTGCTGCCGCGTTTGCAGAACGGCGCGCTGGAAAAATTTGATTTGGTTCTCCATATGGGCGCGTGCTCGGCCACGACCGAGAAGGACGCGACGTATCTCATTAAAAATAATTACGAATTCACCAAGGACCTCGCTGTCTGGTCGCTCGCGAACAAATCGCGTTTCGTTTATGCGTCTTCCGCCGCGACTTACGGCGACGGTTCGGCAGGAATGGACGATGACGAGACGCAGCTCGACACCTTGCGGCCGCTGAACATGTATGGCTACTCGAAACATCTGTTTGATTTGCACGCCGAGCGCGTCGGCTTTCTGAATAAAATTTGCGGCCTGAAATTTTTCAACGTTTTCGGGCCGAACGAGGATCACAAGGGCGACATGCGTTCGCTCGTTCACAAAAGTTTTGCTCAGGTGCAAAGCAAGGGCGTAATCCAACTCTTCAAAAGTTATCGCAAGGATTACAAGGACGGTGAGCAGAAGCGCGATTTTCTTTACGTCAAGGACTGCGTGGCGATGACGCTGCACCTGGCGGCGACGCCAAAGGCGAACGGCCTGTTCAACATTGGCAGCGGCGGCGCGCGATCATGGATTGACCTGGCGAACGCCGTATTCGTGGCGTTAAAGAAGAAACCGGCCATCAAGTTCATTGAGATGCCGGAGACGATCCGCAACAAATACCAGTATTTTACGCAGGCCAACCTGCTGCGCCTGCGCGGCGCGGGCTATGCAGCCCCGGTCACTTCGCTGGAAAACGCCGCCTACGATTATGTCCGCCATTATCTCATACCGGACAAACGGCTCGATCCGTCGGTGAAGTAAATTCACCGTAAGGTGACTTGCCGGAACAGTTGTTTGCCGTTCATCTTCGCCTGAAATGAAAGATCTTTTTTCATCCCAGCCAGCGGCGCAGGAACCGGACAGTGTCGCCTCAAGCGGATGCTTGAAACTCCACGTCGAGGAACTGTCCACGCTCCGAAGATTATTTCCCCACAAAATTGTGGCGGGTGACAGGTGGCGGGTGACATGAGCGGCATCTGCCACCTGTCATCCGTCACGTTGTCCGCTGGTTGGTTTTCATACGGTGCTGAGCTGGCTGCTGGCGTAGATGCGCGCCTGACGCCGGACGCGGAGCACGGCGGCCTCGATTTTTTCCTCGAACAGCACCGGGAACACCAGCAAAGGGAACACGGTCGCCCAGGCAAGTGCCGCGGCGTCATTGGCCGCGCGCCGCAGCGGAGCGTTTAGCTCCGGTGTCGCCGCAACCAATTGCTGCGCGAGCAGCTTGTTTTTGAGACGCTCGAATTCAGTTTCCTGAACCGCCCGAAACGGCGCGGACGGCGTGGCCCGCACTTTGAAGCGCGTTTCCGGGCCGAACTCGGTTGGCACGAATTGCTTGTTCTGGTTCTTGTGCATGTGTTTCCTTTCGTTGGGTTGAAAAACAGAAAACCCGCGATTGACTGGCAATCGCGGGTTTAATGAAATCCTTGTTAAATCAGAAGTTCGTTCCCACGACGCCAAAACGGCAGCCACCGCGCGACCAAATGGACATCTGTCCTTGGGCGGGCGTGTGCTTGAGTGTTGGAGCAAACGTGGTTTTCATGTTCGACGGCAGATAAGAAACACCCTTTCGGCGCATTTGTCAAATTGATTGCGCGGCGGGGCAGCAGACCGGCTTGCCGGTAACCGGTGGGGACGGGTGTCCTCGCGGACCGAAAAATCAAACACCACAATCTCATCGCGGCCCGCCGCCGGACGCGAAAATCGTTGTCGGATTCCGGCGTGGTGCTAGATTGAGTTCAGAGCATGAGCGACAAACCGTTAAAGATGGTGACGTGCAGTTCCTGCGAGACGAAGGTGTTCATCCCCGGCGATCTCGCACCGCTGGCGACCGTGCCGTGTTCCAAGTGCGGGCGGCCGATCATGATGCCGATGATGCTGCGGCAGTTTGAGCTGCGCAGCTTTGTGGCGTCCGGCGGCAACGGCACGGTGTATCGCGGTTGGGACACGGTCTTGGAACGGCTGGTGGCGGTGAAGCTGATGAAAAAGGAGTTCCTACAGGACCCGGCGGCGATGGAAAGTTTTTATCGCGAAGCCCGCGCCTGTGCCCGGCTCAATCACACCAACATCATCCACATTTACACTTTTGACGAATGGGAAGGCCTGCGTTATCTCGTCATGGAACTGGCCGACCGCGGGAGCCTGGACACGCGGATTGACAAGCAGACCCGGGTGGACGAACTGGCCGTGCTGGACATCGGCATCAAAATCGCCTCCGCGCTCGACCTCGCGCTCAAGCACGACCTGATTCACCGCGACATCAAGCCCGGAAATATTCTGTTTGATTACGACGACGAGCCGAAGCTGGTGGATTTTGGCCTGGCGCGCAGCGTCGAGGCGGAACAGGAATTCTCCACGGTCACCGAAGGCACGCCGTATTACGTCGCGCCGGAAAAAATCAAGCGCGAGCCGGAGACATTTCTGTCTGACATGTACAGCCTCGGCGCGACGCTGTATCACGCCCTGACCGGACACGTCCCGTTCGATGCCCCGACGGTTGAGGAGGTCATCATCGCGCAGGTGCAGACGCCGTTGACGCCGGCGAACATGGTTGTGCCCGAAGTCTCGCAAACCACGAGCGACACGCTGCTCAAAGCCATGGCAAAAAATCCGGCGGAACGGTTTTTGAGCTACGATGAATTCATCATGCAACTGGAGGCCGCGCGCAGCCTGCTGCTCCGGCAACGCTCAACGTCACCCATCAGTGCGGCCAAGGCCAAGGGCCTCACCGGTTGGTGGCGCCGCCAGTAAATGAAAAGGGCGGGTGCTGCCGCCCGCCGTGTTCGTGGAAAATTTCAGCGTTTAGTTTGGAACGCTGTTCGTCGTGCCGCCGGTGCTGTCAGGATTTGCCTGCTTTTTCTTCTTCTTTTCGACAGGGGACTTCGCGCCGAAACGGATGCTTGTCGCGGTCAGTTTTCCGTCCGCATCTTTCTTGTAGGCGCCGCTGGCCTTTTCACCCAGCACCCCGTCGGACAAGGTCGCTGGCTGGCCGTCCTTGGTGATCCGGGTTTCGGAAGTGATTTCAAAAGTGCGTTTGCCGACCGTTAAGGTCATGGAATTGGTGTCGACGGCGCTCAATTTGCCTTTGAACACCAGATGGTCGCTTTTCTTGTGCTTGACGGGCGCGTCGGCCTTTTGCTCCGGCGCAGCCGGGGCGTTGGTGGGCGCGGCGTCCTGCGCGTATGCGGACATGGCGACCATCGCCGCCGCAAACAAATTCAAGACCGTGATTTTGAGGATTGTCTTTGTCATTTGGATTCCAGGGTTGTGGTTTGCTTTCCGGACCGGGAAAAAATAAAAACTGACCGCAAAAAACTCAACCATTTTCACCAGGCGCCTTCGGTGATCAATTCGGCGATGTTCTGCGCCAGATCCTCGGCGAGTTGCGGCGCGGCCTGCCGTTCGGCGGACGCCAGGTCCGCGCCGACGGTCACCAGCGTATAGCCGGTCACATCCTTGTCGAGCAGAGTCCTGCCGGTGGCGCGTTCGCGGGCGACGACATGGGCGGTGATGTTGACGCGGTAGCTTTGCGCCGTCGTTGCATCCGTATTCAAATAAGCCACTCCGACCCGGTTATAGCGCGTGATGACGCCGGTGACGACGACATCGCCGGCACCCTGCGTGTCGAGATGATAGGTGCCGTCGGTCTGCAGCCGTTCGCGCAACGCCTGGGTGACGGCATCGCCGAGGCGCGGCTGCAGCGTCTGGTTGTTGAACGGAAAAACCTCGACGGATCTTTCGCCGGCAACCGCGCCGTTGACCGGGCCAATGTGATAGCCGGCACAGCCGGCAAGCAAGGCCACCGTGCAGATCAAAAAAATTCCGGGCAGGCGCATTTCAACTGGCGGGCGGATTTTGCAGGAGCGGCTTCAGCGCCTCGATGCGCTGGCGGGCCTGCGCCGCGTAAGGCGAATTGGGATTGAGCTGCAACACTTCGTTGTAATAGACAATCGCGCCGTTGCGCCGCTGCGCCGCGCTCAAGGTGTTGCTCTTCTCGTAAAATTGCGCGACCACAAAACTGCCGCGCACCTGCTCGGCCTTGAGGAGGACGATGGCCTGCTGCGCTGCCGCCACGCGCTTGTCATCCGGATAAAAGGTCATGAAATCGGTGTAGGCGGCGATGGCCAGCCCCGCCTTGCCCTGGTCGTATTCGGCCGTCGTGGACTGTTTTTGATAGGCGACGGCCTTGCGATACATGGCATCGGCAGCGATGTCCGGCTGGTTGTTGTAACGGTCGGCGGCGGTTTCATAGGCCGTCACCGCTTCGTCGTAGTTTTTTTCCTTTTCGCGCGCGGCACCCATCTGCAGCTGCGCGTGCGGGGCGACCGAGCTGTAAGGCCCGTTGCCGACGATCTTGCCATACAGCTTGGCGGTCTCGTCCATCGAGGTGTAAAGCGGCAGGTAGCCCCAGAAGATGCGGAAAAATTCACCCCCGTAAAAACGGTTCGCGATTTCATACTGCCGCCACAGGATTTCATCGTAGCTTTCGGTGCGCGGATATTTTTTCAGCAGATCCTGATACTTGTCGAACGCCGCCTCGTCCCGGTGCCGCATTTCAAGGCAGCGCCCGATGAGGTATTGCGCGCGCGGCGCATAATCCGACAGCGGCCAGATCTTCAGGATGCGATAGCCTGCGTGCAGCGTGGTGGAATAATCCTTGTTTTTAAAAGCCTCCTCCGCCACGTCGAGCTGGTCCTTCGCGCGGGCGCGAGTCCACTTCGCATTTGTGCCGGCGGGTTCGTAATACCAGCCTTCGCCCGGGGCGTAGATCAGCGGCGCGGGCGAACGGAACGGCAACAGCAGCACAAACGCAGCTGCAAAAAAGATGAAAATGAACCGGCGATTCATGCGCTGACGTTAACGACCCGAAATCGGCAAGTCAAGGCGGGCAGGGGTTTCATCCGCGATAAATCACCAGCATGCCATAATCGTTCAGCAGCTTTTGCGTGCCGATGTCCAGCACCGAATAGGAAACCATGTGGATGCCGATGAGGTTCGCCTCGCCCACCTCGTTCAAAAATTTCGTGGTCACCTCATCAAACTTGTCATGGCCGGACTCGACGCAGGCCGCGTGGCGGATGGTATGGGTGCGGATTTTTTTGTCTGCGCCCCGCACGGTCGCCTCCAGCGAAGGCTTGGTTTTGGCGATGAGCGGCGCGGGTGACTTGTCGAGCAACGGCACCTTGAGATGCATCTCAATCTTGGCGGCGGCGGAGGTCGAGATGGGGCTGGCGGCGAGGCTCAACGCCGGTTCGTCGGGCGCAACGGGCGTGGTCGCCGGCGCCGGAATGGTGATGGTTTCGTGGCACGACGGGCATTCGATGTCCGTGCCGGCCCCGGAATTATCCACGGCCAGTTCTTGCTCGCAATTGGGGCAGTTAAAAACAATATCCATAAGCGCAAAGGTTTTGGGTGTGACTGTGCCCCGACACTAAACCCGCGCCGCGCCGCAAACCAGAAAAAAATCAAGCCATTATCATGGTCCGCCGCCGTCCGGCTTGCGCAGCGCCCCCGCCTCCGGCATATCTCCGGCATGAAATCGCTCACCGAACATCTTTGGTTTGAAGTGCCGGGCCGGCGCGGCTTTGTCAACATCACCGGCACCGTGGAAAAGCTCGTCGCCAAAAGCGGCGTGCAGGAGGGATTGTGCCTCGTCAACGCCATGCACATCACCGCCAGCGTCTTCATCAATGACGCCGAGGACGGGCTGCTGCACGACTACGAAGTCTGGCTGGAAGAACTCGCGCCTCATGCGCCCACCGACCAATACCATCACAACCGCACCGGCGAGGATAATGCCGACGCGCACCTGAAACGCCAGATCATGGGCCGCGAAGTCGTAGTGGCCATCACCAAGGGGAAACTAGATTTCGGCCCGTGGGAACAAATTTTCTACGGCGAGTTTGACGGCAACCGCCGCAAGCGCGTGCTGGTGAAAATTATTGGGGATTAAAATTACCACCGCGAAACACTCGAAATACACGAATGGGAGTTTTCTTTCGCGTATTTGGCGTGGTTCGCGGTTCAATTTGTAATAGACAACTGGTGGTGGCAGGCGCAATGTCGGACGCGTGACCGGAATCAGCAGCAACGAACAATCGTTGCTTCACAATTAATTTTATGCCACCTCATGTCACTATAAAAAAGGAGCGGATAGTCAGAATAGATGCGGAACTCTGGCACACCTCAGAATGCCTGTTAATAGCCGGGCAAGAGCGTGAACTCGGTTGCACACACCAATTCCGTGCTCGCCTAATTTTTACGGCATTTGCCTTCGAATCATATTTGAACCATATCGGACCGAGTGTTTTTGCATCTTGGCCCGAAATCGAACGGAAGTTGTCTCCGCACGAAAAACTATCTCTTTTGTGCGAGCGTTTGGCTGTAACGGTGGATTGGTCTTCTCGGCCTTGGCAGTCAATCAAAGCATTGATGCGGTTTCGGAATACCATAGCACACGGGCGTGGAGAAAAGTTGAAAGAAAGCTACAAGGAAACCTCAGAACATTACTATCGGGGCCTTTACGAATTGCCTTTGACAGATTGGGAGCAATACGGCTCTAAAGAAAACGCTGTGCGCGCACGCGAAGACGTTTTAAAGGTCACAGAATTACTTCAAGCCAAAACCGGGAGCATCGACCATCTCCCGTTTTTTCCAGGGATTCAATCTGGGTCTGCAACTTACGTGACTGAAGGTTGAAAATTCGTTGGCGGAAAATCATTCCCACTCAATCGTCCCCGGCGGCTTGCTCGTGATGTCGAGGACGCAGCGGTTCACGCCCTTCACCTCGTTGATGATGCGGCTGGCGAGTTTCTCCAGCAGATCGTAAGGCAGCTTTACCCAGTCGGCCGTCATGCCGTCCTGCGATTCCACGGCGCGGATGGCGATGGTGTAGTCGTAGGTCCGCTCGTCGCCCATCACGCCCACGCTGCGCACGGGCAGCAGCACGGCAAAGCTCTGCCAGATTTTGTAATAAAGCCCGCTGGCCTTCATCTCCTCCACGACAATGGCGTCGGCGTTGCGCAAAATTTCGCATCGCGCCGGCGTGACTTCGCCAAGGATGCGCACGGCGAGGCCGGGGCCGGGGAACGGCTGGCGCCAGACGATGTCCTTGGGCACGCCGAGTTCCTCGCCGAGCAGGCGCACCTCGTCCTTGAACAAATTCTTCAGCGGCTCAACCAGCTTGAACTTCATGCCTTTCGGCAGGCCGCCGACGTTGTGATGGCTTTTGATGAGCGCGGAAGGATTGCCGCCGATGGGCACGGATTCGATGACGTCGGGATACAGCGTGCCCTGCGCGAGAAACTTCGCCTTGCCCGCGCGCCGGGTCGCCGCCTGAAAAACCTCGATGAACGTCCGGCCGATGATCTTGCGCTTGCGTTCGGGATCGGTGACGCCCTTGAGTCGGTCGAGGAACAGCTTGGCGGCGTCCTCGTATTGCAGCTTGATCTTGAAACTGCGCGCAAAAACATTCTGCACCACCTCGGCCTCGCGGGCGCGGAGCACGCCGTTGTTGACGAAGATGCAGGTGAGCTGGTCGCCGATGGCCTTGTGCAGCAGTGCGGCGGCCACGCTGGAATCCACTCCGCCGCTCAAGCCGAGAATGACGTGTTCCGAGCCGACCTGCGCGCGGATTTCCTCGACGGCCTGCTCGACGTAGTTGCGCATCGTCCAGTTTTTGCCGCACCCGCAGACGCCATGGACGAAGTTGGCGATGATCTCGCGGCCGCGCGGCGTGTGGACGACTTCGGGATGGAATTGCAGGCCGAAAAATTTCTTAGCCCGGTTCTCAATCGCCGCGAATTCGGAATTTTCCGTGACGGCGACGGGCTTGAAGCCGTTGGGGATTTTTGTGAGCTTGTCGCCGTGGGAGTTCCAGACCTGGAGCGAGCGCGGCAATTTTGAAAACAGCGCGCAGCTCGCGTCCTTCACCGTGAGGGTGCCCTTGCCGTATTCGCGTTTCTGGCCCTTCTCAACCCGGCCGCCAAGGAACTGCGCGAACAGTTGCACGCCAAAACAGACGCCCAGCACCGGCACGCCCAGTTGAAAAATGTTTTTGTCCGGCAACGGCGCGTCCGGCGCATACACGGAGGACGGCCCGCCCGATAAAATGAGTCCGCTCGGCTTCAGCTTTGCGATTTCGGTCGCGGGCGTGTCGAAGCGGAGGATGGTGGAATAGACATTGCACTCACGCACACGCCGGGCGATGACCTGCGTGTATTGCGAGCCGAAATCGAGAATGACGATTTGTTCGTTCATAGGTTGAAAACGAAGGAGGATTCTCTTTTGCCGGCGGAGGTTTTGCGAGAGAAAAATGTTTTGGCCATGTGCAAAATCCGTTATCAAATCCCAGCATGGCTGAACCGACATCGTCGTCCGGCGGAGATTTGTGGGGGAAAATCCACAGATGGGTGGAAATTCATCCGCATTGGACGATAACGCTGGCGGTGTTCGCCGCGCTTGGTCCGTTCCTCGCCAAGCCGTTCAACATTGACGACCCGCTGTTCGTTTGGGCGGCCGGACAGATCCAGGCGCATCCGGTCAATCCTTACGGTTTCAATGTCAACTGGTATGGCGAGCTGCAGCCCATGGCGTCGGTGACGGAGAATCCGCCTTTGATGTGTTATTATCTCGCATTGGCGGCGGGAATTTTTGGCAGGAACGAAATCGGGCTGCATTTCGCATGTTTGCTGCCGGCCGTGGCCGTGGTTTTGGGAACCTACCGGCTGGCAAGGAATTGTTGCCGCTGGCCGCTGTTCGCCGCTCTGGCCACCATGTTCACACCCGGCTTTTTGGTCTCCGGCACTTCGGTCATGTGCGACGTGTCCCTACTGGCCTTCTGGATTTGGGCGGTCGTGTTCTGGACTGAAGGAATCAGGCAGCACAACGGCTGGAAATTATCCGCCGCCGGGACGCTGGTGGCGCTGGCGCTGCTGACGAAATATTATGGCGTCTGCCTCATCCCGTTGCTTGCAGTCCATGGCTGGCTGGAGAGGCGAACTGCCGTCCGCTGGGCGGCCTATTTATTGATTCCGGTGGCGGCCTTCTGCGCCTATGAATGGCTGACACTCCAGCTTTACGGGCAGCCGCTCTTTGTTGCGGCAACCCATTATGTAAAATCCTTGCAAACTTCTCACCGGATTTCGAGCCTGGTCAAAGTCGCGAACGCCCTGACTTTCACCGGCGGAGGCTTCGCCATTGCGCTTTTTTGCGCGCCCTTTTTGTGGCGCAAACGGGTGCTGGCCATGCTTGCGGCTGGCGCAGGCGCGTTCACGGCCTTGGCGCTGGCCAGCGGAATGATGGCAAAAAATTATGCATGGTTCGATGAAACCGTCTGCATCCGCGCGGAAATACAAATCCTTTTCTGGTCCGTGGGCGGGGTCTGTGTGCTGGCGCTGGCCCTGGCGGATGTCCGGCAAAAGCGTGATTCCAGTTCGGGGCTGCTGCTTTTGTGGGTGTTGGGGACTTTCTTATTTGCGAGCTTTGTCAACTGGACGGTGAATGTGCGTTCCCTTTTGCCAATCGCGCCCGCGATTGCCATTTTGATTGCACGACGCCTGGAACAAAATAAACCGAGGTTGCCCGGCGGAATAAAATCTGCACTTGTAGCCAGTGCGGCCTTCAGCTTGCTGGCGGCGCAGTCAGACTTTATGCTGGCCAGCGCCGTCCGCCAAAATGCGAAGCAGGTCTGCGCCAAATATGCCACCGCGTCCCGGACATTGTGATTTCAGGGCCACTGGGGATTTCAATATTACATGCAGTCGTTCGGTGCTGTGCCGGTGGATTTCAAACATCCTCTGATGCAACCGGGAGACGCCCTCGTCATCCCGGCCCAAAATGCATCCCAGCATCCGCCTGACCCTCGTAAAACGACCTTGGTGGAATTTTTCACAACTCCGGCCTCCGCTTGGTTCGCAACTTATAGCGGCGACATTGGTGCCAGCTTTTATGCATCGATTTTCGGGCCGTTGCCGTTTGCCTTTGGCGGCGTGCCTCCGGATACGGTGTTTGTCTATATCTCGAAACAATCGGCGGACGATCCGCACTGAAGCGACGGGCAATTCTTGATTCACTGCCGCACCGCGCTCACCGTGTAGGTGTTCGTGTCATAAACCAATTTGTAACCAAACGGCACGTCGGGCATTTTGCCGAGATAATTGGGGATGAGTTCCTGCAAATTCTTGGGATAACGCCCTTCCGACGCGTTGAACATCTGGATGTCCTGGTTGATGTAGGAGACGTCGATGACCTTTTCGGCGTATTTCTGCGCCTGCACCACCGCACCCACATAATTCAACGGCGCGTCGACCACGTTGGAAACCGCGTTGACGGCCTGCGTCGTCTTTTTGGAAGCTTTGTCACACCCGGTCAGCAACAACCCGGCGGCCAGCGGGAGCAAAAGAAATTTTTTCATGGGAAAAAGCTAACCCAACCGGCAAAAAATCCAAGCCGGAGTTTGTCCGCCGGTGCATCAAAGGGTTCGGGCCACCAGTTCGCGGGCCTGCCGGATCAGGTTCAAATCCTCCGCCAGATCGCCGAAACGCAGTGGCGGCAGGCCGCTCTGCTGCTGGCCGAGCAGTTCACCCGGCCCGCGCAATTTCAAGTCCGCTTCCGCGATTTTGAAGCCGTCGTCCGTTTCCGCCAATATTTTCAATCGTTCCAACGAGTCCGGCGTTTTCGCATCGGAAATCAGGATGCAAAAGCTTGCATGCGCGCCGCGCCCGATGCGGCCGCGCAACTGATGCAGCTGCGCCAGTCCGAACGCCTCCGCATTTTCGATGAGCATCACCGTCGCGTTCGGCACGTCCACGCCGACCTCGATGAGTGACGTGGCGACGAGCGCCTGGATTCTATTTGCACGGAACGCGGCCATTACGTTTTCCTTTTCCGCCGGTTTGATCCGCCCGTGCAGCAGGCCCGCTTTGAACGGAGACAACACGCGCTGCACATTTTCAAATTCCTTCGTCACCGCCTTGATGTCCTTGTCCGTGTCCGCGACTTCCGCACGGGGATAAACCACGAACGCCTGCCGGCCGGCGGAAATTTTTCCACGGATGAACTCCCAGACCTTCGGCAGCTTGTCCGCCGCGCGCACAAACGTTTTTATCCGGCCGCGTCCGCCGGGCAGTTCATCAATCACCGACACGTCGAGGTCGCCGTAAAGCGTCAGGCCGAGCGTGCGCGGAATCGGTGTCGCCGTCATCACGAGCAGGTGCGGATAATTCCCTTTGCGCACGAGCTTCTCGCGCTGTGTCACGCCGAACTTGTGCTGCTCGTCAATGATCACCAGGCCGAGCTTCGGCAGGTCAAAACCCGCCGTGAGCAGCGCGTGGGTGCCGATGGTTAAGGAGCAAGGAGTAAGAAGGAAGGATTTCGCCGCGACTGTCTTGCTCCTTGCTTCTTGCTCCTTGCTCCGGTGCGAACCCGTTTGCATTTCCACTTTCACGCCCAGCGGTTCAAACCACTTTTGAAAATTCCGAAAATGCTGTTCCGCCAGGATTTCCGTCGGTGCCATGATTGCCACGGTGAAGCCGCTTTCAATCGCCATCAACGCCGCGCACGCCGCCACGGCAGTTTTTCCCGAACCCACGTCACCTTGCAACAGCCGCCGCATCGGATGCGCGCCGCCCAGGTCCGCCCGAATTTCCCGCAGCACGTTCGTCTGCGCCGCGGTAAATTTGAAACCCAACTCCGCAAGAAACGGCTTCATCAAACGGTTGTCGCCGGCGCAGGGAAGGGGCTTCGACAACGCCTCGAATTTTTTCCGGCGCGACTGGATCTGGAATTGTAATTCGACGAATTCATCCAGCGCCAGCCGTTGCCGCGCGAATTCCACGTCCGTCAATTCTTCGGGAAAATGAATCATGCGGACGGCATTGGCGCGGGTTGGCATTTGGAGCGTCGCCCCCTCACCCGGCCTTCGGCCACCCTCTCCCCCTTTGGGGGAGAGGGACGGGGTGAGGAGGCATCGCAAACTCCAAGCTGGCTCTTCAATCTGCGTTTCAAACTTTTCCAGCGCGTGCCAGATGAGCATCCGCAGCACGCGCGCCGTGAGGCCGTCGGTGAGCGGATGGATAGGCACGATGCGGTTGACGTGGATGAATTCATCCTCGCCCGGCTCGACCAGTTCCGTTTCGGGATGATCCATGTTGCGCGGCTTGAGCGAATCCGGCTTGCCGAAGATCAAAAACTCGCGGCCGACGGCATACCAGTCCTCCATCCACGGCTGCGCCTGCCACCAGCGGCAATGCAGATGCGCCGTGCCGTCGTCGAACACGCACTCGAACATCGCGCGCGCGCCCTTGCGGAAACGCTTCACGCCGGCGGCGACGATTTTGCCGCGCACGGTCGCGGCCTCCTTGAGTTTCAAATCGCGGATGGGGAGAAATTTCCGGCGATCCTCGTAACGGCGCGGCTTGTGCAGCAGCAAATCCTCGACGGTGAAAATGTTCAGCCGTGCGAGCAGCCGCGCGCGTTCCTCGCCCACGCCCCAGACGGAGGCAACGGGCGCAGCCAGCGGAGAAATTTTGTTTTCCGGCGACGACATTCCGGCACGATACAAACCGGACGGAGGAGAATCAAACGCAACCCGCGCAAAGCGACGGACTCAAGCGCGTTTTGGAGTCTTCCTGTTTTGCGATGGCATGAGCCAAACGAGCAACAACCCAGTAATGAGGGCATAGGAAGCAGACGGAATGCTATTTGGCCAGACAACATCTGAACGTAGGTGAGATTTCGAAATAAAAATCTCCCACGAGACAATTCGGACGGTCGAAGAAAGAAGAATGCAGGCCAAAGCCGTCATCGTCAGCCGCCGCCGGTTCCCGGCGATTTGCATCAATTTTGAGAACTGGCCAACCCATTTTCCTTTCGCCAGTCCAATTGCCAAAACAAGCGGAATCAACATCGAAACGAACAGAAGTGTAATTTGCAGGATCTCCCATGCCACGACAGCATTGGCGGCTTGGGTGCTCAGCGGCCTCACGGCGACGGCCAGGGAATAACCGATGCTGCCCAAGGTGTTGGACAAAAAGAGCGCGAGCCACATCCAAAATATCCGCTCGCGCCAGACCGCGACGGGATCAATTTTGCAAAACTCCTCGCCGAGTTGTTGGGGCCGGCCCACCCGCTTGCACGCAAGCCAGAAAGATTCCTCGTCGTTCAAGCCGCGCTGCTGAAATCCGGCGATGGCGTCGCGCAGGTGCGTTTCCAGTTCGCGCCGGACTTCCGCCGTGAGATTCGGTTGCGCGGCCAGTTCCGCGCGCCAGTTTTCCATCGCGGCGTTCAGATCGTAACGGGTTTGTGTTTCCATAATTTGCCCAGGGTGTTGTGAACGGTCAGCCATTGCTGGCGTTCGGTTTTGAGGACTTTGCGGCCGTCGGTGCTGATGAAATAATATTTCCGCTGGCGGCCGGTATCGGCTTCCTTCCACTCGGACTCGATCAGGCCGTCGCGCTCCAGCCGGTGCAGAACCGGATACAGCATCCCGTCGCTCCACTCGATCTGCCCGCCGCTCAACTCGCGCACCCGCTGGATGATCTCGTAGCCATAGCTTTCGCCCTCGGCGAGGATGGACAGCAGCAGCGGTTTGGCGGAGGCGGCAACCATGTCTTTGGCAAGCATGGAACTCTTATACATTGTGCTGGAATGTATGTCAACGAAAAATTGCGCCGGAACTCATTTCCCGCTAGCTTTCGCCGTGCCCTTCGGTTCCATCAGGACAAAATCCGCACCCGCGCCGCTGCTCCTGCTGCTGCGGGTGAACGCGACGCACAGCTGGCGGCGGCTGCTGGCGGTGCGCGAGCAGTCGCGGCTGCTGACGACCATCATCGGGCTGTTCATCTTCGGTTATCTCGGGTTGTCGTTCTGGCTGTTTTATTACGCGCTGAAGTTCATCGCGAAATTTCCCGGCCTTGGCTCCGTGCTGACGGAGCGGCTGCTGTTCGTGCTGTTCGCGTTTCTGTTCGGGCTGCTGCTGTTGAGCAATCTCATCATCGGCTACACCAATCTGTTCCGCAACCGGGAGACGGCGTTTCTGCTGACGCTGCCGGTCCCGACGCAGACGATTTTCCGCTGGAAATTCATCGAATCCATGGCGCTCGCGTCGTGGGCGTTTTTATTTCTGATCGCGCCGCTGCTGGCCGCGTTCGGCCTGGTGCGCGAGGTGCCGTGGCATTTTTATGTCATGACCCTGTTCCTGATCGCGCTGTTCATCGTGCTGCCGGGGGTCATCGGCGCGTGGCTGGCGATCCTGGTCGGACGGTTTCTGGACCGGCGGAATTTTCAGATTGCGATTGTGGCCACGGCCGTGGCGCTGCTCGCGCTGGCGGCGTTTTGGTGGCGGGCGCAGCCGGACGCGGACGAGCTGCTTGACCAGCGCACGCTGGAGGCGCTCGACCAGCTGCTGGCCAGAACACGCTTCACGCTGTTTCCGTTCCTGCCGAGCTTCTGGCTGTCGTCGGCGTTGCTGCAATGGGCCGAAGGCACGCTGCGCGGCGCGGCTTTTTTTGCGCTGGTGCTGTTGAGCAACACGCTGTTTTTCGGCGGCATCGCCTTCACCCGGTTCGGCGGCATTTTTTACGACACGGCGTCGGCGGTGCAAAGCCGCGCAGGCGGCGGCTTCAAGCTGAATCTGTTCCGCGCCCCGGACCGCCGGCATCCGACCGTCGGCCTGCTTGAAAGGATCGCCGCCCGGTTTTCCTGGTTCGACCGCGCCACCCTCGCGCTCGCCGTCAAGGACCTGAGGATGTTCTGGCGTGACACCACGCAATGGGGGCAGTCCGTGATGCTTTTCGGCCTGCTCGGCGTTTATATCATCAACCTGCGGAGCTTCACCCACCAGCTCTCCAGCCCTTTCTGGATCAACCTTGTCGCCTATTTGAACCTTGGCGCGTGTTCATTGAACCTCGCCACGGTCACGACGCGTTTTGTTTTTCCGCAATTTTCCCTCGAAGGCCGGCGCCTGTGGATTGTCGGCATGGCGCCGATGGGGCTCGAACGCATCATCAAGGTCAAGTACTGGCTGATGAGCACGCTCTCGCTCGTCGTCACGCTTGGCCTGATCACGCTCTCATGCTGGCTGTTGAAAATGACCTGGGACAATGTGGTCTTTTTCGGCGCGGTCGTGACCGTGATGACCTTCGCGCTCAACGGGCTTGCCGTCGGCCTCGGCGTCCTCTACCCGAATTTGAAGGAGGCGAATCCCAGCAAGATCGTCAGCGGCTTCGGCGGCACGCTCTGCCTCGTCTTGAGCTTTCTTTACATCCTCGCGGCCGTGCTGCTGCTCGGGTTCGGCACCACCAGCCTGCATGACCGCGCCAGCTGGGCTGCGGGCAGCGTCGTCGCCTTCGTCCTGCTCTCGTTTTTCATCGGCTGGCTGCCGCTTAAATGGGGATTGCGCCACCTGAAAAATTTTGAGGCGTGAAAGGGAAATGAAGCAGGCAGAACGAAAAACGAAGAAACCGTCGGCGGCCAGCGTGCGGGCAATGCTTTATTTCAGCAGTCTCTCCAGCGCGGAAAATAATTTTTCTGAATTTGCAAAATGTTTTTGTCCTTCGGCTGAAACCAGGTTGAATCCCACGCCGTAGGCCGGGCCGTTGGCCACGCAGCCATCCGTTGCGCACTCCGCAATTTGTCTTGCCGCCGCGCTCAACGCGTCCGCGCGCTTGCCGTCCGCCTCGAATTTCCAGCCGATGATTCTGGCTTTCGGAAACCAGCCGCGTAATTCCGCGATGATCTTCGGCGTGGGCGCCAGCTCGACGAACAGGCTGCCGCCGCGCGTGGAGATTTTTTTGGACGGCATCAATGGCTTAAGTTTGCTGGCCGCGTCGCGGGTGAACATTTTTCCAAACGTGAAGTCGCCCACCGCCGCCGCATGAAAGATGGCGTCCACCTTTTTGACGGAAAACGATTTCAGCTTCGTGCGCAAATCCGACGTGGTGGAAAAAACTTTGACCGACTGCGCCTTGCGTTTGCCGGGATACGTCGCCGATTCGCCGATGAGCAGCGTGACCCAATGGCCGCGGGCGGTGAGAAAATTGGCCAGTTCCGTGCCCAGCCGGCCCGTGGAAAAATTAGTGAGCCGGCGCACGTTGTCGAGCGGCTCAAACGTCGGCCCGGCGGTGACGATGCAGTTCATGCCGCCAGATTAACCGTCAAGAAGGCCTGGAACGCAAAGAAAATTTCTGGAAACAGAACTACTTGACGGGCGAGGGAAGAAAAAATTGGCAGCAAAAGGAATACAGCAACAAGGCCAGCCCAGTTTTGATCGGCAAAACACCAGGCAGTGCAAGTGAATCGAACTGAACGAATCATCAGTCGCGTTTTTCAATTGACTTTTTTTGGGCAAGATGGGTGTGTCTATAAATGAGCCACTCCTGTCTTTTTGGAAGTCGTGGCAATTCTAGCAAATTTTAGCAAACCAATCCCACTTCCTCCACGGCTCGGGCGATGACGCAAGAAACAGGTGTTCTAACCATTGTTTTGGAGATGTTTGCATTTCTGCCGGCAGCCAGCCTTAATTTGAGCTTATCCCTCCGTCTGACCCGGGCGCAGTTTTACTGCCAAAAACATCCCAATGCCCGCAACTTATGGCAAGCCAAGTGCTTTTCTATGATTGGCGGGATATTACAAAGACATAAAATCCAAGTTAAAGTAGCGGTTGGAATTTAGTTGTGACGAAAATCGAAAAATTTTGCGTGATGGTGCTGGACGATGACATGTGTCAAACGACCGTTCTCACCAAAGCGCTGCGCACCGCACTATCGGGGGTGGAGGTGCTCACGGCGCGCAGCGTGGCGGAAGCACAGTTGCTGCTTTCGGAATTCAAAATTCACTGCTTCATCCTTGATGTGAACCTGCCCGACGGGACCGGCATTGATTTTCTGTGCGATGTCCGGTCCATGTTTCCGGATGCACGGGCGCTCATCATCAGTTCAGCCTGCGAGCCGGAAATAAAAATCATTTCCAAAGAGCTGGGGGCGGTGTTTCTTTCCAAACCGGTGGACAAGGCGGAAGTTGTCAAACTGGTTCGCGAGCACTATGAAAACTCGGGACACGCCACCAGCGTGCGGCGGTCCGATGGACAGTTTGCGGTTTCCGTGCTCAGCCATTCGGCGCTCGAAATCATCCAGCTCAAGTGTGTGTCCGGTGCCACCATCATGCTGCAGATCGAGTCGCCCAAGGGCAGCGGCCGGATCCATTTTGACAAGGGTCAGATCATCCACGCGGAAACCCTGGCCGCAACCGGAGAGCGGGCTTTCGAGGAAATTCTTTGCTGGAACGGCGGCCGGATCAAGGAAATGGCCGCGACCGACAAACCGTCACACACCATCACCATGGACTGGCAGGGGCTGCTGTTGAACATTTGCCAGCGCATCGACGAAAAATCCCCGGGCATGGCCCCGTCACGAATCCCCGCCCCCTGCTGACATGAAGAAAAAAATTCTGGCTATTGACGACAGTCTGAGTTTGCGCGAATTCATCCAGCGCTCCCTGATGCGTCATTCGGCGGATTATACCATCATCCTGGCCAAGGACGGGACGGAAGGCCTGAGACTTTGCGCCAGCGAGCAGCCTGACTTGATTCTGTTGGATTTTGTTTTGCCCGACATGAAGGGCGACGAGGTGTGCCGCCAGCTTCAGTCCGAAAAACTCACCGCCGGGCTGCCCGTGGTATTAATGAGCAGCAGTGTGGCGGACACCCGGCGGGCGCAAAATGAATTTGAGAATGTGATCAAGGCCATCGCCAAACCGTTCACGCCGGAATTGTTGTGTTCGACGGTTGCCCATTCATTTTGGGTCCTGCCCTTCACCAACCGAAACAGTTGCAAGCGAATGTTGACAGCCATGTGTGGAAAGCTGGCTGGATTTTTTAGTTTCAAAATGAATGGCCTCCATCCTTTGCGTCAATCGCAGCTGCCGTGAAAATCGCGGATACCCCGGAGAGCTGCTTTTTTGCAAAATTCAATTTTACCAATGATGACGGACCGTGATCCAAAAGGGTCTCGGAGGGCTGCCTCCCAGGGAATTACTTTCCGGGATAAATCATTGACGTGTTTGACGGCCTTTTGGTTTGCTGCCCTGCGGTTTCTGGCATTTGAAATAACACCGGCAGGTTTGCTGGTTTGCCAGCGAGTATTTGAGTTGCCTCGCACCTGCACGGGAGTAGAGTATTTAAATCCAAATGAAAATCACTTTTTCCATTTTCGGTCTGGCGTTGCTGACATTTTTTAACGCCGCGGCACAGTTGTCGGTCGAAGTCACGATGGAGCAGGGGGAGTTTCTGCCGAGCGAAACGATTCCGGCGGCGGTGCGGATCACAAACCGTTCGGGGCAGCCGCTGCATCTGGGCACGGAGGCGAACTGGCTGACGTTCAATGTGGAGTCGGGGGACGGGTTCATTGTGGTCAAAAACGGGGACGTCCCGGTGGTGGGAGGGTTTGATCTGGGTTCCTCGCAGGTGGCAACCAAGCATGTGGATCTGGCGCCGTATTTCGGGCTGCAACGCCCGGGGCGCTATCGCGTCACCGCGACGGTGCAAATCAAGGATTGGAGCGAGGCGATGACAAGTCCGGCGAAGGAATTTTATGTGATCACCGGGGCCAAGTTATGGGCGCAGGATTTTGGCGTACCCGTGCCCGCTGGGGCGGCCAGTCGGACGCCGGAAGTCCGCCGCTACACCTTGGAGAAGGCGAATTACCTGCGGACGCAGCTGCGGTTGTATGTGCTGGTGAGCGATCCGGCGGAAACGCGTTTTTACAAGGTGACCTGCATCGGGAAAACGGTTTCGTTTGGCGACCCGGAGACGCAACTGGACAATGTGTCCGACCTGCATGTTTTGTCCCAGAGCGGTGCGTCGTTTTTCACCTACGCGGTCGTGAATCCGGATGGAGGGCTGGTGAAGCAGGAGATTTATGATTACGTCACCACGCGGCCGCGTCTGAACATGAACGACGACGGCACGGTGACGGTTGTGGGCGGCGTGCGCCGTTTGCAGCCGGAGGAAATGCCGGCGGTCAAATCACCGGATCAGTTGCCCGCGCCGGGCCAGCCTTGAACACGCGGTTAGCGCAGCAGTTCTTCCGACGAAGTGACTTCGGCCTCCATGCTGCCGAGGATTATCCTCGCGCGGGTCAGGGCGTTGTTTCGTGTTTCGCCGATAAATGACTTAAGCCGCAGATGCACCGCCGCCATCGGGTCGCCGTTGTGGTCGCGGAGCGGCAGCGTGATGATATCAACATCCTTTATCCGGCTGTAAAAAATTGCGCCGTCCGCGATGGTCTTTGTGTCGGTGTCGTCACCCGGCCGGCCGGCTTCGGCTTTGTCCTTGCTGGCGATGATGCGGGGTTCACCCCGGGCGTTGAGCGCGCGAATCTGCAGCCCCAAAATGCGCGGCTGTTTTTCCATGATGCTGTCCACCAGCACCTGTGCCGCCGGAGTGCGCGGCGTGTAATCAATCTCCGCGTCGCAAAAATAACTCACCGCGTCCGACTTCGTCCAAAAACCAACCCTGCCCTCGGGGAAGGAGTTGTCCTGAAGCGGCGGCATTAGAATCTGGTCATCCAGCCAGCAGGTGATCTGGTTGCCCTGGCATTGCACGGCGAGCGTGTGCCAGCGGTGGCTGGTGATGTCGAGCACCGGCCCGATGGGATCTGTGCGGATGCCGTCCACCATTTTGTAGAAGCGCACATTGTGGCCGAGGGCGCTGGCGCGGAGAACGTAGAAGTTCGACTCATTTTGAAACCGGAAAACCATGCCGGCCATCTGTTCCGCCACGCCGTCAACGATTTTGAATCGCATGGAAAATTTGAAGTCCGTGAAAGTCTCGCGGTCATAGATGAAAAGCGGAAAGCGTTCGTTGGTTGCATCCCGGCTGGTTTGCGCAAGGACGGCGCGCTTGGTCACGTCCGGAGCCTGGTCGGTGAGCGGCGCGAGCAACGGCGGCACGTCGTCCATGACAATTTTCCAGTCGCCGGGCGATCCGCCGCCGGCCAGGGCACCGTGAAAGTTGGCCGGCGTCGAATCTGCGGCAAAATTGCTGAAATCAATTTTGATTTCGGCGCCAAACATGGGCAGCGTCAGAGCGAGGCCAAGGCAAAAAAACAGGTTGCGCATTTCGTTGAACCTAGCAAAAAATCCCACGGGCGACAAGTATTTGCGGGCATTTGCGGGAAATAGGAACAAAATCCGGCCGGCTATTTTTCGACGTAGTTGTTTTGGCGGAACCACTCGACCGCGTCGGACAGCGCCTGTTTCGGCGGAGTCTGCGGCAGGCCCAGTTCATGGACAGCCTTGGCCGGATTGAACCACATTTTATATTTTGCCATGCGGACGCCGGCCAGCGGCGCACGCGGCGGCTGGCCGGTCACGAAAGAAATGGTTTCGTCCACGTGTGCCGCTGTGAGCGCGACCCAATACGGCACCTTCATTTTCGGCGCGGGCAGGCCGGTGATCGCTGCCAGCGTCTGCAACATTTCCTGCATCGTCCAGTTGCCTTCCGCGTTGCCGAGAATATAGCGGCCGCCGATGTCGCCTTTTTCCGCCGCGAGAATGTGGCCGACGGCCACGTCGCGGACATGCACCCAGTTCAATCCCGTGTCGAGGAACGCGGGCAGCTTGCGGTTCAGGAAATCCAGGATGAGCTGGCCGGTCGGCGTCGGCTTAACATCGCGCGGACCGACCGGCGCGGTCGGGTTCACGATGACAATGGGCAGCGCCTTCTCCTGGAACAGATCCGCCGCCACCAGCTCGGCGCGGAACTTTGAACGTTTATAGTGGTTGGTCATCTGCGCTTCGGTGGCCAGATCCTCCTCATTCGTCGGCGTAAATTTCCCGTTCTTTTTTTTGGGCAGGCCAATGCAGCCAACCGTGCTGGTATAGACAATCCGCCGGCAACCGGCTTTGCCCGCCGCCTCGAGAACGTTGCGGGTGCCCTCGACGTTCGTTTCATACATCGACGCGTAATTTCGCAGCCACAAGTGATAGCTCGCCGCGACGTGAAAACACCAGTCGCAGCCGGCGATCTCCCGTTCCAGCAGCGGACGGTCCAGGATGTCGCCCGCCACGCGCTGGAAATCAACCCCATACAGGCCGCGCACGTCGCTGTCCGGCCGCAGCAGCGCCTTTACGCTGTGCCCGCGCGCGACGAGCTCATGAACCAGGTTTGCGCCGATGAAGCCCGAGGCGCCCGTGACAAAACATTTCATAATTTGAAAGTCGGGTTTGATGGAAACACAAATCAGCGTGGGGGGGAAATAATTTCACATAAACGCGCAGCCCAAAACCTGTCGGGCGGACACAAACCAACGTATATCCTGCGCGCCTGCGCTTGACTTGCCCCGGCGACTTGGAAAAAATGTCCCCGTCGTATGCCGGTTAAAAGCACAGCCCGAAAAAAAATGAGCCGCGCCACCCAGCGCGACCTCGACACGCGGATCCAGTTCATGGAGGGCATCGTCCGCCGCGACCCCAATTATGTGGACGCGCTCCAACTGCTCGGCGACGACTATACACAACGCGGCCGATTTCCCGAGGGACTGCAAGTGGATGAACGTCTCGCGCGCCTCGAGCCGCAAAACTCGCTGGTCTTTTACAATCTCGCGTGCAGCTACTCGCTCACCCGGCAGTTCGACCGCGCCGTGGCGGCCCTGGAAAAAGCCTTGAGCCTTGGCTACCGCGATTTTGCGTGGCTGGCCAAGGATCCTGACCTGAAAAAACTCCGCGCGCAGCCCGTTTATCGCGATCTGAAGGAAAAAATTCAGCGACTGAAGAAAAAGGCCGGTTGAAATTTTTCCAAGCGGAAGATTATAACCTAATCGCATGAACGTCACCGTCCGGGGCCGCACCCAGCATTTCCGCACCGTCACCTTTGATGCGGAAAATAACTCCGTCGGGCTCATTGAGCAGCGGCTGCTTCCGCACGAGTTCCAGATTGTCGCCACCAAAAATTTCCGCGCCACCGCCGCCGCCATCACCGACATGATCGTGCGCGGTGCCGGGGCCATCGGCGCCACCGCCGCCTATGGCCTGGCGCAAGGCGCGCTCGCCTTTCGCGGTCGTGACCTGAAGAAATTCTCCGCCCATGTCGGGATGGTGTATCAGGTCTTGAAAAACGCGCGGCCCACCGCCGTTGACCCGGTCAACGCGATGAACGATGTGCGCCGGAAGATGATCGCCGGAAAAACGGTGGCTGAACGCCAGTTCCTCGCGCTCGCCGCCGCCGAGGAATTTGCCCGCGAAGATGTTCGGCATTGCGAAGAGATCGGCCGGCACGGTGCAAAGCTGATCCGCAACGGCATGAAAATTCTTACGCATTGCAACGCCGGCTGGCTGGCGTTCGTGGACATCGGCAGCGCGACCGCGCCGCTGTATGCCGCGCAAGCGCAGGGGAGGCAGTTCCACGTTTTCTGCGACGAAACCCGTCCGCGATCACAAGGTGCGACGCTCACCGCGTGGGAACTCGCGCAGCAAAAGATTTCTCACCAGATCATCGCCGACAACGCCGCCGGCCACCTGATGCAGCGCGGTGAGATTGACCTGGTGATGGTCGGCAGCGACCGCACGCTCGGCCGCACCGGCGAAGTTGCCAACAAAATCGGCACCTACACGAAGGCTGTCCTGGCCGCGCGCCACAAAGTTCCCTTCTACGTCGCCATCCCGCTTTCCACGATTGACTGGAATCTGAAACGCGGTTTTGACATTCCGATTGAAGAACGCAGTGAGAGTGAGGTTCTTGGTGCGTGGGGAATTGCCGGCAATTCAAAATTCAAAATTCAAAATTCAAAATTGAACCAGCGTGCCTACGTCCGTGTGGCGAATCCGACGAGCGGTGCGCGCAATCCGGGTTTTGACGTGACGCCGGCGGAATTGATCACCGGCATCATCACGCCGGCCGGGATTATCAAACCGCAGGAACTGTGGCAACGGCGACGCGAACTCGGTTTTGCCGGTCAGTGAATATATCGGCTGGAAACTAAACTTGATTCGAGGGCGAAACAAAACTAACTTTCTCGTCCCTGTGGCGGGGTAGCCAAGTGGTAAGGCACGGCTCTGCAAAAGCTGCATCATCGGTTCGATTCCGATCCTCGCCTCCAACCTTGATGTTTGGGCATCAAGGAGTTGGGAAGAACCAAGTTGCAACTGCCAGCAAAACTGCCAGCAGACGGCGGACTTGGTGAAACTCGGCAACGACTCGCCAAAACTCCTCTGAAACTCCGGCAGAACTCGCTGACAGGCAATTTGTCCGCGTCGGATTGTGTAAAGTTTACACGCGCGAGATGAAAGTGGTTGAGATGATGGTTCGATATGAGAAGTAGAGACATAAGCCGAACCTGCGGTTCCGTCCGCAGTAGCCTATCGGCACCGGCGCGACCGGCAACGGTCGGGTCGG
>Ga0302319_10003087_pt1 | contig 35211 bp, 30 predicted proteins | sample Bog_T0_2_FD_203319 | JGI IMG/M metagenome (GOLD analysis project Ga0302319, IMG submission 203319) | Peat permafrost microbial communities from Stordalen Mire near Abisko, Sweden - Bog_T0_2 | ecosystem: Environmental > Terrestrial > Soil > Wetlands > Peat | place: Sweden: Abisko, Stordalen Mire...
TTACTCACCCGTGCGCCACTTTACTCATGGTATTGCTACCACTTTCTCGTTCGACTTGCATGTGTTAGGCACGCCGCCAGCGTTGATTCTGAGCCAGGATCAAACTCTCGTTTGAAACCTGATGTCAACCCGTCTCCGACGGAGGTCGGATAAGGGTCGACGGCATCTGCACTTCTCTTCCGAAGAAGAGGGTGCATGCAAATGCTCTTACCTTGTGAGATTGATCAAGCCAAAACCCGATCACATCTCACGACTGGCATGTTCAACCAATTTGTCAAAGATCCTTATGGACTGATCCGCCTGAGCGGGGTCCCCTTGGATCGAGGCCCGGACTGTTACGTCAGGGTGTCCCCGAACTTGATGCGCCTGCCGATTTCCGCTGTGCTCCAGCAGTTTCCGGCGTTTTTGCGCAACCTTTCAAACTTACTAAGCTTTTATCTCTCTGTCAAGGTGAATCTCTCGATTCGCCTTTATCTCGAAAGCCCGAAAGGGCGCAAAGCGCAAAATATCAAAGATTGACCAGCGCACAAAACACCTGAGCCGCTAGGGCTCACAGGAGAACTTCTCCTGGGTCGTGCAATGGCTTGTTCTCTCTAGGGATTCCCTACAGGGGCTTCGGGGGCTCTTGCCTCTCCCTGCCCAACGAACCAGCATTACAACTTGCTTCCCACTTCCCTCAAGGGGCAGGCCAAATAGGCCACCGGGAGGCTTTACTTCTCAAACTGCAACTTTCAAAGAGTAACACACCCCGACAGGGATTGCAAATGTCAGCCTTCAAATCACAAGCTGTTCATCTGCAACTTCACGAGCATAGCAACCGGCGCCTCGAAACACAAGGCCCACGGCTGTGGAAAGCCTGCGATTCTGTGGGAAACGGGCACTAATATACTTGACAGAGTACGCCATTTGTTCTACTCTCGGATCATGGAATACGCAGTCAAGACCTTGCAGCAAGCAATTCAACATTTTGCCGATCCTGAGAACTGCCGCGAGTTCATGGTTTTCATGCGCTGGCCCGATGGACAGCCGAAGTGCCCGTATTGCGGCGCAACCAAGCTCACTTGGCTGGCGAAGGCGAAAGTGTATCAGTGCTATGGAGATCACAAGCGCAAGAAGTTTTCGCTCAAGGTTGGCACCATTTTCGAGGACTCTCCCATCGGCCTGGACAAGTGGCTTCCGGCCCTCTGGCTGCTCTGCAATTCAAAGAACGGCATCTCCAGCTACGAGCTTCACCGCGCATTGGGTGTGACCCAAAAGACTGCATGGTTCATGCTGCATCGGATTCGGCTTGCGATGGACTCTCAGAGCTTCCTGCGGATCGGTGGCGAGCAGGGTGGGCCAGTCGAGATTGACGAGACTTTTATCGGCGGCAAGCCTCAGAACATGCACCCCAGGAAGCGCTATGAATGGTGGCAGGATGGCTACAAAGAGCGCAAAACTGTCATCATGGGGATGCTGGAGCGGAACACCCGTCAAGTCAGAGCAAAGGTCATTCCGAACGTTCGCCGAGAGGTTCTACAGAATGAAATCCTCGATACGCTTATCGACGGTTCAAAGGTCTTTACCGATGCTCACCAAGGCTATGCGGGATTGGACCCGAAGAACTTTCTACACAAGACAGTGAGCCATATCAGCGAGTATGTGAAGGGCGAAGTCCACACCCAGGGGATTGAGAATTTCTGGTCATTGCTCAAGAGGGGATTGAACGGAACCTATGTCGCGGTAGAGCCGTTTCACCTTGAGCGGTACGTGACTGAGCAAGTGTTTCGCTACAATAACCGCGCAACAAAGGATAATCCGCTCACCGATGCGGATAGATTTGTGCTGGCAGTATCGCAGATTTCAGGAAAGAGACTGACTTACGCAGAACTGACTGGCAAGGTGGGAGAAACGGAAGCCTTCTAACGCACCTTGGAAGGCACGGCAGAGGCGCGGAAAGCGGTATTAGGCGTTCGTTTGGCTTCGCGCTCTGCATCCAGTTTGGCTTTGATTTCGGAATGCGGCACAGAAAGAATGTGCTGCGTGAAATCGATGAACGAAGGGTCGAAAGTGCCTGTATCAATCTTGGCGGATGGCTCAGGCAAGCTCGGCATAGACGCTCCTAGATTGGAGCGTAACGCTGATGTGTGTCCAAAGTCAATTATTCCAAGATCCGGTGGCCGCGCTATTCTTAGAGTTCAATTGCGCAAGAGGTGAATCGATGTCGGAACAACCGGAAATATTTAGGCCTTACCTGCACGTCGCCACATTCTGCGAGAAAGTTCTTCAAGAAGGCGATGGAGTGAACAGTATTATTCGGATGGTTGATCGCTTCAACGTCCAAGGACCCACGGAGGAAATGCAACCGGTCCTTCTGCAATTCGTGGCCTACATCAGTTTTAAATCGGGGTTTATGCGAGGGAAACAGAAGATTTCCATTCGCCCTAAATCCCCGAGCGGCGAAGAACTTCCATCGATGGACATTCCTGTTTTATTCGAGGGAGATGACGACAGAGGTCCGGCCCTTGTAATGCCTATCGCTTGGACCGCAAACGAGGAAGGCGTATTTTGGTGGGACCTCTATGTCAATGACGTGCTTGTTACCCGTATACCACTACGCGTTGCTTACCAACAAATGCGAATGGCCATTCCTGGTGCTGGGATGTAGTTGAAGAACCGGTTGAGATTTTGACTGTTGCTCTGTTGACCGTGACAGGTTGGGAGTGAAGAATGTCTTTCAATCTCCTCCGAAGCAAGTCGATGTTGGACTCGTTCTCAGCCAAAGCAAGTTCGATCTCCGCCGCAAACCATTGTGCTTCCAAATCGGAATCCTGATGCATGTTCCAACTAGCGCCAGCAAGCCATTCATCGAAATCGTCCAAAGAACTGTCTTCCTTCGATGCGAGCAGGTCAATTAGGCGTTCGCGAATTTGAGCAACGGTGATCATGACAGCCAATTCTACCTCACAGCCGCTTCCAATCAAGCGCATTTCCGTCGAGGAGATGCGGAAGAGATTCAACGAAGGCGGTTATTGGGAAAATGTTCAGAACGGGAAATGGACCGCATACCCTCTCGAATCTAGGATATCCGATGCTCTAGAAAAAGAAACGGTTCAGATTACCAGCGTAATGCTGTCGTACCGCAACGAGAACGGTGACGAAATGGCCCGCGTTCACCAGTATGTGCGGCCGGATGGCTCAATTGCTGCGAGCGGACGTCCGGACCCAAAACGGCTCGTTCAAGACGGGATTTTGTATCGGCTAATCAAATCTATCAAACCAGCCATATAAACTTGGCAATAGCGAACATATGGCGCAGTCAGCCAAGTATATTATTGCCGGGAAACGCTCACCCGTGATGAGGAAACAGTCCAAGGTCGGTAAGCCCGTTCACGAAGAACTGCATCGCCAGCGCCACCAGCAGCAGTCCCATGATGCGAACCAGGATGCGAATGCCCGTCTCCCCCAGCACGCCGCGCACGCGGTCGGCACTGGACAGAACCCAATAGCTGATCAGCGCGGTAATTGCAATCGACCCCAGAATCGCACCCATCTCCCAGTTCCACAGGGAAGGCACCTGGCCCACCAGCACCATTACCGACGAGATCGCGCCGGGCCCCGCCAGCATCGGTATTCCAAGCGGAACAATCCCCGCATCTTCCTTGGCCGCACCCTCTTCCGCGTCGCCTGAGGCCTCCTGCGTGGGCGAGCGCCGCGCCTCCAGCATGTCCAGGCCAATCAGGAGCAGGATCAGCCCTCCGGCGATCTCAAACGCCGGCAACGTGATGCCGAACATCCTGAAGATAAGCTGCCCGGCTAATGCGAAACTGGTCAGCACCACAAAGCAGGTAAGCGCGCCTTTGCGGGCGATGCGCTTGCGGCGTGCCGCGTCGGCGTCGGCCGTGATAGCCAGAAACGAGCCGATCGCGGCAAATGGATCAACGAGGAAGAAGATGGAACTGAGCGCCAGCAGAGAGAAGCGCACGATCGGCGCCGTGCGAATCTCGTTCAACGCAACTTCGGCTGGGTTAATCCAGAACACCCATAAAGCCTATCGCATTTTTGGACTGACCCGCACCCCGCGGCAAGCGGGCTGCTTCAGGACAGATGCAGCGCATGGGAGAAGAACAGGATCGTGACCTGCACCACCGAAAAAACCGTTGTGTAGAGACTCAACTCGCCGGGGATGGGCAGGTCGGGCTGCGAGTCCACGTCCTTCTTGAGGAACAGCGCCCGGTTGAACAGGTCGTGGTTATCGTCGCGCGACGCCGCCGCCATGATCTCCATCAACCTGTCGCTCCAGAACTCTTTCCAGTTCTGCTGCTCCTCAGTCATCCGGATGAATAAGATGACCGACTGCAGCACGGGAAAGAAGGGGAGAAGCAGCAATATCGTGCATAGAATCGGATGCTGCTTCAGCAGCCATTCGGCGATGAGAAATCCCAGAAAGACGTTGGCCGATAGAATGACCATCATCCGGCTGATGAGGTTTTTCCGCAGGGCGGTATGGTAGAGCTGATAGCCTCCCGATTTCCGTTCGAGCAGCAGTGCGATCGACGAGGGAAGGGCGAAGATGCCTACGTAAACCAGGCTGCCGAAATGACCCAGCAACCCCGTCTTCGCCTTCGGATCCAGCTCGGGCAGCGCGCCGGTTTCCATCAAATTGCTTACCTCCCGGGCTGCGTCCTTCAACATCGCGAAATTCTTCGCCGTGGGACCGTAAATCATCACACCCAACTCATTGATGCTGCGGATGGTGGGATGATGTTTGATGAGAAATGCCGTCAGAAAAACCATGTTCCGGTCGCTCGCGAGTTGGGCTTTCTGCTGCTGCATGGACTGCGAGAGTGCATAGAGCCCAAGCACGATCGCGGTTCCAACCAGCTGGAGCACAAGCGTGATGCTCAGCGCATGTCCGAACACGGTCACCAGCAGATTCTCCTCCGCACAGAAGTTGACGAGCAGGATAACACGCCCTCGACTTGGCGTAGCCGCGCAAAATCGCGCCTGCTGCGCCCCCCGGCCCGCTCCTTCGGCCGCCAATCCGCGATAATAGAAGCACTGGAGTCCGCTTGAAATCAGGATTCGTCGCCATCCTCGGCCGGCCCAACGTGGGCAAGAGTACCCTCCTCAACGCCCTCATCGGCGAAAAGGTGGCCATCGTCACGCCCAAGCCGCAGACCACGCGCAATCGGGTAGCCGGAGTGGTCGAGGTGCCCGCGCGCAAAGGTAAAAATCCGGCCGCTCAGATTGTCTTCGTCGACACTCCCGGCGTGCACCAGCCTGGCACGCAGCTCGACCGGCGCATGCTGCAAGAAGTCTACGAGGCCATCGAATCGCGTGATGTGGTCCTGGTGCTGATGGACGCAACGCGACGGATTCAACTTGAGCCTGCTGCTTCTCACCTGTCAGGTTCGGAACCGGCGGCCGCTTCGATGACCGAAAATCCCGCTACGATGGATGTAAATCGGATCGAATCCGGCCCCCATCACTACGTCCGAGGCGATAGCGGGAATGAAAACATTGTAGCGCCGGATCCGAGCGCAGACAAAGAGAAACGCGCCCACGGCGCATGGGTGAGCGAGGATGAATTCCTGTTCGGCCTCGTCCGCAAGCTCGACTGCCCCGTCTTCCTGGTCCTGACCAAGATCGACCTGGTCGGCAAGGATCAACTGCTGCCTCTCATCGACAGCCTGGCGAAGCAACACAAATTCGCCCAGATCATTCCCATCAGCGCCCGCAAGCGCGACGGGCTCGATGTTCTGATAGACAAAATTGTCGAAGCCCTGCCCAAGGGCGAGCGCTTTTACCCCAAAGATCAATACACCGACCAGCCCGTCCGCTTCATGGTCGCCGAACTGATCCGCGAGAGCATTCTTATCGAGACCGGCGAAGAAGTGCCCTACTCCGCCGCGGTGGTCATCGAGGAGTTCGAGGAGCCTCCACCAGCGCTCGCGCGCCCCTCCAAAAACGACAGAAAGCCGCTAACGCGCATCGCCGCCGCCATCTACTGCGAACGCGACGGACAAAAGGCAATCCTCATCGGCAAGGGCGGCTCGAAGCTCAAGGAGATCGGCACCCGGGCGCGCCTTCAGATCGAGTCACTGCTCGGCACGCGCGTCTATCTCGGACTGCACGTAATCGTCGAGCCCGGCTGGCGCGAGTCGAAGAGCTTCATTGAGTCGCTCGACTGGCGCAACCAGTTGGAGCGCCTGGCCACGCGGTCGCCTGTCGAAGATCAAAAAGACGACGACGATTCCATTTAGCCTTTGCGCGTCCGCCCGCATTGCGCAGTGCCCGGTGTTAGCCTTTCCTGTGGAGTAAGCACGAGGGGGAAGTTGTGGGCAAATGTTTTGCATGTTTCGCAATTGCGGCAATGGTATTCGGGGGCTGCTTTAAATTAATGGCGCAATCATCAGCGGCGTCCCAAAAGGCCGCGCCCGCAACGGACGCAACATTGAATACTCATTTTGAACCGGCCGACAACCCGGTCGCCGATCCCAGGGCCGTGGTCGTAGCCGGCCACGCGCGCTTTACGGTCCTCACACCTCAGCTGATCCGCATGGAGTGGTCCGCCGACGGAAAGTTTGAAGATCACGCTTCATTCGTCTTCCTCAATCGGCGTCTCCCTGTGCCGAAGTTCCAGAAGACATTTACCGTATCGGCTTCCGGATCGGCTAGTGGAGCGGCGCAGCCAGGCTCGGCAGCGAAACCAATCAATGGACCGACAGACGGCATCATCCTCAAGACAGATGCGCTGACCTTGACCTACGATGAGGCCGGCGACGGCCGCTTCACCGCAGACAATCTCTCCATCACCCTCACCGTCGACGGCAAACAAGTCACCTGGCATCCCGGCGACAAAGACCCCGAAAACCTCGAAGGCACAACCCGCACCCTCGACGGCGCTTTCGGCAACAAAACCCAGGAGCCCATCGAGCCGGGCCTCGTTTCGCGCTCCGGCTGGGCCTTGGTCGACGACTCCACTCGCCCGCTTTTTGACTCCGCCGACTTCAGCTTCAAAGAAGGCGAAAAAAGCCCCTGGCCCTGGGTCATGGAACGGCCCGCCAGCGAAGCACCCGGCTCCTACGCCGATTGGTACTTCTTCGGCTACGGGCACGACTACCACCGCGCCCTCGGCGACTTCGTCCGCGTCGCCGGCCGCATCCCGCTGCCGCCGCGCTTTGCTTTCGGCGCCTGGTGGTCGCGCTACTGGGACTACAGCGACCAGGAGCTCGACGAGCTCATCGGCGGATTCCGCCAGAACTCCACGCCCCTCGACGTGCTGGTGATCGATATGGGCTGGCACATCAGCCGCGAACAGCTCGAAGCCATGGGAGAAAAGGATCAGTCCGGCGAGAGCCTCGGCTGGTCCGGCTATACCTGGAACAAGGTGCTGTTTCCCGATCCCGGCGACTTCCTCAAGAAGATTCATGAGGAGGGCCTGAAGTCCACGCTCAATCTTCATCCAGCCTCCGGCATTCAGCCGTGGGAACAGGCCTATCCGGCCATGGCGCGCGCCATGAGCATCGACCCCGCCACTAGGAAATACATCCCCTTCGATCCGACCGATAGAAAATGGGCAACCAACTATTTCGATCTCGTCCTTCATCCGCTCGAAAAGCAAGGCATCGATTTCTGGTGGCTCGACTGGCAGCAGGACCCCATGATGACCAAGTTGCCCGGCGTGAGCAACACATGGTGGCTTAACTACATGCATTTCACCGATCAGCAGCGCGAAGGCAAGCGCCCGCTCCTATTCCACCGCTGGGGCGGACTCGGCAATCACCGCTATCAGATCGGCTTCTCCGGCGACACCGTCTCGGTATGGGATTCGCTCGCCTTCCAGCCCTGGTTCACAGCCACCGCGGCCAACGTGGGCTATGCCTACTGGAGCCACGACATCGGCGGCCACATGCCCGGCGCCGTCGATCCGGAACTGTTCACCCGCTGGGTGCAGTTCGGCGGCTTCAGCCCTATCCTGCGCACTCACACCACCAAGAATCCCGACTCCGAACGACGCATCTGGGCCTATCCCGAGCCGTACTCCTCGGTCCTCCGCTCTGCCTTCCAGCTTCGCTACGCTTTGCAGCCCTACATCTACACCGAGGCCCGCCGCACCTACGACACCGGCGTCGCATTCTTCCGCCCGCTCTACTACGACTGGCCCGAGCAGAACGCTGCCTACACCAGCAAAGGCGAATACCTCTTTGGCGACCAGATGATCGCCGCTCCGGTCACCACCCCATCCGACAAGACCACCGGCCTCGCCATGGAAAAAATCTGGCTCCCCGAAGGCGAGTGGATCGAGTGGCCCACCGGCAAGCATTTCACCGGGCCGGCCGCCGTCGAGCGCAACTTTTCGATCGACCAGGTTCCGGTCTACCTGCGCGCCGGAGCCATTATTCCCATGCAGCCGCCGATGCTCTATACGGGTGAGAAGCCGGTCGATCCTCTCATCGTGAACGTCTGGCCGCTCGCGCCCGGCGCCGCGTCCAGTTACTCGGTTTATGAAGATTCCGGCGTCGCGGTCCAATACCAGCGCGGAGTCTTCGCCCGCACTCCCATCAAAGCCCGGCAAATCGGCGACACCCTGCGCGTTGAAATCGGTCCGGTCGAAGGCAGCTATCCGGGAATGCTCAAGACCCGTGCCTACGAGCTGCGTCTGCCCGCCGACTGGCCGCCCGCGTCGGTGACTGTGAACGGCGCGTCCATCCCGCAAAGCCCTGCTGCAGGCGGCAAATCCGGGTGGAGCTTTATCGGCAACACCCTCACCACCGTCGTCCCGGTTGCGCCCACTAGCGTTGCCGCCAAACTCCTCGTCGAAGTCCGCCGCGCCCCCGGCCTCACCGCGCGCCGCCCCGAGCTGGACGGCTTCGCCGGTTCCATCACTCGCCTTCGCGCCGCCTACGACGCCCTCAACCAGACCTGGCCCGTTTCCGCTCCGCCCGATCCCCTCACCGAGGCCATGCAGACCGGCGACCGGCTCAGTTACCACCCCGAACGCGCCGACGAAGAGATTGTGCACTTCCACGAGCTGCTGCCGAAAGCGCAATCTTCAGTCGCGGCCCTCGGCAACGGTTTTCAGCAGCGCATGGACGACTACGCAAAGCGCATGACCAATCCCAACACACGCCCCGCCGACATGGCTGTCCAGAAGCAAAACCGCCTCGATGCGCTCAGTCGCGCCCAGCGAATGGCCGATGAAGCAGCAAAGTAGAAGGCAGGGCGGACTGCTGGGTGCCCCATCCATTCCGCAGCTTCACCGCGGAATGGGTGGGAATCCAATGACGCCGACAGCTCCGTACGCCGGCTCGCTACTCGTGATGCTCCCCCGAGCAGCACGATGAGCCGGCGCTCTCGATCTGCGTAATCTCCGGCTGCACATAGCCCCGCTCGGCGTCCACGATATATCCGTCCTCGTACTTATCGTGATGCCGGACCCACGACATACTGAACGCCAGCCCATCCTCATCGCGCCCCTTCGGCACCAAGTCAAGGAAGTTATATGCGCCCACCAGAATGTCGAGTCCCCGCGCATAACTCGAGTAAGTATGAAAGACATCCCCGTTCGCGTCTTTCGCAAACACACTTAGTCCCGGTCCCTCATCGCTGAAGAACTTAGTCAGGTCATAGTTATATTCCACCTGTCCTCGGGCCCGCTCTTCCACGGTAAACGAAACGTGATAGTCGTAGTTGAAATCGCTGTCGAACGACGACACCCAGCGGAAATTCCACCCCATCCGCTTCTTGAATGCCTCAATCTCCGCGATCGGCGCGTGCGAAACCACGGCCAGCATCACGTCGCGATTGGCCAGATGAATGGCCGCTCCGTCAAAGTGATCGGCGAGCAAAGAACAGCTCGGGCAGCCCTCTTTCCAACCCGGCCCCAGCATGAAGTGGTAAATCACCAGTTGGCTGCGCTTGCCGAACAGATCCGCAAGCGTCAGCTTTCCTTCCGGCCCTTCAAACTCGTACCGCTTTTCGACCCTCTCCCAGGGCAGTTCGCGGCGCAACCGGCTCAGTTCATCCCGCTGCCGGGTGAACTCCTTCTCCTTCGCCAGAAACTCCTTCCGCGCCGCCAGCCACTCGGCCTGCCTTACTACCTTCGGGTGCTGCACTGCTGTCGCAATCGTAGCCATGTTCTACCTCCTCGTCGGTTTTTGGGGAACTCGATTTTTTCAGGATCCTGCTGGCGATGAATGCACCCAGCCCGCCAGTTCCGGTGGCGCTGCCGGCAATCATCGCCGCGGTTGCTATACAGACTGGACACATGCGCTGCTCCTAGGCCGGCGCGTATGCCGGCTGCTCAACCTTTGCCGCGAAACTGGGCTGTTCATCGGCGCTCGGACCCCAGCTTGCCGGAACCGCAACGTCGAGCAGCCGCAAATAGACGCTCAACTGGCCGCGATGCTGGTATAAGTGGCTGAACATCACGTCCCGCACGAAATCCGCGCGTGGCTGCGCCAGCACTTCCTTGTCGCCAGCCATCATGCGCCAGGTCTCTTTCATGGCTGCGTCGTCAAAACCCGGCAACAGGCTGCGAACGGCGTCAATGCTTTCGTCGAAAGTCTTCAGAATCTCCTCGCGGCTTGCGGGCTGAGGAAAGTTGAAAGACTTCGGCGCCTGCGCCGGATTGTTTGCTACGAAGCGCACGATGCCGCCCGGCCCCGCCGCGATATGAAAGGCGAGTTGCCCCGCCGTCAGGGATTTTTCGTGCGGCTTCCAGGTCAACTTGTCTTCCGGCAGCCGCTCAAGAAACCTCCGCGTAACCGGCGCCTGCGCTTCAAACTCGGTAAGAAATTCCTTCGCAATGGACATGACTTTCCTCCTGTGATCTTGATTGTAGGAAATTGACTCGAGCGAAACTGGGCTGGCTTCGCCCATAGGATACGCACTTCAGGTGATTTCTTTCTCTGCAGAAACCCACTGCCCACAAACTCGCGTGGGCGCTGGGCTTCGAACTCCGCTCTATGCCTTCTCAGCGTACTGGCGAACCCGATCGTTCATGTAACCCCAGCCTTTGACCACGCCCTTGCGGTGCTCCTCATCGATCAGCCCGAATCCAGCGTGGCAAAACTTGATCACCGTCTCCCCGTCCTGCTCGCTCAGCCGGTATTGCACGTTGTTCGCCACCGGATACGACATGAACAAAGGACCGCTGAACTCCAGCAGCGTCGGCCGCTTGATGGCCTGCACTGTCGCCCACCAGTGCCCGTTGCCATCGCCCAGGTCGCGGAACCAGCGGCCGCCCGGCCACGACTCCAGCTTTAACTTCATTGGAGTTCCATCGGGCATTTCGTTGCCGGGGCCAAGTTGTTCGAGCAGCGCCTCGAAGGTCACATCCAGCGGCGCCTTCACTCGAATCTCCTGCTCCACTTTGAGCGAGAGACTTTCAATTTCAGAAAGAGTTAACGTCATACATTCTCCTTGGGGATTTTTAGGTTCACTTGCGAAGTCCTTGGTTCCGATTCCTGCTTGAGCTTCGTCCGCGCCTCGGCCCGTTCCTTCACGCGATCCAGCTGGTGGCTCCAGTAGCGCTCGAATGTCTCCGTCCACTCATGCAGCGGGCGGATCGCCTCGGCATTGGTCCGGTAAAGCCTGTGCCGCCCGTTGCGCCGCACTTTCACGAGGCCCACCTCGCGCAAAACTCCCAGGTGCTTTGACACCGAAGGCTGGTCGAGCCCGACTGCCGCGACAATCTCGCCCACCTGCCGTTCGTGGTGCGCCAGGTAGCTCAAAATCTGCCGCCGCCGCGGTTCGGCTACAGCATTGAATGCGTCGGAAGTAGTCGCCGCCCTCGCCATGAACAAAACATTACATACCCATATCGGAATATGTCAAGCGAATTTTTCATCTCTTGCGAAGATTTTCTCCCACCCTCATCACTCGTCCCTTCTTGAGATTCCTGTTGCAGCACCGCCTGGCCCGGTTTACCATCCCGGCATGAAGAATCCTGTATGGTTCCTGCCGGCTGTGCTGACATTGGCCGGGCTGGCGCTCTGCGCGCAGACGCCGGCCGCAAACCCGAAGCCTGCGAATTCTGCCGCTATGAAGACTTGGTTCATCCGCATCGTCCCTCCCCGTCCCACTTTCGATAAGGACGCCACTGCCCCCGAGCAGGCACTGATGGACGCCCACTACGTCTATTGGAAGGACCTGTTCGCCAAGGGCGTCTGCGTCTTCGGGGGCCCGGTTCTCGACCCGCGCGGCGTCTACGGCGTTCTGGCCGTCGAGGCTGCCACTGAAGACGAAGCCCGGGCCCTCGCCGCCGGCGATCCATCCGTCAAGGCGGGACTGATCCGCACCGAAGTCGCCGAGATGCGCGCAGTCTTCCTGCACAAGGCAAATTGAATGCGTGCGTCGAATCAACTTAGATCGCCACCCAAAATCGTTTCTTAATATCGCAGCACCAGGGTAAGGATCGTCACGCATGACTCTCGATCGCCGCAGTTTTTTGAGCGCCTGCACCCTCGCCGGCATCGCCTCCCCTCTGTTTCCCGGCATCCTTTACACCTTCGCCGCGCAGGCCCAGGAAGCGTCTGGCGCCGATCGGTCAAAGCCGCCCGTAATCACCCCCGAGATGATCGATAAGGCCGCGGTACTGGCCGGAATAGCTCCGTTCACCCCGGAGCAGAAGCAGATGATGATCGCCGGCCTCGTCGACCAGAATGGCTCCATGAAGGCGATCCGCAAGCTAGAGTTGCCCAACTCCGTCCCGCCCGCTTTTGTCTTCCATCCGTTGCCGGCGGCTCCGGTTCCCGCCCAGGAACCGGCAAAGGATCCCTGCGCGGAGCAAAAGCAAGAACTCGGACGAATCGTTTCAGGGGGAGGGCTGTTCTCAATTCCGGATGCTCCAGCCCGCATTGAGGACCTCCCCTTCGCAACCGTGGGCGAATTGGGAAACCTGCTCCGCAATCGCAAGATCACCTCGCTCGCGCTCACCGAGATGTATCTCACCCGCCTCAAACGCTACGACCCCAAACTTCACTTCGTCGTCACCCTCACCGAAGAACGCGCCATCGCCCAGGCCAAAGCCGCCGACGAGGAAATTGCCGCCGGCCACTACCGCGGCCGGCTTCACGGCATCCCCTGGGGCGCGAAAGATCTCCTCGCCGTCAAGGGCTATCCCACCACCTGGGGAGCGGGCGGCTTCGAGCATCAGTCCTTAGACGAAGATGCAACCGTGGTGCAGCGCCTCGACGCCGCAGGCGCCGTGCTGGTGGCCAAATTGACCCTCGGCGCGCTGGCCATGGGCGACAAGTGGTTTGGCGGCCGCACCCGCAACCCCTGGAATCCCGAGCAAGGCTCGAGCGGCTCCTCGGCCGGCTCGGCAAGCGCTGTGTCCGCGGGCTGCGTAGCCTTCGCTATCGGCTCTGAGACTCTGGGCTCCATCTCTTCGCCCTGCACCCGCTGCGGAGTCACTGGCCTGCGGCCTACCTTCGGCCTCGTTCCCCGCACCGGCGCCATGGCCCTGAGCTGGACCATGGACAAGCTCGGCCCCATCGCGCGCAACGTGGAAGACTGCGTCACGGTGCTCGAAAACATCCATGGCCCCGACGGCCAGGACATTTCCGTCGCGTCCTGTCTCTCCCATTGGACCGCGTCCTTCGGCGACTGGAAATCCCTCCGCGTTGGTTACCTGAAAACCGAGTTCGATCCCCAGCCGCCCCTCAAGTTCGACCAAGCCCCGCCCAACGAAACCTCCGCCGAGAAGAACAAGCGCGAACAGCGTAACGCCGACCTGCGAGCAGCCCGCGCCCGCCGCGATTACGACCGCCGCTACGAGCAGGCCGCCCTGGCCAGGCTCCGCGAAATGGGAGTCAACCTCATCCCGGTCGATCTGCCCAAACTCCCCTACAACGCCATGGTCCCGCTGCTCACCGCCGAGGCCGCCGCGGCCTTTGACGATCTCACCCGCTCCGGTCGCGACAGCCTCCTCACCGAACAGGGACCGGACGATTGGCCCAACGCGTTTCGCATCGCCCGCTTCTACCCCGCGGTCGAATACATACAGGCCAACCGCGCCCGCACGCTCGTCGTCCGCCAGCTTTCAGCTTTGTTTGAAAAGGTCGACGTCATCGTCACCCCGTCCACCGATACGCAACTCATCGCCACCAACCTTTCGGGGCACCCGGCGCTCATCCTGCCCAACGGCCTGCGCGGCCCCGATGCCCCGCCCCCACCCGAAATCGACGACGGCAACAGCGACGACATCGGCGGCCCGGGAACGCCCGTGTCGCTCACCCTCCTCGCCGGCCACTATCAGGAAGCGAAACTGGCTGTCCTCGCAGGCGCCTATCAGCAAGCGACAGGCTTTCACCAACTCCACCCCAAGCTCGACTAGCAGCCTGTGGTAAGTTTCGGGTTTCGAAGGTGCACGGCTGAATCGTCCGCTTCAATCCGTAAGTTGATCATTGTGCAGTATGCTAGGCGGTCAGGATGTTCAAGAAATCCGTATCGCGATCACAAATCAGCACAAATCTCGGCGCGCGGCACACCCCCCAAACCACCGTCATTCTGAACGCAGTGAAGGATCTGCGGTTGTTCGTGTCTTACGATGGATGCGCCTTTCCACGGTCGTTCATCACCACGCCATTTCAACGCAGCAGCACCGGGAGGTTTGAAGCCAACCCCTGCAAGCCGGTTCCGGGAGGCCGTCTCCCCTCTTGGGTTCAACATTGAGAGGCTTTCGCTTTTGTTCGTGACACACTGCGGACAATTACCGCCCGGGAGCGCACAATGGGAGTGGGAAAATCTCATGTCCGCCTCCGTGTGTCGCCTGCGCCCTGTTAAAAATCTCGGGGTTGTCCGTACCGGCCCCCCACCCCCCCCACCCCCCCTCCCACAATACTGGGCCAGTACGGCAGTACGATCCCGCCTAAGTAGCATGGAATCAAATGATTATGATCGGCACACAGTTACCGTAAGGTAAACAAAACCCGTCTTTTTCGTTCATTTTTGGCCCCTTCGTGTCGATTTTCGATGCAAAACAGGGCCTAATCCTCGCAATTTCGAGACAGACTCTTCGCCCCGTGTTCGCTCCTGAAAGCCACACGCGTCAGGAAGGTAAACTGGTGGGCATGAGCCAAACCCTGTTTTCTCCCTTTCAGCTTCGTTCGGTCGAGTTTCCAAACCGCATCGGTGTGTCGTCGATGTGCCAGTACTCCTCCGAAGACGGGTTTGCGAGCGACTGGCACCTGGTTCACCTTGGCAGCCGCGCGCAAGGCGGCGCGGGATTGGTGATGGTCGAGGCCTCAGCCGTGATGCCGGAAGGCCGCATCACCCCCGGCGATCTGGGCATCTGGAAGAACGAGCACATTCCGGAACTCCAGCGCATCGCCCGGTTCATTCACTCGCAAGGTGCGCGGGCCGGGATTCAGTTGGCGCACGCGGGACGCAAGGCCAGCATGAGCGTGCCGTTCGGCGGCGAACGGCTCTTGTCGCCCGAAGAGGGCGGATGGCAGACCGTGGGTCCAAGCGCAGTGGCTTTCTCGCCTGCTTATTCAACGCCCGTCGAACTGGACAGGGCCGGGATCGACGCCATTGTTAAGGCTTTCCGCCAGGCCGCCGGCCGGGCGCATCAGGCTGGCTTCGATTTGGTCGAAATTCACGCGGCTCACGGATACCTGATTCACGAGTTTCTTTCGCCGCTGTCGAACCGGCGCGCCGACGAGTACGGCGGAAGCCTCGAAGATCGCATCCGTTTTGCGCTCCAGGTAGTCGATGCGGTGCGGGCTGAGTGGCCTGAACAGCTTCCGCTGCTGGTGCGCATCTCGGCCACCGATTGGGCAGAGGGCGGATGGAACGCGGACGAGTCGGTTGAACTGGCGCGGCAACTGCTCCGCCACGGAGTGGACTTGGTTGATTGTTCTTCCGGGGGCCTGGTGCCGAAGGCGCAGATCCCCGCGGGGCCGGGATTCCAGGTGCAGTTTGCCGACCGGATCCGCCGCGAGGCGGGAATTGCGACCGCGGCGGTGGGGCTGATTACCGATCCCGCGCAGGCCAACACCATCGTGGAGCAAGGCCAGGCGGACCTGGTGCTGCTGGCGCGCGAGATGCTGCGCGATCCTTACTGGGCGCTGCATACGGCAGCGGCGCTGAACGAGGCGGTAAGTTGGCCCACGCAATATCTGCGCGCGGCGCCTCAGCACTCGCCGGCGCGGGCGGCCACAACCCGCCCGTAAGGAGAGTGCCCCCCGTCCACGCGTGGCGCAGCCCTTCACTCAACTGATCCCTGCCCGATTTTGCTTCACATTCTGTGCAATTTTTGGCCTATACTGCCGTAAGAGTGAGTTTCCCTTTTGTTAAATTGCTTCCTCGCTGAACCTTATGGCTATGCAATCTTCACGGAAAGCCGCTATTGAGTCGCCCTCAATACCGGACCGTCTCTACTTCAAGATCGGGGATGTGGCCCGCATCTGCGGGCTGGAGACTTACGTCCTGCGCTTCTGGGAGACGCAGTTCCCACAACTGAAGCCCAACAAGAGCGGGACCGGGCAGCGGCTTTACCGGCGGCACGACGTTGAGGTGGCGCTGGAGATCAAGCGGCTGGTTCACGCCGAGGGATACACGTTGCCCGGCGCGCGCCAGGCGTTGGAGATGGTATCGCGGGGACCGAAACCGATTGCCAAGGCAGCCCAGCGGCTGGGACCGCAACCCGGCCTGCCGCTTCAGGGCGTCGATCAGCGGAACGATACGGTTGCCGCAATCATCGGTCATGCCCGTGCGGAGCTGAGAGACATTGCCGGACTCCTGGCTGCCCCCCCCCGTCTACCCCATAGACGTAGACCCCGGCTGTCAACGATTGCCCCTTCGGTGGACAGCCTCTTCCCTTCGTAAAAAAATCCGGCAGCCTCGCGTGTCCGATTCCCGAACGATAAAGGATTTGGAAGCGTTTTTCTTCGATTCAAGAACTATGCTAATTTGGGGCATCGTCTGCATTCAATATCGAAAGCAGCAGCAAGGTAAGCGGACTGTCCATATTTTTCCCGGGCGATCATCTGGCCTCGTTCAGGAGCTCGAAATGTTGGTTTGTTCCTATTGCGGCGCGTCCAAGTTACGGCTTTCGAGATTCCGGAGTAAGGACTTATTCAAGCTGATCCTCCTGAAGAGACCGGTCCGTTGCCGCCTATGCGACAAGCGGGCTTACACCACTCTTCTTACGGCCTGGAAAATTGGCCGGGATGATGAGGCTCGCCATCGGGATCAACGTCAACAGTAGGCCCAGGACGCAAAGCAGGAAAAGATAAGGTCTCCACGGCGCTCATAAGACGTGAATTGTCACGAGGAAGGGAAGATCTTTCAAGACCGATGCCCCCTACAGCTCAAGACTATTTCTGCTGCCGGGCGATTTCGTTCTCCGCTCTCTACGCAATACAATGCTTACAGGCTTCAAGTATCGGGCGTGGATGCTTTCAGAATCATGCGGATCGCGATGGTCCGGGCAAAGCGGTCGGAATTTACCAAAAGGGCCCATAGCTCAATCGGTTAGAGCAGAGCACTCATAATGCTTTGGTTCCAGGTTCGAGTCCTGGTGGGCCCACCAAGGACGCCGCAAACTATCGAAACGGCACCGCGACGTCGCCCCCCGAGGACGCCTTAGGCGCGTGGGTTTTGCTGCCAATCGGGATGCTGCCCTTCTGTTCCCTTTCTGCCCTTTCGAAAGCGGCATGCGCTTTCCTTACGGCTGGGCCCGGCTCTCCGAAGAGTGGGCACCGTCGCGCGGGCGAGGCCAGAGGAGGCTCCGGCAGCATGGGGTGTTTGCCGGTACGAAACCAAAGATTCAGCTGCTTCGTTTCGAAATAACCCTTGATCCAGGAAGACGGGCGCGAGAGCGCCATCCGAATCGCTACGCGGGCCAAAGTGCAATCGATGTGCCTTCCCCCGGTCGTGCGCAAGGAGCTATAATCGCGCCGGACCAGCAGATGTGTATGACTCCGAGAAGGGGCAGCGCGGGGGAGACCGCACTTTCCGTCGGATGGCTTTTGCTTGCCCTTAGGATGGCATGTAATGACAATAACTCGGCTCGGCCATACGCATTGGCCTGAGTCATAGTCATGCAACCAGAATCTTTATTCGGAGAGAAACCTTGCGCAAGCTCCGTGTCGTCGCCTTGATCACTTTCAGTCTAGCGTCCGAGTGTTGCGCGCAATTGCCGGCGCCGGAGCCGCCGAATCCCAAGGATTACACCGCCCACGTGGTGGGGTACGCGCATATGGACATGGCGTGGCTGTGGCGCTGGGAAGAATCTATTCATGACGTCATGTACAACACATTCACCAACCAGATCCGGTTGATGAACCAGAATCCCGACTATACGTTTTCGCAAGATCAGGCGGTAGTGCTCGATTCCATGGAGCACTTTTACCCGGACGTTTTCAAAGGGCTTCAGGAAAAGGCGCGGACCGGCAATTTCGTCCCTGCCACGTCCGGCTGGGTGCAGATGGATGAAAACGTCAGCGACGGCGAATCCATGGTGAGGCAATTCCTCTACGGACAGAAATACAGCAAGGAAAAATTCGGCCATTACATCCGCTTCGCCTGGCAGCCCGACGTGTTTGGCCATCCCGAAACGATGCCGCAAATTGCAAAAAAGGCCGGCATTGAGCTTTATCTTTTTGACCGCCCTCACGACCCTGCCCGCCCCCGCATTATCTGGTGGCAAGGCCTTGACGGAAGCCGCGTGCTGGGTTATTCCACGCCCAGCGAGTATGCGGGAACTTTGAACCACGAGCGCGTCACCGTTCCGGTCATCAGAAGCGCTGACCAATCCGGCGTGAAGAACATGCTGGTCCTCTACGGCGCAGGCGATCACGGCGGTGGGCCTAACCCCGACGACGTGGCTGCCATCGCCGGCATGAATGCTTCGAAAGATGACGTGCGCGTGAAGCCAACGAATGTCGCGAATTACATCGACCTGTTACTCACTGAAAAGAAGAACTTCCCGGTTTATGACCAGGAATTGAATCCCGTTTTTCCTGGCTGCTACACCACCCAGGCTGAGATGAAGCGCCACAACCGACAGTCTGAGCAACTCCTCCTGAACGCCGAGAAGATGTCGGAGTTGGCGGTGTTCTTCAATTATCGCGACTATTATCCTGTCCGTGACTTGAGCGAAGCCTGGAAGCTGGTGTTGCTCAACCAGGCCCACGATCTGGCGGCGGGCTCCGGCATTGGCCCGATCTACGCCGACGCTGCATTGCAGTACAAGGAAATCTTCCAGCGCGGCAATCGCGCTTTGAATTTCTCTTTGGAAAACCTGGGCCTTCAGCTCGATACGCAAGGCGAGGGAGTGCCGCTGGTAGTCTACAACCCTCAATCGTTCGATCGCACCGACCTCGTTACCGCTGATATCTCCGCTTTTTCGATTCCGGCGAGGCTGGTTGCCGTGCATGAGAACGAAATCGTGCCGGTCCAGATTCTCAAAGCCCCGACCAAAGATGGGGCTCGCGAAACGGCCACCGTGGCCTTCGTCGCGCACAACGTTCCGCAGTTGGGCTTGAAGCTGTACCGACTGGTTGCGGAAACAGGCCATCCGCCGTCGGATGCGTCTCCCATGCGGGTGGGGTCGAAACCCCGGCCCTTTCTGGAAAATGAGTTCTTCCGCATCGAGATCGATCCGGAAACCGGCAACATTGCACGCCTCTATGACAAGGAGAATAGCCGTGAATCATTCAAGGGAGAAAGCAATTCGTTGACCGCGTGGGAAGACACCGCTGAGGAGGCCGCCAGGACGTCAAAAGAATATGGTGGACCGGCATGGGATACGGGCATTACTGGTAAGCATTGGGAAATCGCCAAACAACCCCGAATTGAGATCAGCGAGGAAGGTCCGGCCCGCGCAACCATTCGCATCATACGCCGGTTTCGTGACTCCGAGTTCACTCAGGACGTCAGCCTCATGCCCGGCGTCCGCCGTGTGGATGTTGCCATGACGCTCGACTGGTACGAGCGCGCCACAATGCTGAAGGCCGGCTTCCCGATCAACGCCGAGTCGGGCAAAGTCTCGGCGGAAATTCCTTATGGAGCAATCGAACGCGATCAGACGGGTCAAGAAGCCGTGATGGGAAAATGGGTCGATATCTCGGATTCGGATTACGGTGTGGCGATCATCAATAACGGCCGTAATGGGTACGATGCCAAGGACAACGCGATCCACCTTTCCGTGATTCGCGGCCCTTGGGATCCCGACCCACGCGCGGATGAGGGCGAACACGTGTTTGGCTACTCCATTTATCCCCACAAAGGAAAATGGCGTGAAGGCAAAGTGCAATTTCAGGCGATGGCCTTCAACTCGCCGCTCTTGGCCATGCAGGAGCCGCAACACGCCAGCTCGCAAGAGCAGTGGGCGGGAAAGAAGGGCGGATTGCCCGACGCCTACTCCTTTATCAAGACCGATAGCGACCACGTAGTGCTATATGCGCTCAAGCAGATGGAGGGCTTTTACGATACCGACGCCATTGCGCGCTTCGTGGAGGTAGAAGGCCGCGAAGGCGACGTGACGATTCAATTTCCGCGCGGGGTCAGAGCCACGGAAACAACCTTGCTGGAAGACGTGATCGTTGGACCGGTTGGGGAGGGAACGACCATCCAGTTCCATATGAAGCCGTGGGAGATTAGAACCCTGCGTTTATCGCGAACGAAATAGACCCGGTTTCTCGCCAGGGATCTGGAGAGGGTGACGTCCGAGCGCTGGCCTTCCGACCGATCCTCAGAGCCGCGCTTACATTGGCATTCGGACTGAAATTCGACCTTCAAGCGCGAATCTGGCGGCGCCGATCGGCAAAAAGAAAAGATCAGCCAGCCTTTTCGACGACCAGGGCGGCCTGTAGCATCGCTTTCGCATAGGCGATATCGTAAACGTCGCCCGTATAACCACCTCCGCCTGGGTAGCCATGGATTGGCCCGCGGGCGCGATCGTAATCAAGGGCCCGCCCGTGTTCCGGATAAAGCTCTCGCGAATACTTCAGCCTGACCAGTTCCCGCATTACTGCGAAGATGTTCACATCGCCTTCATCGATAAAGCCCTCATCGTATTTCAGGTAGGGCTTCGTAACATGCGGGTTCCGGTAATGCACGTGATTGATGCGGTCTCTGGAGCCAAAGTAACGGCAAACCGTGACGGGATCCTCGCCGAGTTCCTCCGTCACCCCGCAATCGAACGTGATCCCGTTTGCGGGGCTATCAACAATCTCAATGAGGTGTTTCCATCCGTCCAGCGTGGCCATAATCTGCTGCGAACCGCGGCTTAGAGGGAAGGGCGGGTCATTGGGATGCAGGGCCAGCCGCACATTGGCCTTCTCCGCAACCGGGATGACGGCCTTTAAAAAGTAGGTGATGTTGGCCCACATTTCAGTGAGGGTGTGCGCGCCCTCAGCAGCAAGCGGCGGCAGGTCTTTCATCCGCTCGTAATCCACGCCGGTCAATCCGGCGCCCCCCCGACCCGATTCTTCATAGTAGCCTTCCATGGCCCGGTGCGCGTAAAAGTTGTACTCGACGACCGCGACTCCTGCCTGCCCCGCGGCCTGAATGGACTGCTTGACTTTCTCGATTTCCTCATCCCGCCCCGGCCGGCCATAAATCGTGTTGGTAAAGCCGCCGATCATCAGGTTGCCCAGGGCCAGACCGCTCGCCCTTAGCCTGTCGACCAGCGGTTGAAGCCCGCCCGCAGTCCACGGGAGCGCGGGGCCGCCGCTGAGCACGTGGTACACACCCAGCTGCACCACGCCGCGAATGGCCGCCTCCGTAACGCCGCCGGCGAGGTCTATGGCGCAGGCAATTTTAGGTGTGTCTGCTCCTTCCTGCGGCATGCCACGGCCGAGCCACCATGGCTTCTCCTGAGCCTGCGCTGAACCCCCGGCCCGAATCAGTGAGGACGCCAAGGCTGTTGTTGCCAGGTCTTTGATCAGGACTCTTCGAGAAATATTGGATTTCAACATCGGTCTCCACGCTTCGCATCGATCTGCGAATTCTTCCACAAATCAACCTCCCGCGTCCAGGCGGGTTACCACAAGGCCGGCGCGGGAGTTCAATGGATTGCGAAAGTCCGGAAGGTAAGCTATGGACGACTCGCCGGGACAGGCGCCGCCCTGCGTGGCGGATCGCCGGGGATGTAGCTAGCTCGGCGGTGCCTCTACACTTTGCGGAATTCGATCCGGCCTTTCGCGATGGGAAGGCCGATTACTTCAATGCGTTTCAGGTCGCGCGTGCCAATGCCCCGCTCTTCGGCCAGTTTCAGTGTGCTGTCGCAGTGTTCAAAAGGAACAGTGCCGCGGTCGGCCATTGGATCGAAGCCCATCAACGCGGCGCAGACAGCGTCGGTATTCACACAATTCGTGCCCGCGATCAGCAAACCGGGAGGAACAGCCCGCATCTCTTTCAACCACGGCCCCTCGCCACCCGCCACGGTTTGAATGCCATCGATAATGCTCAGGTGAATGGGCCGGGCAGCGACCAGATCGACAGTCACGCGGGGGACACGGTAGCCGGGGTCGCGCGGCGATTGAGGATCAAGCTCAGGCAGCGCGGTTCTGGAGGGCTGGCGGTCGCCGTTGTGCAGCATGCCCCGTCCTCCACCCGCCTCCTGGCTCGGCTCATCCACGCCGGCGGTTTGGCCATAGATTGTAGTCGGGGTGATGCCAAACAGGTCTTTCATCGCTCCAGTCAAGCCGGCGGTGCTGTGCTCCTTCAGCTTGGCCAGCGACACAAACACATCGCAGTCCTCGTAAGACCGATTCATGTCGTACGCTTTGAACAACAGCCCTCCGTCCGGGACCCAGAACCGCTTATACGTTTTCGAAGGGCCTGCGAAATTCGTGTTTTCGAACTCTACGCCCGAAGCGGCACGGGTGAAATCGGAAGTCTGCCAGCCGGCCTGGGTGAGAAACTCCTCAAGCGTGTGGACCTTGGACGCGGTTGGGCTCTCAAGCAGGCGTATGCGCCGGGCTCCAGCCTTGCCAAGCAGGTGAACCGTGGCGCTCACGACCTGCGGATGCACCCAGTAAGTCTGCCCCTGCGTCATGCCATTGAAACGCTGATTGGAGGCTCCAGTTACATTGATCTTCACCGCCACCGTCTTGCCGCTAACCAGCTTTTCCAGTCCGCCCAACTGGTCGAACATGGTCGCCAAAGTTGTGACCATTGCCGGGCCGTAAGTGGAACACCTGGCAACCGCGACAGGCGCCGCAGGCGCGGCTGTGGCGGCAAACAATCGGGTTGGCGCGAAGTGCAATCCCGCCGTTGCTGCGAACAAGCCTTGGATCAGTTCTCTTCGGTTCATGTCCCTTCTCATTTCGCCTCCCCGTCATCGCCCGCTTCGTCCTATGGTTTAAATGGTAACTCGGAATCCGCAATTTCCGCTCAAACAATTGCGAGTTGATGGGATCGTTTCCACCCACCGCGCCCGCGCACTCAATTCACCAGGACATTCGCACAAATTTAGGCGCGCGGGGACTGCCAAACGCATCTCGCGCCATCAAATACGACAGATGAACAAGATTGTCGCGGGCAAACTGATTCTGGTTACCCTAATCTATCCAATTTCCTGCCGTAGCGATCTGCTTTGGATCAAGGCGACGGCAGGGCCTGTGGAGGAGCGGATGAGTGTCCGCTATAACGAGCTTTGACTAATCTGATCCAAGCCGGACCGCATCACGCCGGCCGCGCCGGCTCGCCGTTTTCTTCCCACCTGGTACGCTGGCTTATTGGATTTGGCGGGATAGGGCTCTTCGGAATTTCGGTACTTGATTCTTCTGTGATTCCCCTCCCGGTTCCGGGGAGCACCGATCTTATACTGCTCTTCATCACCTCCAATCGATCAATGTCATACGTTTTTGCCGGATCGTTTGTGGCCTGGGCCGTGGTGGGGTCGATTGTCGGCGGATACCTCACTTGGGCCGCTGGCACCAAGGGCGGCAAGTCGGCCCTGGAAAAGCATGTTCCCCAGCGATATTTGAGCCGGCTGACGGGCTGGGTCGAGCGCCATGGCATGCTTTCCATATTCATTGCCGCATTGCTGCCGCCGCCCATTCCCCTGCTGCCCTTTCTTCTTGCGGCCGGTGCTTTCGGCATACCGCGGGGCCGCTTCCTGCTGGCCTATAGCGTTTCCCGCACACTGCGCTACAGTCTCATCGGCTGGCTCGGCTTCACCTATGGCCGCCGCTTCGTTAGGGACTTTCAACGACTGCTCGCCGGATGGTCCACTCCCCTGTTGTATATCTATGTCTCGATGGTTGTTCTGGGTACGATCTACGCCCTTTGGAAGTTCAACAAGCAGCGCAAAGCAACAACCTGAGCGAAGCGAGTGAGCCCCCGCCCCAAGGTGCCCGGCAACCCTGTTCGAGAAGCGAAGGCGCAGTCCGTGCGCCTGAAAATCTGTCAGTCAGTTGGCATCAGAACAAAAATCGGCATCCAACGAACAAGGGCTGCCCGGAAGCATATCGCTTTCAGGCTCCCCGCAATAGCAATCGGAGGCAGAAATGCTTTGGACAATCTTCGTAATCCTGCTGATCCTCTGGCTTCTGGGATTCAGTCTTCACATCGCGGGCAGCCTGATTCACATCCTGTTGGTGATCGCGGTTGTCGTCCTGGTCATCAACCTGGTGAGCGGCCGTAGGACCGTGTGACTTCCACAACCGGCCGCGATTGAAATACCCAGGGATAAAGCTTTGAGTTAGGGTCCTTAATTGCGGCTGACACTCTTCAGCCCATCCTGCCGGACAATGCGTCATTCAACGGTTCGATGAAATCGCGTCGAAGTTCCTCGTCGGATTGGCCGAGGGATTTCGGTATCGGCACGTTCAGTTCCCATGCTGCTCAGGCCAGGGATGGCGAGGGTAGCGCCGCATCAGCTCGCGGCGCACCTCGGGATACAGCCTCTCCCAGAAGCCCGCAAGATCCGTTGTCGTCTGCACGGCCCGCTGATTGGGCGCAAGCAGATGGAGGACAACCTGCGTTCGCTGGGGCCCGATGCGCGGCCCGTCGTTCATGCCGAAGAAATCCTGGAGCCGCGATGCGATCCACGGCGCCTTGCCCCGCTGGTAATGAACCCTCACCTGCCTCCCGGCAGCCAGGCGCAGCGTGCGCGGCGCAGACTCACGCAGCCGATGCGCATCCCCGCTCGCTTCTATCCAAAAACCTTCCAGCCACGACAGGAAGCCTCCGTGCGCACTGCGCAACTCCGCAAAGCTGCGATGGCCACTGCAAAACTCCCGCAAAAGTTCCGGAATCTCCGGCGCTTCGATACCGGCGAACTCCAGCCGGCCAAGAAAGTCTTCCAGCAATTCAGAATTGACGAAGCGCTCAACGCCCGCTTCCAGCGCCTTCTCCGCCAACAGGTCGGCAGCCTCATCTGCATCCGGCGCAGCGTTGCTCGACTCCTGTACAACGAGCTGATCGTAAAGCAGGCGGCTCACTGAGTCCACACGTTCCCCCTGGCGATTCCAGTCAGCTTTTGTCTCTTCACTCATGCGCTCTGGAAACAGATCGAGCAGCCACTCAGGCTCGACACGAGCTGTGAGGCGAACCAGCGGCATCCGATTCTCCGTGCGGTCTTCAATGTCCAGCGCAACGAGGAATGGATAAGGCGGTACCTCACCGCCCATCTCAGCGGCGACTCCATTCGACAGAAGCAGCTGATTGCCGGTCTTGACGCGCGCCACGCGATCCGGAAACCCAAGCAGCACGGACTTGAGCAGTGCATCGTCGTCACTCGACCGACCCTCGGGCCGTGCGAGCTTGAGCAATTGCTTCAATTGCTGCCGCGTGCGCTCATCCAGAGGTTCGTCGATTGCCTCAAGAAGGTCGGAGTGTCCACTCCGCGCGCCCGAGCCCAGCAATGCCGCTGCGATGCATGCCTCATGTCCAGCGCCCCGATCCATCGCCCCGGAAATCATGCGCGACAGCCGCGGATGCACCGGAAGACGCATGAGTTTTTGCGCTTCGTCCCCGGTTGCTCCCAGTTGATCGAGAAGTCGCTCAGCACTCTCCAGGGATGCGGAAGGAGGCGCGTCAAGCCATTCAAGATTCGCAGGACGATCGATACCCATGCCCATCGCCCGGAGAGCAAGACAAAGCTGAGCCAAGTCGCTGCGCAGAATCTCAGGCGTATCGAACTCGGCGCGCTGCTGATAATCCATCTGCGAATAGAGCCGCAGTACGCGCCCCGCGGCCGTCCGCCCGGCGCGTCCGGCTCTCTGCCGCGCGGAGGCCTTGCTCACCCGGCCCACGCGCAGCGTAGGCAAACCCGTCCAGGGCGACCACGCGGCAATGCGCGCCAGCCCACTGTCAATCACCGCGGTCACGCCATCGATGGTCACCGAGCTCTCCGCAACATTGGTTGACAGGATGAGCTTGCGTTGCGGTGCGGGCGCAATCGCGCGGTCCTGCTCCGCGGGTGGCAGATCTCCAAAGAGCGGCAACACCACGCGATTGGCCGCGCGCGCCGCCGGCTCGCATGCGCGCATGGCGCGGCGAATCTCCGCCGCTCCTGGAAGAAACGCCAGAATCTCTCCGTCGCGCCCTTCGCGCAGCAGCATTTCGAATGCATTCTTCACTTGTTCGTGCAGCGGCTGCGGCGAATACGGCAGATGCTCAATGGAAAGGTCGAACAGTCTTCCCGGCGCGCGCAAGACCGGGCAGTCGCAGAGAAATCGCGCCACTGGAGCCGCGTCAAGCGTTGCTGACATGACGACAATGCACAGCTCAGGCCGCGTGGTCTTCATTCGCTTCAGCAGTGCCAGGGCGAGATCGCTGTCCAGATGCCGCTCATGAAACTCGTCCAGAACTACGGCATCCACACCGGCAAGATGTGGATCGGAAAACAGGCGCCTCGTGAGCACGCCTTCGGTAAGAAAGTGCAGCCGGGTTGCAGGGCCCGCCACGCGCTCAAAGCGTACCTGGTAGCCGACCGTCTCACCGACCTCTTCGCCGAGTTCCCACGCCACGCGCCGCGCAGCCAGCCTTGCGGCAATACGGCGCGGCTCAAGCACCAGCACATCGCCGCGCGTCGCAGACAGCAAAGCTGGAGGCACGCGCGTCGTCTTGCCCGCGCCAGGCTCCGCTTCGATGACAAGATTCGGATTGTGCTCGAGCGAAGCAAGAATATCCGGGACGATCTCGTCCACTGGAAGAGGAGACTGGGGGTGCACACTTTCATCCAATCCCAATGGTGCGCCTTCAGTCAACCTCGGAACTTCATCTCAACGTAATCGCGGATGCGGCAGCGCGTCATGCGCATCTCCGCTCTATACTCTCCCACCGGCGTTGCCGACCCACGCGGGATGAAACTGGGCGCCCATCCATCGAGCGTTCTTTGCTCGATGGGTGGGAGACCACAAAGGCCAACCGTTCGCAATCGGGCCATCACACTTCAGTTGTGTTTCTTGTTACAAAGTACTATTTGCGTTGCCAGGTCAGGCCGTCTGCGCTGGTCCAGCGCTCGCCATTGTCGGTCGTAATCTCGAAGATTGCCGGTGCCACAGCGGCCAGACTTTTCGCGCGTGCGAACTGGACAGCGGGACGTGTCGCGCCTGATTGAGGCGCCCCCTCGACGGTCACCGATTCCGTCGCGGCTCCAACCCTAAGAGCAAGATTTTCTGTTGCAGGACTGGCACCGACGGCCACGTCCCAGACGCGCTGCACTTCAAAACCCGGAGCCTGAGCCTCAATGTTATAGCTGCCGCCCGGCAGGCCGATGGCAGCGTAACGGCCTTCGGCATCCGTCTTGAGTGTGCGCGCCGGTTGTCCAGACGAGTCGAAGATCACCACGGTGGCATTGGAAATGGATGCGCCGGTCACGTCGGTCACCTGCCCAGCCAGGGTCGCATTCATGGCCTTGGCTTCGGGCGCCGCAGCGGCTGCAAACGCCGTGACCCCTCCACCTGCGACTCCCCCCTCTGCCTGTGAAACCGGAATGGGAGTCGCCACGCTTGCCTTCACCGCCCGGCCCCGCCACGGTACTGAGACGGTCTTCCAGTGCCCGCCTGAGTCGCCGCTGACAAATACTGAATTATGCAAGTCGATCGCCAGCAGCTGGCGGCCATGAGCGGCCACCGACAGCGCATTGAGCCGGCTGGGCAGCGCGCGCTCGAAGGTCGCGGCCTGTGCCTCGCTGGCCTCCATGGTCAGAGTATCGACGTTGGCCGAAGTGGTTTCGAGAGCAAGAGCCGGCTGAGCGGTTGAGACATTCACAGTCTCCGCGGAGCGGGCGGCAGCTTTGATCGCCGGGGAATCCGGAAGGGCAGCCGCGCTCAATTGCGCAGCGGCGGTCTTCGGCCTCGGAGCCATCAGGCCTTTCTCGTCAAGGGCAGGCCCAGGACTGGCGAAGACCTTGGCCGCCTCGTTGCCTGCGCTGCCGCCACCTAGGGCGGACCCGTGGATCGTACCCATAACCGCACCCGGATGGCCGGTTTCGTCCTTGGGCCCCCGTAATGATTCCTCAGAACCCGGGACGAGTTGCCGGCCAACGATCAAAGAATTGGGGCTTTCAACATGCCGGGCGGACTGTTCAGACATATGCTTTTTGCCCAGTCCCATCTTCCGCCGGGCTGCTTCCTGGCGGTTTTCGGAAGGCGTGATAAGCAGCGACGTGGAAGGCAACTGTGCACCCGGCTGAGGAGCGGCCGCATGCGCCGAAAGTGTCCGGTTTTGCGCCGTCTGGGCTGGCCGCGGCGGCCGATTGACATACAAAATGAAAGCCCCCAACCCCGCCAGGGCGGCGGCCGCGGGCAGGAACACGCTCCAGGGCGAGAACCATCGCTTTTGCGCCGGCGGCGTCACGGCTACCTGCGGCGCTTCGGCCGGCGGCAGCGACAACGCGACGGTTTCGCGGCACTCCCCGCAGACCGCCAGGTGTGCCAGCACCGCCGCTCGGTCGTGCGCGGGCAGCACGTTCTCAATAAAGGCGCTGAGCTCATCGGCATCCGGATGCGGCTCCGGTTGCCGGCCTTGCGCGTTCGCGGATTGGAGCAGGTCGCTCATATCACGAATCGGTTCGGGTAGTGGCCCCTTGATCTTGGAACGCGGATCGCTGCGATGTTTGCAGCATCGCCCGCAGGTTTATTTCTATGTCGCGAGGGTCTGTGCCCAGCGCTTCCAGTGCCGCGGCGCGGGTCAGCCCGCCCAGTACAAGGTTTCGAATGAGACGGTTGCGCAGCCCGGCCAGCAACCGCCTGACGCGCCGGCTGACGGTAGCCTCATGAACATTGAGCGTGCGCGAGATCTCGAGCAACGTACGGCGATCGAGATAATAAGCAACCAGCAGAAACCGGTCTTCCGGATCAAGGCCCTCGAGCGTTCGCCCCACAGCCTGCGCCAAAGCCATCATCTCAACCGGAACCGCCGCTTCCGGAGCAGGTGCGGGGCCGTCGAAATCATCGAGCGGAGATTCGCGATAGGTGCGCCGATGATGGTCGCGAAAGCGCTGCACCAGCGTCGTCCGAAGCCAGCCCAATAGCGAACCGCGTCCCGAGTAGCTGGTGAGCGGCGATCGCCTCTGCCCGTCGATCTGCCGCAGCCCATAAAGCTCCGCATAGAGCGAGTCGGCCAGTTCCTGGCCCAGCGTCGCCGAGCCTGTGATGCCGGTGGCCGCCTGCACCAGCGAACTGCGATAAAGCAAAATGAATCGCTCCCAGGCTATCTCGCGGCCGAGAGCGCAACCGTGAGCGAGGGCCAACTCCGACAAATGGAGCGAACTGGAAAACGCTGCCTTCTGGCTCGCGGTGGGCGCCGAGCCGGCGGGCAGCCCATAATTGACCTTGGCGCCCACCGACGCCAGCGCGAATCCGAATTCGCCCACCGTCAGCCCGCAGCCCTCGGCCGCGGCCTTTCCCCAAAGCGCCACAAGCAGCGTCGGAGGCAGATCCGGCAGGCGCAGCCCTGCTTCAAGCTCGGCGGTGGACGCGTGGCCTCGAGCCGCGGGCAGCATCAGATCGCCGGGATTGGAAGCCGTACCCACGCCCTGAGAATAATGCATATGAGTCGTCGACCGGCTTCGCCCGCCCACGGGAGATGAAAGTGTGCCCCACCATCGAGCGTCCCGGGGCTCCCAGCGACAGGTCTTCGTCGCTGGGGTGGGTGGTCGATGGACGGGAGACGACAAAGGCCAACCCTTCGCCATCGGGCCCTTCCAACTCAACTGTGTTTCGTGTCAGAACAAGCCGCCCGTTACCGCAGCGCCAGTGAAGGATCCGCAGATAATCCCTCTGTCGCAAACTCTCCGGCCACGAAGCGTGGCCATGCCGCCGCCGCAATCATCGCCGCATTATCCGTCGAAAGCTTGAGCGTCGGATAAGCCATCCTCATCCCGCGCCGCCCCGCCTCCGCTGCAAAGCGCTCCCGCAGCTCCTTGTTTGCCGCCACCCCGCCCGTCACGAGGATCCGCCCCGTCCCCAGCGCCTCCGCGGCCCGAAAAGTTTTCTTCATCAAGTCGCCGACCACCGCGTGCTGAAAGCTGGCAATCAAATCCAGCGTCCCCTGCGGACAAAGCCCCAGCGCATCTTCTTTCGTCAACGGAGGATTTGCCGCCCGGCCCTCGCCATAGAGCCTCAAATATCTGGCCTCCGCTTCGGCCCTCAACCCATGCAACTCCACATAACGCAAAACCGCCGTCTTGATCCCTGAAAACGAAAACAAGAACCGCGGATCGAGTTTCCCGATCGGCGCCGTGCTCGCCGCCTTCGTCCGCGGAGCACGTCCCTCGAGGTGCGTCTTGGTTTTCACCTGCGAAAATGCAAACGGCACAGTCTTTGGATTCCCAAACCGCGCCAGCGCATCGATCCACGGACCTCCCGGATAACCCAGCCCCAGCAGCTTCGCCACCTTGTCATAGGCCTCGCCCGCTGCGTCATCCACCGTCCGTCCCACCAGGCTGTATCGCCATATCCCCGCCGTCTGCCGCGCCAAATAAAGATGCGTATGCCCCCCCGAAACCACCAGCGCCAGCGCCGCCTCATCCCCTCCGTTTAACTCCTCATCCTCCGCCGAACTGACTCCAAGGGCCTGCCGCTCCTCCAGCAGCACCGCATGAATATGCCCCTCCAGATGATTCACCGCGATCAATGGCAGCCCGCTCGCGTACGCCAGCGCCTTGGCATACGTAATCCCCACCAGCAGCGCCCCCGCCAGCCCCGGCCCCGAAGTCACCCCAATCGCGTCCAAATCGGACAATGAGATCTGCGCTTCAGCCAGCGCCGCCCGCACCACCGGCACAATCGCCCGCAGATGCTCCCGGCTGGCCAGCTCCGGCACCACCCCGCCATATCGCGCATGCGTGGCAATCTGCGAAGCCACCACCGACGAAACCATTCGCGCTCCTCGCTCCACCACCGCCGCCGCAGTCTCGTCACACGAGCTCTCAATGCCGAGAATCAATCCCCGCCCCATCCATCCAGTCTACCGGCCTCGAATTCATCCCCCAATCGGATTACCCTCAAAGAGAACCATGTTCCCCTCCACCCCCCAGTTCGAAGCCGCTCTTCGAATCATCAAGACCCTGCGCGCCGCCGGCCATCAAGCCTATCTAGCCGGTGGCTGCGTCCGCGATCTCCTCCTGGGTCGCACCCCGGCCGACTACGACGTAGCCACTAGCGCCATCCCCGGCATCGTCCTCGAAATGTTCCCTCGCACTTTCGCGGTAGGAGCCCACTTCGGCGTGGTTCTGGTAGCCGCGGAAGGCCCCGATTCCAGCCTGGTTACTGAGGTCGCCACATTTCGCTCTGACGGCGCTTACTCCGACGGCCGCCATCCCGATGCCGTCCGCTACACCCTCAGCCCCGAAGAGGACGTAAAACGACGCGACTTCACCATCAACGGCCTCCTCCTCGACCCGCTCATTGACTTGGAGCCGCGACCTGCTTCAGAAAAATCTTCTCTCGACGGCTTCATGGATTACGTCGGCGGCCTCGCCGACCTTCGCGCAGGCATCATCCGCGCCATCGGCCGACCCGAGCAGCGTTTTGAGGAAGACCACCTCCGCATGCTCCGCGCCGTCCGTTTCGCCGCCCGTTTCGGCTTCGAGCTCCACCCCGCGACAGCGAATGCCATTCGCCCCCTCGCCCCTCGCATCCACGCCGTCAGTCGTGAGCGCGTCCGCGACGAGCTCACCAAGATGCTCACCGAAGGCCGCGCCCGCCGTGCCTTCGAACTCCTCGACGAAACCGCGCTTCTTGCCCAGGTCCTACCCGAAATCGCCCGCATGAAAGGCGTCGAACAGCCCCCGCAGTACCACCCGGAAGGCGATGTCTTCACCCACACCCTTCTACTTCTCGATCAGCTGGAGCCCAACTGCTCCATCACCCTCGCCTGGGGAGCTCTCCTTCATGACGTAGGCAAGCCTCCCACCTTCCGCCGCGCCCCCGACCGCATCCGATTCGACGGCCACGTTGAAGTCGGCGTCGCCATGGCCGCGGAAATCTGCCGCCGTCTCCGCTTCTCCAACGATGAGACCGCCCAGATCCTGGCCCTCGTCCAAAATCACATGCGCTTCGCCGATGCCCACCACATGCGGGCCTCCACCCTCAAGCGATTTTTCCGCCTGGACTCCTTCGCTGAACACCTACAGCTTCACCGCATGGACTCGATGGCCGCCAGCCGCAACCTCGACAACTACAACTACGTCCTCGAAACCTGGCAGTCCATGCCAGAAGTCGCCGTCCGCCCTCAACCCCTCATTACCGGAAGAGAACTGATCGCCGCCGGCTACATTCCCGGCCCAGGCTTCAAAGAAATGCTTCGCGCCGCCGAAGACGCCCAGCTCGAAGGCCAGGTCCAAACCCCAACCCAGGCCCTGGCGCTAATCGAAAAAGCCTTCGGGCCGCCCTTTCCCCGTCAATAAAACTCCGTCCTCGTACGCGGGCACATCCGGTCTTTCCGATCTCTGATCCCTGACCCCTGATCTCTGATCCCTTGCTATTTGGCTCCGACCGTCAGTTTCGCAATCGTAGCCAACTGCATAAACGACGTCCCTTCATAAATCTTCCCGATCTTCGCATCTCGATAGAGCTTCTCCACCGGATAGTCCTTCACAAACCCTGCTCCTCCAAAGACTTCCACCGCCAGGCTGGCCACCCGCTCCGCCGTCTGCGAAACTAAGTACTTGCACATCGCCGCTTCCTTCAAGAACTCCATCCCCGCATCCTTCAGCCGCGCCGCGTTGTAGACCATCAGCTTCGCCGCTTCCACGTCCGTCGCCATCTCCGCCAACTGAAACTGCATGGCCTGAAACTCCGCGATCGCCTTCCCAAACTGCTTCCGCTCCTTCGCGTACCTCACCGCGTACCCCCACGCCCCCTCGGCCAGTCCCAGCATCTGCGCCGCAATTCCGATCCGTCCTTCGTTCAACGTCTCAATCGCAATCTTGTATCCCTTCCCCACCTCCCCCAGCACCTGTTCCGCAGAAGCCTCGCAATCGTCAAAGACCAGCTCGCACGTGCTCGATGCCCGGATCCCCAGCTTGTCTTCCTTCCGTCCCACCGCGAATCCCGCCGCCCCCTTCTCCACCACAAAAGCCGTAATACCCTTGTACCCGGCCTTCGCATCCACGGTGGCAAACACAATGAACAATCCCGCTTCCTTGGCGTTCGTTATCCACAGCTTCCGCCCATTCAGCACGTACCCATCGCCCCGTCGCTCCGCCCGCGTCTCCAGCGCAAACGCATCCGACCCCGATCCCGCCTCGCTCAGCGCATACGCCCCCACCGTATCCGTCGCCAGCCGCATAAGATATTTCTTCTTCTGCTCCTCCGTAGCCCAGCGCGTCAGCGCGCTAGCCACCAGCGTATTCTGCACGTCCACCAGCACGCCCACCGCCGGATCCACCGCCGAAATCATCTCCACCGCCAGCACCGAATCGAAAAACGTTCCGCCCGCTCCGCCAAACTCTTCAGGAATCGAAACCCCCATCAGTCCAAGTTCAAAGAGCTTTTCCAGCAATCCAGCGTCAATATGTTGCTCTTCGTCCATCCGCCTTACCAGCGGCCCAATCTGCTCCGCTGCAAACCGCCGCACCGTTTCGCGAAACATCCGCTCGTCCTCGTTCAACTCTGTCAATGGCCGTCCCGTCCCTGTTCCGCTCACTGTTTCACCCTCCATAAAGCCAACGCCAGTCTAACGCGGCTTTCTCACCGTCCTGCTCCCGGAAAACAGACAACGCCGCCGCTCAGGCTTGTCAAGAAAGGCTTCCGCCCCTTGGAGGCATCCGTTGAAAGCACGGGCGGTTCCGGTGCAAATAAATGCACAGTCGCAGTAAGGTCGATGGAGTGGTAAAGACCATGCGGCGAGCTCCGCATCCCAGATTGCAGGGAGAGTGCGGTTCTTGAGGTGGAGACGCCCCAGCGCGAATTGTCCTTTACGAATACGGTGGGACAGTTCAATGCCGGCGATGGTGGTAGCTGCGCAATCAAAGTTCTTGAAGCCGAGCATCGGCCCTGTTCGGGATTTAATACCCTGGTGGTCCTGTTCGATCATAATTGTTCAGGTATTTCGATCATCGCAGCTTGGTGTGCTTCCATGCCTCGTCTTCCCCTGTCATCTCGCGCACCGCTCGGTGCGATACTGACCGGCGCGCTTTGTTGGGTACGAAGCGCCGTGCGGAAGAATGCCTTCGCTGCCGCGACGTCTCTGGTTGGGCTTAGTCGGAAGTCGACGGTGTTGCCATCCCGGTCTACGGCAAGATACGCGTAGACCCACCGTCCTCGCACTTTCAGGTATGTCTCGTCTACGCGCCAGGACCGGCCCACTTTGAGAGCAAACCGATTCCAACGCTTCTCGAATTCCGGCGCATACCGCTTTACCCATCGCACGATCGTGGTATGCGAAAGACGTAGCCCACGTTCGTCCATCATCTCTACCAGGTCGCAAAAGCTGAGTTTGTAACACAGGTACCGGCGCCCACACAGGATAATCACATCCCCGTCGAAATGTCGCCCTGAAATGAATCCTTCACGACTCTCACCTTGATTCCATCCCGCCCAATTCATCTAAATCATCAATGCGCCTCACTGAGCCTCGTTATCTGCATCAGAGCCCGCAAGCCGAGGAAGCGCTGCCGCCGCGATAGTATAAACAACTAACACGACGATGTACTAGTACTACTGTGTTAGAAACTAGATTCCTTCCCGCGAATATTCCCATAGATGTAAGCAGGTATGGTTGTACTTTGGCTGCATGAGCGCCAACACCGGAACCTCAGGCGCCCGGCAGCAACGCCTGACGAGTTTTCTAGACCGTCTTACG
>Ga0302319_10003088_pt1 | contig 35204 bp, 29 predicted proteins | sample Bog_T0_2_FD_203319 | JGI IMG/M metagenome (GOLD analysis project Ga0302319, IMG submission 203319) | Peat permafrost microbial communities from Stordalen Mire near Abisko, Sweden - Bog_T0_2 | ecosystem: Environmental > Terrestrial > Soil > Wetlands > Peat | place: Sweden: Abisko, Stordalen Mire...
TCGAGACGCTCAAGAGCTTCGCCGCCGGCCACCCGAACCACATCCTTGCGCACGTGGCGGAACTCCGGCTGGCCGACCAGGCCTACGCCTCGGGCAGGATTGCTGAGGCCCGGGATGAATACGGGCACGTCGCCCTCTTTCTCACGACCGGCCCCCTGGCCGCCCGGGCCCGGCTCGGGCTCGGGGTTTCGCAGATCCAGACCGGGGAGACCGTCGAGGGGGAGGCCACGCTGCAGCGCCTTGCCGATGACAAGACGCAGTTTGACGCCACCCGGGCCGAGGCGATCTACCAGCTTGCAAGCGCCGCCTTCTCCGCCGGCCGGACCGCGGATGTCGAAAAGCTTGCCGCCCAGCTGCTGCAGCTTTCGCCAAGCAGCCCGTGGACGGAGCGCGTTTTTGCCCTCGAGAGCGAGGGAGCCGCACGGCAGTCCAACCCGCCGGGTCTTTCGATCGGGAAGTGACCAAGCCGCTTTCGTACGTTTTGGAATTTGAAAAGCCGCTTCGCGACAACGCGAAGCAACTCGACGAATTGCGCCAGCGCTCGATCGAGACCGGCGAGGATCACTCCAGGGAGGTCCATGCGCTGGAGCGCAGCCTGGTGTCCCTCCAGGAGTCGACCTACTCGAACCTGACGCCCTGGCAGAGGGTGCAGATTGCCCGCCATCCCAAGCGACCCTACGCACTCGACTACGTGGCATCCATCTTCACCGGCTTCCAGGAGCTGCACGGGGACCGCCAGTACAGCGACGACCAGGCCCTGGTGGGAGGCACCGCACTCTTCGACGGAAAGCCGGTCATGATCCTCGCCCAGCAGAAGGGCCGGGACACCAAGGAGAAGATCGCCCGCAATTTTGGAATGCCGCAGCCCGAGGGCTACCGCAAGGCGCTCCGCCTGGTGCGGATGGCGGAAAAGTTCGGGCTTCCGCTGGTTTCGCTTATCGATACGCCCGGGGCGTTCCCCGGCGTCGAATCCGAGGAACGGCACGTCTCCGAGGCCATCGCCGTCAACCTTCGCGAAATGGCCATGGCACGCGTGCCTTCGATCTCGGTGGTCATCGGCGAGGGCGGCTCGGGGGGCGCGCTTGGGATCGGCGTGACCGACCGCGTTCTCATCCTCGAAAACAGCTACTATTCGGTCATTTCACCGGAGGGCTGCGCCGCCATCCTGTGGAAGGACGGGGCTGCAGCCCCCCAGGCCGCCGAGGCGCTGAAGCTGGGCGCCGCCCACCTGAAGGCCTCCGGCGTCGTCGACGAGGTGATTCCCGAGCCGCTCGGGGGCGCCCACAACGACCCGGAGGAAACCGCCCAGGCCCTCAAGGCCGCCCTCCAGAGGCACCTGCTCGAGTTGGACAAGCTGGATACGGACCAGCTTCTCGAGGCCCGCTACGCGCGGTACCGCAGCCTCGGCGTCTACGAGGAATCAGGCTGACCGCGCACGGCGCGCCAGACCGCAAGGCACTCGCCGAGCAGGTCTCCGATCCCGGCCAGGGGCACCATGTTGGGACCGTCGCTGATGGCATGATCGGGATCCGGGTGGGTCTCGATGAAAAGCCCGTTCGCCCCCGCAGCCAGGGCCGCCCGGGCCAGCGGCGCGACAAACTTGCGTTCCCCGCCGCTCTTCCCTCCTCCCGCGCCGGGAAGCTGCACGCTGTGGGTCGCGTCAAATACGGTCGGGCACCCGTTGCCGGCCATGATCGCGAACGAACGCATGTCCACGACCAGGTTCTGGTACCCAAAGGTTGTTCCCCGCTCCGTCTGCCAGATCTCCCGCGCTCCTCCATGGCGCAGCTTGTCGACGACGTGGGCCATGTCGGACGGCGCAAGGAACTGGCCCTTCTTCACGTTGACCACGCGCCCCGTGGCGGCGGCAGCGAGGAGCAGGTCCGTCTGGCGGCAAAGGAAGGCGGGAATCTGAAGGATGTCGCAGACCCCGGCCGCAGCCGCCGCCTGGGGGATGTCATGCACGTCGGTCAGGACGGGAAGCCCAAACTCGCGGTGCACCAGGCCGAGAAGCCTCAAGCCCTCCTCCAGCCCCGGCCCCCTTCCCCCCGAGACGGAGGTCCGGTTCGCCTTGTCGAACGAGCCCTTGAACACGAACTGGAGGGCCGGATGGTCGCGCCCGATCTCAACGAGCCGCGATGCAACTGCCCGCGAGACGTCCTCGTTCTCCAGGGAACAGGGCCCGGCGATCACGAGGAGCCTGGCGGGATCGAAGATCATTTGCCTTTTTTGGAGTGCTTGATGGCGGCCGCGACAAAGGCCGCAAAGAGCGGATGCGCCTTGGACGGCTTCGACTGAAACTCCGGGTGGAACTGAACGGCGACAAACCACGGATGGGCCTTGATCTCGACGATCTCCACCAGGTTCCGGCGGGGGTTCACGCCGCTCACGACCAGACCGGCCGCCTCGAGGCGGTCCACGTAGGCGTTGTTGACCTCGAACCGGTGGCGGTGTCGCTCCCTGACAATGGATACCCCGTAGGCCTTGGCCGCGAGTGTGCCGGGGGTGAGCGCGCACTCATAGCTCCCGAGGCGCATGGTGGCCCCCTTGTCCGTGATCTTCTTCTGGTCCTCCATCATGTTGATCACGGGATGCGGGGTTCGCAGGTCGAACTCCGTGCTGTTTGCCCCCCGCAGGCCGACGACGTTCCTCGAATACTCGATGACCGCGATCTGCAGTCCGAGGCACAGGCCGAAATAGGGGATCTTGTTTTCGCGTGCATAACGGGCCGCGGCGATCTTGCCCGCGGTGCCACGGTCCCCGAAACCGCCGGGAACGAGGATTCCATCCAGCCCCTTGAGCCGCGCCAGCCCTCCCTTGGCCTCGAGGTCCTCGGCGTCGATCCGGCGCACCTTCACCTTGCAAAGGTTGGCGATCCCGGCGTGCGTGACGGACTCATACACGGACTTGTAGGCGTCCTGGAGCTCGATGTATTTGCCCACCACCCCGATCGTCACCTCGTGCCTCGGGTTCAGGATCCGGCGGACGATCTGGTCCCACACGTTCCTCCTGGCCGGGCGGTTTCGGATCCCAAGGATGTCGAGAAGCAGTTCGTCGATCCCCTCCTTTTGGAGCGCCAGCGGCAGTTCATAGATGGAGTGCGCCACATCGCGGCACTCGATCACCGCCTTGACGGGCACGTTGCAGAATAGGCTGAGTTTGTCGCGCAGGTCCGCGTCCAGGGGATGATCGCACCGGCACACGAGCACGTCCGGCTGGATGCCGATCTCGCGGAGCTTCGCCACCGATTGCTGGGTGGGCTTGGTCTTGAGTTCGCCGGCGGCCACCAGGTAGGGAACAAGGGTCACGTGGATGAAGGCCGCGTCGCGCGGCCCCGCCTCGTGGGCAAACTGGCGGATGGCCTCCAGGAACGGGAGACCCTCGATGTCGCCCGTCGTTCCGCCGATCTCCGTGATGAGGATGTCCGCGTCCTGGCCGCCCGCCTGGATCCGGTGCTTGATCTCGTTCGTCACGTGGGGGATCACCTGCACCGTCTTCCCGAGGTAGTCGCCGCGACGCTCCTTCTGGATGACCGTCTCATACACCTGTCCCGACGTGAGGTTGTTGAGCCGGGAAAGCTTGCCGTCTGTGAACCGCTCGTAGTGGCCCAGGTCGAGGTCCGTCTCCGCCCCGTCCTCGAGCACGTACACCTCCCCGTGCTGAAACGGGCTCATTGTTCCCGGATCGACATTCAGGTAGGGATCGAACTTCTGCATGCGGACCTTCAGCCCCCGCATCTCCAGAAGGGCGCCCAGCGCCGCCGCCGTGAGGCCCTTGCCCAGCGACGAAACCACCCCGCCGGTCACGAAGATGTATTTCATCTGGCGGAATTAATCCACAGCGGGGGGTCGCGCAAGAAAAAGCATCTACCTGACCAGGTCGCGGATCACCAGATACGCGCCGCCGACCACCAGCGCGATCAGCGCCAGCCAGAGGCCGACCTTGAGCAGCTTCAGGACGATCCAGAGGGCGAAGGCGGCGGCGATCACCCCGCAGACGACCACGAGCCAGAGGGGATAGCCGCGAACTGCGATGAGAAGGGTTTGGGGCACATGCAAATCCATCCCCTAATAAAGGAACAGGGGCGCATCCTTTGCAAAATGATTTGCACCGGGTTCGCGCCGCGGGCCAACTCGCCCCATGCAGTCAAAGCCCCAGCTTCTTGCCTGGATCACCTGCGACGGGGTGCACATCGACCCGAGTTCCGGGAAACACACCCTCCTGGGGGCGTTTTCCAACATCAAGGCGCAGCGGTTTCCCGTCACCCACCCGTTCATGATCTGGTTCCTCACGCTCACGGACTGCGCCCAGGGAAAGCACCGCCTGCGCATCCTCATGGGACTGAATCCCGCCGACCTCCAGCCCCTCATAGAACGGGAATTCGAGGCCCAGAGTCCCCTGCACAGGATCAATCTCATCAGCGAGATCAGGAACCTCACGTTCCAGCAGGCCGGTGACTACTCCCTGCTCATCGAGGTGGACGACGAGCACCTGCTGGTCACGAACCTGACGGTCACCGTCTGAAGGGCTGCGCCGCGCGACGATGGCCGAACCCAGGGAAATCGACCTTGTCGGGGTGGGATCCCCGATCATGGATTTGCTGGCCCCCGTCCAGGAGTCCTTCCTTTCGAACGTCCGGGGCGGGAAAGGCGGCATGGTCCTTGTGGACGATGCCGAGATGGAACGCCTGGTCTCGCTTCTTGGGGTCCCGCCGGCCCTGACCACGGGAGGCTCCGCAGCGAACGCCACGCTCACCGCCGCACGGCTGGGCTTGAGGACGGCCTTTGTCGGCAAGCTCGGGAACGACGCGACCGCGAAGGCCTACCGGGACCGGTTTGAGGCCATGGGCGTCGACTCTCACCGCTTCAAGGTCGGCGGGCTCCCCAACGCCCGGTGCCTCGCGCTGGTCACCCCGGATGCCGAGCGCACGATGCGGACATCCCTGGGCGCGGCGATGACCCTCCTGCCGGGAGAAATTTCTGCGCGCGACTTTGCCGGATGCCGCCACGCCCACATCGAGGGCTACCTGGTCTTCAACCGCGCGCTGTGCAGCGCCGTGCTCGATGCGGCCCGGACGGCCGGCTGCACGGTGAGCCTCGACCTGCCGTCGTTCGAGGTCATCGCCGAGTCCAGGGACTGGCTCCTCGGCCAGCTGAGGCGCGGCATCGACGTGGTCTTTGCCAACGAGGACGAGATCAAGGCCCTTTTTCCGGGGCACCCGGCGGACCCCCGGCAGCTGGCCGCTGAGCTCGCCGCCCACGGGGTCGTTGCGGCAGTCAAGATCGGAAGGGACGGAGCCTGGATCGCCCGCGGCGGTGAGATGTACAGGATCCAGCCGGTCCCCGTGCCGGACGCCCGGGACACGAATGGAGCCGGCGATGCCTGGGCTGCGGGCTTTCTCTTCGGCTATCTGCGGGACCATCCGCTCCCCCTCTGCGGGGCTTTGGGTTCCCTTCTGGGTGCCGAGACCGTCCGCCACCTCGGTCCGCATATCCCCGACGCCCTTTGGCCCGACCTTCGGCGCAGGGTCGAGGGGACATTGGGGGGGAAGTTGGGATTGGTCTAGCCGGGTGTTCGTGGTAGGTTGCCAAATCCCAACTCCCATGCAGTCAGACCTCGTCCAGCTCGTCACCGGGATTGCGCAGCGCGCGCGCGCTGCGTCGCTTGTGCTTTCCACAGCCACGACGGAGGCAAAGAACGACGCCTTGCTCCGGTTGGCGGATCTTATCGACTCCTCGCACCCCGGCCTTCTTGCCGCGAACCAGCTCGACCTGGACCAGGCTGCGGCAAACCACCTGACCGGAGCCCAGATCGACCGGCTCACCCTGGATGCCGGACGGCTCCGGCGCCTCGCCGATTCGGTCAGGGAAGTCGCCGCATTGCCCGACCCGGTCGGGGCCGTGCTCGAGGAGTGGGCGCGCCCGAACGGGCTTTACATCAGGAAGGTGCGGGTGCCGATCGGCGTCATCGGCGTCATCTACGAGGCCCGCCCCAACGTGACGGTCGACTGCGCCATCCTCTGCCTGAAAGCCGGCAACGCGGCAATCCTCAGGGGCGGAAAGGAAATCTTCCACACAAACACCGAGCTGGCGGGGCTGATCCGCCGTGCCATCGCTGAGTCGGCCCTCGGGGCCCTCCCTGTGCTCGACGCGGTTCAGCTGATCCCAACCACGGACCGCGCGGCACTCACGGCGCTTCTCAAGCTTGATTCCCTGATCCACTGCATCATTCCCCGCGGCGGCGAGGGCCTGATCCGCTTTGTGGCCGAGACCAGCACGATCCCGGTGATCAAGCACTTCACGGGCGTGTGCTGCATGTACCTGCACAAGGACGCCGACCCGGGAATGGCTGAAACCCTGGTGGTGAATGCGAAGGTGCAGCGCCCGGGCGTATGCAATGCGGCCGAGCAGCTCCTTGTCCACTCTTCGGCGGCGGAATCCCTTCTGCCGAGGGTCGCCTCCGCCCTGGCGTCGAGCGGGGTCGAGCTCCGTTGTGATGCGGCGTCCTCGGCCATCCTCGCCCGTGCGGGAATAGGGCACAAGCCGGCCGTGCCGGCGGATTTCAAGGCCGAGTTCCTCGACCTGGTCCTCGCCGTCCGGGTCGTGGAATCCCTGGAGTCGGCGATCGCCGCGATCAATCGCGATGGCTCGGCCCACACCGACGCCATCGTCACCCGGGACCCCGCTGCGGCTGGACGCTTCCAGGCAGGCGTGGACAGCGCGGTGGTCCTTTGGAATGCCAGCACCCGCTTCAATGACGGCCACGAATTCGGGTTTGGGGCGGAAATCGGCATCAGCACCGACCGCCTGCACGCCCGGGGGCCCATGGGCCTTCCGGAGCTCTGCTCGTACAAGTATTTGGTCAGCGGGTCGGGGCAGACCAGGTCATAGATCCAATAGGACCTAGATTGATTTCAGCAGGCGCTCGACCTCGGCCCGCTTGTCCCTGAGCTCCTCAAGTTGCCTTTTTGCCCCGGCAAGCACGGCCGGCGGCGCCTTGCCCGCAAAGGCCGGGTTCGCAAGACGAGCCTCGGTCCCGGCGATGTGCCCCGCAAGTTTCTCCAACTCGGCGCCAAGGCGCTTCCTCTCGGCTGCGGGGTCAACATCGCTGGCAAGGTCGAGATACAGGGTGCCAAGCGGCGTCACCACCGCGGGCGAATTCTCCACGGACTCGCGCCGCCCGATTTCCGCCGCCCCGGCCATGCGCAGGAGCTTTGCGTGGTTGCCCTGGATCACCGCCCACAAGCCGTCGGTGGCAATCATCAGGAACTTCGCGTCCCTGCGTCCCGCCAGGTTGTGCCCGGCCTTGAGCGCCCGTGCCTGCGAGACAAACTGCTGCAGGTGGAGAACGGACTGGACGGATTGTTCGTCAAAGCCCCGCCCCACCTTCGCGAGCAGCTCCTCCCGAAAGTCCGGGGGGTTCCCGCCGATGAATGTTCCGTCCGCGCCGTATCCGAGCAGCTGCCATAGCTCCTCGGTGATGAACGGGATGAAAGGATGCAGGAGCAGCAGGACCTGGCGCAGGATCAGATCCTGGATGGCAAGGCAGTTTCCCTTGGTCGCCTCCGACTGCAGCTTGGTCTTGGAAACCTCGACATACCAGTCGCAGAAGTCGTTCCAGAAAAAAGAATAAAGGCTCTGGACCGCCGCGGCGAACTCGAATGTCCTGAAGCTCGACGCAACGTCCCCGGAAAGAACGCAGAGTTTTTCGAGGATCGCCTCGTCATCGGGATCGAAGCGCGCCGGTTCAAGCCTGCCCAGGATGGCCCCCAGCGAGGAATTATCGTCCATCGGCCCGCTCCTCTGGCGAAACCGGGAGGCGTTCCAGAGCTTGTTGCAGAAATTCTTCCCCCCCTCGATCCGGTCCTCCTGGAACCGGATATCCTGGCCCTGGGGCGCGATTGAAATGATGCCGAAGCGAAGCCCGTCGGCGCCGTACTTTGCGATCAGGTCCAGGGGATCGGGCGAATTTCCGAGGGATTTCGACATCTTCCTTCCCTGCCCATCGCGGATGATCCCGGTGAAGTAGACGTTCCGGAACGGGACACGCGCCCCGATTTCCTCCGGGGTCAACTCCCCCTCCCTCGGTCCGCCGGCAAACTCCAGCCCGGCCATGATCATCCGGGCGACCCAGAAAAAGATGATGTCGGGGCCGGTCACCAGGGTCGAGGTCGGATAAAAATACCCGTAGTCCGCCTTGCGCATGGCGGCTTCGTCGGGCCAGCCCAGGGTCGCCAGCGGCCAGATCCAGGACGACGCCCAGGTATCCAGCACATCCTCCTCCCGGTCCCAGTTCTCGGGATCCGGGGGACCCTCCATCGACACCCACACCTTCGAGGGATCCTTGAGGTCGGCCGCCGCGAGAAGATCGCGGTCGATTCCCTTTCGGTACCACACCGGGATCTGGTGTCCCCACCACAGCTGCCGGCTGATGCACCAGTCCTGGATGCCTTCCAGCCAGTGCAGGTAGACCTTGCCCCAGCGTTCGGGATGGAACTTCACATGGCCGAGGCCGACCGCGGCCTTTGCCTCCTCGACCCTGGGATATCTCAGCCACCACTGCCACGTGAGCCGGGGCTCGATCGGAACGTCGGCGCGTTCCGAATACCCGACGTTGTTCTGGTGGGGCTTTTCTCCCGCGAGGGCACCCGCCTCCCGGAGCATTTCCACGGCCTTTTTCCTTCCTGCAAAGCGCTCGAGGCCCTCAAGTCCCGGCCCGGCGAGGCTGTTCAGGACGCCGTTCGGGTGGAGAACGTCGACCACGGGCAGGCCGTGCCGCTGGCCGATCTCAAAGTCCACCTTGTCGTGGGCAGGCGTGATCTTGAGCGCCCCGGACCCGAACTCCCTGTCCACAGCCGCATCGGCGACAATCGGGATCTGCCCGCGATTCAACGGGCGCCATGCCGACATTCCGACGAGTCCGGCGTACCGGGGATCGTCCGGATGCACGGCGATGGCCACATCCCCGGGAATGGTCTCGGGACGGGTCGTCTCGACCTGGATGTACTCCCCCGGTCGGCCGACGATCTCGTAGCGCACGGCCCAGAGGGTACCCTGGACCGGCTTCATGATCACCTCCTCGTCGGAAAGGGCCGTCTGAGACGCCGGGCACCAGTTCACCATGCGCTTGCCCCGATAGATCCGGCCCTGTTCAAAGAGCCTGCAGAATCCAGTCAGGACGGCGCGCGAGTACTCCGGGTCCATCGTGAAATGGGTCCGGTCCCAGTCGCAGGAACAGCCCAGGGCCTTGAGCTGATCCAGGATGATCCCTCCCTTCTCCCTGCGCCAGTCCCAGATCCTTTCAAGGAACTTGTCGCGGCCCAGGTCGCGCCTGGTCTTCTTTTCCTTGCGCAGCTCCCTCTCGACGACGGTCTGGGTGGCAATGCCCGCATGGTCGGTGCCCGGGATCCATACCGCCGAGAACCGCCTGCCGCCCGGGCCCACCTCCGAGCGGGCACGCCGGACGAGGATGTCCTGGATCGTGTTGTTCAGGACGTGCCCCATCGTCAGGACGCCGGTCACGTTGGGAGGCGGGATGACGATGCTGTACGGAAGGCGTTCCGGATCCGCCCTCCCCGCGAAGGCGCCGGCCTTGAGCCAGGCAGCGTACCACTTCCTTTCGACCTCACCCGGTTCGTAGCTCTTGGATAGTTCTGACATGCTTGAACCGCGGAGACAACTTCCCGAAGGCCCGTGAGGCAAGACTGGACGGTGCCCTGGATTTTGTTCGCGGCTCGCATCTTCCATTTTTCCCCATAGCTTTTCCGGGACAACCCCATGCCAGAAACCATTCGGCAGCACGCCGCAGAACGACTAGCGTTTGCCCCGGGCGCGCCCGCGGCTGACCGGCTCACCGCCAGCAAGGTCTTCCTGAGGGAGGAGACGGCGGCCCTGCGCAACCGGCACGAGGGAGGCGCCTCGGGACTGCAGGTCGTGGCCGAGCGCAGCGCCATCATGGACTCCCTGCTTTCCCGCCTATTCGAGTTCGCGGTGGCGTCCTTTGTCCCCGACGAGGGCGAGCTTCCCGTCACGGTGGCACTGGTGGCCTTGGGGGGGTACGGGAGGGGCGAACTGTCCCCGTGGAGCGACCTCGACGTGATGTTCCTGTTCCCGGCGAAAACCAAGCTCGCGGCAGTCAAGCACTTCCAGGAGCACTTGACCAAGGAGGTCCTCTACGTCCTCTGGGACTGCGGACTCAAGGTGGGGCACTCGATCCGGACTTTGGACCAGGTCTTTGACGACGCCCGCCAGAGCATCCAGACGAAGACCGCCCTGCTCGAGGCGCGTTACATCGCAGGTTCCCTGGGACTCTACGACGCCTTCGCCCAAGCCTACCGGATCTTCTACACCGGGGAGGCGCCCAAGACGTACGTTGCGGCGCGGCTCGACGACCAGGCCCACCGCCGGGCGAAGTTCTCCGACACCGTCTTCAACCAGGAGCCCGACGTGAAAAACGGGGTCGGCGGGCTGCGGGAGTACCAGAACGCGCTCTGGATGGCCCGCGTGAAGCTGGATATCACGACGATCGACGAACTGGGCGCCCAGAACCACATCAAGCCCGAGGACGTCCACGAATTCACACGGGCCTATGACTTTCTCCTGAGGGTCCGAAATGAGCTTCACTTCCTCAGCTCCCGGGCCACGGACGTCCTGAGCCTGGACATGCAGCCCAGGATCGCCTGGAACCTGGGGTACCACCAGCCCGACATGCTCCAGCGGATCGAGCGGTTCATGGAGGACTATTACCGGGCTGCGAAGTCCGTGTACCGGATCTCGAAGGTCCTGGAGAGCCGGCTGGCGCTCGGCATCACCAGCTCGCGCCTTTCCATCCGCGACGTCCTGAGGGCGACCCGGCTCCAGCGCCGCCAGCGGATCGACGGCTTCGTCGTGCGCGGACGCGAGCTGGCCGCCGAGAAAACCACGGTGTTCGAGGAGGATCCGGTCCGGTTGATCCGCGTATTCCGGCACTGTCAGCAGAGCGGATTCACCCTGGATTTCCACCTGACCGAGCTGATCCGTGGCTCGCTGGACCTGGTCACGGCGATTGCCCAGTCTCCGGACGCAGGGATCTGTTTCCGGGCCATCCTCTCCGAGCGCGGAGCCGTGTATCCCACGCTGGCCCTCATGCACGACCTCGGCGTCCTGGGACGCTTCATTCCCGAGTTCGATTCCCTGACCTGTTTTGTTCAGCATGAATTCTATCATCGCTATACCGCTGATATTCATACTCTTGCAACAATCCTGGAGCTCGACAAGATCTTCACAACCGCCGAGCCGATCACCGAAAAATACCGGACCGCCATCCACGAGACCGCGGAACCAGAACTGGCCTACGTGGCCCTCCTCTTGCACGACATCGGCAAGGCCCTGGGCATCCGGGACCACTCGGAGGCGGGGGTCCGGTTGGCAGGGCCGATCCTGGAGCGCCTCGGGGTCTCCCCGGAGGGTCGGGAATTGGTGCTATTTCTTATCAAGAATCATCTCACGATGGCACGATTCTGGCAGAAGCGAGACCTTGATGACCCTCGAACAGCAGCTGCATTTGCGGAGTTGGTCGGAAACGCCGAGCGCCTCCGGTGCCTCTACGTGCACACGTTTTGCGACTCGCGGGGCACTTCGGCCGACCTTTGGAACAGTTACAAGGACACCCTCCACACGTCCCTCTACCTTTCGACGTTGGAGCGGCTCAAGCACGGCGCGGCCCTTGACGCCGGGTTCCAGGGAAAGAAAAAGATGACCCAGCAGGACCTCATCGCTCAACGCATGCCGGGAATCAGCGAAGACGAGATCGCGGCCCACTTCAGCCTCCTGCCGGACCGGTATTTCGTCCACACCGATCCGGCCGAGGTGTCCCTGCACATCCAGATGGTCAACCGGCTTCTCACCTCCATCACGGCAGCGGACTCGGTCGGTTCGCTTCGTCCGGTGATCGAGTGGCGCGACGACCTCAACCGCGCGCTTACCGTGGTCAACATCGTCACGTGGGACCGCGCCGGGCTCTTCTACAAGCTGGCCGGGGCTTTCAGCGTGGCGGGGCTGAACATCCTTGGCGCGAAGGTGATCTCCCGCACCGACCATATCGCAATCGACACCTTTTACGTGGTCGAACCGGGCCGCGGCGTTGTCCAGAGCGCGTCCGCGCAGGAGACCTTCGCAAGGACCATCGAGGCGGCGCTCGTCGCCAACAAGGACCTTTTCCCGGACATCAGCGCCCAGGCCAAGAAGCTTGCGGCCACCCGCTACCTTTCCCCAAACAACGGGGAGGCCCTGCAAAGCTCGTTTCCCCCGACGGTGGACGTCTACCACGAGCTCTCGATGCAGCGCACCATCGTGGAAGTCCAGGCCCGGGACCAGCTCGGACTTCTCTACCGCCTGGCCAAGACCATTTCCGACTGCGGCTACGACATCACCTTTGCTCGCATCGGCACCGAACGGGGGGTCGCGATCGACACGTTTTACATCGAGAGCGCGGCCCACGAACCGTCGGAGGGACTTGAGGCGCTCAAGGCGCTGCGCGACTCCCTTGCGGAGGTCATCACTCCGCCGCCCCAGGCCGTCGCCTCAGGGAAATAAGGGGGCCCCCTTTGCTCTGGTGTTGTTGCCTTTGCGGACGGTTTCCTGCTAGCCTGGGACCGTGGACTTGAGCCCAGCCGACCCAGCCGAAGGCATCCTGTACGCGCTGGCCTCCCTGGCGTCGCGGATGGATGAGCCGGGCCGCGCCCTCGAGGGAATCCTGAACCTGCTCGCAAGGGAGTTCTCAGCCGATAGCGGCACGATCGCGCTTCTCAATCCCGAGTCGGGCCGGTTGGAAACCGAGGCGACTGTGGGACCCCCGGTTGCAGGGGACCTGTCGCTTCAGCCTGGCCAGGGACTCCCCGGCTGGACAGCCCTGCACGCAAAGGCCGCCCTCGCTCCCATCGCCGCCCTGGACCCCCGGTACCGCGCGGTGAGGCCGGGCGTCCAATGCCAGATGACCGCTCCCATGCTCGCCAGCGGTGGCCAGGTGCTGGGCGTGATCGCTCTCGAGCGCGAGTCTCCCGGCGCCTACGCAGCGACCGACCTCGATCGGTTTGGGAAGCTCGCGATTGAGGCCGGCTTTGTGATGCACCGGCTCTGGCAGCTCGACCACCTGCAGGGAAAGGCGCTCCAGCTGGAGACGCTCCTTGCGACCGGGCAGTTGCTGGTCACGAAACTTGAGCCCCAGGAACTCTTTGACACGCTCACGCGGGACACGAGGCACATGATGCGGGCCCGGGCGTGCGCGCTCTACCTCCACGATCCGGAGAAGGCGGTGGTCCGCCTTCGCTCCTTTACGTCGACCTCGATCGCCCCCCCCACGCTGGGAGACCTGCCCGTCGAGTCCTGCCTCGTCGCAACGGCGATCCGCATGCAGCATCCGGTGGAATTTGCCGACATCCAGGCCCCGGGGTACCACGAATTCCAGGACCTTCCCCCGGACAAGGGACTGCGCTCGGTCCTGGCCACCCCCCTCTCCTACGAAGGGAGCACGCTCGGGGCCCTCGTGGTCTTCACCGACCGGGTCCATCGGTTCGACAACGACGAGCGGCGGCTGTGCACGGCCCTTGCGAACCTCGGCGCCGTGGCCCTTCAGAATTCCCGCCTTTATTCCCGGGTGTTCCAGAGCGAGGAATCCCTTCGGAAGAACGAACGGCTCACGACCCTTGGACTGCTTGCCGCCGAGATCGCCCACGAGATCCGGAACCCATTGACCGTGCTCAAGCTCCTCCACGGCGGCCTCGGGCTGGATTTTCCGGAGGATGACCCCCGGCGCACGGACATGAGGGTGATCGGGGAAAAGCTGGACCAGCTCGAGGCCATTGTTTCCCGCGTGCTCAGCTTCGCGAAGGCCCCGTCGAGCCTCCACACCCGCTGCTCGCTTGGGGAGATTGTCGAGGACACGCTCGTGCTTGTCCGGCTCAAGCTGGCCCAGGGAAAGATCCAGGTCCGCTTTGATCCGTCTCCGCGGCCCTTTGTCGTGGACGGGCACAAGGGCCAGCTCCAGCAGGTGCTGCTCAACCTGATCCTCAATTCCACGCAGGCCATGCCCCACGGTGGGGAGATTGCACTCACACTCCGGGCCGAGCCGAACGATCAGGCGGGAATCGGCGTCCTGGAGATCGCCGACACCGGCCGGGGAATCCCGGACGGGCTCGGCGGCCGGATCTTTGACTCCTTCCTGTCCGGTCGCTCCGAGGGGACGGGGCTCGGGCTCGCGATCGCCAAGCGCATTCTCCTCGGGCACCACGGCGACATCCAGCTCGTCAGCACCGGCCCGGAAGGCACGACCTTCCGGATCACGCTGCCGCTGGTCAAAGGCTGACTGGCAGGGTGTTGATAGACCCATGTTCTCGAAACGCACCATTTGGATCGTCATCGCGCTGCTCATCGCCGAGGCGGCCGCCATCGTTGCGCTCCCGTCCCGCACGCCACGGGCAATCCGGGCCGTGACGGCCCTGATCAACCTTGCCGCGGCCTCCGCCCTCTGGCTCCTGCTCCGCCAGCGGCGCAAGGCCTGAGCGGGGGTCAGTCCTCCAGCTCGACGTTCCAGTAGGCCAGGTCGAGAAAGTCCCTCCACATCTCGCGGTGCTGGTTGCCAAGGACCAGCGAGATCACCGGCCGCCATTTGGGGCGCACGGGCTTGCGCACGAGCCGGAGTCCCGCCTCATGGGGGAGCCGGCTCGACTTCCTCGAATTGCAACGGACGCACGAGCAAACGATGTTCTCCCAGGTCGTCCGGCCGCCGTAATGGCGCGGGATGACATGGTCGAGGTTGAGCTGCTCGCGGGGCAGCGAGCGGCCGCAGTACTGGCAGGTGTTCTTGTCCCGCTCGAAAACGTTGTTCCGGGTGAGCTTCAACTCCTTGCAGGGCAGCTTGTCGAAGAACGTGAGGAGGATCACCCGCGGGAGCCGGATGGTCCGGCTCGGGGTGCGCACGGACTCGATCGCCGCCAGGGGCGGGTTGGCAACCGAGAAATCGAGCCAATCCAGCATTGAGAATGTCCTGAAGTCGTCGTCGTGGTGGTGGACAACCTGGGCATGTCCGCGCGCCAGCAGACCGAAAGCCCGGCGCGCGCCGATGACGTTCACCGCCTGCCACAGGCGGTTCAGGACAAGCACGGGCTGGTCGAGGGCGGCCTCCATACAGGCCGACGGAATAACGGCACGAAAGCAGCTATGTCAAGCGGCACACTTTCGAACTTGCCCGCTCCGGGCCTGCTTCCATCGTCAGCCGGTTCTTTCCCTCGTCAGGGCCCGCCCTTCGGCGGGCATGGCCCCTTCCAAGGCCGTCCGCAGCGCCCGGGCGCCGCATCGCGGCGCTCCCAACCCTTCAACATGCAGCCCAAGGCTCCCTCCAGGTCCCTAAAATCCATTCTTTTCGGCAAGTCCCGCTCCCTCACGGACGGCGATCTTTTCCACAAAGTCTCGCTCATTGCAGTCTTTGCCTGGGTCGGACTGGGGGCCGACGGGCTTTCCTCCTCGTGCTACGGTCCCGAGGAGACCTTTCGGGCGCTCGGGCAGAACACCCACCTGAGCCTGTTTGTGGCTCTCGCCTCCGTGATCACGATCATCGCGATCTGCGCGAGCTACTCCCAGATCATCTCTCTGTTCCCTTCGGGCGGCGGCGGATACCTGGTCGCCAGCAAGCTGCTTTCGCCCGGATGGGGTGTGATCTCGGGCTGCGCGCTCCTCATCGACTACGTCCTCACGGTGACGATCTCGGTGGCGAGCGGCGCCGATGCCCTGTTCAGCATTCTTCCGCCGGGGCTCCAGACGTTCAAGCTGCCCTTCGACTTTGCATGCCTCATCGGGCTGACCTTCCTCAACCTGCGGGGCGTGAAGGAATCCGTGCTCATCTGGGTCCCGATTTTCTTCGTTTTTATAGGCACCCACGCATTCGCGATCCTCTATGCGCTCGTAACCCACGCGTCGGGCCTGGCCGGGGTGGCGTCGTCCACCGGACATGAGGTGCATTCCGTAGGTTCCCAGCTGGGGTATTTCGCCCTTCTGGCCCTTTTGCTGCGCGCCTACAGCATGGGTGCCGGCACCTACACCGGCATCGAGGCCGTGAGCAACGGCCTGCCCATCCTCCGCGAGCCGCGGGTGCGGACCGGTCGGCGGACGATGGTGTACATGGGCGTCTCGCTGGCCCTGACCGTGGCCGGGCTCCTGGTCGCGTACCTGCTCTACAGCGTGGTGCCCCAGGACGACAAGACGCTGAACGCAGTGCTCTTTGAGAAAATGAGCCTTCACTGGCCCGCCTGGGCCGGCACGTCCTTCGTGCTCACGACGCTGTTTTCAGAAGCCGCGCTCCTGATCATCGCGGCCCAGACCGGCTTCCTGGACGGTCCCCGGGTGCTCGCGAACATGGCCGTCGACCACTGGTTCCCGACTCGATTCGCCAACCTGAGCGACCGGTTTGTCACCCAGAACGGCGTCGTGATGATGGGGCTCCTCGCGATCGCCATGATGCTCTTCACCCTCGGGTCGGTGGACACGCTGGTCGTCCTGTACAGCATCACCGTGTTCATCACGTTCTCGCTGTCCCAGCTCGGCATGGTGATCCATTGGTGGCAGGAGCGGAAGACCGAGACCGGATGGCGGCACAAGCTTGCCATCAACGGATTTGGCCTGGCCCTGACCTTTTCGATCCTGGTTTCCCTGACGATCGTCAAGTTTGGGCAGGGCGGCTGGGTGACCCTCCTTGCGATGCTGCTCCTGGTGCTCGCGGCATTTGCGATCAAGCGTCACTACCGGGGCGTCGCGGGCCAGCTCGGGCGCCTCGAGGTGATCGTCGAGGCGGCGAACCACGACGTCGCCACGCGGGTGCCCCACGCGGGGGTCCTCGATCGCAAGGCGCGCACGGCCGTGGTGCTCGTCAACGGCTACAATGGGCTCGGGTTGCACACGGTGCTGCACATCCCGGTGATGTTCGGCGACACGTTCCGAAACCTGGTGTTCATCGAGGTGGGCGCGGTCGATGCGGGGAACTTCAAGGGGGCTACGGAGATCGACGCCCTGCGGGCCCACACCGAGAAGCAGGCCGCCCTCTACGTCGCCTGGGCCCGGTCGCGCGGCTACGGCGCCAAGGCTTTCACGAGCGTGGGCAACGACGTCATGGGCGAGGTCATGAAGCTGGCCGAGGAGGCCTCGGACGAGTTCACCAACCGGGTCTTCTTCGCCGGGCAGCTTCTCTTCACCAAGGAGACCTACCTCACGCGCTGGCTGCACAATCACACAGCGCTGATTTTGCAGCGGCGCTTCTACCTCTCCAACCTGCCCTTCGTCGTCCTGCCGATCCGGGTGGAGTAGCGGCGGCGTGGGCGTGGTTGTGGACTGGCTGGGGTTGTTCGGCGGTGTGAAAAGCGGGCCGGGTCCAACTTAAAGCGAGAGCCGGCGCGCATTCTGATCGCAACGACGGCTCATCGTAGTTTTCAACACCCCGCCAAGTCTCCGGCCCGATGGACGGTTGATCAAGGCAGAGAACCGCATTCTTCAAGCGCCTTCGTGTGACGGTGAGGCGAGAGGCGAAGTCCGGATGGCAATACCCCCAAGGCGGATGTTGTGCCTGCCCGGCCGCGGTGGATTTTAGGCATCGCCGAAGGCTGCGATGCGCTGCCCGTCCGCGACCTTGCAGGTCCAGCGAAGTAGCTGAGCAAAACCAGAATTCTCCATTCGGCCACCCAAGCGGAGCAGCCGAGCCAACGGGTCATTTTCCGCCGGGTCGGGCGCCTTGGCACTCCATCTGCCGGAGGGTATTGCCAGAGGACTTCGCGCCGACCAGGAACTGCGAATGGCCCTGAAAAATGCACGGCCGGGCGGGCCGCCCGGCCCTACCCCCAGAGGGTGCGCACAGGGCTGGACGCCTGTACCTACCAAGGGAGGCGAATCCAGGAGCCTCCGCATCCCTCCGTTACCGCACCTGCAGCGTGTCGCCTTCGAAGGTCAGCCCAAGGTCGGGGATGACCACCGCCTTCCGGTCCCCCTCCTTGCGGACGCGTCCCGCGAGCCATGCGTCATAGCCCGTGGCGCGGGCCGCTGCCAGCGTCGCGTCGGCAAGGGCCGGGGCGACGAAGGCCGCAAAACCGACTCCCATGTTGAAGGTCGCGTAGGCCTCGCGCGGGTCGATGGGGCCGGCCTCCATCAGGAAACGGAAGACGGGCGGCGGCCGGCGGAGCGTGGTGATCTCGTAGACAAAGGGCTCCTCCAGCCGCATCAGTTTTCGCCACCCGTGGCCGGTCACATGCGAAAGGTAGTTCAGCTTCAGTCCGCGCCGCTGGCACTCGCGGACAAATGCCACGTAGATCGTCGACGGGGCCAGAAGGGCTTCCCCGAACGCGGGCCCCTCCGGCAGGCGCGTCTCATAGCGCTTGGGCAGGTTCTCGGCAATCTGGCGGCACAGCGTGAGTCCATTGGTCTGCACCCCCGAGGACGCGAGGAAAAGGATGGCGTCATTTTCCCCCACGTCGCCCGCGACCCTGAGCCCCTTGGGCGCGATCCTGCCGATCGCCGAACCCGCCAGGACGATCGTCCCCTTCCCGACGATGCCCTGCAGGGCCGGTGTCTCCCCCCCGCCCCACACGGCGCCTGCCGCACGGCAGCCCTCGGCAAAGCCCTCGACGAGGTCGGCGGCGCGCCTCTCATCGGAAAACCAGTCCGAGTCCCCGACCGCGGCGTGCATCGCGACCGAGACGGGCAGCGCCCCGCAGGTGGCAAGGTCGTTCACGATGGTCGCCACCGTGTCGATCCCCATGCCGCGGTAATGGCTCCTCCCGGTCGCCGCCTGCATGGCGTCCGCGACCAGGTTCTTCGTCCCGAGGCCCTCCTCGACATGCGCAAGGTAGTGGTCCTCGGCCTCGATCAGGTAGGCGCTCTCCCCCCGCACCGACCCGGGCTCCCGGTATCCGTGGGCGGCAAGCAGGTCGCCCGTGGCCCGCGCGGCCCGCTGGCAGGCCCGCTTGAAGGCGTCGAGGCGGTCGTACCGCACGCCTGAGGACTCGTAGGACAGCGACAACGTCAATAGCTCCTTCCCTCGTTCTTCTCGTAGTAGTTCACGTAGGCCTGGTTGACGACGCGGTAGCCGCCGGGCGTCGGGTACTTCCCGGTGAAGTACCAGTCGCCCGTGTGGCGCGGAACGGCGGCGTGAAGGTTCTCGATCGTCTGGAAGACGATCTCGATCGGCCCGTTCCACTCGACCCCCTTGGGCCGCACGCGCTCGGCGATCTTCGCCGAGATCTGTTCCGGGGTGAAGGTGTCGTAGATCCTGCGCACGTGGTTCACCGGGGTGTCCTCCTTGGACTTTGCCATCTCCTCGCGGCACCGGTCATAGACCTCCGCGAGCAGATCCGAGCGCCCGCTCTCCTTGAGAAGGTCCACCGCGGCCTCGAAGGCGATGAATTTCCCGATCTGCGACATGTCGATTCCGTAGCAGTCGGGATAGCGGATCTGCGGGGCGGTGGAGACGATGACGATCTTCTTCGGGTTCAGGCGGGCTAGGATGCGAAGGATGGAGCGACGCAGCGTCGTCCCGCGGACAATCGAGTCGTCCACGCAGACCAGGGTGTCGCCGGGGGCAACGGATCCGTACGTGATGTCGTAGACATGGCTCGCCAGCTGGTTGCGGAGGCTCTCCTGCCCGATGAAAGTGCGAAGCTTGATGTCCTTGCTCACGACCTTCTCGCCGCGCGGCCAGTTGCGCAGGATCAGGTCGTCGAGCAGCGCGTCGGTGAGGCCGCCCGCGCGGCTGGCCTCGAGGATGGCCGCCTTCACCTCATCGCGCCGGCGTTCGCGCAGGGCCGACATCAGGCCGTAGTAGGCGACCTCGGCGGTGTTCGGGATGAAGCTGATCACCGTGTGGGCCCAGTCGTGGTCCATCGCCCGGAGCACCTGGCCGGCCAGCCTTGCGCCGAGCGCCTTGCGCTCGCGGTAGATGTCGTAGTCGTTGCCGCGCGAAAAATAGATCCGCTCAAACGAGCAGGACGCCTGGGGAAGAGGGGCCGTGAATGGAAGCGATGCGACGGTGCCCCGCCGCTTGATGACGACCGCGTGGCCGGGCGGTACCTCCTTCACGTCGTCGAGGGCGAGGTCGAACACGGTCATCAGGGGCGCCCGCTCCGAGGCAAACGCGACGACCTCGTCGTTCTGAAAGTAGTGGCAGGGCCGGATCCCCGACGGGTCGCGCGCGATGAACGAATCGCCGTTTCCGATCAGCCCGCACAGCACGTATCCACCGTCCCACTTCTGCGACGCCCGGGTCAGGACCCTGGCAAGGTCCAGTTCCTCGCTGATCCGGTGGGAAAGCTCCTCCCCGGCGACGTCCTGCTTGCGCAGGAACCGGTAGATGTCCTCGTGCTCCTCGTCCAGGAAGAACCCGATCTTCTCGAGCACCGCCTGGGTGTCCGTGGAAAAGATCGGGTGCTGGCCCATCGCGATCAGGCTCTCATTGAGCTGCTGGGTGTTTGTGAGGTTGAAGTTCCCGCACAGCGCAAGGTTGCGCGTCGCCCAGGGGCTGCGGCGGAAGAACGGATGGCAGGAACTGAGGCTGTACCCGCCGCTCGTTCCATAGCGCAGGTGCCCGAGGAGCAGTTCGCCGCCGAAGTCGAAGTGGCGCTTCACCGTCTCGGGGAACTCGGGATGGATGAGCCCGGCGGCGACCTTCTCCTCGTAGCTGCGGAGGAGGGTCTTGAAGATCCGGTCGAGGGAATTGGACTTCACGTTTCGCTCGCGGAACATGAATGGTTCGCCGGCCGGCACATCGAGCTTCACGCAGGCCACGCCCGCCCCGTCCTGTCCGCGGTTGTGCTGCTTCTCCATCAGGAGAAAAAGCTTCGTGAATCCCCAGAGGGGGGAACCGTATTTCTCCTCGTAGTAGGACAGCGGCTTGAGGAGCCGGACGAGGGCGATTCCGCATTCGTGGGTGGGGTTGTCGGACATGGATCAGGGTTTCGTCAGGTCACTCCAAACCCGGGCGCCTCATCGCATTCTCAATGCTCGTCTCCCAGGAACGGCGAAGATCGGCGACATTCCAGGAAACCGCAAACCGGGGCGTCGCAACGGCAAGGGAGCCGCCCGCAACCGTCCCTCCGACCGCGTGGGCCGGGACTCCCGCCGCCGCCGCCGCCGCAAGCACTTCCTCCTCGTTCCCGGGCCGGACGGCCACGAGGACCCGCCCCTGGCTCTCTCCGAAGAGGAGCGCATCCACCCGGGTCGGGGCGAATCCGGCCAGGTCCAGGGAGGCGCCAAATGCCTTCCCGGGTCCGAAGAGCATCTCTGACACGGCCACCAGGAGCCCCCCTTCGCTCAGATCGTGCGCCGCCGCGATCCTGCCGGCCCGGATCTGTCCCAGGAGAAGGCCGTGCAGCCGCGCTTCCGCAGCCAGGTCGACGGCGGGGGCGTCCCCCGTCTTCAGGCCGTGCACGATCCCAAGAAACTGGCTGCCGCCGAGCTCCGTCGGGGCGCCGCCGAGCAGGACCAGCCGCGCCCCCGGTCCGGGTGCGAACTGGGTGGTGATGTCGGCCTCGTTCTCGACCAAGCCGACGACGGCCACCGTCGGCGTGGGGTCGATGGACCCCTCCGGGGATTCGTTGTACAACGACACGTTGCCGCCAACCACGGGGATGTCGAAGAAGCGGCACGCGTCGGCCAGACCCCGGACGCACTCGCGCAGCTGGAAGAAGCTCTCGGGCTTGTACGGGTTGCCGAAGTTCAGGTTGTCGGTCATCGCCAGCGGCACGGCGCCGGTGCAGGCCAGGTTTCGCATGCACTCCGCCATCGCGATCAGCGCGCCCCGGTGGGGGTTCAACGCGCAATACCGCCCGTTGCCGTCATTGCTGATCGCCACGAACTTCTCGGATTCGCCCAGGCGCAGGCGGACGACGGCAGCGTCGCTTCCCGGCCCAACGGCCGTGCCGTGCTGCACCATGTGGTCGTACTGCCGGTACAGCCATCGCTTGGAGGCGATCGTCGGGTGCGCAAGGAGCCTGGGAAGGGCATCCGTTGCGCCGGTCTGGTCCAGGTCCGGAAGGCGGGCCGCCTCGGGCGTCCAGGCCTGGGACGCGGCAAGCCCGGCGGGCTCGCGCGCCTCCCGGTGATAGACCGGCGCCTCGTCGGTCAGCGTGGCGGCGGGAATGTCGGCGACGACCGACCCTCCCTGCTTCACCACCATCCTGCCTGTGTCGGTCACGGTTCCGATGTTCGCGGCATGGAGGTCCCACTTGGCAAAAATCTCCTCGATCTCCCTCTCCCGCCCCTTCTGGACAATCACCAGCATGCGCTCCTGGGACTCGGAGAGCATGATCTCATAGGAGTTCATTCCCGTCTCCCGCTGGGGAACCCTGTCGAGCTCGAGCTCGATCCCGGCACCGCCACGGCTTGCAGTCTCGCAGGTGGAGCACGTGAGCCCGGCGGCGCCCATGTCCTGGATTCCGACGACAAGCCCGGGAACGGCCATCATCTCGAGGCAGGCTTCGATGAGCAGCTTTTCCATGAACGGATCGCCCTTTTGCACCGCCGGGCGGTCGGAGGCGCTTTCGGCGCTCAGCTCCTTCGATGCGAACGCCGCCCCGCCAAGGCCGTCCCGGCCCGTCGCCGCCCCGACATAGAACACGGGATTGCCAACCCCCGTGGCCCTGCCAAGCCGGATCTGGTCATGCCGGAGGGTTCCGAGGCAGAGCGCATTGACGAGGGGATTTCCCTCGTAGCTTTTGTCAAAATAGACGTCGCCGCCGACGGTGGGCACCCCGACGCAGTTCCCATAGTGGGCGATGCCTGCGACAACGCCGCGCAGGAGGCGCTTGGTCGCCGGCGACCCGAGTTCGCCGAAGCGCAGCGAGTTGGTCAGCAGGACGGGCCTCGCCCCCATCGTGAAAATATCGCGGATGATCCCGCCGACCCCCGTGGCCGCGCCTTCGAACGGCTCGATCGCGCTCGGATGGTTGTGCGATTCGATCTTGAACGCGACCGCCCAGCCATCCCCGATATCGATGATTCCCGCGTTTTCCTCGCCTGCCTTCACGAGCACGCGACCGTACTTTGCCGCGGGAGACTGCTTCTCGGTGGGGAAGCCCTTGAGAAGGGGGCGTGAATTCTTGTAGGAGCAGTGCTCGGACCACATCACCGAAAAGATACCCAGCTCGGTGAGGGTCGGAGTGCGGCCCAGCCTGCGCTCGATCAGCGACAGTTCCTCGGGCAGGAGGCCGTGCTTCTTCACCAGCTCGGGGGTGATCGGCCGGTTCAGGATCGGGTCTGGGTTGGGCGGGAGGGGGACCGGCATCAGTCAGCAGGGTGTTGAAAAACTACGATGGGCCGTCGTTGCGATCAGAATGTGCTTTCAACACACTGTTAGGCGGATTTTTGGCCCAGGTTTTCCGGGAACCTCGTCGCCAGGACGGCGCGCGCGAACGCCAGGCCGTCCTGGCTCGGGTGGAATCGTTCGAAGGCACGGTCCGGGTGCGGCATCAGGCCGATCACGTTGCCCCGTTCGCTGCGGATCCCGGCGATGTCGTCGAGGGAACCGTTGGGGTTGCCGGCATACCGGACAATGACCTGCCGGTTTGCCACGAGCCGGGCGAGGCCGGCCTCGTCGATCCGGAAGTTACCCTCCCCATGCCCGATCGGCAGGCGGAGGGACGGCCCCAGGACGCGGGGATTGAGGCTCGGCGTGGAGTCCTCGACCTTCAGCTCGCAGGTGATGCAGCGGTATTCGAGCGAGTTGTTCCGGATGAGAGCCCCCGGGAGCAGCCCGGCCTCACAGAGGATCTGGAAGCCGTTGCAGATCCCGAGGACCAGCCCGCCCTGGGCGGCGAACGCCTTGACGGCGGCCATGACCGGGGAAAAACGGGCGATGGCGCCACAGCGAAGGTAATCGCCGTAGGAAAAACCCCCGGGGACAACCACCAGGTCGGCATCCCCGAGCGTGTCCGACTTGTGCCACACGTAGCGTGTCGGGAGCCCAAGGCCGCTCGCAAAGAGGTGGTAGGCGTCCTGGTCGCAGTTCGATCCCGGAAACTGGAGGACGGAAATCCGCATTGGCAGGGTGTCAGCGGCAGGTCAGAGGATTTCGTATCGAAAATCCTCGATGACGGGATTGCTCAGCAGGTCGCGGCACACCTGGTCGAGCCTCGCCCGGAGTTCGGGCGAATCCCCGGCGTTCACCTCGATCTCGATGAGCTTTCCGACCCGGACGCTTTTGAGTCCGTGGAATCCCAGGCTCTCCAGCGCGTGGCCCACGGCGGCACCCTGCGGATCGAGCACATTGCGTTTCGGTGTTACAAGGACGTTTATTTTCACGGGCCCTTAAACTCGAAGCATGACGTCGTGAATCCCAAAGTGGTCAAGGGTTTTTGATCGCCGGGACCTTGTTCCGGGGGTGAAATTTCGTGTGCTGCTCGACCAGCCGGCGGGACTCCACGGCGGTGTAGATTTGAGTCGTCGCGATGCTCGCATGGCCGAGCATCTCCTGGATCGCCCGCAGGTCGGCGCCCCCGCCAAGCAAGTGGGTGGCAAAGGAGTGGCGCAGCAGGTGCGGTTTCACCGCCTGCCGGATGCCCGCACGCTTTGCGTGCTTCCGGACCAGCTTCCAAAGCATGACGCGGGAGAGCCCCGTTCCTCGTCTGCCCAGGAAGAGCTGGCTGCCGGTCTGAGGTTTGACGAAGTGAGCCCTTCCCGAGGCCAGGTAGGCGGACATTGCATCGCAGGCCCGGCTCCCCACCGGCACGACCCGCTCCTTGGACCCCTTGCCGAAGACCCGGACAAAGCCCCGTTCCAGGTCAACCTGCTGAATGGCAAGACCTGCCAGCTCCGACACCCGGAGTCCGCTCGAATAAAACAGCTCCAAAAGGGCTCGGTCGCGCAGGGCAGCCGGACTGCCTCCGGTCGGGGCTGCCAAGAGCCGGGCGACCTCCTCCTTGGAGAGTGTTCCGGGAAGACGGCGGCCCAGCTTCGGGCCGACCAGGAGCTCCGTAAAATCTTCCGAACGAAGGTGTTCTCGGACAAGAAACCGGGAGAAGGTGCGGAGGGCGGTGAGCTTGCGTGCGACGCTCGCAGCCGCAAATTTCCTGCTGCCGAGCGATTGGAGCCATCCGGCGGCTTGGGAAGGCGTGACGGACCGCCAATCGACGGCTCCCTTTTGGGCAAAAAACCCGGCCCCTTGGTCCAGGTCCCGCTGGTAATTCTCCCGGGTGTGCGGTGAAAGGCCGCGCTCCAAGTCGAGAAACGCCACGAAGGCGTCAATATCCGTGGCAAAGGCCGGGGGTGCGGAGCTCACCGCCATCGCGCGGCGGGATGGCTTCGGGCTGGGTCTCCCGGATTGGGTGGTCAGCTTTGCCACGTTAGACAGCAGGCTGTTGAAAAACCCTGCCAAGTCGTGGTTGCGATCCGTCAGTAGCGACGGCGGAAAGGAGGCGGCGCCGTGGCGTTCTGCTCCTTCATCCGAAATGTGATCCTGGCCTTTTCAAGATCGTAGGGGCTCATCTCCATCTTCACCGTGTCGCCGGCGGCGATCTTGATGAAGTTTTTCCGAAGCTTTCCCGAGATGTGGGCGAGCACCACGTGACCGTTGGCCAGCTGGACCTTGAACATGGTGCCAGGCAGCACGGCAACCACCTTTCCCTCCACTTCAATGGCGTTTCCGTCAGCCATGGTGACTGCGGCTATGGGCAGGGGGAGTTATTGTCATGGGTCCGGTGCGAAGATAAGCCCCTTGAAAGGCTCGAAGGCCGCGGGTAAGTCAAGGCAATAGGACGATCTGGGACTAATGGGACTTATGGGACATATGGCCCGCGGCCGGGCATGGGACTTGTCATGGGTATAGGTGCGGTGCCAAGCAGGGTGTTGTGCTTGGTGCCGGCCACCGGAAGCTCGCAGGAGGTGGGCTTGACCCTATGGGTTCACTGGGCCGCGGTTGTCGTGCGCTCCTTCGGCTTGCAGCGCACCCGCCGCGGCCCCCTACTTTTGACGTGCCCTGCCCCTTCGACAAACGCTTTCCCTCGCAGCTGGTGCGCGACGATGCGTTCTTCATGAGCCTCGCCTACAACCAGGCGGTGGATGCCTGGCGCGAGGACGAGGTGCCGGTCGGCGCAATCGTCGAGATGGACGGCGAAGTCGTCGCCGCGGCGCACAACCGGGTGGAAGGCTCCAGCGATCCGACGGCGCATGCCGAGATGATTGCGCTCACCCAGGCTGCGGCAAAACGCGGCGACTGGCGCCTCGACGGGGCCACGGTCTATGTGACGAAGGAGCCATGCCCGATGTGCTCGGGAGCCATGGTGATGTCGCGGGTGCGGCGCGTGTGCTACGCCGTTCCCGACCCGAAGATGGGGTGCCTCGGGGGCGCGACCAACCTCAACGAACTTCCCCAGGCCAACCACAGGCTCACGATCACGGCAGGCGGCGTTCTCGAGGAAGAGTGCCGGGAGATGCTGCAGGAGTTCTTCCGGGGAAAGCGGGGATAGGGCAGAATAGGACCAATAGGACTTATTGGACGTATGGCCTGCCGCGGCCCCGCCGCCCAACTGCGGCCCGGAGTTGACTGCCCGCTTTCCTGGTGCACGTTACAGCCTCTACAGAAATCCATTGCTACTTCCAAATCATCATGGCCTACGAACTTCCCAAGCTCCCCTACTCCTACAGCGCGCTCGAGCCGCACTTCGATGCCCGCACGATGGAGATCCACTACACCAAGCACCATCAGGCCTACATCACCAACGCCAATAATCTCCTGAAGGACCATCCGGCGCTCGCTGCGTTGGATGTCAACGCCCTGATCGGCGACCTATCCGCCGTCCCTGAGGCGATCCGCGCCGGGCTGCGGAACAATGCCGGCGGGCACAGCAACCACTCGTTTTTCTGGACCATCCTCGGCCCGGGCAAGGGAGGCCATCCGAAGGGAAGGCTCGCGGACGCGATCGCGGGAACCTTTGGCTCCTTCGACAAATTCAAGGAGGAGTTTGCCAAGGCGGGTGCGACCCGGTTTGGCTCAGGCTGGGCTTGGCTGGTCGTGACTCCTGACCGGAAGCTGGCTGTGGGATCCACTGCCAACCAGGACAGCCCCCTCATGGGGAAGGCCGTGGCAGGAATCGAGGGAAAACCAGTCATCGGCCTCGACGTCTGGGAGCACGCCTACTACCTGCACTACCAGAACCGTCGGCCCGACTATATCGGAGCTTGGTGGAATGTCGTCGATTGGGACGCCGCCGAGGCGAACTTTAGTGGGGCAGTCTAGGACGAATAGGACTTCTAGGTCCTAGAAGTCCTATCGGTCCTATGCGCGAAGCTGCAATGCGGCTTCGCGCGTGCCCGACGCTACAGGCGGCGTCTGGAGCCCTACGGGCTCCAGACGTCCGCCTGTAGCGTCGGCCCAAAGCTCGCCGGGCTGATTGGCACGCTCTTTCCGGTCTCGGTGTCGAGGATGCACAACCTGCTCGTGTACGCCGTGCGTGCGGTGTACACCAAGTGCCTCCCGTCCGGCAGCCAGGAGGGCTCCAGGCCGTCAAAGGGCGCGTGCGACACGACCTTGCTCTCCCCCTGGGAAAGGCTGAGCACGGCAATCTGGTAGTTGTCGTGTCCGACGCGCACGGTGAAGGCGATCCGGTCCGGGTTCCCGCGGCTCCAGTCGGGCTCCGCGCAATAGCTGCTGATCCCATGGGTGATCCGCTCGAGGGGGCCGCCGCCGGCCGACATCATGTAAAGCTGGGGGCCTGGCGAGGAGACGAAGACAATCCGGCGGCCATCCGGGGACCAGCACGGGGACGCCTTGTCCGACTCGAAGCGGGTCTTGCGGGCCACCTCCCTGCCTTCGGCGTCGCTCACGTAGATTTCCGAGGTGCCCTCGCCCGTCAGGACCATGGCAACACGGCGGCCGTCCGGGCTGAAACGAGCCCCATCGTTGGTTCCCCGAAAGCTCTCAAAGGTGGATCGCTGGTAGGAGGCCAGGTCCATGAGGAAAATGTCCGGAAACCCCGAGTGGTAGTAGCTCGTGTAAACTATCTTTTCGCCATCCGGCGACCACCTGGGCTTCAGGGCGATGGCCCCGTCCCGGGTGATCTGGCGGACATCGCCCAGGAAAAGATCGCTGGTGTACACCTCCTTGTGGCCCGTGCGCTCGCCGATGAAGACCAGTTTCGATGCAAAGTAGCCCCGGAGCCCGAGCCCGTTGGTCTGGACGACCGCCGCATCGGCCGCCCGAAGCAGGGCGTTGCGCTGGCTCGTGCCCGGAACGACCTCGGACCAGGTCTGCTCCCCCTTGGCGATGTCCACCTTCACCTGGGCCGGGCCGGCTGCGGAAAACCGGATGTCGTACTGGTATCCCTCGGCGACGAGGTGGTACCGGCCGTGCGAACCAAACGCCTGGAGCGCCAGGTTGTTGAGTGCCGGGGAGTCGGCCGACACCCGCACGGGCAGGGTTCGCCCCTCGGCGACGACCTCCACGGAGCCGATGTCCCGCTGGGCCGACGCCGTCACGGCCATCGAGGCGAGAAGTGTGAATAACAGCGGGAGGTTGCGCATGGGTTGCGGCATGATAGGTTTTTATTTGCGCAACAACCGCGCACAACAACTCTTTTCCGACCCACCACCGAAACACCCATGACCGCGGACGACCTCAAGGAGCAACTGAAGCAAGTCAAGTACCCCGGCTTCAGCCGCGACATCGTGTCGTTCGGCCTGGTGCGTTCGGTTGGGTTTTCCGATGGAACCGCGCAGGTCGCTCTCGGGCTCACGACCAGCGATGCGCAGGTTCCCAGGCAGCTCCAGGCGGAAATCGACAAGTGCCTCCGAAGCCTCCCCGGCGTGAAACGGGTGATCGTGGACATCTCCGTTCAGCCGGTGCGGGCGCCCGCCATGGCGGGCGGAAACCTGCCCGGCGTGGAGGCCGCCCCCAAGACGATCCGTCATGCAGTCGCGATCGCCTCGGGAAAGGGCGGCGTCGGCAAATCCACCTTTGCCGTCAACCTTGCGTGCACCTTTGCACGGATTTTCTCGTCGAGGGGACAACCGGGCAGGGTCGGCCTCCTCGACTGCGACATCTACGGCCCCAGCGTTCCCCTGATGATGGGTATCCAGGGAAGACCCGAGATCCAGGGCGAGGGGCCCCAGGCACGGCTGATTCCGATGGAAAAGCACGGGGTGAAGGTGATGAGCATGGGGTTCCTCGTGGACGACAACACCCCGGTCGTATGGCGCGGCCCGATGGTCATGAAGACGATCCAGCAGTTCGTCCAGAACGTGGACTGGGGTGAGCTCGAAGTGCTCGTCGTGGATCTGCCGCCGGGGACCGGCGATGCCCAGCTGTCCCTCGTCCAGACGCTGCCCCTCGACGGTGCGATCCTCGTCACGACGCCCCAGCCTGCAGCCGCCAATGTCGCCCGCAAGGGCGGCCTCATGCTCCAAAAGGTGAATGTCCCCCTCCTTGGAGTCGCCGAGAACATGAGTTGGTTCACGGATCCGGCCGGCGGAAGGCATCCGCTCTTCGGGGAAGGCGGGGGAACCATCACCGCGGAAAAGCTCGGAACGGTCCTTCTCGGGCAGGTTCCCCTCTTTACGGAAATTCGCGAGGGCGGGGACGCGGGCCGGCCCATCGTCGTGGATCATCCGGCGAGCGCCGCTTCCGTTGTTTTTCAGCGAATCGCCGAGGCCGTCCTGTCCGCGCTGGCCCGTCCCGCAGCCCCTCGTTTGTAGCAATCTGGCAAAATTGTCTGCATTGACAGCTTCGCTCAGGTCGCTCTCATCTAGGTGCCCGCCGCCACGCCGCCGCATGACATCCCAGCAAAAAGAGATAGATTCCTCGTCGCGCGAGTTCGTCAAGCAATCCACCCTCTACCAGGAATTTCTCGCCGAGCGGGAGGAGATCCTGAAGCACAAGTGGCTTGAGTCCGAGCGCCTGGGGTACGATGTCGGCTTCGAGCGGGCCCTCCTCGACTGGATACGGAAGCACCGGGAAGGATGGCGGGCAGCGCGCCGCCAGCAGCTTGGTCAATCTCTCACGGCTCCCGCCCAACAGCCGGTCGGGAGCGAGAAGAAGTGACCCCCGAAGGGCCGGGTCAAACGCTTACTTGATCTCCTTGTGCAGCGTGTGGCGCCGCAGGAAGGGGTTGTACTTCTTCTTCTCGATGCGCTCCGTCACCGTCTTCTTGTTGCGGGTCGTGAGGTACCGGGATGGCGGCTTTCCCTCTTTGGCTGCCTCGGTGCATTCTAGGGTGACGGTTTCTTGCATGGTTGGAAGTGGTTGAAGGGTTAGAAGTAGGCCAAGAATCCCCCAAGGCAACCGAAAAATTGTTCGTGGATCCGATCGAGGGTTCAGAGAATCGAACGGATTGCCGTGGGTCGTTTTACCTGCCCGGGTTCGCGTTGCTTCGCTGCGGCAAGCTTTCGCACCGCGAAAGCTTGGCGGGGACGGGCAGCCGTTTGGGCAGGCTTGCGAGGCAGGGACGGGCGGCCCGCCCGTCCGTGCGGACCGCGGAGCCATTCGCAGGACCCGGACGCGCGGGCCGCGCGTCCCTACCCGGTTTCCAGTGCTTCCGAACTGCCTCGTTTCCAGTCCTACTGATTGATCCACGACCGAAAAGCGCCCTGAAACAGGGGTCCTAGTGGACCCATGGGACCGCAAGATGAGCGGAGGTTCAGCCTCCACTCATCTTGCGGTCGGTCAGCGGCAGCATCACGCCCCGTCGAAACAGCGTCACCTGTCCCGTGCTGGACGACACGATGATCGCTATGCAGTTGGCCGCCACGCTGATGGCCGCGGCCGCCGCGTGCCGGCTCCCCAGCCCGCTTGGGAGGTTGTGGTTGCTGTCTGTCGCCTGGACGAGGCTCCCGGCGGACTCGACCACCCCGTCGCCACGGATGATGAAGGCCCCGTCGATCGACGAAAACTCCTTCACGGTTTCGTCCATGAATGGGTTCAGGATGTTCCTGTCCTCCTCCTTGTATCCGTAGAACGGGTTCAGGACCAATGGCTTGGTCAGGAGTGCCACCTTGTCGGTGTCGCCGACCACAAACAGGCAACCCACCGGACGCCCCTCCCTGCCCTCGACGGCAAGCTCGGTCGCCACCGCGATCACCCGCTCTAGAACCTCGGGCTTCACGTCATCGGGGAGCAGGTCGGCCGCCGCCCCGGTGAGCAGGGATTGGAACTCCCTCTCGATGTCCACCACCACGAGGGTGTCGAACTGGTTGCTCCCGGTCATTCCTCCGACGCAGCAGATCCGGTCGTTGAAGGACACAATGCCGCGGGTGAGGGCGACCAGGATCGCACTGCGAAGCTGCGCCAGGCGCTGGCTGGAAAAGGAGCGCACCTGGATCGTCTCGGAAAAATCCCGCCGGTCCTCCGCCGCCCCGATCGCATTGCGCGTGACAAGGATCGTCTTGTGCTTTGCCCGGAGGACCCCCGGCTCGATGCCGCCGATGAAGGTGTCCCCAAACACCATGATGGCCCCGCAGTCCGCGCCGCGCGCGACGAATTCGGCCTCGCGGAACATCAGGCGGTTCACCCGGTTCTGCTGGGTCTGCACCGGCCGGATGCCCCCGAAGCGGCCCGTGAGGCGCTCGTAGAGGGCCTCGAGGCCCGGTGCGTTGACCAGGCTCGAGACGAGTTCCGGCTCGCGGATCTGGCGCGCGATCGCCGCGAGCACCTGGAGGTAGTCCCGCGCCTGCTCCCCGGCGATGAGCATCACGATCAGGTGCACCCGCTCGTCAGCCATGGAGCCGTCGTACCGGATCCCCACCCGGCTGCGGCCAACCGCAAGGATGTAGCGCCTGCTCATCTTGACCCGCACGTGCGGGAGGGCCACGCCAAGGCCGAGGTAGGTCGTCATGGTGTTCTCCCGGGCGAGGAGACCCTTGAGCACCGCCTCTCCCTTCAGGTCCGGAAACTTGGCAAGGGAGACCGTGAGAAGCTCCTGGAGGGCGCCCTCGAGATCGACGCTGCGCAGGTCGATCAGGCGGCTCCGTGCAATGATCTTGTCAAGGCGCATGGCCCGGGGGTTGGGGGTTTCGACCGGCGAGCCAGGTCATTTTTCCCAGTCCAGCGCGCCCTTCCGCACCTCGTACAGGAGGCCGAGGGAGAGGACCCCGATGAAGAAAAGAACCGGGCCGAGGATGGCCACGTGGTTCGCGAGGAATTCCCGGTAGATGAATGTCCACGGCACGAGGATCACCACCTCCAGGTCGAACAGCATGAAGAGGAGCGCGGTGAGGTAGAACTTCACCGAGAAGCGCGTGTGAACGACCCCGTCGCCCTGGACGCCGCACTCGTAGGCGGTGTCCTTGATTTTCGACCGGCGGGCGCGCTGGCCGAGCAGATGGCTGGCGCCGAGGATGGCTGCGGTGATGGCGGCCGCCAGGACGGCCTGGATCAGGAACGGCAGGTAGGCGATGGAAGTCATCGGGTTTGACCCCCAGAGATGGGCCCGTGGCCGCCCGGGAGACAAGCGGGAAGTTTCAGTACCCCTGCTGGTTCCCCACGGGAATGATCCGCGACTCCTTGGTCTTCGCCGAGCCCACCCCGAGCATCTCGGCAAACTCCAGGGTCCGGATGTCGTCGGAAATGTCCTCAAATCCCTCCCGCCGTCGCCAGGTGTTCATCCGGTCGCGCATGAGGGAATCCATGATCACCGGGTCGTCACTGAGCCAGACCAGCGGCTCGGAGCGCGTGTAGAGGGAATTGAAATACGGACCCCCGATGAATTGGTAGATCTGGAGGCTCGCGATCGTGCAGATCCAGGTCTGGCGCAGCTCCGGGATGGCGCTCATCTCGGCAACGGCGGCCGGCGCGTTCGCCGGGGAGCGGAAGAACCGGGCCGTGTTCGACGCGTTCCACAGCGTCGCGTTCACGAGCGCCCCATTCACCCCGAGCACGGGGTGGTCGGTGTAGACGGGCAGGTTGATCCAGAAGTCGGCATCCAGGAAGAGCGGGGTCGCGAGAAAGCTCTTGCGGTCGTCATCCTTGGTCGAGGTGTTCGGAACCCCGCTCGTCTGCTGGGCAGCGAACACGGGGTCGAATCGCTCGGGCAGCGGGCTCTCGTAGAACCACACCGGGTCGTAGTACCGGCGCGACTCGAGCACATACACCTTGTTGCCCTTGAAGGGAGTCTCCCCGGTCACCAGCGATGGCAGGTATCCCGTCATGCGCAACCGGAGCTGGTTGAGGCCGACGAGGAAAAGGTTCCTGTCCTCAAACCCCCGCCGCTCGAGCGCGTCCATCACGCCCCGGACCAGGGGAAGGGGGGTCTCCAGTCCAGGACCGGAGTCCGAGTAAATCTTCAGCCCGACCTTCTTCTTCAGGCCAGGCGTCAGCCGGTGCCCCAGGGCCCGCTCATAGGCCTCGATCAGATGCTCCACGGCGCTCGTGTAGTCGGTCTGGTCAAAACTGGCCAGGCGCGCCTGCCAGACGACGGCCTTGGGCGCCTTCGACGGGATGGGGGCGCCGGGGGCCTCCACCGTGTCCTGGGCATTCGCACAGGCCGCCGCAAGCGCCGAAAGCGCAACTCCCAGGACAATCGATCGGGTAAGGGTCATGAAGGGTTCTGTCGTTTGGAAGCCTGCAAAGGTTCCAAGAATGATGGCGAACGGTGATTCAAACCCGCCGAACTTGACAGGGGGCCGAACCGGTTGAAAGTGCATTCTTTCCGCTGCCGTACCCGACACGGGGGCGGCCCGGGTCCATGCCTGTCATAAAACCAACCTGTATCCGCGACCTGAAACTGCGGGTAAGCGTTGCCGATGTCGTGTCCCGCGTCGTCGCGCTTCGAAAGTCGGGGTCCCGGTTGAAGGGGCTCTGCCCCTTCCACAGCGAGAAGACCCCGTCCTTTCACGTCGATCCGTCGAAGGGTTTCTACAAGTGCTTCGGCTGCGGGAAGGCCGGGGACGTGATCACCTTTGTCCGTGACACCGAGCAGCTCTCGTTCACGGAGGCTGTCGAGGCCCTCGGCCAGCGGTTTGGGGTCGCGATCGAGTACGAGGCGGGCGCGGGGCCCACCAAGGAACAGCGGTCCCTGCGCCAGGAGATCTTCGACATCCACGAGCAGGCGGCCGGGCATTTTCACGAGACCTTCAAGGCCCCCGGGCCCGCCGGCGACTTCATGCGCGACTACTGGACCGCCCAGCGCAGGTTCCCCCTCGAGCTCGCCGATGAATTCAAGGTGGGGGCGGCAGCCCCCGACGACGCGGGACTCGCGGCGCGCCTGCTGAGGATCGGATACTCGGAGGCCGCCCTGCGCCAATGCGGGCTGTTCTTCATGAGGGACGGCGCCGCCCTCTCCGCCGGCTCGCTCCGATCCCGGTTCCGCGGACGGCTGGTGATCCCCATCCGCGACCACCAGGGCAGGATCGTCGCCTTCACCGCACGCCAGACCGCCCTCACCCCGGCCGATGACCCGGCCCGGGAGGCCAAGTATGTGAATTCCCCCGAGACTCCCATCTTCACCAAGGGCAACCTGCTCTTCAACCTCGACCGTGCCCGGACCTCCGTCGGCGACGGCCACCCGTTCGTCCTCGTCGAGGGCCAGCTCGACGCGCTGCGGTGCTGGCAGGTGGGGCTCAAGACCGCCCTGGCCCCCCAGGGCACGGCCATCACCGAGACCCAGCTCTCGCTGATGGGCCGGTACCACACCCAGGTCGAGTGCTTCTTTGACAGCGACTCCGCCGGCCAGAAGGCCTCGCTGCGCCTGCTTCCCATGGCCCTGCGCGCCGGCCTCGAGGTCCGCTTCCTTACGCTCGACGGCGCCGGGAAGGTCGATCCCGACCTTCTCTTCCTCGAACAGGGCCTGGCCGCCTACGAAGCGGTGAAGCGCGGATCGCTGAGCGCGATGGCCTTTGCCTGCCGCGCGGCCCTCCCCGCTCCCGGCGATGCGTCGCCGGAGGGCAAGAGCCGGGCCGCCCAGGCCGTGATCGAGATCATCGCGGCCGCCTCCACCGAGGTGGTTCGATCCGAATTTCTCGCGGAGGCAGCCGCCCACCTGAGGCTGCCCCAGGCGGCCCTGGAGAAGGACTACAACGCCTTCCTCGCCCGCCAGGGGCGCCGCGCGGCCGTGCTCCCGGCCCAGGACCGCCGGCAGCCCGCCGGGCCGGACGGGCCCGCCGACCCGGCCCTCGGCTCCCCGAAGACCTCCGAGAGGGACCTGCTCCTGATCTGCCTCCACTACGAGGCCCTCGGCAAGCCGATGAGCGCCCTCCTGCCCAAGGAGTGGATCGACA
>Ga0302319_10003092_pt1 | contig 35165 bp, 33 predicted proteins | sample Bog_T0_2_FD_203319 | JGI IMG/M metagenome (GOLD analysis project Ga0302319, IMG submission 203319) | Peat permafrost microbial communities from Stordalen Mire near Abisko, Sweden - Bog_T0_2 | ecosystem: Environmental > Terrestrial > Soil > Wetlands > Peat | place: Sweden: Abisko, Stordalen Mire...
TCTCTTCGCATTTTTTACGGCCAAGGGCCATAAAAAATGCCTTGACAACGCCGACGCTGTCATACAGGGCGCTACGGAGCGAGTCAGCGATCCGGTGGATGTCCGCGCGATAGTCTGGCGCAATCAATCGAGACGTTGAAAGGGGGAGTACACATGATGAAGCCCACTCTTTTTCTTCGTATTTCGGCGGTGCTGGCGCTGGTTCACGCGGTAATGCACACCGTGGGTGGCGTGTTCGGCAAGCCAGTGCCGGGCGCCGGCGAGGCCGCGTTCGCAGTCATGCAATCCAACCACTTCCTCTTTATGGGCGTTACGCGAAGTTACGCGGAGTTTCACCGGGGGCTCGGCCTGATGGTCAGCATCTTCCTCACCGCAGAGGCCATTGTTTTTTGGCAATTCAGTTCGCTGGCAAAGACCGATGCGCAACGTCTGCGTCCGATTCTGGCGACATTTCTCATTGCCTATCTCGCGCTGGCCGTCAACTCGTATCTGTACTTCTTCGGTCTACCGGTCATTACCGAAGCATTGATTGCAGCTTCCCTGGGTCTGGCGGTCATTGCGGCCAAACCTTCGCCTTCCGCCTAAACGGTACAGCAGCCTTGAGGGAATGACCTGCGGATCTCCGAGTTGCTGCCGTGTAACCGGCATCCGGAGGTTACGCGGGTCTTGATGGTATTTCTGGCAAGGGCCCGGCTTTGGCGGGTTCGTTCGAGCTACTTTTCGGTCAGGAAAGGTTCGGGCTTGAGGGAGCCGTCGCGCTGCTTGACCAGCATCTGCACCTTGCCCTCGGCAGCGTCCAGCTCCTGCTTGCAGGCCGTCGATAGGCCTACGCCCTCTTCGAAGAGCTTGAGCGACTGTTCCAGGGCCAGGTCTCCCTTTTCCAGTTGATCGACGATGGTTTCGAGCTTTTTGAGCGAGTCTTCAAACGAGGGCATTGCTCTTACTCCGTGGAACTCGATTCGGGTGGCGGCAGCACGCTGCCGATGACTTCAGCGGCGAGGGCGTAACGGCCGAAGGGGGCGCTGACCTGCACGCCTTGCACCAGGGGGCGGACGGCTTCCAGCATCTCCTGGGCGATGAGCACGCCTTCGCGGCGGGCGGCGTCGGGGGAGTCAGTCTGGGCCATGCGGAGCATGATCTCCTCGGGCATGGAAACGCGCAGATCGTTCCTCATGAACTCGGCGTTGCGCAGGCTGGTTAGGGGCCAGATGCCGGCGATGACGGGAATACGGAACTCTTTGATCCGCTCGAGGAAGATTTCCAGCAGGCGCAGGTCGAAGACGGGCTGGGTGATGGCGTACTCCGCGCCGGCTTCGACTTTGTACTTGAAGCGGCGCAGTTCGTTCTCGATGTCGGGGACGCCGGGGTTGGCGGCCACGCCGATGGTGAGGTTGGTGGAGGCGCCGATGGAGTTGGAGCCGATATCGAGGCCGTGGTTGAGGCGGCGCACGATGTTGACCAGACCGATGGCGTCAACGTCAAAGACAGCAGTGGCGTCGGGATAGTTGCCCAGCTTGGGCGGGTCGCCGGTGAGGCAGAGGATGTTGTGCAGGCCGATGGACGATGCGCCGAGCAGGTCGGACTGTATGGAGAGAATGTTGCGGTCGCGGCAGGTGTAATGGAGAACCGTCTCAATGCCGGTGTGCTGCTGGATCTGGATGCAGAGGCTCTGCGCGCTCATGCGGGCCGAGGCGCGCGGCGAGTCGGGGACGTTGATGGCGTGCACGCCCAGGCCGGCCAGGAGGCGCGCGCCTTCGATCTCCTTGACGCAGTCGATGCCCTTGGGAGGGACGATTTCGACCAGGGTAACGAACTTGCCCTGCTCGACCAGAGAGCCGATCAGCGAACGCCGGCCGAGGGGCGCGGGCGGGGTCTCGGTGGTGATCTCCGGGGCCGCGCCGGAGCTGACGACGCGGGCCTGGGCGTCGATGGCGCGCATGGCCGAGCGCATGGCGCGGATGTGGTTGGGCGTGGTGCCGCAGCAGCCGCCCACGAACTGCGCCCCGGCGGCGATGGCCTTGCGGGCGAAGCTGGCCATGTATTCGGGCGAGCAGAGGTAGATGTTGCGGCCCTCGACGGCGCGGGGCATGCCGGCGTTGGGCATGGCGGCCAGGGGAAGCGTGGTGGCCTTGCGCATGGCTTCAATGGCGGTGAGAACCGTGGCCGGGCCGGTGGAGCAGTTGACGCCGATGGCGCCGGCGCCCCACTCGGTGAGCAGGGCGGCGGCGTGTTCGGGCGAGGAGCCGTCGAGGCAGTTGCTCTCGTCGTCGACCGTGACCATGACCAGCACGGGCAGGTCGGGAGCCATCTCGCGAGCCGCGTTGAGCGCCTCGTGAGCCTCGTTGAGGGCGGGCATGGTTTCAATGATCAGCAGGTCCACTCCGGACCCGGGGCCGGCTCCGGCCAGGGCACCGATCTGCTCGGCAAAGGCGGCGCGCGCTTCGTCGAGGCCGGTCTTGCCCAGCGGTTCGAGGCGCACGCCCAGCGGACCAATGGAGCCGGCTACCCAGGCCTCCCCTGCCTGCTTCTCCCTGAGGTGCTCCACGGCCTGGCGCGCGATGCGCACGCCAGCGGCGTTGATTTCGGCGACTTTTTCGGCAAGGCCGTGTCGGGTAAGGCGAAAGCGATTGGCGCCAAAGGTGTTGGTCTCCAGAATCTCCGCGCCGGCCTGCAGATACTCCTCGTGAATGGAGAGAATCAAGCCGGGGTCGGAGAGGTTGAGCTCGTCGTAACAGCGGTTGATGAAAACCCCGCGGGCATAGAGCACAGTCCCCATGGCGCCATCGGCGAGAACCGGGCGGCTGGTAAAAATGTCAGCGAATTGAGTCATCCTCCTGCCATGCTAAGCCAATCGGGCCGTATGCGTCATGGCAGAGGCCCGCTTTGTTATACTTCGGGAGTCATAACCTGGTCAGAAACCGGTTCCGGGCCCGTGCGATCTTGCACTTCCGTGCGGGGTCAGCTCCGCCGGACCAGCCGGGAATTGCAATCCATTTGCTCACGCAGCGGCATGGTCCGCGTTCTTTCAAGAGGTAAGGGATTTTGAAGATTCGATTTCTTTGGTTGAGCGCCGTCGTGGCGCTGGTTGTTGCCGGCGCCCTGGCGGGGTGTGGTGGTACCACTTATTTTGCGGGGCGAAGTCTGCCCCCCAGCGCCTTGCTGAACCGCGTTCTGATTGCGATCCAGAACCCCGGTGCTTTCGCCAAGGGCACGCTGCAGTTTGTCGACGCCTACTATGACCGGCGCAGCGGCTTTACCGGCGTGCCGCCTTCCTTCAACATCTCCGGTTACTCCGGCGCGCTGCCCGCCACCATCCAGAACATGCCGGAAGAACAGCTGGGCGCAGTGTACGGCACGGGCGACGGCAGCCTGGTCCCAGTAAGCTATGCCAAAGAGACGAGCAGTGGCGGCTCAGGCCTGAATGGCCTCTCTTCCAGCGTCTTCATGACGCGCAATCAGAATTTCGTTTTTGCCGCCAGCCAGAGCGCTCACATCCTCACCGTGGTGGACCACACCAACGGGGGCAGCTACCCGCTGAGCCTGCCCGGCATCTACCGGGTGAGCGTCAATCCCGGCGGTTCCATGGCCCTGGCTTTTGTTGAGAACTCCAACTACGCGTACTACCCGGTGAAGCTTTCCTCGGCGCAGACCACCAACTACTCCGGCGGGCCGACCACCTGGCCGCTGGGCGCGGTCGATTGCGAGCCGCAGAACGCGCCGGGATGGTGCCTGTTCCAGGCGCTGGATCCATCCAGCACCAGCGCGCACATCGTGCCGCTGGTCTTCGACCGGCCGGTGAAGGCCGTCTTCTCTTCCGATGGCGGCACCGCCTATGTGCTCAACTGCGGACCGGAATGCGGCGGCTCCAAGGCCTCGATTTCCATTCTGCCGGTGGCGCCCATGATCTTTCTGGTCGGGCAGGGGTCGGGAACCTTGCCGTCGAACGCCACGCTTGCGAGCAGCAACGTGGCCATCCCCGGCGGGGCCAGCAATGCGCTGGTTACCTCGTCGACGATTTACGTAGTGGGCCAATGCGCCGCCGCTTCCACGCTGACTTCAAACGAGGAGCCGCAATGTGCGGCGGGACCGCCAACCCAGAACAGCCTGTTTACCGGCATGCTCACCGTGTTGAGTCTGCCTACCGGCGCAACTTCGGGAATCACGGTCTCCAATTCCATCCCCATCAGCGACGGCGCCCCCGGCGCAGTGAGCCGGATGCTGGAGGCCGACAACAACACGCTGTGGATTGGCATGACCAAGTGCAACAACGGGGTGCGGGCGGCCAACAGCCTGCCCTATGGCTGCCTGACCATGTTCAACACCTCCACCAACTCAGTCACCATGCTGGAGCCCTACCTGGGCGACGCCACCGGAATTGCCGCGGTGACAGGGCTGAACAAGATTTACACGGCCGAAGGGGGACAGGTGTACATCTACGCCACCACCGACGGCACGGCCATCGACAACCAGTACGTTACCGTCACCGGCACGGCCTACGACGTGGCGTACATGGACGCCACCACCGACGCCAACAACACCGTCTACTGAGGTCAGTGGATAGTAGATAGTGGTCAGTGAATAGTGGATAGTGGTCAGTGGATAGTGAATCGTCGCCACAGCGTTCCCAGATTTCGATTCTGAGGCCTGGAACGCCTTGGCGCAGGCTGCCATGTTTTTCGGGAGTAGTCAGAGATGCCCGACGCGATCCCCGGTCCTGGATTCAATCCCTTCCCAATCGATGTTCTGGCGATTGCCGCGCACCGCGACGACGTGGAACAGACCTGCGGGGGAACGCTGCTGCGCATGGCGGCGCGCGGGTTGCGGACGGCCATCCTCGATCTGACCAAGGGCGAGGCTGGAACTCGCGGTACGGTTGCGGATCGCGCCCGCGAAGCCGCCGAAGCCGCGCGGCTGCTGGGAGTGGGCTGGCGCGAGGCGCTCGACCTGCCCGACGGCGCGGTTGAAAACACCCTGGAAAATCGCATCAAGATCGTGCGCGCGCTGCGCATGCTGCGCCCGCGCGTGGTGATTCTGCCTTACTGGCAGGCGCGGCATCCGGATCACGCCATCGTCGCCACGCTGGGCTACGAGGCGTGCTTTCTGTCGGGATTGGCAAAGGTGGAGACCGGCTCAGCCCCGCACCGGCCCTTCAAGATCGTCTATGCCAGCCTCTATGCCGATGTCCGGCCCAGCTTTATTGTGGACATTACGCCCTTTGTCGAACCGCGCCATGCCGCGCTGATGGCGTACCGCTCGCAATATGCCAACCAGGCGGCGGGCAGCGGGCTTTTTGTGGCCGAGGAGGAGATTCGAGAACGGACCTTTGCCGAGGCGCGCCACTACGGACTGCTGGCCGGGGTGCGCTACGGCGAGCCGTTTGTGCAGAAGGAAGTGGGGCTGGTGGACGACCTGACGCTGCTGCCGGTGCAATCGATCTGACGGGCAGGTACTCTGCCGGTTGCAGGGTTTTTTCTTCAGATTCTCTTATCTATTCGACGAGAAGAATCACTTTGCCTTATGGGCCGTACCGCGCGACACTGATAGGGGAGGCTCCGATGACCCAGACCTGGGATCCGAAAGCTTACGGGCAAAACGGCGCATTTGTTCATGAACTTGCCGGCGGAGTGCTGGATTGGCTGGCCGCGCAGCCGGGCGAGAACATCCTCGACCTGGGCTGCGGAGACGGGCAGCTCAGCAAGCGCGTAGCGGCCGGAGGGGCGCTGGTGCTGGGAGTGGACTCCTCATCGGAGATGGTCTCCGCGGCCTGGTCGCAAGGAGTTTCCGCGGAGCAGGCCAGCGCGGAACAACTGCCGTTCCCCGACGCGACCTTCGACGCGGTCTTCTCCAACGCGGCCCTGCACTGGGTGCGCGGACAGAATGCGATGATGGCCGAGGTGCGCCGCGTGCTCAAGCCGCGCGGACGCTTTGTCGCCGAGATGGGCGGGCATGGCAACATTGCCGCCATTCGCGTGGCGCTGATGGCCGTGCTGGGACGCTACGGACACGCGGGAGACGAGGACGGGGTCAACTACTATCCCACGCCCGACCGCTATCGGCGGAGGCTCGAAGAGAACGGATTCAAGGTGCAGCGGATGGTCCTGATTCCGCGTCCCACGCCGCTGGCCGCGGGCGGCATGGACGGCTGGCTGCGCACCTTCCGCCGGGGCGTCTTCGAGGGCCTGCCCGAGGAGTTGCGCGAGACGGTGGTCGCGGAGACCAGCGCGCTACTGGCTCCCGTCCTGCGCGATGAAGAAGGCAACTGGGTGGCCGATTACGTGCGGCTGCGGTTCATTGCCACGGCTTGAGGGCAAGGCGGCCGGCCAAACGGATCACTGGGTGAACCACATGCGCGCCCCGATGACGACCAATGTGGCGGCGAAGATGCGGCGCAGCCAGATTTCCGGGATGTGCTGCGCCCCCACGGCGCCGAAGTATGCGCCCACCAGGAAGCCCAGTGCCAGCAGGGCCGCCACGCGGATATCCGCGTTGCCCTTGCGGTAATACTCGTAGAAGGCGAAGATGCCCACCGGGGCAAGCAGCGCGCCCAGCGAGGTGCCCTGGGCCTTATGCTGATCCATGTGCAGCAGCCACACCAGCGCGGGCACGAACAGGATGCCGCCGCCGATGCCTACCACGCCGGAGACGAGTCCAACCGCGAGTCCAACCAACACAATCATCCAGGTCACTGCAGCCCTCCCTTGCCTGAGGCGGACAATCGAACGCGCGCTCAGCGCTTACAGCGTAAATCATGGGACGCAAGGGCGGCGCAACCCAGGGCCCCAAGATAAGTCGCGCAGCAGCTCAACTAACTCGCCGAAGGAATATTTCTGAGAAATATTTTCCAAAGGGCTTGCTTTTTACAATCGACTTATGGCAAAGTATCTTCTGCGTAGGAGAACGCCCATTGAAACATAAGACGCAAAACTCGTTGCGTAGGCTGGAGCGGCTGGAAGATAGCTGCACCGGTTCATGGGCGCCATCCGTCTATTTCCAGTAGCTTTGCTGGTGTCTCGATCCTACGCAAAGAGCACACACAATTGATTTTTCCGAGTGGCGAAGAATTCAGGTTCATCGACTGGTAATCGATTTAAAGCCCTGTGTTCGTTTGTTCCCTCGGGATAAGTTTGCGCGAGTTAGCGGCTCTATGTCCCTTTCCGCCGCCGCGGCGATGTTGGCGCGGCCATGAGGAGAGTTGTGCCTCTAACTCGAAAGCTAAGTCGCGCCGGTGGTGATAGAAGGGAGTTACTTCCACCGCCAACCAAGGACGCGCAGGGCAGGTAACCCTGCCGGCAGTGCTCATTCCGCGGAGCGGGGGCGTAGTCCCGATGCAAATGGCCCCGCGGAGCAGAGGCTCCGATGTCCGTCTCTTTTCGCTCGTTCCCCGGCGCAGTTTGTTCGGGATGCAAGGTTTTTTCTTGGAATCCACCTTGGCCGGTGGCGTAGGCAACGGGTACTTCGGTCGCGGGTTCGAATCCCGCTCGGGATGACTGGTCCCGGTAGCTCAGATGGCAGAGCACATGAGCGCCGTAGCCGTTTGTTCCCCGGTCAGCACTTGTTCACGGCGCAGCCTGTTTTGGATTGCGCCACAACTTCCACCTCAGCCGGTGGTGTAGGGAGCGGATACTTCGCCTGTAAAGCGGGAGACGCAGGTTCGAATCCTGCCTTGAGCGCAAGCTCAGGTCGTCTAGTGGCCCAGGACGCCTCATGTTCCGCACCCGCTTGTTCCCCGGCTCACTTCAACCGGCGCAGATTGTTTTGCTGCGCACAACAACCACCCTGGCCGGTGGCGTAGGCAACGGATACTTCGCCTCGGGAGCCGGAGGCGCGGGTTCGATTCCCGAGGCGGGACGCGAGTTCCGAAAGCTCTGTGGTCAGAGCGCCGTCAAAAGACCGTCGCCGCTTGTACCCCGGCCATGACCGTTCCGGTAACTCCGGATAGAAATGAATTGTCATGGGCAAACTGAATGTAAAGAACGGGACGCCGGTGGGTGGGGCTCACCTGTGCAGGAGCTGCAGCTGGGGACAGTTCATCGTGGGCTATCGCGAGTCCGACATGCTGGCCATCTGCACCAACACCAGCCCCAACGTGGTGCTGCCATTCACGGTGTATGAGTGCTCGAACTACGCGGACAAGCACAAGCCGGACTGGGAACAGATGAAGAACCTGGCCATCGACTTCCAGCCGCTGCGGGTATCGAGGAAGACCCGCGGATTCTCCGCGGTAGAGACAATGCTTCCGGTGAAGACGGAAGACGAGGACGAAGACCAGGACGAGGATGAGGATGAGGACGAGGTTGCTTCGGTCCTCTAACATCAAACCTGGTCAACAACGTAATGCTGCCGGTGGCGCAGGGCACGGATACTTCGGTTAGAGCGCCGCGCAAGCGGAGGAGCAGGTTCGATTCCTGCCGTCAGCCTTTGGGTTGACGTGGCTCAGAGCAACACCATCCGCGCCCGACTTTTCCCCGGCAGATGTTTCTTTGAGTCGCAAGAAAGGAGGCGCATCATGCGCCTGAACAAGTTCAAGCTGCACAGATATCTGGCTCCTCGCACGCACGAGGGAGGTCCGGCCAAGGTGGTTAACCCGGAGCAGGCGCTGCGGCGCTCGGTACTCTCCTGCATGTTGTGGGAGAGCGAGTTCTACGAGGACGGGGTGCAGATCGCCGGTCGCATTCACGAGCTGGTGCCGAAGGTTGACTCGGCCAAGGTTGCCGCGCTGGCCGTGGAGGCGCGCGAGAAGATGAAGCTGCGCCACGCGCCGCTGTTGCTGGTGCGCGAGATGGCGCGGCACGCGACGCATCGCGCCCTGGTGGCCGAGACGCTGGAGCGGGTGATCCAGCGCGCCGATGAGCTGAGCGAGTTTGTCGCCATCTACTGGGCCGCGGGGCGTCAGCCGCTCTCCGCGCAGGTGAAGAAGGGGCTGGCTGTGGCATTCTGCAAGTTCGACGAGTACGCGCTGGCCAAGTACGATCGCGCCGGGGCGGTGCGCCTGCGCGATGTGCTGTTCCTCTCGCACGCGCGGCCGGTGGACGAGGCGCAGGCCGCACTGTGGAAGCGGCTGGCCGAAAACCAGCTGGCCACGCCCGATACCTGGGAGGTTGCACTCTCGGGAGCCGGGCGCGAGGCTGAGCCCGAAGGCGCAAAGGACAAGCGCGCCGTATGGGAGCGCCTGCTGATCGAGCGCAAGCTGGGGGCGCTGGCGTTGCTGCGCAACCTGCGCAACCTGCATGCGGCCGGCGTAAGCGAAGATCTGGTGCTGGCCGCGCTGGAGGCGATGAAGACGGACCGGGTTTTGCCGTTCCGCTTTCTGGCTGCGGCGCGTCACGCTCCGCAGTGGGAGCAGGCGCTGGAGCAGGCCATGCTGCGCGCGCTCGAGGGGCGCACGGCGCGGCTCAACGGGCACACGGTGCTGTTGGTGGACGTGTCGGGTTCGATGACTTCGCCGATTTCGAATCGCTCGGAGATGCAGCGCACGGATGCCGCATATGGTCTGGCGATTCTGCTGCGCGAGATGGCGGAGAAGGTGACGATCTTCACCTTTTCCGAGTCTGCGAAGCGAGTGCCCGCACGGCGCGGAATGGCGCTGCGCGATGCGCTGGACCACAACCAGCCGCATGGGGGAACGTATCTCGGAGCTTCGCTGAAGCAGGTGGAGACCGAGGTGCGCGAGGGGTACGACCGGCTGATCGTGATCACCGACGAGCAGTCGCACGACCAGGTGGCTGCGCCGCGCGGACGGGGCTACGCGATCAACGTGGCCTCGGCGCAGAACGGCGTGGGCTACGGGCCGTGGACCCACATCGACGGCTGGAGCGAGGCGGTGATCGACTATATCGCCGAGCTTGAGGCGGGCGACCCGGCGGCCTGAAACGTGGCCATCACCGGCAAAACCAAAAACTCCGGGGAGCCGCTCGCATTTGCAGCGGCTCCCCGGATTCGTTTCATGCTTGCTTGTCCAGCCGCCGGGCAACCAGTCCCGCAACAGCGCCGCCCAGGCATGGCGCCAGCAGGAAGAGCCAGAGCTGCGCAAGCGCCTGGCCGCGGACAAACAACGCCGGTCCCAGGCTGCGGGCCGGGTTGACGCTGGTACCGGTGATGCGGATGCCGAGCAGGTGAATCGCAACCAGGGTGATGCCGATGGCCAGGCCGCCAAACCCGGCCTGGGCGTTGCGATGCGTGGAGAAGAGAACGACCATGACGAAGATCCAGGTGGCGACGAACTCGTAGGTCATGGCCGCCGCCAGGGTGTAGCCTCCCTGGTAGCCGGGGCCCCATCCGTTTTGCCCCAGTCCGTTGGCGGCGATGTCGAAGGCGGTGCCGCCCATGGCGATGGAGTAGATGATGCCCGCGCCGACGATGGCGCCGAGGCACTGGGCCAACCAGTAGCCGAGCATGTCCTTGCCGGACAGCCGCCCGGCCACCCAACTTCCCAGGCTCACTGCCGGGTTGATATGGCATCCGGAGATGGGCCCAAAGGCATAAGCGGCGCCGATCAGCGCAAAGCCGAAGGCGACCGCTATGCCCACAACGCCGACCTTGTCGCCGGCAATCACCGCCGTGCCCACGCCAAAAACGACCAGGATGAGCGTGCCCACGAATTCCGCGCGGTATCTCTTGTCGATCCACTGTTTCATGTTCCTGTTTCCTCCTGTTTTCCGTTTGGGTCCCCGTGCTTGCTGGGGCTTGCCGCGGAGCCTGCCTGGATGGACACCGACCGGGCGGAAAGGCGGAAGAGCGGCCGGGTTGCGATTTCGATGTTTTTTTGATTGGGCAGGTTACGCGCAAGGAGTTTTGCAGAGGCCGCCTGCCATAGTCAAGGAAAAGACCGGGCCGGGAACGAGGCCGGCTGCTTTCAAGTCAACCCGGCGCAAATTCACACAACGTTTGCAATTTGTTCGCGCCGCTGCATTACTCTGTTCATAGTTCCGTGCGGCCTGAAGCAACACGAAGCAAACGGCCGCCGGGCGAGGGCAGACCGTTTGAGCCAAACCGTATTTGTACTGGAAGACGACACCGACATCGCGCGGCTGGTGCAGCACCACCTGGAAGCCGCCGGATTTGCAGCCCGCCTTTTTCACACCCCCACCAACCTGATTTCCGACGCCGAGCGGCAGCCTCCGGCGCTGTTTCTGCTGGACATCATGGTTCCCGGCGGAGACGGGCTGGATGTGTGCCGGCGCCTGCGGGCCAACCCCGCGCTGTCGACGATTCCGATTATCTTTCTCACCGCGCGCGCCGCTGAAAACGATCGCGTGCTGGGTCTGGAACTGGGCGCGGACGACTACATTACCAAGCCCTTTGCCACGCGCGAGCTGGTAGCGCGGGTGAAGGCGGTGCTGCGGCGCTTCGAGCGGCCGACGACGCCCTCGATCATCAGTTTTGAAGAGGTGATCATCGACGCCAACGCCATGCAGTTGAAGGTGCGCGGCGAGCTGACCACCACCACCGCAACCGAGTTCCGCCTGCTGGACTACCTGGCGCGCCATCCGGGCCGGGTCTTCAGCCGCGACCACCTGCTCGACGCTGTCTGGGGCGACGCCCGCTTTGTGACGCCGCGCTCGGTCGACGTTTACGTGCGCCGCATCCGTGAGAAGATCGAGGTCGATGCGGAGAATCCGCGCTACCTGAAGACGGTGCGCGGCGCCGGCTATCGCTTCGAGCTTCCCAAGGGCGAGTAATTTGGCCGGCAACGCGCCGCAGTGAGCCGGACGGGAGCACAAGATTTGACGCGAAGAGTCTTCGCCAGGCTGTTGGGACTTTTTGTCCTGCTTCTGGTGTTTCAAACCGTGGTGATGGAGTTTGTCTTTCGGCGCCTGACGGAACATGCGGCGGGGGAGAGCTATCACCAGCTCGCGCAGCGGGCTCTGGGCGCGGGCCTGATTGCGCTGGCGCTGGCGCTGATGGCCGCGGCCTGGGCCGCGCGCCGCGTGACCGCACGTGTAGAGCGGGTGGTTGGCTTCGCGCGGCGCATTGCCGAAGGCGACCTGAGCGCGCGGCTGGCGATTACGGGCGAAGACGAGCTGGCCGCCATGGAAGCCGCCCTGAACCAGACCGCAGAGCGGCTGGGGCAGAGCTTTGAAGAGATCGAAAGCCGCCGCCAGGAACTGGCCGCGATGCTCGACTCCATGCAGGAAGCGGTGGTGGCCATTACTCCCGAGGGCCTGGTGCGCTGGTCGAACTCGGTGCTCAACCGCATCACCGGAACGCTCATCTATCCGGGACGCCAGCTGGTCCATTTTGTCCGCGATCCCGATGTGCTGGCCTGTGTGAGGGGCGCTCTCGAAGATCGCGAGGTGCGCTATGGGCGGGCCAGCTCGCTGGCTCCGGGGCGCATCTTCGAGATCAATGCGGCACCGCTGCCGGCCGGCGGCGCGCTGGTGGTTCTGCACGACGTGACGCGCATCGAGGCTGCGGAGAAATCGCGCCGCGACTTCATCGCCAACGTCAGCCACGAACTGCGCACCCCGCTGACTTCCATCCAGGGCTATGTGGAGACTCTTGTGGAGGAGCCGCACCCCAACGCCGCGACCACCCGCGAGTTCCTCGGGATTATCCACAAGAACGCCGCGCGCATGAACCGGCTTACCGAGGACCTGCTGGCGCTGGCCGGCGTGGAGAGCCCGGACTACAAGCTTGCGCTGCAGCCCTCCCGCGCCTCGGCGCTGGTTCAGGACGCCATCGATTCGCTGGGCGGAATTGTTGTGGACTCCGAGGTCGAACTCGAATCCACGGGCGCGCCGGATGCGATGGTGCTGGTCGATCCTGACGCCCTGAACCAGGTCTTCGGCAACCTGATCGAGAATGCGCTCAAGTATGGCGCGGCCGGCAAGCGCATCCGCGTCGGCGCGAAGCTGCTTGAATCGGAGGTTGAATTCATCGTGCAGGATTTTGGTCCCGGCATCGCCTCCGAACACCTGGATCGCATCTTCGAACGCTTCTATCGCGTAGACAAGGCACGCTCGCGCGAGTCCGGCGGAACGGGGCTGGGATTGGCGATTGTGAAGCACATTGTGCTGGCGCATGGCGGACGCGTGTGGGCGCAAAGCGAACTGGGCTCGGGGGCACAGTTCCATTTCACGCTGCCGCTGGCGCCGGTGGGTGAGAAAATGGCTTCGGCGATCGTCTGACTTGCCGGCGGTGCGCAGAATCCTTTTCAAAGAGAGTGCAAAGTGAAAACGTCTGCTGGAACCGTTGTTGCGTGCCGTCTCCCGCTTTTTCCGGTCGCTGTGCTTCTGGCCTTTGCAGCCGCTACGGCCTCCGCACAGCAGCGTCCTCCCGCCGTACCGCTCATTGCGCACAATCCCTACTTCAGCGTCTGGTCGATGGGCGACAAGCTTACCGACAGCAACACCCGGCACTGGACGGGGCGCGAACAGCCTATCTACGGCCTGGCGCGCATCGACGGCAAGACCTTTCGGTTTATGGGCCCCGATCCGCATGTGGATTCGCGCGAGATTCCGGCGATGGACCAGACTTCGCTTGTGGTGACACCCACGCACACTGTCTACCAGTTTCAGGCCGGAGAGGTTTCGCTCACAGTCAGCTTCTTCACACCGGCATTTGCGCAGGATCTGGACCTGCTCTCGCGGCCCGTCACCTATCTCACCGTGAGCGCAACCGGGCAGGGCGACCACGCACTCTCCGTGCTGATCGATGTGGACCCAGTGATCGCGGTCAACTCGTCCGACGAGGCTGTGACCTGGGGACGGTCGCGTGCCGCCGGGATGACAGTGCTTAACGCCGGCTCGCGCGACCAGCGGGTGCTGAATCGGCCTGGCGACGATCTGCGCATCGACTGGGGCTACTTCCACCTGGCTGCGCCCGACGAAGAAGGCGCGCAGTTTGCGCTGTCCTCGGATGCGGTGCGCAGCTACGCAACCGACGGCAGCCTGCCCGCCGACGACGATATGGATATGCCGCGGATGCCGCGCGAAGGGGCGGCGGATTTGGCGGTTCTGCTGACCTTCGGCAAGGTATCGGGGCAGGCCGTGAGCCGGCATGTGCTGCTGGCTTACACCGAGGAGTACGCGATCGAATACCTGGGTCGGAAGCTGCGTCCCTACTGGCAGCGGAACGGGCTTACGGTGCAGCAGATGCTGGCCGATGCGGAGGGCCAGTATGCGGCGCTGGAGGAGCGGGGACAACGGTTCGACAGGGAACTGACGGCGGACCTGGAGAAGACAGGCGGGAAGGACTACGCGCAACTTGCCATTCTCGCGTACCGGCAGACGCTGGCCGCGCACGGGCTTGCCGCCGATGCGGACGGGACGCCGCTGGAGTTTCCGAAGGAGAATTTCTCCAACGGGTGCATCTCGACGGTGGATGTGCTTTATCCCTCCGCGCCTTTCTTTCTGTTTTTCAATCCGGCGCTGCTTGAGGCGCAGTTGAAGCCTGTGCTCGAATATGCTGCGCTGCCGCGATGGAAGTGGCCGTTTGCGCCGCACGACCTGGGCACCTATCCGCTGGCCGACGGGCAGGTGTACGGCGGTGCGGAGCGCACCGAGGAAGACCAGATGCCGGTGGAGGAGAGCGGGAACCTGCTGATCCTGGTGGCGGCGATGGAGCGCGAACTGGGCAACTTTGACTTTGCGCGGGCCTACTGGCCGCAGCTCACGCAGTGGGCCGAGTATCTGCGCCAGGAGGGCCTGGACCCAGCGAACCAGCTCTCGACGGACGATTTTGCGGGGCACCTGGCGCACAACGCCAACCTCTCCATCAAGGCGATCGAGGCGCTTGCCGGCTATGCGGAGCTGGCGCGGGGCGTGGGCAAGCAGGATGTAGCGGGTGAATATGCCCGGCTGGCGGCGGAGATGGCCGGGAAATGGCAGACCATGGCGCTGGACGGAGACCACTACAAGCTGGCCTTCGACAAGCCGGGGACGTGGAGCCAGAAGTACAACCTGGTGTGGGACCAGATTCTGGGGCTGAAGCTGTTTCCGGCGCAGGTGCGGGAGACGGAGCTGGCTTTTTATCTGAGGCACATGAACCAGTTCGGGCTGCCGCTGGACAACCGCGCCGACTACACCAAGCTGGACTGGTCGGTCTGGACGGCGACGCTTGCGGACACGGGGCAGGCAGCGGGCGCGGAGGCGTACAAGCAGATTCTGGAGCGGACGGGCCACTGGATCAACGAGGGGCCGAGCCGGGTGCCGCTGACCGACTGGTACGACACGAAGACGGGGAAGCAGATCGGGTTCCAGGCGCGGTCGGTGGTGGGAGGGGTGTACATCAAGGCGCTGGCCGACAAGGGGCTGGCGGAGAAGTGGAGGGGCCGTGTGCAGCACTGATTTGCCGGGACAGCCGGGTGTGAATCCGCAGTCTCGGCATCGCGAAGGTCCGGGAAAACCCATGCCGATTCAAATGCCCGTAACATTCGCGGTAGAGAATGGGGTACGGCAGTCCTACTGCAAGGGAGACTTGAATTGAAGAAGACGTTAGCTGTCCTTGGGTTTGTGTTTTTGGCGATGAGCGCGGCGCAGGCGCAGAAGTTGACCGGAGCGGGCGCGACGTTCCCCTATCCGATTTATTCCAAATGGTTTAGCGAGTACGCAGCGGCACACCCCGGGGTGGAGATCAACTACCAGCCGATCGGCTCGGGCGGCGGCATCCGCCAGGTGACGGCAGGGTTGGTCGACTTTGGCGCCACCGACGGACCGGCTACCGACGAGCAGCTTGCCTCCTCGAAAACCAAGCTCATCCACATTCCGACCGTGATGGGCGCTGTGGTGCCCATCTTCAACGTCCCCGGCGTCAGCGATGTGAGGTTCAGCCCCGACGTGCTGGCCGACATCTTCCTGGGCAAAATCTCCACCTGGAACGATGGGCGCATCGCCAAGGACAATCCGGGCGTAACGCTGCCGGGTCAGAAAATTATTGTCGTACACCGTTCCGACGGCAGCGGAACGACCTACATCTTTACCGATTACTTGAGCAAGGTGAGTTCGGAGTGGGCCAACGGTCCCGGCAAGGGCACTTCGCCGAGCTGGCCGGTGGGTGTGGGCGGCAAGGGGAACGAGGGCGTGGCGGGGCTGGTGCGACAGTTGCCGGGCGCGCTGGGCTACGTGGAGCTGATCTACGCGCTGCAAAACAAGATCAGCTACGGCGATGTGAAGAACGCGGCGGGGAACTGGGAGAAGGCGTCGATCGAAGGCGTGACCGAGGCCGCGGCCAGCATCAAGCAACTGCCGGCGGATTATCGCGTCTCCATCACCAACGCTCCGGGCGCCAACGCGTATCCGATCTCCAGCTTCACGTGGATGCTGGTTCCGCTCAAGTCGCCCGACCCGGCCAAGGGCAAGGTCATCAAGGATATGCTGAGCTGGATCATCAACTCGGGCGAGAGCGAGGCGCCGGCTTTGTCGTATGCCCCGCTGCCCAAGAGCGTTGCGGAGAAGGTGCTCAAGACTGTGTACACGCTGCAGTAGAGGCTGTAGGGACGGCCTGGCTCCTGGGCCGCGCCGTCCCGCATGACCGTTTCGATCTGTGGACCATCGCGCAATTCGCGGTTTAGTATTCTTGCTCGATGGGGACTCCGCAATGAATAGATTTTTCCGCCTGCTTCTCGCTGCCTCGCTTCTTTTCCTCCCAGCGACCTTGATTGCATCGGAGCGCTTCGACGGCACCTGGCATACCAAGATCGCCTGCCCTCCCAAGGGCAATACTGAGGGCTTTACCTGGAATCTTGACAGCGTTGTTCTGCATGGCGACCTGCGCGGCGTGCACGGCACCGAGGGTCAGCCAGGCTCCTTTGTGCTCACCGGCAAGATCAAGGACGATGGCTCCGCCAAACTCTCCGGCGACGGCATCATCAACTCCAGGCAATATGCCCGCAGAGTCTTCGCGCATAAAGGCGAGACATACAACTGGGATATCAAGGCGCAGTTCAAAGACACCGACGGCACGGGTCTGAGGAACGAAGGCCTCGGCATTGTGGGCCGCCCATGCACCTTCGAGTTCACCAAGCAGCAGGCCGTCCCAGAAGCGCCGGGCTTGTGAGAACGCAGGTCCACCGCAGAGTCTGAGGGCAAGAAAGGCAATCGCAGGCCGGGTCAGCTTTTGAGGTGATCGGCGATCAGGCGGTCGACCAGCGGCGTGAGCTGTTCGCCGGTGCGGGGAAGGACGAAGGCCCCCGCGGCCGTGTCCCAATCCAGCTTGAAGCTGGTGGAAAGCGCGGAGATCCAGATCTGTTGGATGGGCGCGTTGGGGGTGATGACGAACTTGCCCGGCGGCTCTTCGAAAAGCACGTTGAGCAGACCGCCCTGGCCGCCTTCGACCTCAAAGCCGGACTCGTCCTCTTCTTCGCGCGCAATCAAATGCTTGAGCAGCGCGACCAGCGCGGTCTCCGCGGCTTTGCGGAACTCCTGTTCGTCCATCATTCTCCCAGTCTAGCAACCGAGAGGTTGAAACCGGCGGGGAGCGTGTACTCGGGAAGAATGCCGAGCGATGCCGCGGAGCGGAAGAAGACGCGCATTCCTTCGATGCATTCTTCGTCGAGGACGTAATGGATGTTGGTGGTGAGGTAGGCGCGGATGGTTTCTTCCGCGAGGGGGAGTTTCTTCGACCATTCCGCCACCAGGGCGTCGATGTTCTGCAGGCCGTGGTTGCGAGATTGGATCAGGTCGTTGGCAACCCTGTCGTCCAAAGGACTGCCGTGCGAAGCACCCCAGACGGCGGAGACAAAGGGCAGGCCGGTGAGGGAATGCCACTGCTGGGCCAGGTCGAGGTAGAGGAGGTTCTCTCCGGTGCGCTCGAAGCGGTTGGCCTGCTCTTCGAGAGCGAGCAGGGCGGGGTCGCCGATGAGGATGGCGGCATCGGCGCGGTCGAGCATGGCGTCAAGATCGGCGGACGCGGGGATGAAGGGGACGGCGGGGTTGCCCCAGTGGTGAAAGAGGATGCGCGCGTAGGCCAGGGTGGTGCGGCTGGCAGTGTCGGCGGCGACGGAGCGGAGAGACGCGAGCGGCTGGGCTTCGCGGTGGACCAGGAGCAGGGAGCGGACGCGCTTTTTGGAAGCGATGGTGCATCCGGGAAGGATGCGCAGCGAAGGGTTTGCGGCCAGAGAGGCGATGGGGACCAGGCCGATGTCGGCTTGGCCGGAAGCCAGGCGGTCGGCGCACTCGGAGGGCAGCATGCGGTCGATACGGTAGCGGCTGGCGAGCTGGGCCTCAAGCGGCGGGTGCTCGAAATCCCACATCAACGGCGCGGGATTGAGGAAGTTGATGGCGGCGATGCGCAGTCGGGGATAAGGGTCAGGATTCACTCATCTATAGATTATCAACCCAAGGGTGGAATGCGCGGCATGGGCTCGGTGCGGTGACGGGCTCCCTTGACACGAGTACGCGTCCGGGGTAACGTTGGCGGAAATTACCCTTGATCGGCGCATCGGTTTCTTGTCAAGAAGGCGGGCCTGTGGAAATTTCAGCCGGGAGCGAGACGGAGATGACGACATTGGCGCGGGATGGCGCCTCGGGCGCGCGGGGCTCCGCTTTGCCGCTTGCGCCGCTGGACGAGGAGCGGCAGGCGTGGCTGGCGCTGGCGCTGGCTCCGGGCCTGGGGCCCAAGCGCATTGTGGACGCGGTACAGGAGGTGGGCGGGGCGAGCCAGATTCTCGCTTTGCCGCTCACGGCGCTCGAGGGGCTCCGCTTTCCAGCCGGTGCGGCGCAGTTCATTTTTGACGGCAAGGCGCGTGCGGCGGCGGAGAGCGAGTGGGCGCAGGTGGCAGCGCAGGGGGCGACGATCGTGACCTATGGCTGCCCGGAGTATCCGGAGCGGCTGAAGGAGATCTACGATCCTCCGCCGGTGTTATGGGTGCGCGGGGATGTGCGATTGCTGTCGCGGCCGGCGATTGCGGTGGTGGGGACGCGGCATCCGAGCCCTTACGGGTCGGGCGTGGCGGAGATGCTGTCGCGCGACCTGGCCGCGCGGCGGCTGCTGATTGTGAGCGGGATGGCGCGCGGAATCGATTCGTGCGCACACAAGGGCGCGCTGGCGGCGCGGATGCCCACGGTGGCGGTGTGGGGCACGGGGATCGACGTGGTGTATCCCAAGGAGAACAAGAAGCTCGCCGAAGAGATTCTGGCCCTGGGCGGGGCCATCGTCAGCGAGCTGCCCATGGGGACCTTTCCCGCGCCGCAGAATTTTCCCCGGCGCAACCGTATCTTGAGCGGGCTGAGCATAGCAGTGCTGGTGGTGGAGGCTGCGGAGAACTCAGGTACGCGGGTGACGGCGCGCTGCGCGGCGGAGCAGAATCGCGACCTGTTTGCGGTGCCGGGCAACGTGACCAGCAAGGGCTCATGGACACCCAACACGCTGATTAAACAGGGCGCCAAGCTGACCGCGACCTGGGAAGACGTGTGGGAGGATCTGCCTTCGCAGGTGCGGCTGGAGCTGGAGGCCGAGGCGGGGATTGAATCCAAGCCGGACGCTGCGGCATCTCTATTGCCTGACCCGGTGCTGCGGCCCCAGGAGGCCATGGTGCTCGAGGTTCTGCGCACCGACGCGAGTCTTCAGATCGATGAGATTCTCGATTTGCTGGAGACCCAACTGACTTCGTCCGAGGTGTTTACCGCGCTTTTTGAACTGGAGATGGCGGGGCGTGTGCGGTGCATGCCGGGGAAGAACTACGTAAAGACGCTGTAGCAGGCGCAGGGCGCCGAGAGCAGCGAGCTGTAAGGTCTGACCGTTGAGAACCCTGCCTTTAACGCAAGAACCTCCTCGCGGCTGTCGGCGGTTTCCTCAGATAAATTTCTTCCCTGTTAACTTGACTTCTTCCTGATGAGGGTGCCAGAATGAGCCCCAATATTCTTCGACTGAATTCGAACTGAGAAAGCGAGGTCGGATCAGTATGGCCGAAGGCAACGGCTCCGGGACGAATGAAGGTGGGGTTGAGGCAGGCAAGACGTACGACTTTGTTTATGGAAGATTGAAGGGTTCAATGGGACCCGATATGGCCAAAAAGTATGCGTACTTCTGCCAGGAACTCTATAGCTATATTCAGGACGATCATGATCTGATCGATGCTTTGAAGCAGATAGAGATTGCCGACAAGCTGCAGCCGATGGCCCGCCAATTGCAGTTGACAAACTCCGTCAGAACGCTTGGGGACGTCCGGCTTGGCGGGATGGCAGGGATACTCAACGTTTTTGTGGACCACTTCAAGGCGTTGGCCGAGCACAATGGAATCGAGCTCAACGAGTGTTCCCTGAGCATTGCCAAGGTGTGCCTGGATATTGCGTCGGCTGGGGTCGGAGCATTGTCCTCCGTTACTGGAGTAGGGCTCGTTTGGCTCGGCCTAAGCGTGATCGCCACATTCCAGGACAGCTACGAACTTGGTCAAGTGTGCCTTGCATCGAAGTAGCGGACTCAGGCCGTGCTGACGCCGGGTACGCTTGAATTGCCCGCCGCGGATGGCATGGCATAAATCTTCGCCGATCACTGCACATGCTCAGGTCGCCACCGCAGTCTTCAGATCGTAGGTCTGCTTCCCATTCGAGCCAAGCCGGCATCTCGCGCCTCCGGCAAGGTGGCCACGTCGCTCCCCATGCGACGATATCTTTCAACTTCATATGGATGCATCGAGATTTCGTCGCATCGGAGGTCCGCGTTGGAATCCAAAGGGTTTACCGGGCTCGTTGTTGGACTGGCCGAGGATGAAAAATCCGACGCGGAGTGGAAACGGGATGGTGTTCCGTGGTAGGGTGCATCCTTTGCGGGTGGTTTTTTCCCGAGTGGGACAAAAGGCGCGGATGCGACGGATTGTTGGGCCGCACATCCAATAAACGGAAGTGTCCGGCAGTGAGTCAAACAGCCCGGACAAGGTAGAACAAGGTAGAGTAATTCTGAGTTCAAGGATGGCAATGAGCAAATCACTGGTGATCGTCGAGTCTCCCGCCAAGGCCAAGACGATTGAGAAGTATCTGGGCAAGGGGTTCGACGTGCGGGCATCCATCGGGCACATCATGGACCTGCCCAAGAACGACATTGGCGTGGAACTGAAAAACCGGACGTTTGTGCCGGAGCTGATCGTGTCTCCGGGCAAGGAAAAGATTGTGGATCAGCTGAAGAAGCTGGCCCTGAAGGCAGACGAGATTTTCCTGGCGCCTGACCCGGACCGCGAGGGCGAGGCTATCGCATACCACCTTGCTCTTCAGCTTGGGACCTCGGCGGCGGAGAGGAAGAAGATTCGCCGGGTTACGTTCAACGAGATCACCAAGAAGGCGGTGCAGGAGGCCTTCAAGCACGCCCGGGACGTGGATCAGAATCTTGTGGACGCGCAGCAGACGCGGCGTGTGCTGGACCGCCTGGTGGGCTATCAGATTTCGCCGTTGCTGTGGGATAAAGTGCGGCGCGGGCTTTCCGCCGGCCGTGTGCAGACGGTGGCGGTGCGCCTGATCGTGGAGCGCGAGCGGGAGATCGGCGCGTTCAATTCGGTTGAATATTGGACGCTGGACGCGGTGCTTCATGCGGAGAAGCAGTCCGACAAGAGCTTCAAGGCTCGGCTGGTGGGCATCGACGGCGAACGGATCTCCGTGGACGCGGTGAGCGGGCCGGCCTTGAAGGGGGAGCAGGAGACGAGGGCGGCGCTGGCGGCTCTTGAAAAAGCGGAGTGGACGGTTGCGTCGGTGGTGAAGAAAGAGCGCCGGCAGAGCCCGCCGCCGCCGTTTACCACCAGCCAACTGCAACAGGACGCGAGCCGCAAGCTGGGTTTCAACGTGCGCCGCACCATGGGCGTGGCGCAGCGGTTGTATGAAGGCATCGATCTGGGCGCGGAGGGCACGACCGGCCTGATCACGTATATGAGAACGGATTCGCCGCGCGTGGCGCCGGATGCGATTGCCGGGGCGCGCGAGTGGGTCGGCCGGCAGCTGGGCGCACAGTATCTGCCCGAGACGCCGAATGTGTACAAGGGCAAGAAGGACGCCCAGGATGCGCATGAAGCCATCCGGCCCACGGATGCAGCGCGGACGCCGGAGTCGGTCGCGCGCTTTCTGAGCGACGAGCAGCAAAAGCTCTACAAGCTGATCTGGCAGCGCTTTGTGGCCTCGCAGATGGCGCCCGCGCAGTTGGCGGTGACGCAGGTGAACATTGCTGCCGCCAGTCGGCTGGACAAGCGGACGTACGATTTCCGCGTCAGCGGCACCACCGTGATCTTCGACGGCTACCAGAAGATTTACGAGGCGTCGAAAGACAAGAGAGATGAGGACGACGAATCGCTGGCCAACAAGCTGCCGAATCTCGACAACGCGAAGAGGCTGGAGCTGGAAAAGCTGGAACACGAGCAGCACTTTACCGAGCCGCCTGCGCGCTACAACGAGGCTTCGCTGGTGAAGGAGCTGGAAGAGCGGGGCATCGGACGACCGTCGACCTACGCGTCGATCATCTCGACCATCCAGGACCGCGAGTACGTGGTCAAGCACGGCGGATCGCGCGGGCGCTTCTATCCCACCGAGATCGGCGTGGTGGTGTGCGATCTGCTGGTGGAGAGTTTTCCCTACATTTTCGACATGGCGTATACGGCCAAGCTGGAAGAGGAGCTCGACGACATCGAAGAGGGCAAGGAGAAGTGGACCGACCTGCTCAACGGCTTCTACGACCACTTCGAGGAGGAGCTCAAGGACGCGGGCAAGAAGATGCGCGACATCAAGCGCATGGAGAAGGTGACCAAGGAGACGTGCGACCTGTGCGGGTCGCCGCTGCTGCTCAAGTGGGGTAAGTTCGGCAGTTTCTTTGCCTGTTCTGCCTACGACAAGAAGGACCCGTCGAGCTGTACCTTCACCAAGGAGAACACCGCGGATAAGCCGGACATGAACACGCCGGAGGCGCAGGAGGCCGGCGATACCGAGGAGTACTGCGAGAACTGCGGCCGCGTGATGGTGCTCAGGCGCGGTCCGTTCGGCATGTTCATGAGCTGCCCTGGGTATAGTGAAGACCCGCCCTGCAAGACCATCCGCAAGCTGAGCCAGAAGCAGCAGCAGAAGCCACCGGTGCCGACCGGAGAAGACTGCCCACTCTGCGGCAAGCCGCTGGTTCTGCGGCAGGGGCAATATGGGGAGTTTGTCTCCTGCTCCGGGTACCCGAAGTGCAAATACGTCAAACAGAACCTGATCGAAGGGATGAAATGCCCCAAGTGCGGTACCGGAGACCTGGCCGAGCGCAAGGCGCGACGCGGGAATATTTTCTGGGGCTGCACCAACTATCCCAAGTGCGACTTCACGTCGAACTCGAAGCCGGTGGCGCAGAAGTGTCCGGAGTGCGGCAGCCCGTACCTAGTGGAGAAGACGCTGCGGTCGGGGATCTACCTGGAATGCCCGAACAAGAAGAAGGGCGCGGAGGACGAGACTGCGCCGAAAAAGCGGGCGGGCAAGGGAGCCGCGAAGGCCGCTGTCGAGGCCGGCGGGTCGTGCACGTATTCCAAGCGGATTGGCGATGCGCCGCCTCCGCCCACAGCCGAGACGCACGGGCCGGTGGCGGAGAAGAAAGGCGACAAGAGGGAGTTGCAGCCGGCGTAAGGGATTTGACCAATTTCGTGAGGAGGCTGAATGGCTAAAAAGTCAATTGGAGAAATGACTTCCGAAGAAATCCACGAAGCAGTGCATGAGGGGCTTGTCGAAGTTTCCCGTCGCCTGGAGTCCGGGGGAGCTTGACGGGTCGGGCCGGTATTACACCGATGAGGAACTTGCGGCGGGCGCGGCTACGGGCGGCAAGCTGCGCCCGGCCAAGCGCGAAAAGGCAAGCGCGGCTTAGCGCTCTGAGCGTCTCCCGGCGCGGCGTGGGCTCAATCCGTTAGTATGGGGCACGGAGACATGCCCTATGGAACGGATGCTTGCAACACCAGCGGACGCGGAAATCATTCTCAGGCTCTATGAACTGCGCACCGAAGCGGAGATGCGCAAGGCGCGCGCCTGGATTGGCGGGGCGTGGTGGCCGGCTACGGCGGAAGAGTTCTTTGCCGTCTCGAACAATCCCGCCGACTTGCATAATGCGTGGTTCCGGCAGGTGATTACCTACTGGGAGATGGCAGCGGCCATGGTGCTCCATGGTGCTGTCTCCGCCGAGCTGTTTGTGGACTGCAACGGCGAGGGGTTCTTTCTGCTGGCCAAGTTTGCGCCCATCCTGACTGAAATCCGGACGCAGAATCCCGGATTCCTGACCAAGACCTCGGAGCTGATCAACCGGTTTTCTGCGGCGGCGCAGCGCTACGAGATCACGCTGAAGACCATGGAGGCCCGGCGGCAGCGCCTGGCGGCGCGGCAGGAAGCCGGCGGGTAAAGTTCATGTCCGGCCAAACGGTCGCATTTAAAGTGCTTGCCGAATCCTGCGCGGTGGGGCATCATGGTACCTGTTCGAGAGTCTACTTCCCCTGGAGGTTCCCTGTGAAACGTGTAGCGGGTTTGCTGACCGTTGTTCTCGCCTTTGCTCCGCTTTCGGCCCTGGCGGCCGATGCCACCATCAATGGCTGGATCTCCGACGCCATGTGCGGCGCAAAACATACCGGCAGTGGCGCGGCCTGCGTGAAGAAGTGCATCGCGGGCGGTGAAGCGCCGGTGTTTGTGGATGAGGCCAAGAAGGAAGTCTGGACCATTGACAATCCCGACGCGGTGAAGGCCTTCTATGGCGACCACGTGACCGTGACGGCGACCGCCGACGCCACCAAGAAGAGCGTTCACATCGACACGATCGCTGAAGCGAAGTAGGGTTCGCCGGCGAATTGGCCGGCAAACGAACTCGCCACGGCGCTCAATCTCTGGTAGTGTCTTATCCGTCACCCCGTTTCTCCCGGCGCTTGCGCCGGAAGATGGGTAAGCAGCGGATTTTACAGGGAATAGACCATGGCACGAGCGATCTGGAACGGCAAAGTGATTGCCGAGAGCGAGACGACGGAGACGGTGGAAGGGAATGTATACTTCCCCGAATCCAGCCTCAAGCGCGAGTACTTTCGCCCCAGCACTGCCACTTCCACATGCCCGTGGAAGGGCCAGGCGCGCTACCTGAACATTGTGATGGATGGGCAGGACAACCCCGACGCGGCCTGGTACTACCCGGACCCCAAGCCGGCAGCGCGCAACATCAAGGGCCACGTGGCGTTCTGGCGGGGCGTCGAAGTGGAGAAGTGACACGGAAGCCCTCAACGGCAAACCTGTCGCAGAACCCCAATAAGCACCCCTGGAGAGGGAATGCGCCTGCGCTCATTTCTACCGGCGACCGTTTTGTCCTTCGCCCTATGTGGATGCGCTCACCAGCCGACCACGCCTTCCCTGCCGGTGGCGCCCACGCTCTCAGGAGACGCGGCCCATCCGGGGCAGACCTCGGGCTGGGTGGATACGAAGCTCTATTTCGGCCTGGGACCGGCGGACCATCCGGAACAGGGCGTCAGCGAGGCCGAGTGGCGGGCATTTTTGGATAAGGAAGTGACCCCGCGCTTTCCCTCCGGGCTAAGCGTGGTGGATGTTTATGGCCAGTGGCAGGGAAAAAAGGATCCCGCGCCGCAGCGGCTGCGCTCGAAGCTGCTGATCGTCGACTATCCCGACACCGAGGAGAACCGCGCCAAGGTGGAAGCCATCCGCGCGGCATGGAAGCGGCAGACCGGCCAGTTGTCCGTTCTTCGGGTGACCGAGCCGGCCGATGTGTCGTTTTAGGAGCTTGTTGAAAAACTGGCGGAGTGGAGTTTTCGTCCTCTGGGGCTAAAGGTCGCCTTGATTTTGCGGCGTGTACGGCACGTGACCCCGACCCGGAGGGCCCCCCGGTACTCCGGTCGTGCCCGAAAAAGAAACGATTCTGTGCGGAGGGTGCAAATTGTCGATTCCGCGAGAAAGCTGTTTTGGGAGGATATCGATCCGTCCCTACGGGACGGAGGGTCTCTTGTTCGACGCCAACCCAGGACTGCGCTGCGCTTGTCCTGGGCTATTTTCACTCTCTCCCTCCGGGAGAGTGGACTCTGGCTGTTTCATCCAACCGCGGGTCGGCGACGCCGGTGGACGACTGACACAAGACCAGGGTCTTTCAACAACCTCCTAGGGCGCTCTGCGCCGGTTCCGGTGCGATCAAGAGCACACGGCAAGCCTAAAGATTGGGGTTATGGGGTCTGCGCGCACGGAATGGAGAGCGGAGTTGGGCGCGATGGCGGCGCTGGCGCTGCCGGTGGTCCTGAGCGAACTGGGTTGGATGGCCCAGGGCGTGGTGGACACCATCATGGTGGGCAGGCTGGGACCGGCGGCGATTGGCGCCGTGGCGCTGGGCAATGCGGTCTGCTATACGCCCTCGCTCTTTGGGATTGGTCTTCTGCTGGGACTGGATACGCTGGTATCGCAGGCCTACGGACGCAGAGACTACGACGGATGCCATCGCTGGCTGGCGCAAGGCATCTACCTGGCCATGCTGACGGCGCCGCTGGTCATGGCCGTCGTCTGGCTGGCGAGCTTCGGCTATGCGCGCTTCGGGATCGGCGCTGAAGTGGCCGGGCCGGCGGCGAGCTACCTGCGGATGCTGAATTGGGGGACGCTGCCGCTGCTGATTTACGGAGCGTCGCGTCGCTATCTGCAAGGCGTGGGGCAGGTGCGGGTGGTGACGGTGACCTTTGTGGGCGCCAACCTGCTCAACTGGCTGGGCAACTGGGTGCTGATCTACGGCAAGTGGGGCGCGCCGCGCATGGGCGTGGACGGGTCGGCGCTTTCGACGGTGATTTCGCGGTTGTTCATGGCGCTGGCGCTGGTGGGGTTTGCCTGGCGCTATGAGCGCAAGCGGGGGCATCCGCTGTTCCGGCACTGGGCGGGACCGAGCCTGAGGAAGATCCAGCAGTTGATCCGCCTGGGAGCGCCGGCCGCCGGGCAGATTGTGCTGGAGGTTGGCGCATGGAATGGGGCCACACTGGCCGCGGGCTGGCTGACGCCGGTGGCGCTGGCGACGCACCAGATTGCGCTCCAATATGCCTCGGTCACCTACATGGTGCCGCTGGGCGTGTCGGCAGCGGCGGCGGTGAGCGTGGGCCACGCGGTGGGCGCGGGCGACCCCGGCCGGGCGCGGCGGGCGGGATGGCTGGCGCTGGCCATTGGGACAGGCTTCATGCTGCTGGCGGCGGTGGTGTTCCTGGTTGCGCCCCGGCCGCTGATCGCGCTCTACACGACCGATGCGCGGGTGATGGCGGTGGGGCCGGGGCTGTTGTTGCTGGCGGCGGCTTTCCAGATATTCGACGGCATCCAGACCGTTTCAACCGGCGCGCTCAGGGGGCTGGGCGAGACGAATGCGCCCATGGTGGCCAACCTGGTGGGCTACTGGGTCCTGGGGCTGCCTCTGGGGCTGACGCTGTGCTTTGTGCTCAAGTGGGGCATCTACGGGCTTTGGATCGGGCTGACGCTGGCGCTGGTGGTGATCGCATCCGCGCTGCTGCTCAGGTGGAACCGGGAGTCCACGCGCCTGGACCCCTGCGGTGGGGCGGACGGCGCTTGCGCGCCCTGAGGTTCATGGTCTCCCACCCATTCGCAAAAGGCGCGAATGGATGGGGCACTCCCATGGATCCGCGACCCTTCAGGTCTGGAGGGCGAGAACCGGGACCCCTCATCAGCGGATTGATAAGACAGGGCTTGGCCGCCGGGGAGGAGTTCCGTTTTTTGAACGGGCGAAGAATACACACTTTGTGGGACTCAAAGCGGTAACCAGAGGGCGTGGAATTGGTACGCGCGAGCGAAGAAGTGACTATAATCACAAGGGAGCAAACTGCTGATTCGCCCACAAACAGGCCCGCGGTCGGGAAGTTCGGGTTGGGTGGTTGGCAACGGGATCGGCGATTTACACGATTGAGTCGGCGATTGAGAAGAATTCTTCGGAAGGGAATCCCGCCACATGGCGACTAGCAACCTGGCTCTGGGCGAAGTGCAGAGCGCAACCTCAACACGCCCACGCGTGATCAACGACTTCAGCATCAATGTAGCAACGGTGAACGGGTCCGGCTCGCAATCCGCCAACAGCGTGCTGCTGAAAAGCATCTTCGGCATGGGGGTTCCGGTCAGCGGCAAGAACCTCTTCCCGTCGAACATCGCCGGACTTCCCACCTGGTACACCATCAGGGCCAGCAAGGACGGCTATGTGGCGCGCACGCGGGACGCCGAGGTGCTGGTGGCCATCAATCCCGAGACGGCGAGGCAGGATGTACTGGCGTTGCCGAACGGGGGCGTGGCCATCTACGAGGAGAACCTGAACCTCAAGCAGTATCGCGACGACATTGCCTTTTATCCGGTTCCCTTCGACAAGATCACGGCGGCCATCTGCCCCGAGGCCAAGCTGCGCAAGCTGGTCAAGAACATGGTGTACGTAGGGGCCGTGGCGCAGATTCTGAAGATCGACCTGGCAGTCGTTGAGAACGGCCTGCGCAAGCAGTTTGCAAAGAAGGTGAAGGTCTTCGAGCTGAACTTCGGCGCGGTGAAGGCGGGCTGGGATTACGCGGAGTCCACATTCACCAAGCAGGACCCCTACTTCATCGAGCGCATGGACAAGACGGCGGGCAAGATCATCATCGACGGCAACGCGGCCTGCGGCATGGGCGCGGTGTTCGCCGGGGTGACGGTGGTGGCGTGGTACCCGATTACGCCTTCGACCTCGGTGGTGGAAGCAACTACCGACCTGCTGAAGAAGTTCCGTGTCACGCCGGAAGGCAAGGCGACCTTTGCGGTGGTGCAGGCCGAGGACGAACTGGCCGCCATCGGCATGGTGCTGGGCGCTGGCTGGTCCGGAGCGCGGTCGATGACAGCGACGTCGGGGCCGGGCATTTCGCTGATGGCGGAGTTTTCCGGGCTGGGTTACTATGCCGAGATTCCCGGCGTAATCTTCGACGTGCAGCGGACCGGGCCCTCGACGGGATTGCCCACGCGCACCTCGCAGGCCGACCTGCTCTCGACGGTGTTTCTTTCCCACGGCGACACCAAACACATTGTGCTGCTGCCGGGAAATGTGAAGGAGTGCTTTGAATTCGGCTACTCGGCCTTCGATCTTGCTGAGCGCATCCAGACGCCGATATTTGTGTTGAGCGACCTCGACCTGGGCATGAACAACTGGATGTCGGAGAAGTTCGAGTATCCCGACAAGCCGCTGGACCGCGGCAAGGTTCTGACCGCTGAGGATCTGGAGCGGCTGGGCGGCTTTGCGCGCTACCGGGATGTGGACGGCGACGCCATCGGCTGGCGCACGCTGCCGGGCACGATGCACCCCAAGGGTGCGTATTTTACCCGCGGCACGGGACACAACGATGCGGCCGTCTACAGCGAGAAGCCGGAGGATTACGTGGAGAACATGGATCGGCTGGCGCGCAAATTCGACAACGCACGCAAGCTGGTTCCGGCGCCGGTGACGGTGAAGAACGGGACTTCGAAGATCGGCATTCTGGCCTTCGGGACTTCGGACTTCGCGATTCGCGAGAGCCTCGACCAGATGAAGAAGCAATATGGGCAGGACGTGGACTACATGCGTATCCGGGCCTATCCGTTTGCGCACGAGATTCACGACTTCGTGGCCTCGCACGAGCGCGTCTACGTGGTGGAACAGAACCGCGATGCGCAGCTGGAGAGCCTGTTGAAGCTCGATCTTCCCGCCGAGCAAGTGGCGAAGCTGCGCAGCATTCTGCACTTCAACGGGTTGCCGCTGGACGCCGAGACGGTCACCGAAGAGTTCGCGACCAAGGAAGGCTTCAGCGGCATTTCTGCTTCCCATGTCGAGGACGTGGAAGTGCACCAGGGGGCGGTTGCATCATGAAACCGCCGCTCGATATTTATTGCTTCGATCGTGAGCAGAAGGGGAATTGATCCATGGCAACCGCAGCACCAGCACCAAAAGTAAATCACATCGGCCTTCCGATTCTTGAGTACCGCGGCGGCAAGAGCACGCTCTGCGCCGGCTGCGGCCACAACGCCATCTCCGAGCGCATCATCGACGCCATGTTCCAGATGGGCGTGGAGCCGGAGCGGGTAATGAAGATGAGCGGCATCGGCTGCTCGTCCAAGAGCCCGGCTTACTTCATGAGCCGCTCGCACGCCTTCAACAGCGTGCACGGGCGCATGCCGTCGGTTTCGACCGGCGCCATCCTGGGCAACCACACCATGACGACGATCGGCGTCTCCGGCGACGGCGATACGGCATCGATTGGCATGGGCCAGTTTGTGCACATGATGCGGCGCAATCTGCCCATGATCTACATCATCGAGGACAACGGCGTCTACGGATTGACCAAGGGCCAGTTCTCGGCCACGGCCGACCTGGGCTCGAAGCTGAAGACCGGCGTGGTGAACGACCTTCCGGCCATCGACACCTGCGCGCTGGCGATTCAGTTGGGCGCGACGTTTGTGGGCCGCTCGTTCTCCGGCGACAAGAAGCAGTTGCTGTCGATGCTGAAGGCGGCCATCGCGCACAAGGGCACAGTGATGCTCGATGTGATCAGCCCATGCGTCACCTTCAACGACCACGAGGGATCGACCAAGAGCTACAAATTCATGCAGGACAACGACGAGCCCATCAACGAGGTGGATTTTGTGGCCAGCTTCGACGAGATCGAAGTGGACTACGGCTCGGGCGAGGTCTATGAAGTGGAGATGCACGACGGCTCGAACATGCGTCTGCACAAGCTCCATGAGGACTACGACCCGACGGACAAGTCGAACGCAGTGCGCACACTGATGGAGGCCGCGCAGAACGAAGAAGTGCTTACCGGCGTGTTCTACATCAACACCGGCAAGCCCACCTTCATCGATTTGCTGAACATCGTGGATGAGCCGCTGGGAACGCTTCCGGAGAGCCTGACAAGGCCTCCGAAGTCGGCGCTGGACGGGCTCATGGCCAGCTTGCAGTAGCGCTGTTCGCAATGGATGGACAAGAAAAAGGCCCCGCGCGAAGCGGGGCTTTTTTCTTGTGCAATTCGCGCGGACGGCTCAGCGGGCAGGCGCCGGGTTGACGCGCACTCCCATGCCGTTGAGCTTGGTGCGGGCCTGGGCGGCTTCGGGGGTTTGCGGATGCCGCTGGATGAGGGTGCGCAGCTCGTGGATGCCGGCGTCCTTCTTGTTCAGCTGCAGCAGGGATAAACCTTTCTTCAACTGCGCGGCCGGGGCCTTGGAACTGCCGGGAAAGCCTTCGAGGACGGCGTTGTAGGCTTTGGCGGCGTCGGCGTAGTTCTGCTGGTGATAGGCGATCTCGCCCAGGTAGAACTGCGCTGTGCCGGCCAGGTCGTCGTTGGGATAGTAGGTCAGCACATCCTGGAACTCGCTGGCGGCCACGTCGTAGTGGGCGGCGTTGTAGTCGCGCACGCCGGCCTGGTAGGTGTCCTTGAGCGGGGGCGCGACGTTGACCGGAGGCGCCGCGGGCGTTGCGCCCTGTGGCGCATTGGGATCGCCGGGCTGGCCGGCTGTAGCGGTGGGCGGAGGCGTCTGCATGGCCTGGAGCTGCGTCTGCAAGTCCTGCACGGTCTTGTCCAGCTTGGCGATGCGCGACTTGAGTTCGTCGACCGAGTCGTTGAGCGACTGCACCTGGCCGGAGACGGTGTCGAGCTTGCCGTTGCCTGCTTCGCTTTGCGAGTTGATTTTCTGCTGCAGCGCGTTCACGGTGGCCGTCATCTGGCTGGTGGCGTCGTTGGTCTGCTCGACCATGTGCTGGATGACGCCCAGGCGCGTATCGAGCGTGGACTGCAGGCGCTGCACGTTGTCGAGCAACTGCTGGACCTGGGTCTGCAGCTCGATCATTTCCTTCGAGGTGGCATGAGCGGGCGCGGGCAGCGCGGCGAGCATCAGGCCGAAGGCGGCGGCGGCGAGGAGATGGTTACGCAGGGTTGTGGCTTCCTTCATTGGTTCACCCTTAGACAGTTCATAGTTCACGGTTCACAGCTGACAGCTTACAGTTTACGGTCCGCGGTCGGCCCTTAACAAACGGCTGTCCCAGATCCTCTCCGCGGATGCGGATGAGACCTGGGACAGCGTGAGGGTTACAAATCCCCGGCTGAGCCGCGGAGCGTTGCCAGCCTGCGAGTTTGTTGAGCGCTGCGTTACCGGTCGAGGGTAAACCCGGCGCGGCGATTCTGCTGCCAGCACTCTTCGGTGGACTCGGCGCAGAAGGGCTTCTCCTTGCCGTAGCTGACCACACGGATGCGGTTTGCGGCGACGCCCGCGGTCACCAGCGCGTTCTTGGCGGCGTCGGCGCGGTTCTGGCCCAGGGCCAGGTTGTACTCGTTGGAGCCGCGCTCGTCGCAGTAGCCGCCGATGACCACCTTCACATCGGGATGGCTGACCAGATAGGAGGCGTCGGCCGCCAGAACCGTCTGCGCATCGTTGCGGATGTCGTAGGTGTCGTAGTCGAAGAAGGCATCCTGGACGTGGGCCTTGAATTCCTCTTCGGAGCTCAGGGCGTTGGTGGGCACCACGACGGCGGGCGGCGAATTGACGGTGACGCGAGCGGTCGCGTCCGCTGTTCCGCCGGAGCCGGCAGCCACCAGGTGATAGCTGGTGGAGGTCGCGGGGGTGACGGTCTTGACGCCAGAGGAGGGCACGTCGCCGATGCCGTCGATGGAGACGGTGGTGGCATTGGTGGTGCGCCAGGAGAGAACCACCTGGTCGCCGGCGGAGATGACCGTGGGCGTGGCGGTGATTTGAGCCGTGGGCGCCTCCGCCATGGGTGCGGAGGGTGGAGCTGTCTCAGTTCCCAGGGGTGCTTCCTTCTTTTTGCACCCTGCGACTGCGACGAATGCTGCAAGCAGAACAACCGGCATGAAAATGCGAGAGCGTGCGATCAATGGACTACTCCTTCCGTGAATTCGAGTTTGATCTTGCGGCGATGGGCACCCTTCCGATTCGTTTCCCAGCCATCTCTCCGACTCTCGGTGAACAGAGTTTCGGATCGGGATGAGGGCTCCGGGAACAACGGTGGTGGCCTTCGCTCACAAAGAAAACGTTACCGTGATGGCCGACGCCTGGTTCGCTTCAGGTGAAGCGAACTTTGCCGTGCGGCATGAACTTGTTTGCCCTTTCGGCATAGGCCTAAGGGAGTGTTTCGCGACCTTAAAATCATAGTTCATCAAGGCGGGAAAAGAAGCCGTGATATTCCGATGGGTAATTTCTTGCCAATCCGGTCTGGCGGTTGTGCGGACGCATCGATTGCGCTGGGCCTGGATCACTTCCAGCTCCAGTTGGGCATGGAGTTGTTGCCCGTGCGGGTGAGCTGGTGCTGCCCCGTGCCGTCGGCCAGCATGGTCCAGATTTCGGTGTGGCTGCCGATGGTGCGCTGAAAGACGATGTGGCGGCCGTCGGGAGCCCAGGAGGGAAAGTCGTTGCTGCCGGACTCGTGGGTGATCTGGAGATAGTCCTTGCTGGCCAGGTCGATGACGTGGATGTCGTCGCCGCCGGGGTCGCCGGGGCCGTATTTGCGATTCCAGCTGAAGGCCAGCAGTTGCCCATTGGGAGACCATGATGGGCTGACCGCATAGCCGCCGTCGGTGATGCGCTGCACGTTGGAGCCGTCGATGTCCATGGTGTAGATCTGGGGCAGGCCGGTGCGTCCGCTGACCCAGGCGATCTGCGCGCCGGTGCGCGGATTGAACGTGGGAGCCACGTTGGGGCCTTTGAAGGCGGTGAGCTTGTGCAGGTTGCTGCCGCTCGAGTCAGCAAGCCAGATTTCGGGGTTTCCGGTGCGCGAAGAGGAGAATGCCACCTTGGCGCCGTCGCCCGACCAGGCGGGGGACTGGTTGCTTCCTCCGGCGGTTCCGGCGGGGAAGGCGACGTAGCGGTTGAGCTCGAATGAATACATGCGAATTTCCCAGCCGTCGCGTCCGAGGGAAGCAAAGGCGATGCGAGAGTTATCCGGTGAGATGCGCGGCGAGATGGAAATGGTGCCCAGGTGGGTGACGGCATGCTGGTTCTGCCCGTCGTAGTCCATCGCCCAGACCTCCTTGGTGCCGGAGCGAGTGCTGATGAAGTAGATTTTCGTTTCAGCGATGCCGTTGATGCCGCCGCCCAGGCGCAGGATGATCTCGTCGGCGAAGCGGTGGGCGATGGTGCGGGCCGATTCCTCGCTGGCCGCTTCGTTGTACTGCTTGGCGAGCACCTGCGGGCTGACCGTGTTGCGGGCGTCGAAGAGCCAGCCGGAGACCACCACGCGGCCGCCACTTGTGGAGAGCGCCCCGAAGGCGACCATGGCGGCGTTGGCGGGCATGGCCGACCATTGGGGCAGGCTGATCTCCTGCGGCGAGCCGGGCGTGGCCTGGGGGGCGAGGCTCTTGGAGACCAGGTCGAAGATGCCCGCGCCGCCCAGATCGGCGTAGAGGGTGGCGTCAAAGACAGCCTTCAGGGCCGGGGTCTGGGGATCGACGCTGGCTGGTTTGAAGTCGGCGGCGGCGATGCGGATGCGGTCTGCGCCTAGGTTGGTGCCGGTGTGGACCCAGTCCTGGGCTGCAAGCGGGAGCGTGAAGAAGAAGAGCAAAGAAAGCAGACACGGGAGAAAGATGCGGAAAAATGCCTTCATGCGGTGGATGGTCCTTCCTCGAGCGGTTTGAGAAAGGCGCGCGGCGGATTCAACGCGCCAGGACTCATGAGTCTGAGCAAACCTAGTAAGTACAATCATAGGTCACGTCGAGCCACTGGTCGTTGGAGGCCGGGGGCAAGGGGCCGAATGTGTCAACACGCTGCGTGGCCAGCAGACAGGAGCGGTCGAGCGTAGGGCTGCCGCTGGCGGTATTGATGCGAAAGCCGGATGGGGAGCCTTGGCGGTCGATTTTGAAGTAGATCTGTACCGCCGCGCCCTTGGAAGTGCGCGGGTCCACCTGGCCGCGAAGCCAGTTCTGGCCCACTTTGCGTTTGATGCCATCCACGTACCAGCCGAAACGGGTTCCGAAGTCGCCGTTGCTGATGCTGACGGGCTGGTTGGCGTCGGCGGTCTGCGCGTAGGTGGAGCGGGAGAGCTTTGACCCGGCCTGTTCGCCGTACTGGATGCGGTTGTCGGGCTTGGGCGGGACCACTTTGGCGGTCTTGACCTGTTTCTGCTTTTCCGGCTTCTTTTCCTTGCCCTGGATGGGGATTGCCGTGTCGTCGATGGCCTGCTTGGCCTTAGGCGCGGGCGTCTCGGGGACCGGGCTGGGCTTCTCCGTGGGCAGAACGTTTTCGTTCTTGGGCTGGTCGGAGGGGAGCGGGATGGCGCTCGAATCCAGGCTCACCGCG
>Ga0302319_10003093_pt1 | contig 35157 bp, 30 predicted proteins | sample Bog_T0_2_FD_203319 | JGI IMG/M metagenome (GOLD analysis project Ga0302319, IMG submission 203319) | Peat permafrost microbial communities from Stordalen Mire near Abisko, Sweden - Bog_T0_2 | ecosystem: Environmental > Terrestrial > Soil > Wetlands > Peat | place: Sweden: Abisko, Stordalen Mire...
AACGAGTGTTATTCGATATGCGACATTTCCAAGGCTGGGATGCGAGCGCGCTCTGGCAGGAGGTTAAGTTCGACATGAAACACTTCAAGGATATCGATCGGATTGCTGCTGTCGGAGATCAGCGTTGGCAGGAATGGATAACGGAGTTTTGCGTGCCCTTTATGAAAGCGAAGATCCGTTATTTTGATTGTGCGGACTCAGGCGCGGCGAGAGAGTGGTTGGGCGATTCCTAGCGGCTTTGGCCGCGGCGGGCTGAAACTCTCTGGCTGCTGCCCAGCCATCTGGAGTTTGTACATTTTCGAATAAGGATGGCGGTTATGGATGAACCGCAGAGGGGACGGACGGCTATGGTTTCCGGTGTACCGGTTGGAGCTTGCTTCGCAAACATGTCCACTGAGAGGTAATTCGGACAGGAGTGGAGGCCGTAGCTGGGGACGCGGACGTCCGTCCTCTCTGCTCGAGGCGATGAGCGCAGCTCCAGGGCTCAGCAAGCGCCTTGCGGCCTTGCGCAACGGCGCGCTGCCTGTTACGATGCCTTAAATGGGTGATTCTGTCTGGGTATCGAGTGCTCCTCCAGCGGTGGTCGGGGAGGCCATTCCGGCGCGCCATTCCGTGCTGGTGCGTCTGACTCACTGGCTCACCACTATCTGCTTTCTTGCCCTGCTCGTTACCGGGGTTGAGATTCTCATTTCTCATCCGCGCTTCTATTGGGGCGAAGCCGGCAACGTAAACATGACTCCGCTGTTCAAAATTCCCATCCCGGCGTCGCGGTCCACCGTGCCCACCGGCTATGGCTACGTGCTGCCCGACCAGAATGGTTGGAGCCGCTACCTGCACTTTCAGGCGGCGTGGCTGGCGGTATTGACCGGTTTGTTGTATGGCGTATCCGGCTTCTTCAGTGGGCACTTCCGGAAGGATTTGCTGCCGTCGAGGGCCGATCTTTCGTGGAGGTCGTTCGCGTCAACGGTCGCTAGCCATTTGCGCCTCAAGCGTCCGAGGGAGGCGGAAGCCGGAGCCTATAACGTGCTGCAACGGCTCGCCTACCTAGGTGTGATCTTCGTTCTCTTCCCGCTAGTGATTTGGACAGGCCTCGCGATGTCGCCGGCCATCGCGTCGGTGTTTCCGGGCCTCGTCTCGGTGTTGGGCGGCCAACAATCGGCGCGCACGATTCACTTCTTCGTTTCCGTTGTCCTGGTTGTCTTCCTTTTCGTCCACATCGCGATGATTTGCCGCTCCGGATTCAGCAATCGCATGCGCGGGATGATCACCGGCCGCACAACTGCAGATTCCACCACTTTAGAAAAGGAGCAGCGCTTATGAGCAACCTATCGCGCCGCAAGCTAATAACCACGGGGTTGAGCGTAACAGCGGGCGCAACCGGCTTGGCCGTGGCCGCCAAGGTTGCGCAACACAATGGGCTGATCCCGCCTGATAGCGCAGGCCTATTTGGAGCGGGCGAAACCTTGACGTATGCCGCGCAGCGCATGCTGACGAACCACTCGATGGCCCGGGAGTTTCCGCGCAGCGAGGTCTCGAACCCGCCGTTCGTCAATGGCCCGCCCCCCAAAGACGATGTCTTCCGCCGCCTCCAGGAAGGCGGTTTCACCGATTGGCGGCTTGCCGTGGACGGCCTGGTGGCATGCCCGGCGATCTTCTCGCTGGAGCAGCTCAAAGCCTATCCCTCGCACAGCCACATCACTCATATGGCCTGTGAAGAAGGCTGGTCTTACATTGCCGAATGGACGGGCGTACCACTCTCTCACGTCCTCGACGTGGCGGGAGTACTGCCGCACGCGAAATACGTAGTGTACTTTTCGATTGATCGGGACTGGTGGGACAGCATCGACATGGCTGATGCATTGCACCCGCAGACGCTACTCAGTTACGGTCTCAACGGCGGCGATCTTCCGGTAGGCAATGGCGGTCCGCTGCGCATGCGGGTACCGCGCCAACTGGGCTACAAGAACGTGAAATATATCACACGATTGACAGTGACGGACGATCTGAAAAAATTCGGCAAAGGCTTGGGCTCGTCGGCGCCTGAGGCCGGTTATGCGTGGTATGCGGGGATCTAGCCAATCCAGGTCGCTCACGCTCCCGGCTCCGAAAGAGTTTTAGGGCGCCGTAGTGAGCGCTTTTAGGTATCGATAATAGAACTCGACGCCGTCGTAGAAGGCACTCACGCGCACGCGTTCATCCTGGCCGTGTGCGCGAATGTCATCTTGATCGATGGCGACGCCGCTGATGCCATAGCTGGGTAGACCGGCGGCCACGGTATAGACGCTATCGGAAGCACCGGTCTCCATTTCGGGGATCACGGGCGCGCCGTTCCACATCTCGTCGGCAAGGCGCGCCAGCGGTTTTAGAATTTCATCGGGCGGCAGTATGGGAGGAAACGCCTTCTTGTCGGGAGTCTTATCGAAAACAGTGCGGGAGTTGTCTACGTAACGGACTACAACTTTGAGGTCGGCGAAGATATGAACTAACTCAAGGCGGATCTCTTCGGCGGAATGCCCCGGCAGGATGCGGCAGTTGACGTTCGCCTTAGCCAGCTGCGGCAGCGCGTTGGGAGCGTGACCAGCCTCCATCATGGTGGCCACGCAGGTGGTTCGCATGAGGGAGTTGAAGCGCGCATTGGCGGATAAGTGAGAGATGGCGGCGGCATCCGGCGGGGTTTGCAGAATGGCCGTCATATCGGCGGCTGTTTGGCCGGTTTCAAGCGCGGCGCGGCGTTCAAAGTAAACGCGCGTGACGGGGTTCAGTTCGAAGGGAAAGGGCGCGCGCTCCAAGCGCCCCAGAGCGTCGGCCACATGATAGATGGCGTTATCAGGCACCGGCAGCGAACTGTGTCCACCGGGGTTGGTGGCGCTCACTTGATAATCGGCGTAGAGCTTTTCGTTGGCCTCAATGTCCACGTTGACGGGCTTGCCATTGACGGTGGTGACTCCGCCCGCGTCGGCGTTGATGACAAAGGCGGCGTCAATGAGATCGCGATGGTTTTTCAACAGCCAATCGACGCCGTTCGATTGGCCGCCTTCTTCGTCCGCGGTGAGGGCCAGAATGATATCGCGGTCGGGACGATAGTTTTCGCGATGGAGGCGGATGAAATCCGTGATGAGCTCGGCATCGTTCACCTTCATGTCCTGGGTGCCGCGGCCGTAGAAATAGCCGTCCTTTTCGACAAATTGGAAGGGATCGGTGGTCCAATCGGCGCGGCGCGCTTCGACAACGTCCAGATGGCCGATGATGAGAATCGGGCGGCGGGTTCCAGCACCCCGCAGCCTCGCTACCAGGTTGCCGTTGCGGGCGTTGGGGCCGAGCACCTTGATGTCTTCGGCGGGAAAGCCGGCGTCGAGCAGGCGTTTGGCCATGGCTTCGGCGGCGGCGGTGGTGCTGCCGACGGAATCGGTGGTGTTGATTTCGATGAGCTGCTGAAAGATAGCGCGGGCGAGTTGCCGCGTGGCGTCGTCCAAAGGCGCGCCGGTGGCGAGAATAGCGAATACGAATGGGACAAGAAATTTCATGGAGTTCTTGTCATTCTAGCGGGGATGCAAAGCGGGAGGCTAAGATACCCAAAGTGAAGCTAAAAATCCGCGCCGCGCTGTTGTTGGCTTTCGCCGCCTTATCTTTGTCGCAGACTTGGTATCCGGACCGTTTGGGCAACCACCGTGCGGTGCTGCGGGTGACGGCAAGCGACTCCGCCGTACGAGTGAAAATTCCGTGGCGGCGGCGCGACACGACGCCGGAGAAGAAGGGCCTGATTGTTGTGGACGGCCGAACGGGGCAAGAAATTTCGAACGTCTTGCCGATTGAGATCAATCGCGAATTTGGCGACATTGCCTTCGAGCCGGTGAGCGGAGCGGGCGTTTATTACGTGTATTACATGCCATACACCGGTGGAGGCCGCGCCAACTATCCCAAAATCACCTATCCGGAATGGACGAGCAAAGCCAGCGCCGAGTGGATGGCCCAGGTCAAACCGAGCGAGATTGCAAAGGCTGAATTTGTCTCGCTGGAATCTATCGACGAATTCGACCGCTTTACGCCGATGGAAGCGATTGCGACTCACGACGAGGTGAGCGGACTGCTGACGCGTGTTCCGCAGCGCGACTATTTTGTCTTTCCCGAAGATCGCAGCCAGCCCATTCGCATGGCGCACGACCTGCCGCAAAAGTGGGTGGAGCGCGGGCCTGAAAAAGCCTTCAACGGGAGCGCGGCGCGCGGCGAGTTCTACGCGTTCCAACTGGGGGTGTGGGCGGCGCGGGCACGGTTGAGGGACGTACGCGTCAGCTTTGGCTCGGCGGCTGGGTTCCGCTGCTTTAATCAAGGCGGAGTGGATTGGCAGAGCCATCCATTTACGCGAGTGGTAAATATCGAGAAGGGCGATATACAGCCGTTGTGGTGCGGCGTCGAAGTGCAACGAGAGATCCATACCACGCTCACGGTGTCGGCGGCGGGTGAACCGCCCACGCAAGTGCCGTTTCATCTCGCGATGACTCGCGAAATTCTGCGCAATGGGGGCGATGACAAACCGGCGCGACTGTCGCGCTTGCGCTGGCTCGATTCGACGCTGGCGGTAGACGATGGCATTGTTGCGCCGTACACGCCGGTGCGGGTGGAGGGACGCCGCGTGGCGGTGCTGGGACGGCAGGTGGCGTTGGGAAGGCAGGGTTTGCCGGATTCGATTCAGAGTTACTTTGACATCGAAATGACGCACATGGCGCAGACCCCGCGCGAGTTGCTGGCCACGCCGATGCGGCTGTTCGTGAAAGATGAATCGGGCCGTGAACTGCCGTTTACGAGCGGCGGTGTGCGGTTTACCAAGCAAGCCGAGGGGAAGGCGGCGTGGACGAGCCGCGGCCATGCGGGACCGCTCGAGAGCGAGATTGAGGCGAGCATGGAGTTCGACGGCGACATGGAATTCTCGGTTGTGCTTTCGGCTCGCCAAGGGGCGAAAGTGCAGGATGTTGTTCTTGAAATTCCGCTGCGCGCCGAGGTGGCGCGCTACGCCATGGGTATGGGTCTGAAGGGCGGCGCCGCGCCTGCGAGCTTTGCTTGGAAGTGGGACGTGAAGAAAAACCAGGATGGGGCCTGGATTGGCGATGTCAACGCCGGCCTGCAATTCAGCTTGCATGACGATCATTATTCGCGGCCGCTTAACACCAACTTTTATCAATCGAAGCCGCTGGTGATGCCCGGCTCGTGGGCGAATGAGGGGAATGGCGGCTGCCGTTTTACGAAAAATGAAACGCGCTATCTGATTCAGTGCTACAGCGGACCGCGCGAATTCAAAGCGGGCGAGCGGCTGCATTACGACTGGCGCCTTTTGTTGACTCCGTTCCACACGATTGACCCGGCGGCGCAGTGGAAGACGCGCTACTATCACGCCTACAAACCGCTCGACGAGATTCAGGCGGCTGGGGCCAACACGGTGAACGTTCACCATGCGACGGAGATCAATCCTTATATCAACTACCCATTTCTGCGGCCGGCTGAAATGAAGGCGTATATCGACCAGGCTCACGCGCGTGGGATGAAGGTGAAGATTTATTACACGGTCCGCGAGTTGACGAACCATGCGCCTGAACTATTTCCATTGTTGAGTCTGGGAGATGAAGTGTTGGCGCGCGGCCCGGGAGGCGGGCCGCCGTGGCTGCAGGAACATCTCAACGGCGACTACATTCCAGGTTGGTATGTGCCGGATTTGCGCGATGCGGCGGTGGTCACGACGGGGATTTCGCGCTGGCACAATTTTTATGTGGAAGGCTTGAAATGGCTGGTCGAAAACACCGGCATTGACGGTCTCTATCTGGACGATGTGGCGTTCGACCGCACGACCATGAAGCGCGTGCGCAAGGTGCTGCTGCGGGGTCATCCGGGCGCGATGATCGACTTGCACTCGGCGAATCAATTTAATCCGAGGGATGGTTTTGCCAGCAGCGCCAATCTCTACCTGGAGCACTTTCCGTTCATTGACCGGCTTTGGTTCGGCGAGTATTTCGATTACAATTCGCCGCCCGATTATTGGCTGACCGAAATATCGGGCATCCCTTTTGGATTGATGGGCGAAATGCTGCAGGATGGCGGCAACCCTTGGCGCGGGATGTTATTCGGCATGACGAACCGGCTGCCGTGGTCGGGCGATCCGCGGCCGCTGTGGAAATTCTGGGACGAAAGCGGTATCGCGAACACGCGCATGTTGGGTTGGTGGGTAGCGGCGAACCCAGTGAAGACGGGCCGCGAGGATGTGCTCGCGACGGTTTACCAAGGCAAAGGACGAGCGATCGTGGCTTTGGCGAGCTGGGCGAAAGAGACGGTGGACGTGAAGCTCGCAATAAACTGGCGCGCGCTGGGCATTGATCCCGCGGATGCCGTGATCCGTGCGGAGCCGATTGAGAAGTTTCAAACGGCTGCGGATTTCCCGGCCGGCCAGCCGATTCCTATCCTGCCGGGGCGAGGCTGGCTGCTGATTATTGAGCAGCGCTGAAATATTCATTGGCGCGCGGACGAAAGAGGAAATAAGCGAAGACGGCGCACAGCACAGCGTGGACGACCAGTTGCGACAGCGAATGGAAAGCGCTCAAGACGACATGGAAGGCGATCCAGGCAATGGCCAGCCAGCGCGCCCAGTTGGCGGCGCGGAGAATATATACGCCGGCGACGAGCGCCAGCAAACCGACCAGCGAAGCCCACACGCCATCGTAGTCAAATGGATTTTGCGGCTTAAACTGACTAAGGTGATAGACAAGCCCGAGCGCGCCGGTGGCCAGGTAGACACAGGCGATCGCTAATACGGGGATGGGACGTTTGGTCAATGGGTTAATCCGCGATCTTTCATCCAGGTGTAGAATTCGTCGATCCACATGTCGCTGGTAGTGCCCTGGCGATTCATGCCGAAGCCGTGGCCGCCTTTCTCGAAATAGTGGAATTCGACGGGGCGGTTGGCTTGACGCCAATCCAAGATCAAGTCGAAGGCGCTGTTGCCGAAGAGGGGATCGTCGGCGGCAATCGCCACGAACATCGGGGGCGCATCGGGCGGCACGGTGATGGGGCCGAGCGGCGGATAAATGGGCGCGATGAAATCGGGGCGAGCCGCGTGGTCGGGCTCTACGCCGATGCTCAGGGTGAGCATCGCGCCGGCGGAGAAGCCGAGAAAGCCGACACGCGCCGGATCGATTCGCCATTCCGCCGCGCGGCGGCGAACCAAGCGCACGGCGGAGCGAGCGTCTTCGAGGGCGTCAGGCGGCGTGGGAGCGAGCGGGGCGCGCTGGGGGCCCGAGAGGCCTTGCAAGAGTTTGAACAAGCTCATCAGATAGGCATTCGGGTCGCGCGGCGACGGATTCAAACGGTACTTTAGAACGAAAGCGGCAATGCCGTGATCGGCGAGCCAATGCGCGACGGCATAACCTTCGTTGTCGATGGACAGCATGAGAAAAGCGCCGCCGGGCGCGACAATCACGGCGCTGCCGTTGGCTTTGCCAGGATCTGGCAGGACCGGGGTGAGAGTGGGATCAAGCACGTTGCGGACGATGCGGCTGCCGGCGAAAAGCTCCCATTGTTCGGCGACGCCAGCGGATTTGCCAGAGCCGGAGAGTGGGATGACGCCGGGCTGAGTGGGGGTATTAATTGGACTGATCGAAGGCGTTTGCGGCTGGCTGCGGGCGGAATGAAGCGCGCCCGCCAGCAATATCGTGCTGACTAAGAATCGATGGAGCACGCCGTGAGCATATCACTGCGCCAGGATCTCCCACTCGGGAATGGTGGGGTAAGACTCTATCCTATAGCAAACATATACAGTTTCGAGAGAATTGGCCGATATCTTAATCACTATGACTCTGAGCATGGATGGCCACTCTAGCGCAACGCCTGGCGGCATAGTACGAGCGTACTACCCATTACTCAGACTATATTCCCTAAGCGTAAAGCGCGTGCTATCCTACACCCAACGTTACGTTTCGCTGCCTGATCGCCTAGGCGAAATACTGTCTATGAATTTCTGCTGATGCGACGAACCCTACTAGTTGCGCTGTGTACCGCGCTGGCTGCCGCGGCATCCCCGAAAGAGGCAAATGGCGGCTCTAAGTCCTATTCTTCCTATAGCGTAGCCGTGGTTCAAGGCGACGGTGCGGTGAACGATTTGGCGGGGCGCTCGCTGCAGGCACCGGTGGTTCACGTAGTCGATGGGTCGGGTAAGCCGGTGCTCGGAGCGCGGGTAGAGTTTGATGCACCGAAAGCTGGACCGGGAGCTGTCTTCAGTGGTGGTTCTACGCATTACGCCACTACGACGAACGCCAATGGTGTCGCCAAAGCGTATGGCCTGCTAAACAATGGCGTTGCCGGCACCTTTAGCTTGCTCGTCCGCGTCTCTTATGGCGGCCAGACCATTAGCGAATTGACGCTTCACCAGACCAACGCCACCAGCACAATGACGCATTTGGCAACGAATACGCGAAAGCAACAGGAGCCATTTCCGGATGCATCTTTATCACCGTCTGTGGTGGGCGTGGCGATGGGTGACGAGTTCCAGGTGAATGGCTTGTCTACGCCCGCGAATGCCACGCTGACTCCCGGCAATCGCGTGCAAACGCAAGAGAGCGCCGTCACGATTTATATTCACGAACATTGCGAATTTCTCGTGGGTCCGCATTCGGCCGTCATCGTCCAGCCGCATCAGGTTTCGGTCATGAGCGGAGCGGTGCGCGCCAAACACTTCGGGGATTGCAAATTCGGCTATGGCGGCCTTTGGGTGACCAGTCCGGCGCCGAATGGCGATGCGGTGGTGGCGCTTTCGAACGAGCACATGGAAGTGGGTTCGGTGAGTGGTCCGGTCGAAATAGCCAACGAGCTAAGAGTAGTTAGTACGGTTGATCCGGGAACGGTGTCGGAGTTCAGCTTTGCCCCGTCAACGGCCGCGAGCGGCGCCAAGGCGAACGCGCCTCCGTCGCGCAAAGTGATCTTTATGCTGGGGGTGGGCACCGGCGCGGCGTTGGTGGGCTTAGGGTTGGCTGCCGCCGCTATTGAAAGAAGTTCGGCTAAACCGACGAGCCCGTAAGGCCCACAAACTTCGCGCGTTCCTCTTTTGTGGGCAAGGGACAAGATTCGTAGCGTCCCGCAATCCGGAAACGGTTGCGCGCGATCAACGTATAAACCCAATCGCGCAAAGAACGCGGGATGATTTGCAAGCAAAGGCCCAGGGCTTTCCAAACGCCGCCTAATAAGAGCAGTGCGTGGACGGTCACATCAGACCTGAGCAGCAGGCTCTCATCCGGCGAGTTTATGTGCACGACGAGATAAACGCTGTTGCTGTCGGGCATGGCTTGGCGGTCGATCCCATGGCACGCCAGAATGTTTTCCGCCAGAACCGATTGTTGCGGCGCAAAGCGTAAGCGGTCAAACTTGTCGTGCCGGAGCAGCCAGCGTATGCTGCGATTGCAAAAGCCGCACAAGCCGTCGTAGATCAGCAGGTTTTCCATGGGATGTCGGCCGAAGCTAGGTCGCTCACGCTCCCGGCTCGGATTCGGCCGATTCTGCTCACGCACTCTATGATCTCATTTACGCGCCGGCGGCCGCTTCCAAACTATGGCACTCGTGGGCATTTAGCACAAGCACGACGCGCCCATCTCCCATAATCGCCGCTCCCTGGAACTCGCGGCATTCGGCCAAACCGCCGGTTAGCGGTTTCACCAGCACTTCCACCTCGCTCACAAAACGATCGACCACCAAACCATAGCGCACATTGCCGGCTTCGACAATCGCCAGCGCGAGTTCGGGTGTCTCCGCCGGCGTTAAGCCCAACATCTCCGCCAGTGTAAAGACCGGATAAACATTGCCGCGCACCTGCGCCAATTTCGTCCCCCGGTACTCATGAGCGGCGGTCTTGGGCAGCTTCACCATGTCGCGGATACTCGTCAACGGCAAAATATATTCCTGCGTCCCCGCCTCCAGCAGGATTCCCTTCGAAACCATCAAGCTGGTCGGTAGCTTGATCACAAAGGTAGTTCCGCGCCCGCGCTTCGAACGGATCTCCACCGTCCCTTGAAGGTTCAGCACGTTGCTGCGCACCACATCCATGCCTACCCCACGCCCCGACACGTCCGTCACTTTGGAGGCGGTCGACAAGCCCGGCAAGAAGACCAACTGGAACGCCGCTTCTTCGCTCAGCGAGGCCACTGCCTCCGCCGTCATGAGCCCGCGGTCCACCGCCTTGCGCTTCAGCGCTTCGGCATCCAACCCGCGCCCGTCGTCGCTGATCTCGATCACCACGCCGCCGGCCTCGTTCGCCGCCCGCAGCTTCAATTCGCCGCAGACGTTCTTGCCATTCGCCGCGCGCTCGGGTGGCGTTTCCAGGCCATGATCGACCGCGTTGCGAATGACGTGGATGAGCGGATCGGCAATCTGCTCGAGAATCGTTTTGTCCAACTCGATCCCTTCGCCTTCAATGACCAGCCGGACTTCTTTTTCGAGCATGCGGGCGAGATCCCGCACCAGGCGCGGGAATTTCTGAAAAACCGCCTTCGCGGGCAGCATGCGGATGGACATCACGCTCGCCTGCAGCTCATCCGTGATGCGCGAAATATTGGAACCGGCCTCCTTCAGATCCTTGGCGACCAGCGTGGGCTCAACGCCCTGATGCAACTTCTGCACCAACAGCGGGAAAGCGCCGCGCGCCACGAGCAATTCGCCCGCCACGCGCATCAGCCGGTCCAGCTTTTCTTGATCGATACGAATCGTGCCGCCGCCGGCCGCTGCCGCGCTCTTCGCGGCGACGGGGCCGTTTATCTCCGTCATCGGTCCGGCTTCGCCGGCAGCCTTTGGCTCGAAGCCTTTTAGAATGGAGCGCACCAACTGAAAGGCGCTACCCAGCGCCGAGCGTTCCGCCGCCGCCAAGGCCGCGCCGCTCGAGACCGCCGCATCCAAAATTCTTAATTGCTGTGCCAGCGGCTCCTCAAGCTGAGGATAATTGCGGTAGCGCGCCGCAGCCGAGAGAGTGCGGACACCGCGCAAATAGGTTTCGAGAATCGGCCCGGCTGCTTCCTGATCGCCTTCCATGCGCTCCAGGCAGCCGGCGATCATCTCCATCCATTGCGTAGTGGTATTCAGAAAGGCCGCCGCACGACCATCTACCGTCTCGGCGCTGGCCGCCGCGCCGCCAGGGATACCCAAGCGCTCGAATAATCGCGCGGAGATGGCGACGGGGATCTGGTGAGTCAGGCTTGCCAACAAGCCGCGGATGGCATCGCAAGCCTCAAGCGCTGTCTCCACAGCCTGTTGCGGTACTGCCCCGCCCGCAATACGGAATGGATCGAGCAGCGATTCCAAGCCATGCGTCAGCTGGTGCAGCAGTTGCAGCGGATGGCTTGGGAGCAAACGGACGCCGCTGATTTGCCCCAACAATACGCCCGTGTTGCCCTTGATATTGTGAACGCCGCGAAACAGCGCGGTCAGATCTTCGCCCGGTTGACGGTGCTTCTCCAAGGCGAGCGCCGCGCTCTCCACGTTCTGCAACTGATCTTCGCACTCCTGGCGAAACAGTTCCAGTGTTTCCGCCGGCACCGAGCCCAGCAGGGCCACCGCTCCGGCCTGGTCTTCGAGCAAGCGGACCGTGAGCTCGCATTCGCCTTCGACGAAGACGAAAATCTCTTTTACCGCCGCGGCACTGCTATCCGTAACCAGCAGAATTTCCCACCACAAATAGCAATGCTCGCTTTCGAGCGAGGGCAAGGCAGGCACATCCTCTGCGTGAGCCGTAATGTGCGCTTGTCCCATTTCCCTCAGCTCGTCCAGCAGCGTCATGGGATCCGCGCCGGAGAAGAACATCTCGCGCTTCGGGCGGAAGACGATTTCGTAGGCACAGCGGCTCTGGGCGCTTGGCGGCGCGCTATCGGGAGTTTCCTCCGCAGCGCGTTTTACCTCCGGCAGCAGGCGCTCGAGAGCGGCCGTCACCTCCGTTTCGCCCGCCACGTCGCCTTCTTCCGGCGCGTCCAGAATCAGCCGGATCACGTCGCATGCCTGCAGGCCGCAATCCACCAGTTGCGGCGTGATCGCCAGGGTCCCGGAACGCGCCATCTCAAAAGCTTCTTCCACCTTGTGCGCAAAGCGCGCCAGGTGGCTGAAACCCGCCATGCCTCCGGATCCTTTCAGCGTATGGATCGCCCGGAACACGCGGTGTACCAGCGTCACATTGTCCGGTTTAGACTCCAGCTCGAGCAATGCGGAATCATATTCGGCCAACAGATCCAGCGCCTCGTGCCGGAAGCCGCTCCGCATCTGCTCGAGAATATCGATTGACGTGGACATTTAGAGATTGGTTCAGCGCATCACTTTCTTTACAACGGCCAGCAATTGGTCGGGATTGAACGGCTTGACAATCCAGCCTGTCGCGCCGGCGGCTTTGCCTTCCTGCTTCTTTTCCGGTTGAGATTCAGTGGTCAGCAGCACGATCGGCACAAACTTGTATTCCTCCATCGCCCGCAGCCGACGCGTCAGCTCCAGCCCGTCCATCTTCGGCATATTGATATCGGTGATCACCAGGTGAAGCACACGGCCCTGCGCCTTGGCTAGCGCATCTTCGCCGTCCACCGCCTCGACCACTTCGTAGCCGCCGTTGCGCAGCACCAAACCTGTCATCTGCCGTGCGGTCGCCGAATCGTCCACCGTCATCACTGTCTTCATATCGTTTCCCCAGTGCCCAGCAGGGCTTTACGTAATTGGCTGCGCTCGAGCGCACTCAAGAAATGTTCCCCTGGATCGCCAAATGTCACCTGCCGGGCCGTCTTGCTTAAGGCGCAGAGCAACTGCAGAATGCAAGTATCGATATCGGCCAGTTGGGCCGTTTCCACGTCCACCGGCACTTCCTCTACCAAGCCGTCCGCCAACGCCGCCGCCAGTGCGCGGGCGTCCCGGATGATAACTTCGCCTTCGAGCTTCAGCTTTAGCACTCCTCCCCGTTTCATCAGCGAAAAAGGCATGGTGTCCCTCCCATTTTCAGGCCGCCAATAAGAGGCGGACATTCTCCACCACCAGCTCCGGCCGGCACGGCTTGACGAGGTAGAGAGTCGCTCCCGCCTCAAAACCCTTAGCCTTGTCTTTGCTTTCGCCCTCTGTAGAAACGATGATAATCGGCAGCGATCGATAGTGGCTCTCGGCCCGCACGCGGCGGATAAATTCATAACCGTCCATGTTGCTCATGTTGATGTCGGTGAGCACCAGGTCACAGGCGTTACTGAATAGCTTTTCCAGCCCGTCACTGCCGTCTACCGCAGTAATCACTTTAAACTCCGCTTGTTCGAGGACATATGAATGATAGTTCCGTACAAATTCCGAGTCATCGACGATTAGGATTGTTTTTTGGTCAGGCATAGCGCTATTCCTTCACGTAAACCAAGTGATTGTCGAACCGCTTCATGTGAAACGCTGAACTCACGCGTCCCAGCGATTCGGAGTGGCCCAGGAAGACATACCCTCCTTTATTGAGGGAGTTGTAGAACTGATCGACGACCGCTTTGCGGGAAGCGTCGTCAAAATAGATCAATACATTGCGGCAGAAAATGAAATCGAAGTTCCGCATGGCCCGCATCGCCAAGCGCTCATGCAGATTCAAATGGCGCGCCTCGACCAGCGCTGCCGTCCTTGGCTTTACCAGATACTCGTCGCCGCTCCTGGTCAGATACTTTTCGCGGTATTCTTCGGGCACGTCGTTCACCGAGCGGACGCCGTAGCGCGCGGCAGCCACTTTACGCAACATGTTTTCATCGACATCGGTTGCCACGATGGCACAATCCCACGATTGAATCTGCGGAAACACTTCTTGCACGATCATTGCCAGCGTGTAGGCTTCCTCGCCGGATGAGCAGCCTGCCGACCAGATGCGGAGTGTCTTGTCGCCTTTCGCCTGTTTGGCTGACAGCACTTCGGGTAGACAGTAGTTGGCGAATGCTTGCAATTGATCGTACTCGCGGAACATGTAGGTTTCGTTGGTAGTGATGAGATTGGCCAGTGCCTGCATCTCAATCCCTTGCGCATCCGCATAGTTGATGCGGAACAGGTAATCCTTGGGGTCAACGAGGCCCAACGCCGCCATGCGCTTGGCAACCCGCGTTTTCAAGAAGTAGACCTTCTTATCATCGAAGTGCAGCCCCAGCTTCAGATAGATCTGCTGGCTTAACTTTTGGAATTGCTCGATAGAGAGTTCAGGCATGGGTTTGGTTTAGCGGCCAAGCGCAGGCCTAACATCAATATCGGTTTCCGCCAGTGTATGCTTTAGCAGCAGCGCCTCCAGTCCTGGACGCTGGGACATACGTAACCCTTCGGCGGCGCCCAGCCGAACTAACCGCTCAGAACTTTCCAGGCAGGAAATCAGGAACCGCGCGACATCGTCTTCGGCCGCCCAGAAGCTCAGTACACGGGCCGCCTGATAACGGCACGCCGGCGGATCGCGGCCCTCCACCACCGTCTCTAATACGTCTCGCATCGCCTGGCTGAGTTCCGGCGGCGGGCATGTCTGGTGAATGCAGCGCCGGTGAATGGCAATCAGCGCGCTCAAAATGACCGGGCATATGTGCGCGGCTTGCCGCGGCAGCAGCAGCGCGATCTCCACAAACTCACGCTCCCTCCCAACGGCCCCCAGCAATTTCAGATAGGGAGTGAGAAAGAAGGTGGGCAACTCCGTCAGTTCCGGGAAACGACGCCGGACCACTGCCAGTGAGGATTCGTTCCCAATCTCCGCCAGCGATTCAAGGCAGGCGGCAATCAACATTGGATGCTCACCATTTGCCAATATCTCTTCGATCCGGCTCACGTACTCGCCCGCCCGCAGTTTGCCGATGTTCTCCACCGCCGTAATCACTACGTTCGGGTCGTCGTCAGCCAGCGCCGCCGCATACAGGTCCGCCGTTCCGCTGGCCTGCACGCCGCTCAGCGCGTCCAGCACGAACTTGCGCATATCCTGGTCGCCCTCTTGCATGGCCTTTTTCAGAAAGGGAATCGAACGGTCCCCTTTGTGGCGCAGCACCTCCACGCCCAGGTTGCGGATCTGCGCATCGTCGCTGGCAAACAAGCCGATTGCGCCTTGGATGGCCTCATCTCCGTCCAGCCGGATCAACGCTTGGCAGATGGCGTCCCGCACCACCGGCGAAGGCTCGTGGTCTAACCGCTCCAAAAGCGCAGGCACGCCGGCCGCTTCGTTCAGGTAGCCGAGATCTTCCGCCGCGTAGCTGCGTTCCGCTTCATCGGCGCTAGTCAGCTTTTCAATGTGTTCGCTTAAAACGCTCATATTATCGCCCTCTGCACCGCTTTCACAATCTCGCCGGCCACTTGGTAGCTCGGCAATTGCAGCGAGACGCCGCCGCGCAGCGCCGCCTCGCGAGGCATGCCGTAAACCACCGCTGTCTGCTCGCTTTCGGCGATCGTATAGCCGCCGGCCTTCTTAATCGCCACCATCTGATCGGCACCGTCGTCGCCAATGCCGGTCATTAACACGCCGATTGTGTCTTTGCCATAGATCTTCAAAACCGACTCCATCATGACGCTCACGCAAGGCATAAACAGCGTCGCCGGGGTGGTTGGCGTGCGGAGCACCACTTCGCCCGTCAGCTTGCGATGCAGGCACAAATGCATGCCCCCGGGCGCCACGTAACACTTACCCGGCTCTACCGTCATCCCCGAGGCGCCGACAAGCACTTTCAATGCGCAGTGTTCGTCCAGCCGTTTGGCAAACGATGCCATGAAACTCGGTGGCATATGCTGCACCAGGAATAGGCTGGCCGGCAAGTCGGCGGGAATCAACGGCAGTACTTCCTGCAGGGTGGCAGGTCCGCCGGTGGATATGCCGATGGCAACCGCCATGGGCCGGGCTGATTTCCCAAAGGCCGACCGTGTCGGCAGCCGTTGGGCGCTGCGCCGTTCGCGGCTTTGCGTCAAGTGGCCGGTGGTACCGCTGGCGGCGGCGGCTTTTAGCTTGGCGATCAATTCGGCTCCGACCACCCCCAGGTTGGATGAGACGGTGCCGTCGGGCTTGCCCACAAAATCGAAGGCACCCAGTTCCAGGCATTCAAGGGTAGTGGTAGCGCCCGCTTGCGTGAGCGACGAGAGCATCACTACCGGACAGATCTTCTCATGCATGATCATCTGCAGTGCCGTGATGCCGTCCAGCTTCGGCATGTTGATGTCCATTGAAACCACATCCGGCCGCAACTCGCGCGCTTTGGCGACTGCATCCTCGCCGTCACGCGCCGCCGCCACCACTTCCAACTCGCCCGATCCCTCAATGATTCGTTTGAGCGTCTGCCGCATTAACGCGGAATCGTCCGCTATAAGTACACGTATTTTGGGCATTGTCAGAATCGGACCGGCGCGCAGCCGGCGGTTGGCGGCGCCGACTTTACGCCTTCACTGTGGAAAGCTCCATCTGCTCCTGCTGGGAGAGAATCTTCTCCACATCCAGCAGCACAATCATGCGTTTGCCGGCATCCACCTTGCCAATGCCGGATATGAATCGCTGGTCGATACCGGACCCGATGGCCTCTGGCGGCGGGGCAATATCCTTCTTAGCCAAGTTCAAGACTTGGCGCACCGAATCCACAACCAAGCCCGTTTTCACGCCGCCCAAATCCACAATAATGATGCGCGTGCGGTCGTCTGGCGCTTTCACTTCCATATCGAAGCGTTTGCGGGTATTCAGCACCGGAATGACTTCCCCGCGCAGGTTGGTGACGCCTTCAATGAAAGGTGCTGCTTTCGGCACCTTGGTGATCTTGGCCAGACGGTCGATCTCCTGAATTTGCGAAATCGGAATGCCGTACTCTTCTTCGCCTAGCAGGAACGTCACCAGTTGTATCTCACCCAGGCCTTGGGCATCGCGCGCCGAATCGTGCATGTCGCTGTTACCGTCCTCTTTTCCTGCTCCCTGAAGAGCTGCAAGCGATGACTTTCCCACATCCGGCAGCTTCTCATCTTTGACGAGATGCGCGACATCCAACAGCATGATCAGCCGCGCGCCATCGTTCAATTTGGCAAGTCCTAGTAGTTCCATTCCGCCGCCCGCCGTAATGGCAGGAGGCGCTTCAACCAGGCGCCGGGGCACGTTGAGCACCTCGCTCACGCGATCCACCACCAAGCCCAGCACGGCCCCCTCGGCATCCACCACAATGATGCGCTGATCTTCCTGAATGTGCTTCTCAATCTGCTCCTCAAAGCGCTGCAGGGCGGCCACCGCCTCACGACCTGCGCTCAGCCCCTCCTGGCCGCTGGCGTGCGCCGCCTCATACTCGCCACTCTCCTCGTGCTTCCCACGGTCCTGCAACTGCTTGATGGCTCGCTCATTCGAGCCGCGTACCTTCGCTAGCGACTCCATCAGCACCTGACTGGAACTGTTGGTTTCGGCCAGCGATTTGCGGAGTTGCTCGGTGATCGATGCATCCACCTTTGAATGCGCGTCGCTCGCTAACGTTTTTTCAGTCTCGGCGATCCAGCGCTCATACTCAAGGCGTAGCGGGCGGCTCTGATCGGCGAACTCATCGGCCAGCGAGCGCTGCTGCAGCAGCCGCCGCAAATCAATTACCGGCAGTATGCGGCCGCGCACGGTCACCACACCCAGTACATAATCGGGAACGTCTGGAACCTGATTAGGAGTCTGCACGCGCAGAATCTCCCGCACGTGCTCCATGGGGAAAGCGAATTCCTCTTTGGCGATACGAAACGTGACCAGTTTCTGAACGTCGACATCGATGTTCCCGGCAGCTGACGCGGCCTCGCCTCGTCCGTGCTCCGGTGGAGCGTCATTGGCCTTGGCCGCCTGCTGTGCAACCTTTATTTCGCAGACGTGCTCGGCATTGAGGGCCATTACAATTCGCTGCCCGTTGTCGAGTTTTACCAAGCCTTCCAGATAATTCGCCGTACCCCCGTAGATTGCCGCCGGCGGGGGCTCAATGTCGCTCCGTAAGACACGCGTCACCTGCTTAACGCGATCCACCCGCAAACCCGTCTTGACGCCGTTTATATCTACCACCAGCACGCGCGTGCGATCCGTCTCGGTTGCCCGCTCCATGCCGAAACGGCTACGCAAGTCGATAACCGGCAGCACCACGCCTCGCAAGTTGGCAATACCGTCCACGAATGGCGGCGTGCGCGGAACCTTCGCCATTTTGGGCAGGCGAATGATCTCCTGCACGGTCATAATGTCGAAGCCGAATTCTTCATCCTTCAAAAGGAAAGTGACCAATTGCGTCTCGTCCTTAAGGCTGCCCAACTGGTGTAAATTGTCCGTTTCCATGGCAATTCTCCTCTAGAGCGTTGCGGGCTAGCCGTTCTGCAACTCGTCTGCCTGGGAGGCAATATCTTCAATCGCCTGGGCAATTTCCTGCGCGGCTTTCGACCCTTGCTCCGAGGCGCTGGCGGCTTCTGTCGTGGCACGTGCTGTTTCTTCAGCGGCGGCGGCAATCTGCTGACTGGCTTTGCCAGCCTCCTCGAGCCCGGCCGAGGCCTCCCCTGCTCCCTTGGTAATTTGGCGCATGTCGCTCACCACCGCATCGGCGTCCTGGGCAATCCGGTCGAGGTTGGCGCTCGATACCTTGGCCCGATCTACCTCGCTACGCGCCCGGCTGCTGGCGAGTTCGATATCCGTCGCAACCTTGGCAATCTGCCCTTGCACATTCCTGACGAGGTCTTTGATACGGTCGGCGTTTTCGCTGCTCTCGTTGGCTAGCGAACGAATGTCGTCCGCCACTACCGAGAAGCCGCGCCCATATTCGCCGGCGCGCGCCGCTTCCACGTTGCCGTTCACCGCCAGCATCTTTGTCTGCACGGTCACCATCACAATGGCGTCCACGATCTTGTCGATGCGCCGCGTCCGCTCCTGCAATTCCAGAATGTTCTTAGCGGATTCGGTGGATTCATCGGCACTCTTCACGATGTTGGCGATCGCCGCATCGACGTTCACTTTGTTAGTGGCCAGCAGCTTTTGCGTCGCCAAAGCCTTCTCCGTGCTGATTTCGGCACGGTCCCCCATGGCCTTGGCCGCATGCCGCAATTGCGTGCCCAGGGCGTTAGCCGCTTCCGCTGCCTTCGCCTGCTGCGCCGCCGCCTTGCTGATTTGTTCGATCGCAATGGAAATCTGCTGCGACGAAGACTTCAGTTCTTCGGCATTGGTTGACAGCTCCTCCGCCGTGGCAGCCAACTCCTCGGCAGACTTCTGCGCATTCGTCGATGTCTTCAGCGTCTCGGCCATCTCTGCCAGCGAGCGCGCCGCGTCGCTCATTTCCGAATAGGCTTTTGACTGTTCCTGGGTGGATTTCTGGGCTTCCTCACACGCTGCCGTCGATTCCTCAGCCGCTGCGGCCACGTCCTCGGCGCTTTTTAGATAAGATCTCACCCCGACGAGCGACTCCGCCGCGCTCTTCTGGATTTCGGCGCAATTCTCCCGCACTTCATCCAGACCGGCGGCAATTTTCTGCAAATCCTGGATAATCGCCTTGCCTTTTTCGGCCTCCTCACGCCCCTTCTTGCCCGCCGCTTCCGCGTCGCCGGAAACTACTTTCACCTGATTCTGAATCTCGTTGACTACTTCCTGGATACCGCGCGCGCTCTTTTCGCTGATTTCAGCCAAATTGCGCACTTCATCGGCCACCACCGCGAAGCCTTTGCCATGTTCGCCAGCGCGCGCCGCTTCGATGGCCGCGTTCAGCGCCAACAAATTGGTCTGATCTGCAATGCGCGTAACCGCATGCACAATCTTGCCAATCTCCTCCGACTGGCGTTCCAATTCGCCAATCATCTTAGCCGATTGCAGACTCGCTTCGGCAGCGTCTGCCACCCCTTTCATGAGCGTTTCAATGTCGCCCAGCGTCGACTTCGCCACCGTTTGCAATTCGTTCACCCGGCGCAGGCAAACGTCCGCGCCATTGTTGGCGCCATCCGACGCCTTCTCGATCATGTTAATCGCGGCCCGCGACTCTTCCGCCGCGGCTGACGACTCTTCCGCGCCCGCTGCGATTGTGTGCATCGTCTTTTCCAGTTCTTCTACCGCGCCGGTGGCTTCGCTGATCGCGCTCGCCACTTCTTCCGTGGCCGACGATAGCTTCTCAGCTACCGCTTGTGAGCGCGCTACCGTGCGGGCGCGCGCTTTTTCTTCCGCCAGCCTCTTGGCGGCATAACGGCTTTGGCTGAGATCCTCGGCTGGCACCTTAGCCTCGGCTGTCCTCTTGCCCGCTGCCGTGCTGGAGCTTTTCTGGGGTCCTAAACGGTTCAATGCCAAGCGGTTTGGCGCGACTTCAGTGGTTTCAGTCATTTTTGTTTCTAAAATCCTTTCGACAAAGGCCGACGCAATTTTGCCTACTTCGCCCTTATAGGTGCTATCGGCACGCGAGAGATAATTCCGTCGACTATTTTTGATTAATTTGGCTGGCGGACAGCGGCGGACGAACCATTAGTGTGTTATTTCCTCCAAACATCTCTGCGCGACCTGTCCAGAACCGCAAAATAACTGCTTCGGTTAAATCCCCATAAATCTAGGAACGCTCCCGGCCAATGCTTTGACTCGCTAAATCCAATGCTTATGCAACAACCACACCTTTATCGCCTGTGTGAGGCACATGTAACAGAGCAGCGTCGCCAGCAGAATCGGCCAGTACAAATTGGGCAACTGCACCAGCCCCAACGGCCCCGCCAAAGGCGAAAACGGCAGCCACCCGCCGAACGTCATGATCGCCACGGACGTCGCGATCAGCGGCCAACTCGCCCGGCTCTGGATGAACGGTACCTTATTCGTGCGAATCACATGGATGATCAGCGTCTGCGTCATGAGCGACTCGACGAACCAGCCGGTCTGAAACAACGCGGCGCGCGCCGGATCCCAGCAATGAAAAACAATCAGCATCACGAAATAGGTCGTGTAATCGAAAATTGAACTGATCGGCCCTATGAATAGGATGAAGCGCGTGATCTCGTTGATATTCCATGGCCGCGGCAAAGCCACCTGCTCGGGATCGACCGAATCCACCGGTATCGGTATCTGCGAAAAATCGTAGAGCAGGTTGTTCGTCAACACCTGAATCGGCGACATGGGAATAAACGGCAGGAACGCGCTGGCGCCCAGCACGCTGAACATGTTGCCGAAATTGGAACTCGCGCCCATGCGGATGTACTTCAGAATGTTCGAGAAAACCTTGCGGCCTTCGAGCACGCCGCCTTCGAGCACCATCAGATCCTTTTCGAGCAAAATCAAATCCGCCGATTCCTTGGCAATATCCGTGGCTGTATCCACCGAGATACCAATGTCGGCCGCGCGCAAGGCGGGAGCATCGTTAATGCCATCGCCCAGGAAACCGACCACATGTTTCCTGTTGCGCAAGGCGAGGATCACCCGCTGCTTATGCGCCGGCGACAAGCGCGCGAACAGCGTGGCTTTTTCCGCCGCCGCTTCCAGTTCGGGGTCGGACATTTTTTCCACGTCGCCGCCCAACAACATGGGCTCGGCACTCAACCCCACGTCCTTGCACACCTTGCGGCTGATGAGATCGTTGTCGCCCGTGAGAATCTTCACCGCTACGCCATTTTTCCGCAGCGCCTCAATCGCGCTACTCGCCGTGCGCTTCGGTGGATCGAGAAACGCCACATAACCTTTCAGGACCAAATCGCGCTCGTCTTCCTTGGCGCAAAACGTTTTCCCGGATAGTTCCTTGCGCGCCACCGCCAGCACTCGAAACCCGTCGTTGCTCAGGTTCGCGTATTCCTCTTTCAAACCCACCATCAAACTCGGCTCCATGGGCGATAACTTTCCGTTCAACTCGAAATGAGAGCACTGATGAAAAACGTCTTCCGGTGCACCTTTGGTGAGCAGAATCGCTTTGCCGGCGGGATCTTCCACCAGCACGGACATCATGCGGCGCGTGAAGTCGAACGGAATCTCGTCGAGTTTTTTGTGTTTTTCAATCAAGTCCCTTTGATGGAAATCGGGGCTGTCCAAAATCGCCCGGTCGAGCAGATTTTTCAAGCCCGTCTGAAAGTAGCTGATCAAGTAGCCGTCCAGCAGCACTTCATCGGTTTCGCGGCCGGAGACGTCGCAATGCCGCTGCAAAACAACACGGTCTTCGGTCAGAGTGCCGGTTTTATCCGTACATAGGACGTCCATGCCGCCGAAATTCTGGATGGCATTCAGGCGCTTGACAATCACTTTTCGCCGGCTCATGGCAATCGCGCCTTTCGAAAGGCAGACCGAAACAATCATCGGCAGCATCTCGGGTGTAAGGCCCACGGCCACTGCCATGGCAAAGAAGAAGGCACTTTTCCAATCGTGCTTGGTGAAGCCGTTGATCAAGAACACCAGGGGAACCATTACCGCCATGAAGCGGATCATGAGCCAGGTGAAGCGGGTGAGGCCTTGGTCGAAGCTGGTCGGTGCCGGCTCCTGGGTAATCGAGCCCGCCATGCTGCCGAGATAAGTGCTCGCGCCCGTAGACACGACCACCGCCGTGGCCGTACCGCTCTGCACACTCGTCCCCATGAAACAGACGTTCTTGAGTTCGGTAGGCGAACTCAGCGCCTTTGTTTCAGCCTCGTGAAATTTCTCTACCGGCAGCGATTCACCGGTGAGGCTGCCTTGGCTGACGAAAAGATCCTTCGCCGAGAGTACACGCACGTCGCCCGGAATCATGTCGCCCGCCGACAACTTGACCACGTCGCCGGGCACCAATTCCCGCAACGGCATTTCTTTCGGCTCTCCGTCGCGCAGTACGGTAGCCGTGACGTGGATCATGGCCTTCAATTTCGCGGCCGCCGCATCCGCTCGGGCTTCCTGTATAAAGCGCAGAGCTACGCTCAGCAGCACCATGCAGGCCATTACGGTTCCGGCGCGCGCGTCGCCGGTCGCGTACGAAATCGCCGACAGCGCCGCCAGCAAGATCACCAGCGGATTGCGCAAAATCTTGAGCAGGCGCATGGGCCAGCCTTCGGCTTTCTCCTGCGCGACTTCGTTGAGCCCCGCGGTGCGCGCGCGTTCTTCCGCCACCGTTTGCACGAGGCCGGTGGAGGTCGTTTTCAAAGAAAGCAGCAATTCATCGCCGTCTTTAGCGGCGGCGTCCAGCACCGCTTGCGAGACGCGGATATTCTGGCCCTTGGTTTTGGCTAGAGGTTCCAACCTTGTTGAGCATCGCATATTCAAAAAGCGGACGGAGGTAGTTTAATCCTAGAGAAGTTGCAGGGATTAAACTGCCTCCGTCCGCTTTTTGGAGTCACGTCGTTAGCTGTAGCCGGTTGAGCCTTTGCCCGCAGATCTACTTCCGGAACGACCGCTCCTCCATGTCATTCGGATCAGTCGATACGGGCCCGTCTCTCCAAAGCCATCTCATCATCTCCGGCATGATCGCACCGCCAAATTTCTGGCCGTGCAGATTCATGCCCCAGGTGTAATTCACATCGTAACCCTTCTCAGTGAGCGCCTTCATCAACCGCACATTCTGCAGGAACCAATCGCGTTTCGGATCGTAGACTCCGTCTTTACCGAAGCCGCGATTATCGTTCCTGCCATCGCACAGGAATACGCGGATGGGTTTCTTCTCGCTCGCCAGCACCTTATCGGGATACACATAGCCTCCCCGCAGATCCACAAAACTGCCGACATTACTCAAGACCTTGCGAAAGTCGTTCGGCCGCTCCCAAGCGACCGTGAAAGCCGCGATTGCTCCCGAACTTGAGCCACCGATACCATGCATCTCCGGGTCTTTCGAAATGTTGAACTCCTTGAATAAGACGGGCATCAGCTCTTCGGTGATGACGCGCGCGTATTTATCGTCGAGCGTGTTGTATTCGGTAGCGCGGTTGGTGGTGCCATCGCCCCAGCCGGTTTGTGGCGAGGGTTCTACCTGCTCCTCCGTGCGGCCCGGATTGATGAACACTCCGATCATCACGGGAATCTCGCGCCGGTATATGAGGTTGTCCATCACATTCTGCGCGCGCACGTCGCCGTTCTCATCCTTAAATGCCTGGCCGTCCTGAAAGATCATCAAAGCGGCGGGAGCGGCAGCGTGGTACTCGGCGGGCACATACACCCAATACGTATGTTGCGTTCCCGGATAAGCTTCGCTAGGCAAATGAAAAGGTCCGCGTATCTCACCTTTCGGCACGCCGTCTTGCGGCAGCGAATCGGGACCCAAGCGATATTGCGAATTGGGATTGGGCCCAGGCGGCATAGGTCCTTTATTTTGCGCGCCCGCAGGCGTTGAAGAGCAAGCGAGTATAACGGCAATCGTGAACACTGAATTAGTCCGCATGCCAGCTACACTATATAAAATGCCTTGGAGTCACCGCAGTTTTTGGATTGGCCCACCCATCATCGGCGCGATCCTGGCGGTCCTGGTGCTGATCTTCTCGCGCGGGAGGCTGTACGCGATCTACAGAGAGCGCTTTCCGGAGTCACGGCGGGAGCGGCTGTTCTTGGGCTCGCTCGGCTTTTTTGTAACGGTATTCGTGGTGCGCGGGATCACCATTGCGATTCACAATGACATTGGTCCTTTTCATAACGTCTCCATGCATGGGCGGCACATCCATCACATGGTGTGGGGGATTTTGTTGCTACTCACAGTGGGCTATTGCTGGCTGGTGGAAATCGGCACGGGTGCCGCAGACTCTTGGCCGTTGGCAGGTCGCATCACCGCAATGCTTTATGGAGTTGCCGCCGCGCTCATTTTGGACGAGTTTGCACTTTGGCTCAACCTAAGCGATGTCTACTGGCAGCGCGAGGGCCGCGAAAGCTACGAAGCCATGGCCTTGTTCGGCAGCTTGCTTAGCGTCGGACTGTTCGGCAGATCGCTGTTACGCGGTTTGGCTAAGGAAGCCCGTAGAGCCGTCAGCCGGAACGCTGGCTTATGATGGCGCAACGCTCACGGGTCCGGATTGGCACACCTTCGCGTAATAAGCTTCATACTTCGGGATTAGCAAATCGGTACAAAAACGACTGAGGGCGGTAAGCCTCGCCGCGGCGGCCATGCGATCATGCAGGGGGGCATCTGTCAGCAGACTGATTAGTTTGTCCGCTTGAGCATCCGTGTCTCCCACCGGCTCCATGTAGCCATCGACCGCCTGAGTAATCAAATCCGGCACGCCCCCTGTCAACGTCGCCACTGGCGGCACGCCGCACGCCATCGCTTCCAGCGCGGCCAGTCCGAAGGCTTCGGTCTCGCTCGGCAGATGCAGCGCGTGCATCCGCGGAATCAACCGCTCCATGTGGTCCTGCTTGCCCAGGAATCGAACATGCTCATCCACCGCCAACTCGCGCGCCAGTTGCTCGGCCGGCCCCCGATCCGGCCCATCCCCGGCCATCACAAGTTCCGCGTCTACCTCCTCGCGTACTTTGGCAAAAGCCCGAATGCAATCGAGCACCCGCTTCACCGGACGAAAATTCGAAATATGCAGAATCCGTTTGCGGCCAAGCGAACGCGCCTCCTCGTCGGGCCGGTAGAGCGTGCAATTCACAAAATTATGAATCACTTCAATCGGCTGCCGAATGCCGAAAAACTCCTCCGTGCGCTGGCGCATGAATTCACTGATCGTTGTTACGCCGTTCGACCGTTCAATGGAAAATTTCGTGATCGGGAAATAGGATCGGTCGGTGCCTACCAGCGTGATGTCGGTGCCGTGCAGGGTCGTGATGAAGGGCAGGAAGCGGTTTGTTGTCATCTGCTGCGCGAGCAATGCCGAGATGGAATGTGGAATCGCATAATGCACATGTAGCAGGTCGAGCTTTTGCCGCTCGGCGACTTCAAACATGCGCGATGCCAAAGCGAGCGAATAAGGCGGATAGACAAAGAGCGGGTAATTGGAAACCTCCACTTCGTGGTAGAAAACGTTAGGCGTGTCCGGATCAAGCCGGATCGGATTGGCGTAACTGATGAAGTGCACCTGATGCCCGCGCGCCGCCAGTTCCATGCCTAATTCCGTTGCCACAATCCCGCTGCCGCCATAGGTCGGATAGCAAGTGATGCCGATGCGCATAAATTCAGTATGAACGGGGGCGTTCTGCTAGCCGGGGATCGGGTCTGGATACCACTCCTCGAATTTACGCCTCGCTCGCGGCGCTCCGATTTGCAATTCCTCAAACAAAGCGAGTTCTTCTCCGACGCAAGCAGTGGCGGTCGCTTCGGCGTTGGATCGCGAAGCAATCCCTGGCAGCCCTTTCGCCTGCGCTTCACGCGCGATCGCCTGGCAGGGCGGCCACTTGACGCCATATGGAAAACTTTCCTCAAAACCCAGCGCCGCGATTCCATCCGCGGTGCATGCATCGACAACATCGATCATTGGCACATCGAACGTCACCAGCTGCGGGCGAGCCTCGGGCAATAAGTCAAAGAGCTTGATTGCACGGCCCGCGTGGTGCGCACGCGCATTCGCCGCAGCTTCTTTAAGGGTGGCATTTAGATAGAGAGCGCCAAATTCCCCGGCAGGGTTCCATCGTCCGCCCCGTTGTTTTGAGTACGAAGTGTCAGCCGGATTAACCCAATCAGGCGCGATTACACGATAGTAGGCTCCTCCGCGACGAATGGCAATTCGGGCACGCATTCAACTGCCGCTGTAGTTGAAAAGCCGGCCCAGATAGGCATATATGGGATCAACGCCTTCAGCACGAAGGGTTTCCAGGATGGTACGGTTGCCGAGCCATGCATCCGGCGTGCGCACAATCTCGGGAATGCGGGATGCAATCACACGGCGGCGAAATAACTTGGCCAAGTCGAGCAAACGTTCCACGGAAGCCTGCTTGTCGCGCGGTATCCCCCGCGTTTCCCATTCGATCAGCGATTGAGCACGGCGGCCAAGCAAATCGGCGATCTCGGAGCGGCTCAGGCCGAATACTTCGCGAATTTCGTCGAGTTCACCGACCGTCGCTTTCATGATGCGATCATATCAGACTAATTCGGGCCCTACAAGGACCCGAAGCCAGAACGGAGCATGACCAAGGACGAGGTCATGAATCCCGCAGATGCGTGGCACGCATATCGCGTGGCTCCGCTCAGGCGCGGGGATCGGTTACGCAGCGGAGCCGAAGCAGTTGTCCGAAGTGTGGATGGCCTATACAGCAGGCGGGAAAACCTCTTCGAATCTCTGGACCGATGCCTATTATCTACGCGCATTCGCCCAGGCAGCGCGAGCAACACTGGTAACTTTCGATGCCAAAATTCCCATTAGTGATAACGTTAGCGTTCTAACCCTCAGACCATATCCTGAAACTCTCGCTCCCTAAATCCAACGCTTGTCAATCGCACATCTGCTATCTTGCGGTTTTACCCCCCAAATGCATTTTTCCAAGCTAGAAATCCCCTGCGAGCAGTTTGTCCTTGATAATGGACTCACCGTCGTCGTCCACGAAGACCATAAAGCGCCCATCGTGGCATTGAACATCTGGTACCACGTTGGTTCCAAGAATGAAAAGCCCGGTAAAACCGGCTTCGCCCATCTTTTCGAGCATCTAATGTTCGGCGGTAGCGAACATCTGCCCGGCAGCTACATCGAGGCCATGGAGCGCATCGGCGCTACCGATCTCAACGGCACCACCAACGAAGACCGCACCAACTACTTCGAAAACGTGCCCGTCTCCGCCCTCGATTTCGCGCTGTTCGCCGAGTCCGACCGCATGGGTCACTTCTACAACACCATCAGTCAGGAAGTGCTCGACCTGCAGCGCGGCGTGGTCCAAAACGAGAAGCGCCAAGGCGACAACCAGCCTTATTCCATCGTCGAAGACCTGATGGTGAAGTCCACTTATCCCGCCGAGCATCCTTACGCGCACACCATCATCGGCTCGATGGAAGACCTCGATTCCGCCACGCTCGACGATGTGCGCGAATGGTTCAAAACCTACTACACGCCTTCGAACGCCGTACTCGCGCTAGCCGGCGATATTAACCCGGCTGAAGTGCGCGAACGCGTCACGCGCTATTTCGGCGAGATCGATCCGGGTCCGCCCGTCGCCCATCAACGCGCCTGGATCGCGAAAATGCGCGGCGAACATCGCGAAACCGTACAGGATCGCGTGCCGCAAGCGCGCGTTTACAAAACCTGGAACGTACCCGGCTATGGCACGGCAGCGGCCGATTATCTGCGCTTCGCCTGCTCGGTGCTTTCCAGTGGCAAAAGTTCGCGCCTTTACAAACGCCTTGTTTATGACGATCAAATCGCCACCAATGTGGCCGCACACATGGACGAACGCGAGATCGGCGGCCAGTTTGTTTTAGTGGCCACGGCCAAACAAGGCGAGGATCTATGCAAAGTTGAAAAGGCGCTGGACGAAGAGCTTGCCCGTTTCCTCGATAAAGGCCCCACTGAGCGCGAACTACAACGGGTGAAAGCGCAATCCTACGCCAGCTTCGTGCGCGGCGTGGAGCGCATCGGCGGCTTCGGCGGTAAGTCGGATATTTTGGCCACCAGCCTTACCTACGGCGGCCGACCCGACGCTTATAAGGAACGTCTCGCGCGCCTCGAGAAACTGACCAGCCTCGACCTGCGCGATACCGCCCGCGAGTGGCTCAGCGACGGCGTATACACCCTCGAAGTGGCTCCCTTTGGTAACGCCAGAGCGGGGGTGCCGGTCGATCGCAGCACTCCCCCGCCGCTCGAAGCTCCGCACGAGCTGCAGCTTCCCACGATCGAGAAAGAGCACCTCGCCAACGGCTTGCATATCTTGCTGGCCGAACGCCATGAAATTCCCGTGGTTAATTTCTGGCTTGAAGTGAACTCCGGCTTTGCGTCCGATGAAACCGTCCTTCCCGGTACCGCCCGCCTCGCTTCCTCGCTGCTCACCGGCGGGACGAAACGCCGCACTGCGCTTGAGATCAGCGAAGAGTTGCAAATGCTCGGCGCGCAGCTTTCGAGCGGCTGTAGTCTCGACATGGCCACCGTATATCTGACTACGCTCAAAGCCACGCTCGACGATGCGCTCGATATTTTCGCCGATGTCATTCTGAATCCCGATTTCCCGGAAGCCGATTTCGAGCGTCAGCGCCAGTTGCAACTCGCCGCTATCGCGAATGAAAAGGTGACCCCGGTACAGATGGCTTTGCGCGCGCTGCCGCCCATTCTCTACGGCAAGGGCCATGCGTATGGCTCGCCGCTAACTGGATCCGGCACGGAAGAAAGCGTTCAACGGATCAGGCGCGCAGATGTTCAGAATCATCACGAAATTTGGTTCAAGCCCAATAACTGCACGCTGATCGTTGTAGGCGATACAACCATGGCGGAGGTTAAGCCGAAGCTCGAAGCCCTCTTCGCCGCCTGGCAAGCGGGCGACGTTCCGGTGAAGCATCTGTCGGCGGTTCAACCGCCCTGCATGTCCACCATTTATCTAGTGGACAAACCGGGCGCAGTCCACTCCGTTGTGCTTTCGGGAACTATCGCACCGCCGCCGCAGGTGGGTGAAGAAGTGGCGCTCGAAACCATGAACAATATCTTCGGCGGAACGTTTAGCGCCCGCCTCAACATGAATCTGCGCGAAGAAAAGCATTGGTCCTACGGCGCGGGTTCGGTTCTTTATGGGGCCAAAGCGCAGCGGCCGTTCATTGCTTATGCCTCCGTGCAAGGCGACAAAACCGCCGATTCCATTGCGGAAATGCTTAAGGAACTCAAAGGCATGTTGGGAGCGGAACCGGTAACGCAAGACGAGCTGGATGCCACCAAACAGCAGCAGATTCTAGAACTGCCCGGCGAGCACGAAACCATGAATGCGGTAGGCGGCTTGCTGGTCGATTTGTTGCAACAAGGGTTGCCGCTCGATTTTTATGAGACCTACGTCAGCCGCGTGACAGCGCTAACCACTGGCGAAATCACCTCTGCCGCTAAAAAAGTTCTCGACCCGGCGCATACAATTTGGATGGTGGTTGGCGACCGCAAAGAACTCGAGCCGGCGCTGAAGGCCCTCAATTTTGGCCCAATCGTTCCAGTTGAGGCCTAAAGTGTGCGGCGCTCAGAAGCCGAACGAAACCGTGATTTCCAACTGATTCTTATTCGAATTCAGCAGTCCGCTGACGATGGGCGAACTGAAGGTATCATCCATCCAACGCGTATAACGGACTTCCGGCGAGACGATAATTCCGAAATCATCCCGGGCAATCAATCCCGCGCCGGCGACCGCGCCGTAAACCTTGCGTTTATAGTTTGTGCCAAACGTCGATCCTGTGCCCGTCTCGTTATACAAGGCGTCCACCGCATAGGTTCCCGTCTTGACGCTGATACCGTCGCGCAGAACTCCCCCCAGTTCGTAAAACGTGTGCTTGCTTACATTAAACTTGCGCCCCGAGTAACGAACCATCACGGGAAAATCGATCAACTTCACGCGCGTCCGCTCAATATCTTCGAAAGTGTCGCCGAAGGAATTGGCCGGGACATCCTCTGTTGCGTCATATCCCGTGTAGCGGTAAATCGCTCCCAGACTGATGCCAAACCCGCGAATCAGCCGCACATTGACGATCGCTCCACCACCGAACTGTCCTTGAGCGCTGGTGGCTGTGTAGACGTCGCCATTTTGATCCGTGATGTTGCCGCTATTGTTCGCCTTAATCAGTTTCAGCGGCGTATAACTCCCAGTCAACCCGATCCAGATGCGCGGCACAGGTTTTTCAGAAGGCCTCACCGACGAAGAAACGGCTTGTTTCACGGTGTTGTCTTTCGGCGCGCCGCCGCCATTCGCGCCGCTCCCGTTTGGATCGTCTGCCGCCAAGCACAATCCCGCCGCCAACGAAAGGGCCAATATCATTCCAAAAGGTCTGTTCAAGCTATTTTTCACCGGGACTCCAACTAAGCATTGTAGAACGTCGCGCTCTTATCATGGTTGGGCCCAGTAGCGGTTGCGCGCCTGCACTAACAAACCGGGCTTGTCCACCTTGAGCTGAATCTTGCGGAATTCGCCCACCCTAGGCGGCTTATCCGAAACATAGCCGAGGCTATATTGGCTGCGCAATTCCTCTTGAATCGTATCGAAAATCTGATCGATGCCGGTCTTCTTCGAAACTTCAAAAAGCCCGCCGCCGGTCTCCTGCGCCAGATGCTCCAGAATGCTCCGGCCCGGCCCATGCCCGATGCCGCTATCGGAAAAAAGTATGGAAAAAATCAGCGTATCGGCGTGTTGGGCCGCTTCGGTGGCGGCTTCGAGTGTCGAGTCGCTGCCGTTGTCGTCGCCATCGGTCAGCAGAATCAACGCCTTCCGCCCCTGCTGCTTGCGCATAATTTCATCCGACGCTTTCACCACCGCATCAAACAGCAGCGTCCCGCGGTCCCCGCCATTCTGCAGTTCATTGCGCGTCGGCGTGTCCACTTGCGATAACGCGTCGTTCAAATCACGGTAGGAGGAAGTGAGCGGCTGCCGCGTCATCACCGCTAAATCAAACTGCATGACGAAGATCTGGTCCTTTTTTTCGCGCAGCACTTGATCCAGAAAACGAAAGCTCGCCCGGCGCTCGGCATCCAACACCCGTTCCTGGCTCATGCTGGTATCAACCAGCAGCCCCAGCGTCAGAGGCAAATCCGTTTGCCGGGTGAAATACCTGATTGTCTGAGACCGCCCATCTTCGAAAATAGTGAAGTCGGGTTGCTGCAAATCGCGGATAATCGCACCGTGCTTATCCAAAACGTTGGCCAACACGTTAACAACATTGACCCCAACGGTAAACGTGGGCGTCTCTTGCGCACACAGGCAGACGCTCAAGACCAGCAAAAACAATAAACGCATTACTCTATTTGAAGCATAGCGGGGCTGGCAGGTTACAACCTGAGCCTTCCACCGGAGCAGAGGCCAAAGTTTGAACTAATCGGCTATACCCGGATTGGGCGGATCAATCCCTAGCGCGGTGGCGAGCGCGCACAAGTGATCTTGTTCCTGGACCAAGATCTCGCGCAGGCTCTCCGCAATGGCGAATTCATTCAGCGCATCCGCTTGCTTCACGCGCCTTCGATATTGGCGAATTGTTTCTTTTTCATTCTCTAGATCGAAACGCAGCATGTCCTCGGCCTTCTCGGAGGTCTTGACCGGCTTCGGTGTTACCGATGGCATCTCTCCCAAGTAATCGATGTGGTTCGCCACGGCCAGCGCGTGCTGCAGTTCCTCTTTGGCATGAACGGCGAGTTCATCAGCGATATTCATGTAGGCCGCGCCTTTTAGGACTTGAGAGTAGTTCACATACGCGATGATGGCTTGGTACTCGCGGGACAAGTCCTCATTCAGAGCTTCGGCTAATTGTTTGCGCGCGGCGTCTTCCGTCGCGACTTCTTGTTTTGACATATGTACGTAAGACTGCCAGACGGCTCTAACCATTTCGCGGTTTTATCGAAATCCTAAAGCGTCGTCATGTTTTGTGTGACTTCGGCTCAGTAGCGCAGACCAAAGCCCAATTTGTAGAGCGGATGTGCCGTGTCGTGAGGCCGGTCGCTCGCCTGGGCGTCCACCCCTTGCATGGAGGATGGCAATTCGAACGGCAAGCGGCCTTCCGGCTGAGCCTTGCCCGTGATCACGTCAAAGAGGGCGCGGTCGCTGACGCCGAAGTTGGCGAGCAGCGCGCCGACGCGCGTGTTGAATTTACTCAGAATGGCGGGCCGGTCGAGATAGACCGTCACGACCGTGGGGACTTTCGCCGAAGCACGCTCGATGATTTGATAATCGGGGTTATCGCCGGCAAAATCGAGCGATCCCTCGTGCTGCATCGACCCAAACATGTAGTTGGCATGCAGCGTCTCAAACGGCGCAGCTACGCGCAGTAGCGCCAGATCAGCCTGATCGAGATTATCGGTCACCGTGAAGCCATAGCGCGCGGCCATGCGCGGATCCACTTGATAGAGGAACAAGCGCTTTCCCGCCCCATTGTAGGGGAGCAATTTATTTTGATTCTCCAGCAGAACAAACGAGCGCCGCTGGGCATTCAACGCTTCCTGCTGAAAATTTTCATTCGCCACTATGTTGACGGCATTGGCTGAATCGACATAAGGATTTTCAAATAAGCCTTGTTGGAATTTCTCGATCAAAATGCGCGCCACAGCCTCGTCCACCCGCAGCTCGGAAAGCTTATGTGATTGTACGGCGGCCACAATCATTTGCGCTTCCTCCGAGCCGCCGATCTGATCCACCCCGGCGTTGATGGCCTTGGCGAAGCGGTCCTCTTTAGAAAGAGTCTCAACGCCCCAAGGCATGGCTACGGCGGAGAAGTCGGGTTTGCGGCCGACGGGGAAACCTTCCATGCAAAGTTGCGGGCAATCGTTGGTGATAGCCCAATCGCTCAAGATCACACCGTTGAAGCGATAAGCGCGGCGCAACAGACCCAACAACTGACTGTTGAAGCCGCCGCCTACCTGCTCCAACGGATTGCCGTCCACGGTCGCTCCTTCGAGAATCGAATAAGTGGGCATCACCGCCGCAACTTTGGCGGCAAACGCGCCGGTAAAAGGGACGATGTGGTAATCCAAGCTGCCGTTAGCGAACAGCGCAAAGCGGCCATAAAAATTGTGACTGTCAAAGCCGTTTTTCTGCGCGCCATAGCCGACCCAGTGCTTGACGACGGTGAGGACGCTATCGGCGCGCAAGCCGGACTTGCCGTGCTGAAATCCTTCGACATAGGCTTCGACCATTTCCTTGGCGAGTTCGGCATCTTCGCCGAAGGTGCCGTCGATGCGGCTCCAGCGCGGCTCGGTGGCGAGATCGGCTTGCGGCGACAATGCTTCACGGATGCCGACGGCTTCGTATTCCTGGCGCGCGATGTTGGCGAAACGGCGGGTGAGTTCGGGGTCGCGAACAGCGGCCAGACCCAAGGGACCGGGCCATTTGGAGAAAGCGCCGGCGGAGTTACCCGCGCCGAGGGTGAATGAAAATTGATTTCTTGGATCGGTGCTGATGGTGAGGGGAATGCCCAAGCGGCCACTCTCGCCCAACTCCTGTAGCTTGTTATTTTCGGCGGCCAAATCGTTGGCGTTGCCGGAGAGGCGGGTGATAAAGGTGTTGATATGAGAGCCGCGGATGAGTTGTTCGGCATGGGCCAAGTCATAGCGAGCGCCCACGCCCGCAGGGTTGGCCGAAGGCGCGGTCGAGTGCATCATGACGCCGGCTTTCTCTTCGAGCGACATTTGCCGCACCAGATCGGCGGCGCGTTCGGCGGCCGTTTTGCGCCAATCTTCGTAAGGGTCGAGGCGGCTGTTCTTATTGAGATCTTTAAACGCCAGGCCGCCGACGCAAATGATTTTCACCGTGCGCTGGCTGAGTTTAGGCGGCACGATTTTAGCTTTCGGCGTGAAGGCTGATACGACCAGGATCGCTAGGACGACGGGCACCAAGAAGAGGGCGCTCAGTGTGATTTTGATTCCCAAAATAGCTTCATGCTAACACCGGACCGCACCTGACCAGCGACCGAGTTCCAGTTGATGGAACCGGAGAATGCGGTGGGCGAGGCATCGACTCTGCCTGACTAACTTTGAGAAACTAAGTTCGAGAGCAAACTCCTCCTATTGTCTTTGCTCTTTGGCGCTCTTGGTTTTTCTCTAGTCGCGCAGGAAATGCACCTCATCTATAGCATTCCCGAAATCGGCACGCAGCCGGTTCCGGCGTATACTGTGGACCTTTCCGCAATCGGCAAAACACAAATCGAAACCGAAGTTCTGCCGCCCGCCCGCCGCCACTGGCATGCTTTGCAGCGCGATTGTGATGTGTCTTTCGGCATGACCGACAGCGCCGCGCAAGGATCGTTTACCCGGCCCAGCGCGTCGCAAACGGTCATTCTCTACAGCTATTGCTCGACCGGGCACAACATCGCACAAAATGGCATTGTGGTGTTGGAAAGAGGTTCCGTCGTCGCCCACATCGCTTACTTAGGAGGCTGGAGTGAATCCATTGTGCCGGCGGAAGGCATCGGCCGGACCGGGCAAACCAAGATCCTCATCGTGGGGGGCGGCACGGGCCAAGGAGAGACACTGGGCACCGTTCGCATCATTGGGGTCAGCGATAAAGACGTTCAGAAATTCGGCTCTCTACAAACTTACGACGACGCGTGCAACGCGAGCTACGGCAATCTCAAAAAGACGCCTCGTCGGGGGAATTTGTGGGTGATGACCGGCTTCAGCCAGCCTTCTCGGTGAGGAACCGGCGGAACTTCCGGCAGGTGGAATCGAACGATCTCTGCTGATCCTCGCCGCCGTGATACAGAAGCGGGC
>Ga0302319_10003095_pt1 | contig 35148 bp, 31 predicted proteins | sample Bog_T0_2_FD_203319 | JGI IMG/M metagenome (GOLD analysis project Ga0302319, IMG submission 203319) | Peat permafrost microbial communities from Stordalen Mire near Abisko, Sweden - Bog_T0_2 | ecosystem: Environmental > Terrestrial > Soil > Wetlands > Peat | place: Sweden: Abisko, Stordalen Mire...
AGAGGAGTGCCCCACCGCCCAGCGGCGTGTAGCTGTCGTGGGCGGAGTCGACCGATCCGGTCGAGGTCGAGGTCGAGGAGGCTCCGAACAGGGCCGAGATGATGGGCCCGTTCCGCACCTCCTTGCCCTCCAGGTTGCCGCCCGGCGAGGTGGCGGTGATGGTCTGGGAGACATGGGCCTGACTGATGTGGATGTTGCCCTGGGCCTCGAAGGGCATCACCAACAGGGCGCCGATGATCCACAGCCCGGCCATGGCACCGAGGACGGCGTAGCCCTGCTTGCGGTCCTTGGCCATCTTTCCGAACGTCCAGGCCAGGGCGAACGGGATGGCGAGGAGGAGCCAGTTGGAGAGCAGGTTGGTCAGGCCGGTGGGATTCTCATAGGGGTGGGCGGCGTTGGCGTTGAGGTACCCGCCACCATTGGTCCCGAACTGCTTGATGGCCTCCTGGGAGGCGATCGGCCCGCCGGGGATCACCTGGGACTGCCCGGTGAGGGTGGTGATGGCGTGGGCGGCGTGCAGGCTCTGCTCGGCCCCCTGGGCGATGAAGACGATGGCGGCGATGACGCTGACGGGGAAGAGGATGCGGGTGATGATGCGGACCAGGTCGACCCAGAAGTTGCCGAGGGTGTTCGACTGGGCCCGGGTGAGGCCCCGGATGAGGGCCACCGCCACGGCGATGCCGGCCGCCGCCGAGGTGAACATCTCCACCACCAGCCCGGCCATCTGGGTGAACTGGGTCATGGTGTCCTCACCGGCGTAGTTCTGCCAGTTGGTGTTGGTGAGGAAGCTGGCGGCGGTGTTGAACGACAGGGCCGACGGCACGTTCGACAGGTGGTCCGGGTTGAAGGGCAGATGGGCCTGGATCCGCTGCATCCCGTAGAGGACCAGGACGGACACCAGGGAGAACGCCAGGACCGAGAGGGCGTAGACCGACCACCGCTGCTCGCCTTCCGGATTGACGCCGGTGGCCTTGTAGAACACCCGTTCGATGGGAAGGAAGACCCGGTCCCCGGGCGCCTTCTTGTTCTGGAACACCTTGGCCATGTACGAACCCAGCAGCGGGGTCGAGATCGCCAACAGGACGATCAGGATGATGACCTCGAGGACGTTCTGGGACATCAGAGCTTCTCCGGGGCGATGAGCGCGTAGATCAGGTAGCCGGTGACGATCACCCCGATGATCAGGCCGACCAGATTGTCGTAGCTCTTCATGACGCGACCTCCTCAGGGGCCTTGGCGGTGGTGATGATGGTCTCCGGGTCCGGGTCGTCGACGTCGAGATCGTCGGCGGCCGGGTCGACCGGGACGACGTCTTCCTTGCCGACGATGTGCTCGCACCAGCGGACGAAGGCGACCATCACGGCGAAGAAGGCGATGAGGGTGGTGATGTAGACGACGTCAAGCACGGGGACCTCCTGGGGGACGGTCGACAGGGACGGACAGGCGGACGGTCGGCACGGCTCGATCGGGGCTCAACTGGGCGACGAGACGCCGTGGTCGGTGGCCAGCGAGGCGCCGAGCAGGTCGGCCATGGAGACGGCCACCAGCAACCGGTGAGCCGGGACCTGAAAACCCGGGGTGGGGGTCAGAATGAAGTAGCCGAGCACCTCACCGTTGCCCCGGACCGGGAGGTGCACCTGCTTGGTCGGCAGCCCCAGGTCGGCGGTGGGCCAGGTCTCGTGTCCGACGACGACGGTGCCGTCGGTGGTGATCCGGGTGGCGATCTGGCCCTGACGGTCCCGGCTGAACCGGCAGTCCCGGAGGTTCAGCAGGGCCCGGAGCTCGGCGGCGGCGGTGATGGCCACCAGGTGGGGCTCCTCGCCGGCCGCCACCATGGCGGTGAGCACCCGCAGTTGGGCCACCTCGTCACCACTGACCTCCGCCTCCTGTCGGGCCTTTCGACCCCGGGCGGCCAGTTCGCCGACGGCCAGGCCGACCACCAACAGCAGCAGCTCGGTGGTCAGGTCGGCCGACCGGGTGATCCGGAACGACTCGTAGGGCCGGGTCAGGAAGTAATCGAAGGACAGGGCGGCCGACAGGGCGGCCACCGCGGCGGCCAATCGGCGACCGGTGGCAGCCACCGCCACGATGACCACCACCAGAATCAGGGCGCCGTCAGCGTCGTCGAGGTGTCCGCGAAACGGGATCAGGAGGGCGGCGGCGGCGATGGGGGCGAGGATGGCGACGGCCATGATCGCCGTGTGGCGGGGTACCGGCGGGGTCCGGTTCGTTCCGGTGCGTCCGGTGGTGTCCGAAGTGGTCATTGACGCCACTGTCACACGGGTCCCCGAGCTCGCCTAGGGCTCTTGACTCCGTGTTTACGGCGCAGCGCAGGATTTTCACGCGTCTGTTACGGCACCGGCACTCCCGCCTTCCGGATACCGGCCCAGGTGGTGCTAACCGAGGGCGGCCAACTAGCGGAGGTTGAGCCCCCCGTCGACCACCACGACTTCGCCGGTCACATACCGGGACCGGATGAGGCCCAGGATGACCTCGGCCACGTCCTCGGGAAGACCGGACCGCTGCAGGGGAGCCTGGGCACTCACGAAGGTCCGTACGGCGTCCCACTCCTCCGTCCATGGGGTGTCCACCAGCCCGGGGGCCACGGCGTTGACCCTCACGTCGGGTCCCAGGGTATTGGCCAGCAGCCGGGTCATATGGGAGACCGCCGCCTTCGAACAGGCGTAGGGGATGGAGCTGCCGGTGGGTCGCTGGCCGGCCAGCGATGAGACGTTGACCACCTGGCCCCGGCCGGAGGCCCGGAGGTGGGGGACGGCGGCCACCGTGACCTGCCAGGTCCCGATCACGTTGACGTCGAAGATCCGTCGCCAGATGTCAGGGTTGGCCGCTTCCAGATCGGCGTGGGGGACGACCGCGGTGGTGCCGGCGTTGTTGACCAGCATGTCGAGGCGTCCATGCTCGGCCACCACCGTGTCGATCAACCGCTGGGCGTCAACCTCAATCGCCACGTCGGCCTGCACGTAGGTGGCTCCCTCCAGTTGGTCGGCAACCGCCCGCCCGGCCTCGACCGAGTGCACCGAATTGACCACCACGGTGGCCCCGGCGGCAGTCAGCTTGCGGGCGGTGGCGGCGCCGATTCCGGACGATGACCCGGTGACGAGGGCGACCTGGCCGGCCAGGGAGGACGGGTCGGGTTCGGGGGAGGCGGGCATGGGCCGAGTGTACGGCCGAGGTGGCCTACGGTTTCCGGTGTGCCAACGGTGACCTCCCATGGCTGAGGCCGCCCATGATCCCGACCGGGTACGGATCACCTCGTCGCTCTCGATCCCGCTGTCTGAGCTTCATTTCCGGTTCAGTCCGAGCGGCGGACCCGGCGGCCAGCACGCCAACAAGGTGGCCACCCGGGCCGAGCTCCGCTTCGATGTGGCCGGGTCACCGACCTTGGGACCCCGCCAGCGAGCTCGCCTCCTCGAGAAGCTCGGGCCGGAGATCCGGGTGGTGGCCGACGATGAACGCTCCCAGGGCCGCAATCGTCAACTGGCGGTCTCCAAATTCCGCCACCGGATGGCAGAGGCGCTCCGGGTGGAGACACCCCGTCGTCCGACTCGGCCGTCCAAGGGGGCGAAGGAACGCCGCCTCACGGCCAAGCGCCACCGCTCGGAGAAGAAGCGCCTTCGCCGACCCGACGCCGACGACTGAGGCGCTGGCCTCCAACGGCGACGTCACCGAATGTGGCTCCGTTGACGGCAGGCCACTCATCCGGTTGGTCGGAGGAATCGGGGCGGCTGGCTGACGCCACTGGCCCACCTTGACGGCGCCGACGCACGGCATCGCCCGACCAATGCGACGATCAGACCGCTTGGCGCTCGGCCCCGGTCTCGGTCCCCCAGGCGGAGTCGAGCAGGTCGGCGATGATGGTGGTCAGGCGCTCAGGCTTCAGGCGGAGTTCCAGCAACGAGTTGGCCTGCACCAGCCTGGCCTTCGGGATGCGCCGAGCCAGCTGCTCGGCATCGTGGAACGGGTGGATCCGGTCGGAACGGTGCCCGATGACCAGGGTGGGAACCTCCACTGCCGAGCGTTCGGCGACCGTCGGGGCGATGGGTCCGGTCAGGATGCCGTGGAGTACGGCGGCCGTCTCTTGGGGATCGTTGGAGAGCGAGTTCATGACGCTGTCCAGCGGCCCCTGGCCGGTGCGGGGGAGTCGACGGAAGATCGACGCCGTCACCCGGACCGCCGGCCGGGCGAAGTGCACCGCCAGCAGCATCGGCAGGAAGGTGACGGCCGCCGCCGGCACCGCCCACTCCAGCACCGGCATCTCGATGATCAGCCCCTGCACCCGTTCGGGCGCCTGGGCGGCCACCAGCAGACTGACATTGCCTCCCAGGGAGACACCGCCGATCACCGCCTTGTCGATGCCGAGGTGGTCGAGCAGCGCCACCACGTGGCGGGCGTAGCTGTCCATCCGGTGAGACGACGCCCTCCGGGGCTTCTCCGACAGGCCGTGGCCCGGCAGGTCCAAGAGGATGACCCGGTTGCCTCGGGCGGCCAGGTCCTGGGCCAGCCGACGGTTCATGTTGGCGTCGAGGAGGATCCCGTGCATGAACACCAGCACCCTCGGACCCTGTCCGTGGATCTCGTAGTAGAGCCGGATACCGCTCGACTCGAACATGCCGACCTCGAACGGGGCCGCCGCAGAAGGTGCCTGATCCCCCGAGCTGTCGGCGCTCTCAGTGTCCGTTAAATCCTTACGGTCAGTGATCAATTCTGCACTCTCCGTTGTCATTCGGCCAACGGTAGGCGTCCGGGCGACGATTTGCCAGCACCGGTAGCTCCCGGCGGACCCGCTGAACCTCGTGCAGATCGAGGTCGGCGAGGACTACCCCAGGCGTGGGCTCGAACCGCTCGGCCAGGACGGTGCCCCAAGGGTCGACAATCATCGAGTGGCCGTGGCAGGCCGGCATTCCGGCGGGCAGCCGTCCCACTTGGCCGGGCGCCAGGACGAACACGCCGTCCTCGACCGCCCTGGCTCGGAGGAGCAGCTCCCAGTGGGGTGGACCGGTCACTGCGGTGAAGGCGGACGGCACCGCCACCACCGTGGCGCCTCCCAGCGCCAGGGTGCGGTACAGCTCGGGAAAGCGGAGGTCGTAACAGATCGACAGACCCAGCCGCGGACCGTCGGCCAGTGGAGCCACCACCGGCGAGTCTCCCGGAGCGATGGTGTCGGACTCGCGGAACTCGGCGCCCTCCACCGAGACATCGAAGAGGTGGATCTTCCGATAGGTGGCGGCGATGGTTCCATGGGGATCCACCAGGCAGCTGGTGTTGTGGACCCGGGTGGCATCGTCGTCGCTCGTCTCGCCCGACTCGGGAAAGGTGCCGGCCAACAGCCAGATCCCCAGCCTCGACGCCAGCTCCCGGGCCCAGGTGGTGGTGGGTCCCTCCAGCGGTTCGGCGTCACGCCGGAGCACCGCCGGCGAACCGGCTACAGAAAAGTACTCGGGCAGGGCCACCAACGTGGCGCCGTCGTCGGCGGCCCGGGCTACCAACTGAGCGGCGGCCTCGAGGTTCTGGTTCCGATCATCGGTGGCGGTGGTCTGCACCGCGGCGACCCGCATGGACACAGGGTAGGGCCCGGTCAGGTCACCTCCGACCGACCGGACCAGCCGTTCGGGTGACGACGGTCTCTACAAGAGGCCGAGTGACGCTGCACAGGCCGGCCACTGGCCCCAGCCGCTTCGGGCCTGCAGGCGTTGGGCAGCCTGATCCTGGACGGCCGGCGCCGCGTCGCTGGGGAGGCCCGAGTACCCGATGCCTTCCCAGGTCTCCAACGAGAACTGATAGGCCCCGTAGTAGCCGTTACCGGTGTCGTCGCGGTAGTTGTCGCGGGATTCGCACCAGCGGAGCTCTGCCCACACACCGCCGGCCGGGGTGGTGGGAGCGATGGCCGCCAGTATGGGTGGCGCATTCGGTGCCGTGGTGACCGGCAGGGTGGTGGTCGTGGTGGTCGTCGTCGTCGGCAGGGTGGTTTCGGTGGTGGTGATCGATCCTCCGGCGGCGGGGATGTCAACGACGTGCGCTCCACTGGTGTTGTCGGAGTGCCGGAGCGAGTCCAGGGCCACGCTGCGGGGGACGGCCGAGGTGGTGGAGGAGGTTTGGGTGGCGGCGGTCGAGGTCGGTACGCTCGACAGGCTGTCGTCGACCAGGCGGGCACTCACCAGCGCGGCGGTGTTGCCGGCACCGGTGGCGGACGGGGTGGACGGCTGGTGCAATGCCACGACGATGACGCCGATGGCAGCGATGAGAAGTACAAGGACGATGCGGTGCTTGCGCATGACGTGCGCCTCCTCGCAACGGGGAAGCCCAAGGGGCCCCGAGGGTGGCTGTCGTATGCGGGCGCCGTCTTGTGCGCATTCGACTCGCAAGCCGGTGCCGGGAAGGGCAGACAGCTCTGGACTTGCAACCAGGTCCATACGAGGTGCAGACGGGGTAACCCTGGTCAGGTCGGTGTGAGGCAGCTCCTCGTGCGGAAGGCTCGTCGGTGGTTCTTAGGATGTCGGCTCATCGAAGCGGCAGCTTGAGGAGACCCGGAACGTGCCGACACACGTTGGGAATCTCCCCGGGGTTCGGATGGGGTGCTCCACACACCACGGCGTCGCCGCCGCCCTGCCGTCCGACGCTGTCGCCCGCTGAGCGAGAATGGCCACCGTACCCGGGGCACTTGCGCCATGCAACCTCGATGTACCTGGTGCGTCTCCACACCCGGGGTGGGGTCCCCGGAGGCCGTTCAGTCGCCGAAGCGGGCTTGGACGGCGGCCAGTGCCTTGGCCAGACCGTCGGTCCCGGCGTCGGAGATGTTCTCGCGGACACCGATCAGCGGGGTCAACGATGCCCACCCGGCCTCCACCGTCCCGGCATCGGAGCCCGGGTCGACCTCTGCCCGCTCCTCGTCCGGATCCGAGCCCCGACCGCCCCGCAGGGTCAGCAGGATGCTGCCCCCGGTGGGGTCGAGGTCGCCGCCCAGTGGCATGGCTGATCGGTCCTCTCGGACCGCCCGGATGAGCCCCATCTTGCCGAGCCGACCATGACGGACACCCCGCAGCTGGTGGAGGGGAAGCGCCGGGGCGTTGAGATTGAGGACGGTGGCCGGCTCGAAGGTGGGGAGGAGGGGCACCAGCTCGGCGGCCAATGCCACCGGCGTCTCCCACGGCACCGGGTCCTCGCACCAGGCGATGCTCACTGCCAGGCCGGTGATCCCGAACTGGGCGCCGGTCAGCGTGGCGCCGATGGTGCCCGAGTGCAGCGCCGAGCGACCGGCGTTGGTACCGTGGTTGATCCCCGACACGATGAGATCCGGCGGCGCACCGAATCCCCCGATACACGCCAGAATGACGGCCAGGGCCGGGGTACCTTCGATGCCAAAGGTGGGGACGTGCTCGAGTCCGTGGACCTGCACCGTCTGGTAGGGGATCGACTCCCGCTCATAGACCCGACCGACCGCCGCCCCGGCCCCACTGTGATCTTCCAGCGGAGCCACCACCAACAACTCGTGTTCGTCGCCGAAGGCGGCCGACAGACCGCCGGCCAAGGCGGCGATACCGGGTGCGAACACCCCGTCATCGTTGGTCACCAGGATGCGCATGGTCGGTTGTCCGTTCGGGGTACTGGCGGGTCCGGGCCCGTCCCGGATGGGCGCTGGGCGGCGTCCCATCGGACGGCCAGCAGGTCGCCTTCGGTCGGTGGCCTACCATACCGGGCTACGCCCTTTGCGCCCGACCGGCGCCGCGAGCCCCGGGACTACCGCCACCATGACACCTCCGCCCCCCAACGACGACCAACGCCCGGCGGAGACGACCATCGCCACCGGCGACCAGTGGGTGATCGGTCACGGCCATCAGCGGGCGGTCGTCACGGAAGTCGGCGCCACCCTCCGTTCGTTCACCGTCTCCGACGAACCGGTCCTGGCCGGCTTCAGTTCCGACTCGTGGAGCCATGGGGGACGGGGCCAGGTGTTGGCACCCTGGCCGAATCGACTGGGAGATGGGCGTTACGAGTTCGAGGGGGTCAGCGCCCAGGCCGCCCTCGATGAACCGTCGAGGAATAACGCCATCCACGGCCTGGTCCGGTGGCGACCGTGGCGGATGGCCGGTCGGGCCCAGAACCGGGTGGCCATGCAGTGCGTGCTCTATCCCACTCCTGCCTACCCGTTCACCCTCAGCCTCACCATCGAGTACCGGCTGGGCCGAGACGGACTGTCGGTGGTCACCGATGCCGAGAACCTGGGGACCACCCCGCTGCCGTTCGGGCTCGGCTTCCATCCGTACCTCACGGTGGGGACGCCGAAGGTGGACACCATCAGGTTGACGGTGCCGGCCGACCGTCGGCTGATCACCGACGACCGGGGGCTGCCCACCGGCGAGGCACCGGTGGCCGGCACCGAGTTCGACTTCACCGGTGGCCGGCTGCTGGGGACCTCCAGGCTCGATACCGCCTACACCGGGATCCGCCGGCACGGCGATGGTCGACTTCGGGTGGAGCTGGACCGTCCGGAAGGGGACCGAGGAGTGACGGTGTGGGCCGATGAGCGCTTCGACCACCTGATGATCTATTCGGGCGACACGCTGGATGCCGCCTGGCGCCGACAGGCGCTGGCGGTGGAGCCCATGACCTGCCCGCCCGATGCCCTCCGGACCGGTAATGGGGTGACGGTCATCCGCCCGGGTGGGCGGTGGACGGCCACCTGGGGCATCACGCCCCGGGGGTTCGCCTAGGTCAGCGCGCTCGGGCGCTCGCCGGTCCGGATGCTGTCCCAGTCGCCAGGAAGCTCGGGGCCGAGGAGCAGGGCGGCAGCGGTGACGTCCAATGGCTGTGAAAAGTAGTTGCCCTGGGCGAACTGGCACCCAAGGTCGACCAGTTGGTCGCGCTGACGGGCCACCTCGATTCCCTCGGCCACCACATCGAGGCCGAAGGCCTCGCCCAGGGTCACCACCGCCTTCACCACCGCGTCGTACCGGCTCCCCAGCCCGTCGATGAATGCCTTGTCGATCTTCACCACATCGACCGGCAGCCGCGACAAGGAGAACAGCGACGAGAACCCGGTGCCGAAGTCGTCGATGGCCAGTCGGACACCAAAGCGCTTCAGCGCGTGCAGCCGTCGGACGGCGGCCTGAAAGTCACGGATGAAGAAGCTCTCGGTGATCTCGAGGATCAGCAGATTGGGGGGAATACCGGTCTCCGCCAGCACGTCACCCACGTCGTTGACGAAGTGGTCGTGCTCGAGCTGGCGACTCGAAACATTGACGCTGACGGAAAAGTCGGGACGGTCAGGGAACTGCCGTCGCCACGCAGCCAGCTGCCGACAGGCCTCGGTCAGGACCCACTGGCCGATGGGGATGATGAGTCCGGTGTCCTCGGCGGTGCCGATGAATCGGGAGGGCAGCACCATGCCCCGCACCGGGTGGTGCCAGCGGAGGAGCGCCTCCATGCCGACCAGACGGTCGTTGGCCAGGGTGACCACCGGTTGATAGGAGAGGGTGAACTCGTTGCGCTCGAGCGCCAGATGGAGCTGCGATTCGGTGGCCACCCGGTCGGCGGCCTCCACGGTCATCGTCTCCGCGAAGAACTCGACCCGGCTCCGACCGTTCTGCTTGGCCTGATTGACGGCGGCGTCGGCATTGCTCATCACCACTTCGGCCCGGTCGGTAGCGTGCCCCACCGCAATCCCGACACTGGCCGACACGTAACAGTCGATGTCGTCGATGTCGAAGGGCTGCTCGAAGGCGGCCAGAAGCTGCTGGCCGAACCGGGTGGTGTCTTCGCGGGTGGACAGGCCCTCCACCAGCAGTCCGAACTCGTCGCCGCCCACCCGGGCGATGAAGGCTTCGCCCAGCAGCGCACTGATCCGCTGGGCCACCGCCACCACCAACGAGTCCCCGACCCGGTGGCCCCGGCTGTCGTTCAGGTACTTGAAGTGGTCGAGGTCGAGGAGGCAGACCGTCATCGGTGGGTCGACGGTCAGGCGTCCGTGCAGTGACCGGGCCAGCCGCTGGGCGAAGAGCTCGCGGTTGGGAAGTCCGGTGAGGCGGTCATGGGTGGCTTGATGGGCGAGTCGGCGCTCGAACTCCCGCCGTTCGGTGATATCCCGGATGGCTGCCGACACCATCTCCCCCTGCGGGGTGTCGAGGGAGCTGAAGGTGATCTCCACCGGCAGTTCGGCGCCGTCCTTCCGAAGGGCGAGCACGGATCGGTCGACGCCGATGACCGAGTCGCCGTTGCCATCCAGCCAATGGTCGACCATGGAGATCTGCTCGTCGCGAAGTCGCTCGGGCATGAGGGTGGTGGCCGGAAGGCCGATGAGCTCCTCGGCGGTGTAGCCGAACAGCGCTTCCGCCTGGTTGCTGACTTCCACGATGAGCCCGCCATGGGCATCGGCCACCACCACGGCGTCGGGGGCCGACTCCAGCAGCTGACGGAAGTGATCCCGATCGCTCCGCTGACGCTCGTGAAGGCGGGCGTTCTCCAGTGCATGACCGGCCTGGGCGGCCAGCATCTCGAAGGCGGCGATCTCCTCGGCCAACAGCACGCGGGACTCGGTGGTGAATCCCTCCAGAATGGCGCCGAGTTCGCCGTCGACCCAGACCGGGCCGGCAATGGCAGTGGTCAGACCGGCCTCCCTCAGTTCGGGGGCTCCGCCTTCCACGGCCGCGAAGTCGTTGGAGATCACCGCCTGGCGTTGGGCCACCACCATCCCCACCATTCCGGCGGAGGAATCGTGGTGTTCGCCCACGTAGGTGGGGCTGAGGTTGCGGGCGTGCAGTACCTGGTAGGTGGCGCCGTCGGGGTCGAGGGCGCAGATGTCGGAGGCTTCGAAGCCCAGGGAGTCGAGGGCACCCACCACGGCCACCAACACCCGGTCGACGTCGGGAGCGTCGATCTCCCGGATGACCGCCGCCATGCGGCTCCACAGCGCCACCCGGTTTTCGGAGGCGGCCCGCTCTTCGGTCTGGCGCTGCAGCGCCCGCCCCAGCTCGTTGTTGAGCAGACCGACGGCCATGGCCGCCGCCGCCAGCATGCCGAGTCGCAGCGCCAACGAAGAGGCACTGATCCCCCAGCCGGTAGCCACCAACGTGAGGACATACCCGAGGATGGTGAGTGTGGTGAGGCCGATCTCGATGGGCAGTGGATAGGCCGGTCCGGCCATAAAGATGGTGACCACGATGAGGACCAGGAACAGCTCCGATCGAGCCCCGCCGGTGAAGGCGATGGCCAGGTCGAGGATGACCACCATCGCCAAGGCCCAGCCGTAGACCACCCAGTTGCCGGCGTAGGCGCCGGCCAATTTCCGCCAAGGGAGGACTGCCACGACGATGGTGAGGACGATGGTGGCGCCGATGAGGGCCAGGCACCCGGCCCGATTGATGGGACCCCGGCCCGGAAGCACGAAGTAGAGCGCCACCACCACGATGATGAAGACCGAGATGAGGACGCCCCCCCGGATGGTGCGGAGGGCGTACTGGGTCCAGGGGTCGTCGCGGCTCCCGTCGGGATTGGGGGGCTTCGTGGTACTGCCACGCCTCGACATCCGGAGCACGTTGCTGGCCACCGACTCGAGACCCCCCTCGACCACCCTCCCGGACGCCGGAGGACGCCTGCCCCTGAGAGCAGCGCCCGCCAACTGTCACGGGTTTTCCGGCTCTCATCGTAGCGGGGGACCTCTAGCCATGCACAGGGTTGATGTGTGCAACAGGGGGAATTTGTCGGCCGGCGACCGTCAGCCGTCGAGCTCTCGGAGCCTGCCCTGCAGAAAGTCGCGCTCAACCAGGTTGTCTGTGAGCGCCAGGGCCTCGCCATAGGCGACCCGGGCCTCTTCGACCGAACCCATTCGACGCAGGAAGTCGGCTCGGGACGAGGCGAGATACGGGTAGCCCGCCAGCTGCGGTTCGTCGGACAGTGCGTCAAGGGCCGACAGGCCCACCGCCGGGCCTTCGGCCAGTCCCACCGCCACCGCCCGGTTGAGTGCCACCACTGGCGATGGCCAGATCCGAACCAGCGCGTCATAGAGGGAGACGATCTGCGCCCAGTCGGTATCGTCCCAGGTCGGAGCCTCGTCGTGGACGGCGGCAATGGCCGCCATGAGGGCGAACCGGCTGGGTGGACGGCCGAGCAACGCCTGCCGGGCCAGATCCACACCTTCGGAGATCGCCGCTCGGTTCCATCGGGTTCGATCCTGATCGGATAGCAGCACCAGGCGTCCGTCCTCGGCCAGCCGGCCGGGGTCCCGAGCGCCGGTGAGGATGATGAGAGCCAGGAGGCCGATCACCTCAGGGTCGTCGGGGAGCAGGACCCTGAGCATGCGGGCCAGGTCGAGGGCCCGGCGGACCAGGTCGTGGCGCACCAGCTCAGCCCCGGCGGGAGCGGTGTGACCGGTGGTGAACACCAGGTGGACAACGTGGAGCACGGAAGCGGTGCGTTCGGGGAGCTCTCGGGCCGTAGGGGTCCGGTAAGGGATGTGGGCCGAGGCGATCTTCTTCTTGGCCCGGGTGATGCGAGCCGCCATGGTGGGCTCAGAAACGAGAAACGACCTGGCCACCTCCGAGGTACTGAGACCACAGAGGAGCCGGAGGGTGAGGGCCACCTGGGCATCGACCGACAGGGCTGGATGGCAGCAGGTGAAGATCAGGCGGAGCCGATCGTCGACCACCGGCGATCCTTCGTCAGTCGGCACTGGCTCTGGTTCGATCAGCAACGGCAAGGCGCGTTGGAAGGTTGCTTCCCGGCGCAGGAGGTCAATGGCCTGCCGCCGGGCCACCGTGGTGAGCCAAGCGCCCGGGCGATCGGGGATGCCGGCGGCTCCCCAGTTGGTCAGCGCCTGGGCGTAGGCATGCTGTGCGCACTCTTCGGCCAGGTCGAGATCGGCCGTGACGCGCACCGTGGCGGCGAGCACGAAGGCCCACTCGCCACGGTGGGCGTCAGCGACGGCGGCGACGACCGAGGGGTCGGCGCCTGCACCTTCCACTCAGCTGAAGACCCGGATGGGTCGGACTTCGACGGCCCCACCGTCGTCCCGAGGAACATCCTTGGCGATCGCCAGTGCCTGATCGAGGTCGGCCGCCTCCACCAGGTAGTAGCCCCCAAGCGCCTCCTTGGTTTCGGCGAAGGCACCGTCCGTCACCGTCGAACCTCCGTCGGAACCCGATCGAATGGTGGTGGCGGTGGCCGTTGGCTGCAGGGCGTTTCCGCCTCGCAGGGCGTCGGCATGCTTCTGCTGGAACTTCACGTGCTCCTCCAGCATGGCGGTGCCAACGGCCGGCGCAGCAGAGGCGGCGGCGGCCTCGTCGTTGAAGATCAGCAGCAAGTACTCGCTCATGGTCAGTTCCTCCTTCGGAGCCCGCCGATCGGGCGCCGTCCCTCCTACGACGATCGGGGTGGGGCCGAATCGACAGATCCCGCCAACTTTTTCGGCCTGGTGGTCTCGCTGCCTCGGTTCCCGCCCCGACCCGAGTATGGCAGTCAGCCTCTCCAGTCTGTCGACGGTCGGCCGGGCTCCGGCGGTCGTAGCCGGCAACTGCAATAACAGCGGGAAGGCGCCGGGGTGGCGTGAGGACGGGCCTCCATCATGGAGTCGGTCAATCGTCGGGCAGCGGCGTCAGTGGGGTAGTTGTTGACTGGTGCGCCCCCTGGGATTCGAACCCAGAACCTGCGGATTAAGAGTCCGTTGCTCTGCCATTGAGCTAGAGGCGCCCGACACGGTGTTGCTGGCTCCCGGCACTATGCACGACCTACCGTACTGTCCGGGTGAGGGTGACCGACGGGGTTCGAACCCGCGACCTCCGGGGCCACATCCCGGCGCTCTGACCAACTGAGCTACGGCCACCAAGGAACGTCCATTGTGGCACAGGCCAGGGGGTTCGGTGCCACCGTTGTATCGTCTGTGGCCGAGCCCCTGTAGCTCAACTGGATAGAGCGGGTGGCTTCTACCCACCAGGTTGCGGGTTCGACTCCTGCCGGGGGCGCTCGCCACTACCCGCCAGGCAGGCCCGTCCGTTGGCGCCGGCAACCGTCCCGCGGCCCCGGTGACCTCAGTCCTGGTCTGCCTCTACCACGGCCCCCAGCTTGTCGAGCAGACCATGGCTGCCCGATTCACGATCGGCCACGTTGTCGGTGCCGTCGAGGAAGACCACCTGTTCGGTGAAGACGAACCGGGTCCCGTCGGCGACCGGCTCGATCTCCATGGTGGTCAACGACACCGACAGCCGCACGTCGCCGATGTGCATCTCGTAGGCGAACACCACCCGTTGGTCGGGGACGATGTCGTAGTAGCGGGCATCGAAGATGTGGGGCTTCTCACCCGGGGGCTGCACCTTCAGGTGCTCCTCGCCGCCCACCCGGAAATCGAGGTGGTGGTCGAACGCCCCTCCCCACCCCTCCGGGGGGGTGAACCATCGTGCCTTGGTGGCCTGGTCGGAGATCGCCCGGAACACCCGCTGCGGCGTCGCCTGGTAGGTCCGTTCGATGGTGAAGGTCGAATGATCGGTGTGGCGGTCAGTCATCGTGTGCTCCGTTTCGGTGGATGGGGTTCGGACCGGTTCAGGGATTCGTCGTCCAGCAAGCGACCGAGGCGGTCAAGTCGGTGCTCCCAATCGGAGCGCCGACCGGCCACCCAGCCGTCGACCGTGTCCAGTGCCTTCGGCTCGAGCTGGCAGGTGCGGACCCGGCCGACCTTCTCCGACCGGACCAGGCCGCTGGCCTCGAGGATCTGGACGTGCTGCAGCACCGCCGCCAGCGACATGGCCAGCGGTTCGGCCAGTTCGCTGACCGAAGCCGGCCCCCGACCAAGTCGTTCGACCATTTGGCGACGTGAGGTATCCGACAGGGCGGCAAATACTCGATCGAGGGCGACAGAATGGTCAAGCACATCCTTAAGTATATTCATCAGTTCGAATCAGTCAAGGAGATACTTGAGCGATCGACCGCCACAATCGCACCTTTCGCTTCAGGGGGCCCAGGCCGTAGTCTGTCGCGAATCATGCGGACCCCCCTGGCGCACTCGACCTCTGGCCGAGGTGCCCGCCGCACCGGCATCCTGCTGCAACGCGCCCTGGTTGCCTCCGCCCTTGTCATCGTGGGAGCCGTGTCAGTGGCCGTCCCACTGGCCAAGGCAGGTGCAAACCCACCCACCTTCACCAACCCAACCTGGGCCAACCAGACCACCTGGTCCACCGGCTTTCTTCCTGACGACAACGAACCGATTGCCGAATCCTCGCCGATAGTGGCGAACCTGGACGGCTCCGCCGACGACGTGGTGGTCGGAGACCGACGCGGGAACGTCTATGCCTTCAACCTGGCCAGCGGGGACGAAGTCCCGGGCTGGCCCACCACAGACGGCAGTGGTCCGATCGACAGCACTCCGTCGGTATCGACCGGGGCTGGATCGTCGACCGTGTACATCGGATCAGGCGATGACGCCGACCCGACGGTCGGTGGCTACCAGGCGTTCTCGTCCACCGGCCATCTCGACTGGTTCTCGCCGGTGGTCAACCCGCCGACGGACAACGTCCCGGCCACCGCAGTGATCGCCGGCATGACGGTCGCCTCGCTGCAAGGTGGTCAACCGGGTGTCTACGCCGGCTCCGCCGGCCAGGTGTCGTACGCCCTCAATGCTGGCAACGGTGCCCCCCTCACCGGATGGCCATACTTCAACTCCGACAGCACCCACTCCACCGCCGCCACCGCCGACCTGTACGGCACCGGCCAGACCGAGATCATCGACGGCGGCGATCAGACCGCCGGTATGGGCCGGGGCCGGAGCTATACCAACGGCGGCCATCTGCGGATCCTTTCGGCCACCGGCAACCTGATCTGCTCGGCCACCACCAATCAGGTGATCGACTCGTCGCCCGCCGTCGGCGGCTTCCTTGCCGGCGGGGCCACCGGCATCGTCACCGGTACCGGCTACGAGGCGGGTTTCCAGACCGGAGCATCCGACACCGACACGGTGAAGGCCTACAACACCCGGTGCCAGAAGCAGTGGTCGGACAAGCTGGACGGGAGTACGGAGTCTTCTCCGGCCCTCGGCGACCTCCTGGGCAACGGCCAACAGCAGGTGGCCGAGGTCACCGCCCCCTCCAGCAGCACCGACGAGGGATCCCTCTGGATCCTGAACGCCGCCAACGGGGCGGTCATCCGCCAGGTCGCCCTCGCCAATGCGGTGGTCGACGGCTCGGTGGTGACGGCCAACCTCGAGCTCACCCCCGGGCAGACCGATCAGGACATCATCGTGCCCACCAAGGGTGGCGCCTTCGTCTACGACGCCTCCACCGGCGATCTGGTGGCGCAGTTGGACACTGACCTGGTTGGCCAGCAGACCCCGGAGCCCTACACCTTGGCCCTGCAGAACGCTCCACTGATCACCCGCGACCCGAACGGTGCCATCGGGATCACCTTGGCCGGGTACCTCGAGACCACCCCGACCTCCGGCGTCCTGGTGGGCCAGGTCGACCACTTCGAGATTCCGCACTCCGACGGTGCCGCCGCCGTGGGCCCCGGGTCGTGGCCCATGTTCCACCACGACCCGCAACTGACCGGGAACGCTGGCGGCACCACCCCGCATGGCTCGATCCCCGCCTGTGACGTGCCGGCCGCCGCCAACCCGGGGTACAACCTGGCCGCCTCCGACGGCGGGGTCTTCTCCTTCGGCGGCACGCCGTTCTGCGGATCCACCGGCAACCTGACCCTGCAGGCTCCGGTGGTGGCCACCGCCATGGCGCCCGGAACCGGCGGGTACTGGGAGGTGGCCTCCGACGGTGGCATCTTCGCCTATGGCCAGGCGGGCTTCTACGGATCGATGGGCGGGCAGTACCTGAACCGGCCGATCGTGGGCATGGCGGCCACTCCCGACGGAAAGGGGTACTGGGAGGTGGCCTCTGACGGTGGCATCTTCGCCTTCGGCGACGCCCGGTTCTACGGATCGATGGGTGGGCAGTTCCTCAACCAGCCAATCGTCGGGATCTCCTCGTCCAGTGACGGGAACGGCTACCGAATGGTGGCCTCCGACGGTGGCATCTTCTCCTTCGGCGACGCTCCCTTCTTCGGGTCGATGGGTGGCCAGCCCCTCAACAAGCCGATTGTGGGCACGGTCAACGACACCAACACCGGCGGCTACTGGGAAGTGGCGGCCGACGGCGGGGTGTTCGCCTTCGGCGGCGCGCCGTTCTTCGGCTCCACCGGCAGCCTGCCCCTCAACGCCCCGATCGTCGGTATGTCGGAGACCTCCAACGGCAGCGGCTATCGGTTCGTGGCCTCCGATGGCGGCATCTTCAGCTTCAACGCCCCCTTCTACGGCTCGATGGGCGGCCAGTCGCTCAACAAGCCGATCGTGGGGATGGTCGGCTTCTGACCGGAGAGCCGAAGGGCTTCTGGTCGGGCCCGCCCGGTGTCGCCCCGACACGTAGACTTCGCGGGTGACCGAGGTGCTCGCCGTGGCCAACCAGAAAGGTGGGGTGGCCAAGACCACCACCGTCCAGTCGCTGGGCGTCGCCTCGGGGGAGTTGGGGCGCCGCACCTTGGTGGTCGACCTCGACCCGCAGGCCTGCCTCACCTTCTCGCTGGGCTTCGACCCCGACGGCCTCGATCAGTCGATCCACGACGTCTTCGTCAGGCGAGCCAAGGTGGCCGATGTGCGACAGGCCGTGCCAGGGGTGGCCGGTCTCGACCTGCTGCCCGCCACCATCGACCTGGCCGGGTCGGAGGTACACCTCCTGACCCGCACCGGGCGCGAGCACGTCCTGGCCCGGGCCCTCGAGCCGGTGCTCGACCAGTACGACCTGGTCCTCATCGACTGCCCACCGTCTCTCGGAGTCCTCACCATCAACGGGCTGACCGCCGCCGATGCCGTCCTCATTCCGCTGCAGTGTGAGGCGCTGTCGAATCGGGGAGTCGGTCAACTTCTGGAGACCATCGAAGACGTCCGGGCCTTCGCCAACGACTCCCTCCGGGTCCGCGGGGTGATCGCCACCATGTACGACGACCGGACCAAACACGCCCGTCACGTACTCGACGAGGTGGGGGACCGGTACGGGATCCCGGTGCTGCAGCCACCGGTGCGCAAATCGATCCGGTTCGCCGAGGCTCCCGCCCGGGGCAAGTCGATCCTCCAGCACGCCCCGAATTCACCGGGGGCAGAGGCCTACCGGGCGCTGGCTCGGCTGCTGATGGAGACCAGCGTGCCCTCGGGCGCCGGCACCTGATGGGCGGTCCCCTCGACCCGATGGGCAAGCGGGCGCTGTTCTGGATGCCGGTCGACGCCCAGGTGGCGGTCGGTGGCGATGGGGGGGACGACGGGACGCCCCAAGGTGCCGGCCCCGCCACCCTCACCACCGGGCGGCGCCGGGCCCGGCCGTCGGGGAAGCACGCCCTCTTCTCGGTGGCCACTCCGGCCGGCGAGGCTGCCGATGTCACCCCGGCCCCGGCCTCTGGCGACCCGATGCCCGACCGGGGTGTTCTCACCGTGGAGTGCTCGGCATGCGGGTCGGTCACCCGGGTAGGACTCCTGGACTTCGCCCTGTTGCAGTTTCCTTTCGGCGTGTGGATCCCGGGCCGGACGTTCGACCACCGGATGCGCTGTCCGGCCTGCCGCCGTCGAGCTTGGACCGGCGTCACGATCTCGACGTGACCGGCTGGCCGGGGGCGACCCTCGCCACCGCCGCCACTGCGGCCACCGACGACCGAAATCTCCCCGGAGGCCTGGTCGGTTCGCTGCTCCACTTCCACGGTCCCGCCGCCTATGCCGTGGTCGGTCTGCTCACCTTTTCCGAAGCCGCCCTGTTGGTCGGCTTCTTCATCCCCGGCGAGACAGCCGTGGTGATCGGTGGGGTGTTGGCCGGACTCCACCACGTCAACCTGGAGCTGATGATGACGGTGGCGGTGGTGTGCGCCATCCTGGGCGACACCGTGGGTTACGAGGTGGGGAAGCGGGCGGGCCCGTGGCTGCTCGCCCACCGTCCCATGAAGGGAAATATCGGGGTGAAGCGGTCGCTGGACCTTCTCGAGCGGTACGGGGGACCGGCGGTGTTCCTGGGCCGGTTTCTGGCCTTCGCCCGGGCGGTCATCCCCGGACTGGCCGGCTTCAGTGGGCTCCGCTATCGGACCTTCCTTCTCTACAACGCCGCTGGGGCCATCCTCTGGGGGATCGGCTACACCTTGCTCGGCTACGTGGTCGGCGTGTCGTTCGAGCGCGTCCTGAAGGAGGTGGGCCTCTGGTCGGCGGTGGGCGTGGCGGGGGCGGTGGTGGCCGGCGTGGCGGTAGTGGCCTGGCTGCGGCATCGGAGGGCCGATCGGAACCACCGAGGGTCAATTGACGACCAACGGGCGGACGATCCCGCCTGAGTTCGATGCCCGGTCGGCACTGCAATGGTTGACCGGCACCGGACGGCTCCCTACGATGACCAGGGAGACGGGGGTCCACTGCCTCTCGATGCATCGTGTGGGCTGTCAGGTCATCCACTGCGGCTCGGGGAATCCGCGGACGGACGGCTCTCGATCAGCGAGGGCTGAGAGGTGAACGGGCCTCGCTGTCAAGCACGACAGGAGCGTCATGGTCGCCACGGGTAGCGAGGGAGGACCACCGGTGCTCGGCAGTGATCGGCAGGCCGGCCCGGCCCCCCAGCAGGTCCCCGATCTCCACTCGCCAACCCCGGCGGTGGGCTCCACTGTCCCCGACGCCCTGCTGGAAGGCTGGAACTACCGGTTCGACCAGGTGCTGCTGGAGTCCCGGGACGCCTTCGTGGAGATCGATGGACGAACCAAGGTCACCGAGTGGAACCGGCGTGCCGAGCAGATGCTGGGCTGGGAGTCCACTGAGGTCATCGGACGGCCCATCACCGACACCATTCTCTCGGTGGAGTACGCCCTCGCCCTGTTCGGGAACCTCGACGCCGTCTACTCCCAGATGCTTCACCAGACCGGCCGTGGCTCCACCACCACCCGCGAGGTCGAGCTCCGCCATCGCGACGGTCACCTGGTCACCGCCTCCTGCTCCATGTTCGTCACCGCCTTCGGGGACGACTACCGGATCGGCGGATTCCTGCACGATCTGACCGAGGAGAAGTCGGCCGAGGAGGCGTTGGCCCATGCCTATCTCCACGATCCGCTGACCGGGCTGCCCAATCGGGCACTCTTCAGCTACCAGCTGGCCTATGCGGTGGTCCGGTCCCGCACGGCGCCCGGGTCGGTGGCCGTGGCGCTCTTCGACCTCGACCGATTCAAGGCCATCAACGACAGCCTGGGCCACGAAGCGGGGGACAGCCTGCTGTTGGAGGTCACCCAGCGCCTCCGGGATGCTGACAACGGCGCCCGACTCATCGCCCGATTCGGTGGGGACGAGTTCCTGGTCCTGTTCGAGCATCGGGACCGCCGGGCCCAGCAGCAGGCGCTCGACTTCGTCGACCTGGCGTTGGCGGCGTTGGCGGCACCCTACGACGTGCACGGCACTGAGGTGTTCCTCACCGCTTCGGCCGGAGTGGCGGTGACCACCGAGGAGCACAACGAGGCGACCGACCTGCTGTCCAACGTCGAGGCTGCCATGTACCGGGCCAAGGAGCACGGTGGATCCAGTGTCGAGACCTTCGGCGCGGCCATGCGCATCGAGGTCCGTGAGCGGATGAACACCGAACACTCCCTCCACCGGGCCATCGAGCGTCAGGAGCTGATGCTCCACTACCAGCCGGTGGTGGAGATCGCCACCACCCGCACGGTGGGGGTGGAGGCACTGATCCGCTGGCAGCACCCTGACCAAGGCCTGATCAACCCCTACCGATTCATTCCGGTGGCGGAAGAGAGTGGGCTGATCATCCCCATCGGTGCCTGGGTGCTCGAGTCGGCCTGCCAGCAGCTCCGCGACTGGCAGGACGTCGGCCGCACAGGACCCACCGGCTCGGTCGATGTCAACCTCTCCGCTCGACAGATTGACCATCCGGAGATCGTGGAGACCGTCGAGCGGATCCTGGAGGCCACCGGCCTGCCCCCCACCAACCTCACGCTGGAGATCACCGAGAGCGCGTTGATGAAAGACGCCGCTGCCGCCCTCCAGGTCTTGCGGGCGCTGAAAGGTATCGGCGTCTCGCTGGCCATCGATGACTTCGGCACCGGGTACTCGTCGCTCAGCTACCTGCAACGGTTCCCGCTCGACATCTTGAAGGTCGACAAGTCGTTCGTCGACGAACTGGGCATCAACCAGGAAGGTGAGGAGATCGTCCAGGCGGTCATCAACCTGGCCCACGCGCTGGGGCTCGAGGTGGTGGCTGAAGGCGTGGAGACCGAGCGCCAGTTGGAGATCCTGGCCGACCTGCACTGTGACTTCGCCCAGGGCTTCCTCTTCTCGCGGCCGGTGTCGGCGGCCGACCTCATCGAAACCTTCGGGTTGGCCGTCGGCGCTTGAGTTGGCTCAGCCTTTCCGACTGGCGGCGGCCAGCACCGGCAGCACCTTGGGGGCCAGGTAGGTGCCGGCCGCCGGGGTGGTGTGCACCCCGTCACTGAGCCGCATGGTCTTGCCGTCGATGGTCCAGGTGAAGTGGCCATCGGGGTCGAGCTGGCGGTTGAGCGGCACCACCCGCACGGTGTCGGGGTGCTCGGCCGCCACTGAGTTGATGATGGCGTTGAGTTCGTCGACTCGGGCGGGGGAGTCCTCATCCCACGGCTGGCCGTCGGGCTGCTCGCCGGTGTCGAAGTACGGAGCGGTCATCAGCACCACCTGGGCGCCCTGCGAGCTGAGGACCGAGACTGCCTGCTCGAACTGCCCCCGCTCGTAGGCGTCGTAGGCCGGGTCGCCCAGGTGCTGCCAGCGGCCCTGGTACATCCGATCCATGGCCTCCCACCAACCGGTCACCAGCACCGCCACTCGGGGGTGCAGCTGGTCGACGTCCGCCTGGTACTGGGCGGCCCAGGTCTGGCACCGCCCCGGCGGCTGCGAGTAGGTGATGACCCCGTGGAGGATGAAGGGCTCGGCGGTGGACAGCGCACAGCCCGACAGGGTGCGGCCGCCGATGGACAGCCCGAAGTGGGCGGCATAGGGCGCCAGTCCATAGGCCAGGTAGAGCGAGAGCGAATCACCCACGAACAGGACCGGGGCCAGGTGGGGACTCTTCGGAAAGGCGTAGACGTAGACGGCCGGAGGGCTGGCCTTGGGGTTGGCCGGGCCCAGCAGCTGGTTGTCGGAGGCGGCAGCGGTATCGACCGAAGTCGCGACCAACAGGACGGCCACGGTGGCCACCGCGGCCACCGGGACCCAGGTCCACGACCGCCAGCCGGCCAAGCTCATCCGTCGCACCGGTGTCTCCACCAGGTACCACGAGACCAGTGCCATACCCAGGCTGGCGGCGCATCGGACGACGAAGAGTGCCCACCCGTCAAGACCGGTCCGAGCGTGGGTGAGGACCAGGAATACTGGCCAGTGCCAGAGGTAGAGGCCGTAGGAGATCATCCCCAGGTACCGGAGGGGCGCCAACGACAGGAGTCGGGCCGGAAGGCCGTCGGGCACCTGGGTCACCCCCACGATGACCACCGCCACCATCACATCGGCCGACAGGAAGCCGCCCCGGTAGGTGAACGCTCCGGTCCCACTGAGGTGCGCCCACACCACGGCGAACCCGACCATGGCGGCCCCTGCCGCCCACGACAGGCCCATCCGGGCTCGATGACCAAGGGCCGGCAGTCGACCACTGAGGACGATGGCCACCACCGCCCCCAGCAGAATGTCCTGGGCCCGAGTGTCGGTGCCGTAGTAGGCACGGCTGGGGTCCCCGCCCGGGTGGAAGAGGAAGGCCATCTCCAACGCCGAGGCGAGCACCCCCACCACGGCCACCGCCAGCAGCAGCCGGGTGGAGCGCCACCACTGCAGGACACCCAGCACCACCAGTGGCCAGACCAGATAGAACTGCTCCTCGATGGCCAGGCTCCAGGTGTGGAGGAGTGGCGAGGGAGCCGAGACCTCGGCGAAGTAGCGCTGCCCGGTCAGGATCTGGTGCCAGTTCCCGACGTAGAAGAACGAGGCCAGACCGTCGGACCGGATCGTCGGCTGGGTGCCGGCGGGGGCGAACAGCCAGGCATAGACGGCCACCCCGGCCAGGAGAAAGAAGAGGGCGGGAAGTAATCGGCGGGCCCGTCGTCCCCAGAAGGCCAGGAGTCGGATGGTGGCGGAGCCGGCCCACTCCTTCAGGAGCAGCATGGTGATCAGAAACCCGCTGAGTACGAAGAAGGTGTTGACACCGAGAATCCCGCCGGCCGCCCAACCGAAGCCTCCGTGATTGCACAGGACGGCCAGAATGGCCACCGCCCGGAGACCGTCGAGGGCCGGCATGTAGGGCAGTTGGGTGCCGCCACCAAACCGGGAGGCCTCCGACGGGAGGTCGTGGCCAGAGGCGATCACCGGTCCATCTCCGGTCGGCTCAGTGAGGTTGTCCACGATGCCCTTTCAACCCGACCACGGCGACAGGCAGTGTAGTAGCGACCGATCCGGCCGATCGTTCAGCACCATCTCGATGATGGGCGGTCGGCAGGGCGTCACGTCGGTCCGACACCCGGCAGCCTTCTGGTCGGGGCGCCCGGATTCGAACCGAGGACCTCGTGCTCCCAAAGCACGCGCGCTACCAAGCTGCGCCACGCCCCGTGACGGACGAACCTGACCGCGGTCCGACACGACTTCCGGCTACTGCCGGGCCGTCGTCCGGAGCGTACATGGTCGGGTCGGCCGCCGGTGACCGCCGGGTCAGCCTCCACGTCACCGTGCGGCACCAGATAGCGTCACCCACCTGATGCCGACCGTCCGTGTTGCTGTCTTCGACCTGGGGAGCAGCTCCTTCCACTTGATGGTGGTCGACGCTTCTCGTGATGGTGTGCTTGAGCCGGTGCTCCGGCGGCGGTCGTTCCTCCACCTGGGGACGGAGGTGGCCCGGACCGGAGGGGTCCCCGCCGATCGTGCCACCTCGGCGGTGCGGGCGGTCCACCGGCTCCGGATGGCGGCCGACGACGCCGGGGCCGACCTGGTGGTGGCCATGGCCACCGCTGCCCTCCGAGACGCCGCCAACGGACCGGCGCTGTTGGCCCGATTGGAACGGGTGCTCGGCTGCCCGATCACGCTGTTGACCGGTGAAGAGGAAGCTCGCCTCTGCTTCTACGGGCAGCGGGCCGGGGTGTGGGTGGGTGACGAGCCGGTCCTGGGTCTGGACCTGGGCGGTGGCAGCCTCGAGGCTGGTATCGGCAATGCCGACCAGGTGCTGTCGGTGGCCAGCGTGGCGCTGGGCACCGCCCGTCTGCGGGGCGAACTGGACAGCGGCGACCGCCTGACGGTCGACGACCGGGCCCGGTTGGTGACGCTGGCCCGTCAACGGGCGGTTCCCATCCGGCAGATCATGGAACAACACCCCGAAGCCGGCGCCCGAACCATTGCCAGCGGCGGCACCGTGCGAGCCCTGGCCCGACTGGCCATGGTCCTCCACCGGGCGGTGCCACCGTCTCGTTCGGTGTCGTCGTTGCAGGTCAACCAAGTGGAGCTGCCAGCCGGCCAGCTCCACGAGCTGGCCGAGCGCCTCTGCACCCTGGACCTCGATGCCCGGCTGGCCCTGCCGGGGGTGCAGGCCCGTCGTGCCCCGCTCCTCCCCATCGGTGCCGTGGTGCTGGCCACCCTGGTCGACACCCTCGGCCTGCAGCGGCTGGTGGTCAGCGACTGGGGGCTGCGCGAGGGAGCGGTGTTCGGGGCGCTGGCCTTGGGAGGCGGCACCCCGGCCTGACGTCGATCAGGCCTTTTTGCCGAGGATGCGGTTCATGCCGGTGCCGCACACCGGGCACTTCCCCTTGGCGGCCCGCCGTCCGTTGGCCAGCTCCGCCTCTTCCCCCTCGAACTCACGCTTCTCCCGGCACTTCACGCAGTAGCCCTCGTAGATCGCCATGGCTCCTCCTCGGTTCGGTCTTCCGCCCGGATGATCCGAAGGTATCGGCGCTCCGATGGCAATGGGGGGATAGGCCACCGAACTGCTTGCTCCAGCAAGCAGGCACCGGCTGGTGGTGCGGTCGGCGGTCAGCCGACGGCGGGGTGGGCGGTTGCCGAGTAGCGGGTGAAGGTATTGCGACCCCCTGCCTTGGACCGGTACATCGCCTGGTCCGCCAAGGTCAACAACTCGCCGTAGGAGGCGGCATCTTCAGGGGCGATGGCGACGCCGATCGACGCCGACGAGCTGATCTGGTGGTCGAAGATCCGGTACGGGGCGCCGAGGGCCTGGAGGCACCGCTGTGCCAGTTGGTCGATGGCACCGGCATCGGAGAGTCCCGGCAACAGGACGGCGAACTCGTCGCCGCCCAAGCGGGCCACCGTATCTTGGTGGCGGACGGTGCCGACCAGCCGTTCGCCAACCTGTCGGATCAGTTCATCCCCGGCGGCGTGCCCCTGGGTGTCGTTGACCGACTTGAACCGGTCGAGGTCGATGAAGAACAGGCAGGCCGACTCGCCCACCCGACGTCCCCGCACCAGCTCTTGGTCGACCCGGTCTTCCAGCAGCCTCCGATTGGGGAGCCCGGTGAGGGAGTCGTGCCAAGCCGAGTGGGACACCTGCTCCAACAGCTTGACGTTCTGGAAGGTGGACACTGCCTGATCAGCCAGACCCGACAGGCGCTCGTGGAGGTCGTGGCTCCGGATGGTGGCGCCTCGCACCTCACCGGTGAAGTTGGCCGTCACCACGCCGAGGAACTCATTGCCGGCGAAGAGCGGGGCAACCACCGAGGCGGTGGTCCCCTCTCGGAGCAGGAGATCACGCAGGACGGGGTCTTCAGTCGAGCCGTCGAGGACGGCCAGCGAGCGGGTGGCCATCATCCGGTCGATGGCCGGGGTGGAGGTGGCGACCACCATGGCCCCTCGGTCGGGTGGAGGACTGACGTCGGGCGTCATCGCACCGGGAACCGCACTGGTCCCGTTGGCACTGGGGACGATGCGGCCGTAGTCGGCGTCGCGGCCGTCGGCGCCCTCGGTCACCGCCCGGACGGCCAGCTGCCGCTGCACTGGGTCCCACAGCATCACGGTGCCGTGCTGGCAACCGATGACGGCCGGCACGGTGTCGGCCAGCAGCTGGGCGACGTCATCGGTGGTTCCGACCCGGGACAGTGCCCCGGAGAACCCCAGTAGGGCGCGGGCGGTGGCGTCGCTCCTCCGGGCGTCGTCCAGGGCGGTGACGTGGTCGAGGGCGGTGGCGGCGTAGCCGGCGAACAGCGCCAGCATCCGGCGCTCCGAGTCGAAATACTGGACGCCGGGCGGGTAGACGGCGGCCAGCCGTCCATACCGCCGCCGGGCGGACTTGATATCCACGATCAATCGGGCGCCACCGTCGTCGTCGGGATGTTCCTTCCACAGCTCGTTGGCCAGGGCCCGCGCCTCCTCGGGAGTGAACCCCTCGTGATGGAGCTGGATATCGGCCTCCGGTGCCGTGCGGACCACCAGCAGATAGCGGCTGGCGCTGACCGACCGGGCGGCCTGGGAGGTGATCCTCCGCAACAAGGTGTCGATACCCTCCTCACCGAGGAGCTCGGAGGCGATGGCGAAGACCCCTTCCAATCGCTCCTCCATCTGGCGGAGCTGGCTGGCCAGTTGGGTGGCCCGGGTGTCGGCGTCGATCTCGAGCGCCACGGGGTTCGCATCGTCCCGGATGACCGGGGTGGCGACGGTCGGACGGTCGGGCGGTGCACCGGTCGTCGGGGTCGGCGTCGACCACTGCAGCACGTAGAGGCAGAACCGCCCCCCACGGGCCTGACACTCGGCCTCGTGGATGGTGGCGGGTGGGCCACCGAACAGGACCGGCACCTCAGAGAGCAGACCCCGGGTGAACTCGCAGAGATGGTGGTGGCGCCCGATGGCGACCGGGGTGATGACCTTCACCTTGGCGGAGTCGTCGCCGACGTCGATGGCCTGGGAGGTGACCATGGTGGTGAAGTGCACCAATGATTCGGCCACGTTGACCACCATGGCGGCTGGGGATCCCAGCGAGCGGAAGCGTTGCTCCACCTCGGTGCCCCGATACTGACGGAGCATGGCCTCGCCGGTGTGGCGTCCGATGGACCCGTCCCCGGTGACCTGAGCCGCGGCGTGGAAGAGGTTGATGATCTCGTCAGGGGTGCTGACGGTCCCGGCGTGTTCCAGCCCCTCGGCGGAGCGCCTCTCACCGGCCACCGCCAGCATCCTGAGCACACCGCCATCGCCGGCCTGCGATCGGACGGACCGGACCAGGACGGCACTGACCGCTCCCGAGATGTGCTGACCGCCACGGGGCGCGACGGCCGGCGAACTGTCCGGGACTCCGCTGGACATCGAGGTCCACCCCTTTCCGGAGTCGTGCAGACGCCGTCAGCAGCTTACTCGGCCGCCGAACGCACAGAGTGGCCTGAATACCACTGTGCAGTGTCAGCTGATCACCGGTTCCGCTGGTCCCGAGCGCCAAACCAATAGGCTCGCCGGCATGGCCATCTCTGACGCTCCCATCCACACCATCAACGGCGAATCGACCTCGCTCGACGCCTATCGGGGGAAGGCGGTGCTGGTGGTGAACGTAGCCTCCAAGTGCGGGCTCACCCCCCAGTACGAGGGACTCGAGCGTCTGCAGCAGACCTATGGCGATCGCGGGTTCACGGTGCTCGGGTTCCCCTGCAACCAGTTCGCCGGACAAGAGCCCGGCAGTGCCGAGGAGATCACCACCTTCTGTTCCACCACCTACGGCGTCACCTTTCCGCTGATGGAGAAGATCGAGGTCAATGGGGAAGGCCGGCATCCCATCTACGCGGCGCTGACGACGGTGGCCGACGTCGAGGGCGAGGCCGGCGATGTCCAGTGGAACTTCGAGAAGTTCCTCCTCTCGCCGGACGGCGACGTGCTCAAGCGATTCCGTCCTATGGTCGACCCCGAGGCACCTGAAGTGGTCGATGCCATCGAGTCGGCACTGCCCGCCGTCTGAGTCCGCAGTTCCGACGGCGGGGAGGTCGGGCGGGGCAGACTGGTGGCCGGCACCTGAGGAGGGGGAACGGGAATGGACAGGTCTGCCAACAACGAAGCGGTGGTTGCAGAGCTCGAGGAGGTCTGGGTCTCGGTCAACGAGGCATGCACCGGGCTCACCGTCGCCGAGTGGGAGTTGCCCACCGCCTGTCCGGGGTGGACGGTCCGTGATCAGGTATCCCATCTGATCGGCGTGGAGAAGACGATCCTCGGCGACCCACCTCCCCCGTCACTGGATCAGGAGCCGTCCTATATCCGGAACCCGTTCGGCGCCGCCAACGAAGCCTGGATCGAGGCCCGTCGCACGGTGCCAGGCGATGAGGTCCTGGCTGAGCTGGCCGAGGTCAGTGACCGCCGACTGGCGTCGCTCCGGGCCATGACCACCGAAGCGTTCGACGTGGTGGGATGGAGCCCGGCCGGCCAGGTGCCCTATCGGGAGTTCATGGCCACCCGGATCATGGACATCTGGGCGCACGAGCAGGACATCCGTCGGGCGGTGGGACGCCCGGGCGGTCGCAATCAGGCCGGCGAACGGGTGTCATTGGCCAGGTGCGCCCAGGCCATGCCGTTCGTGGTGGGCAAGAAGGTCTCGCCACCGGAGGGGACGTCGGTGCTCTTCGTGGTCACCGGTCTGCTGGGCTTTCGGCTCCCGGTGGAGGTGTCGGACGGCCGCGCCCGGGTGTCCGACCAGCCGACCGACCAGCCGACCGTCACCATCACCATGGACCAGGAACTGTTCTGCCGGCTCGGTTTCGGGCGCACCGACCCGGTCGCCCACCTCGACGACGGGTCGGTCACGGTGGTCGGGGATGTGGACCTCGGCCGGTCGGTGGTGTCCGCCATGCCGTTCATGATCTGAACTGACCCGGCAGCAGGGGCACCAGCCACCGTCGGCGGCTGGCCGGTGGGCGGGTCCCGGGGTGGGCGGCGGGCACCCTAGACTCACCTACTCGTATGCGAGCGACAGCAGCGCCCGAGGAGGGCAACAAGGTCCGGCTCACCGTCGAAGTCGACGAGTCGGAGATCGACGAGGCCCTCGACGGCGTCCTCTCCCGGCTCTCCCGCGAGGTGCGGGTTCCTGGGTTCCGGCCGGGCAAGGTACCCCGGCGGATCATCGAGGCGAGGATGGGTGGGGCGTCGGCCCTGCGGGGTGAGGCCCTGCGCGAGGCGCTCCCCGACTTCTACGCCCAGGCGGTCACCGATACCGAGGTTGATCCCATCGACCAGCCCGACATCGACATCACGTCGGGTGACGAGTCGGGTCCGGTGTCCTTCGACGCCGTGGTCGAGGTGCGCCCCGTGGTGTCGATCGCCGGCTATCAGGGGCTGGTGGTGACCCTGCCCTCCGTGGAGGTTCCCGAGGAGGACATCACCTCCCAGCTCGACCGACTTCGGGCCACCTCCGGTGAGTTGGTGGAGGTCGACCGTCCCATCCAGAACGGTGACCAGGTGACCATCGACATCACCGGCACCCGGCAGGGGAATGAAGATGGCGAGGACGACGATCTGGTGGCCGAGGACTTCCTCTACGAGGTCGGCTCCGGCGGCGTTGTCCCGGAGCTGGACGACGCCCTGTTGGGGGCCTCGACCGATGGCACCCTGACGTTCGAATCGTCGCCCGAGGGCCTCGACACCCGGGTGACCTTCGAGGTGGTGGTGAAGGACGTGAAGGAGCTGGTGCTCCCCGACCTCACCGACGAGTGGGCAGCTGAGGCCTCCGAGTTCGCCACCGTCGACGAGCTGACCGCCGACATCACCACCCGCCTGCAGCAGATGCGGGTGGCCCAAGCCCAGATGGCGCTGCAGCAGAAGACGGTGGAAGCGCTGGTGGAGCTGGTCACCGACGACATTCCCGACGTGATGGTCAGCGACGAGCTCCGCGAGCGTCTCCACGACCTCGGCCACCGGCTCGAGCAGCAAGGGCTCGGGCTCGGCCAATTCCTCGCCGCCACCGGTCGTGACGAGCAGGAGTTCTTCGACGAGCTGCGGGGCAGCGCCCTCCAGGGGGTCAAGACCGACCTGGCCCTCCGGGCGCTGGTGGAGGCTGAGGCCATCGAGGTCACCGACGAGGAGCTCGACGAGGAGTTGGCTTCGATGGGGGAGCGCTTGGAAATGGGTCCTGAGGAGGTCCGTCGGCAGCTCGACCAGGCTGGGCGCCTGGCGGCGGTACGCTCGGATCGGCGCAAGGCCAAGGCGTTGCGGTGGCTGGTCGACAATGTCGAGCTGGTCGACGAGGAGGGACGACCCGTGTCACGGGACGACCTGAAGGTGAACCAGGCAGAGGAGGACTCGGAGTGAGCTTCACGGACGCATCGGGCGCAATGGATGCACAGGCATACAGCGTGCCGTGGGTGGTGGAGTCGACCAGCCGGGGCGAGCGCAACTACGACCTCTATTCGAGGCTCTTGCGGGAGCGGATCATCTTCCTCGGAACCCCCATCAACGACACGGTGGCCAACCTGGTCTGCGCCCAGCTCCTGTTCTTGGAGTCGGAGGAGGCAGACAAGGACATCCACCTCTATATCAACTCGCCGGGCGGCGACATCACCGCCCTGTTCGCCATCTACGACACCATGAAGTACATCAAGCCCGACATGTCGACCTTCTGTTTCGGCCAGGCCGCCTCCGCCGCCGCCGTGCTGCTGGGCGCCGGCACCAAGGGCAAGCGGTTCGCCCTGCCCCATGCCCGGATCCTGTTGCACCAGCCATTCGGCGGTGTGGAGGGCCAGGCCAGCGATATCGAGCTTCAGGCCAAGGAGATCCTGCGCATGCGCGACCTCCTCAACGGCATGATCTCCGATGACACCGGACAGCCCTCGGAGAAGGTGTCGAAGGACACCGACCGTGACTTCGTGATGACCGCCGCCGAGGCCGTCACCTACGGGCTCATCGACGAGGTCATCAGCGCCCGGGACATTCCGGCCATCGAGGCGGTAGGCGCCGCCTAGGTAGCCGGCCGCCTCCGCCGAACGACCGGCTCCGGCCGGCCCAGCCGCTAGGGTTGGTGCACCCACCGCCGACCCGGGGTACCGGTGAGGCGGGACGGGTGGAGCGGCACCGCAGGTAGCACGGACCAGACAATACGGACCACCGGACAGAAGGACGAGGGACACCGACGTGGCGAAGTTCGGAGATGGCGGCGACCTGGTGAAGTGCAGCTTCTGCGGCAAGTCGCAGAAGCAGGTGAAGAAGTTGATTGCCGGCCCGGGCGTCTACATCTGCGACGAGTGCATCGAGCTCTGTAACGACATCATCGCCGAGGAGCTGGCCGACACCACCGAGCTGTCGTTCGAGGAACTGCCCAAGCCCAAAGAGATCTACGAGTTCCTGAACGACTACGTCATCGGTCAGGAGTACGCCAAGAAGATCCTGTCGGTGGCCGTCTACAACCACTACAAGCGGGTCCAAGCGGGCGACGCCACTTCGCAGGACCACGAAGTGGAACTGTCGAAGTCGAACATTCTGCTGCTGGGCCCCACCGGCTGTGGCAAGACCCTGCTGGCGCAGACGCTGGCCCGCATGCTCAACGTGCCGTTCGCCATCGCCGACGCCACTGCCCTCACCGAGGCGGGCTACGTCGGTGAGGATGTCGAGAACATCCTGCTCAAGCTCATTCAGGCCGCCGACTACGACGTCAAGCGGGCAGAGACCGGGATCATCTACATCGACGAGATCGACAAGATCGCCCGGAAGTCGGAGAACCCCTCCATCACCCGCGATGTCTCCGGCGAGGGTGTCCAGCAGGCGCTGTTGAAGATTCTGGAGGGCACCACTGCCTCCGTCCCGCCGCAGGGCGGACGGAAGCACCCTCATCAGGAGTTCATCCAGATCGACACCACCAACATCTTGTTCATCTGCGGCGGGGCCTTCGCCGGCATCGACAAGATCGTCGAGAACCGCATCGGCCGGAAGGGCATCGGATTCCGGGCCGAGGTACGGAAGGTGGCCGACCGGGACGACTCGGAGCTGCTTCGGCATGTGCTCCCCGAGGACCTGATGAAGTTCGGCCTCATCCCCGAGTTCATCGGTCGGCTTCCGGTGGTGGGAGCGGTCTCCCACCTCTACAAGGAGGCACTGATCCGCATTCTGGTGGAGCCGAAGAACGCTCTCACCCGCCAGTACAAGCGGACCTTCGAGCTCGATCACGTCGAGTTGGAGCTCACCGACGATGCGCTGGAGGCGGTAGCCGAGCAGGCGCTGCTCCGAGGAACCGGGGCCCGCGGGCTGCGGGCCATCCTCGAAGAGGTCCTGCTCGAAGTGATGTACGACCTTCCCAGCCGCACCGATGTCTCCAAGTGCGTGGTCGACCGGGCAGTGGTGCTGGACAAGGTCCACCCGACCCTGGTGCCGCTGAACAGCCCACCGGCCAAGTCCACCCGCACCCGCCGGGCCGCCTCCTAACCGCTGCCCGGCCACCGAGGGGGACCGGGTCCCCGCCGGCCAAACCGATGCCCGTGACCACCCCGTCCGCCCCGACGTTCGACGACCTCGACCAGGCACTGGCCTGGCTCGACGGGCACATCAACTACGAGTTGGTGATGCCCACCCGGCAGGCGCTCCCCACCCTCGACCGGATGCGGGACCTGATGGGGGTACTGGGCGATCCGCACCTGGCCTTCCCCTCGGTCCACCTGACCGGCACCAACGGCAAGGGGTCCACGGCCGCCATGGTCACCGCCCTCTTCGGGGCGCAGGGGCTGGTGGCCGGCACCTACACGAGCCCCAACCTCAGCCGGGTCAACGAGCGCATCGCCCGCAACGGCGAGCCGATCGACGACGGTGCCCTCTTCGAGGTGCTCCAGACCCTGGCCCGGGTGGAGCCGTTGCTGGCCGAGCCTCCCACCCGCTTCGAGCTGCTGACGGCGGCCGCCCTGCTGTGGTTCGCCGACGAGGCGGTCGACGTGGGGGTCATCGAGGTCGGACTGGGTGGTCGGTGGGACTGCACCAACGTGGTCGACGGCGACGTGGCGGTCATCACCAATGTGAGCTTCGACCACACGGAGATCCTCGGCCCCACCCTCGAGGACATCGCTTCGGACAAATCGGGCATCTTCAAAGCCGGCAGCCGGGTGGTCATCGGTGAGACGGACCCCGGCCTGGTGGCCCTGCTCCGTCAGCGGGCCAACCGGGCGGGGGCGGCGGAGGTCTGGGTACGGGGCGAGGACTTCGGGTGGACGGCCAATCGGGTGGCCATGGGCGGCCGGCTGGTCGACCTCCGCACCCCGGGCGCCGCCTATGGCGAGATCCTGGTGCCTCTCCACGGTGCCCACCAGGGCGACAACGCCGCCTGTGCGGTGACGGCGGTGGAGGCCTTTTTCGGTAGCCCACTCAGCGAAGAGGTGGTGGAAGAGGCGTTCGCCCACGTTCGGGTCCCCGGTCGGCTGGAGGTCATCGGCCACCACCCGCTGGTGGTGGTGGATGGGGCCCACAATGTGGCCGGGATGATCACGCTGGCCCGATCGCTGGTCGAGGAGTTCGCCGCCGAAGAGGAGACGCTGGCGGTGGTGGGCATGCTGTCGGGCCGTGACCCGTCGGCCATGCTGGGTGCGCTGCTGACGGCCGGTATCCGCGAGGTGGTCACCTGCGCTCCCGACACCCCGCGGGCCATGCCGGCCGAGGTGGTGGGGGAAGCGGCCACCGCTCTGGGGATGAAGGCCATGGCGGCCGAGTCGCCCAGCCAGGCGGTGACGGTGGCCTCCGCCCTGGCCGGGCCCGAGGGCCGGGTGGTGGTCTGCGGTTCCCTCTATGTGGTGGCCGAGGCTCGGCGCCTGCTGCTGGACGACCGGACGTAAAGTCGCCGGCCGACGATCGGACACCCGTCCGGGGTTCGGCTAGCCTGCCCGCCTCGTGGGAAGAACACTCGTCATCTGCAAGCCCGACGCCGTGGAACGCGGCCTGTCGGGGGAGATCATCGGCCGCCTCGAGCGCAAGGGTCTGCGACTGGTGGCCGTCGAACTGCGGCCCATCACCGCCGAGGAGGCGGGTCACCACTACGCCGAGCACGATGGGAAGCCCTTCTACGGTGACCTGGTGTCGTTCATCACCCGGTCCCCGGCGCTGATCATGGTGCTGGAAGGTCCCGACGACGCCTACCGGGTGGTTCGGAACCTGATGGGCACCACCAACCCGGTGGACGCCGCCCCCGGCACCATTCGCGGCGATCTGGCCATCGACATGGGGGAGAACCTGGTCCACGGCTCGGACTCCCCGGAGTCGGCCGACCGGGAGATCGGGATCTTCTTTCCGGGCCTGGCCTGACCGACCGCCCGACCGGAATTGCCAGGTCAGAAGCGGCCGTGGCGGCACGGCCACCGTGTGTGGCCTTGTGCCCACGACGGGGGTCTCGTACCGTGAAGGGTGGATGCTGCGTAGACTTGCTTCTGTTAGCAACGGAACGCTGGCGTGGTCCACCGCCCCCACGCAGTCCCAACCGATCACCGACGGAGGGTTGCATCGCTGATGCGCGAGAACGGATTTTCCCTGCTCGGCCGGGATATGGCCGTCGATCTGGGCACTGCCAACACCCTGGTCTACGTGCGCGGCCGAGGCATCGTCCTCAATGAGCCTTCTGTGGTGGCGGTCAACGTGAAGGACGGTCGCCCGCTGGCGGTGGGTGCCGAGGCCAAGCGGATGATCGGCCGTACCCCCAGCCACATCCAGGCCATCCGGCCCCTGAAGGACGGCGTCATCGCCGACTTCGAGATCTGCGAGAAGATGCTCCGCTACTTCATCCACCGCGTCCACCAGCGGCGGTTCGCCAAGCCCCGGATGGTGATCTGCGTACCGTCAGGGATCACCGGGGTGGAGCAGCGGGCGGTCATGGAGGCAGCCGAGTACGCCGGCGCCCGCAAGGCCTACATCATCGAGGAGCCGATGGCTGCCGCCATCGGCGCCGGCCTTCCGGTCCACGAGCCCACCGGCAACATGGTGGTGGACATCGGTGGCGGCACCACCGAAGTGGCGGTCATCTCGCTGGGCGGCATCGTCACCAGCCAGTCGATCCGTATCGGCGGCGACGAGCTCGACGAAGCCATCGTCTCCTTCGTCAAGAAGGAGTACAGCTTGGCCCTGGGGGAGCGCACCGCCGAAGAGATCAAGATCGCCCTGGGGTCCGCCTTCGAACTCGAGGAAGAGCTCCACGCGGAGATCCGGGGACGCGACTTGGTCACCGG
>Ga0302319_10003096_pt1 | contig 35139 bp, 31 predicted proteins | sample Bog_T0_2_FD_203319 | JGI IMG/M metagenome (GOLD analysis project Ga0302319, IMG submission 203319) | Peat permafrost microbial communities from Stordalen Mire near Abisko, Sweden - Bog_T0_2 | ecosystem: Environmental > Terrestrial > Soil > Wetlands > Peat | place: Sweden: Abisko, Stordalen Mire...
ACATCCTGTTGACCAGTACATGATGGGGTGGGTGGCTGGACGGCCTGGCCGGTTTGAAGCAAAATCCTCACCCCTGATAATGTCCGGATCGGAATCGATGTACAATAAGGCGATGGCGTTGCGCGGCGTGGTCAGCGCACCGCACCCCTTTGGTGGCGCAGCCTGGCTCGGGCGACTCGGTCATGCGGTCGCGATGGCCGGCGCGTTTGACTGGCGTATGGGGCACCCCGGCGCCGTGTAGCACCACGATAACGGTTTGTAGGAAGGGGCGTAGGATCCCCGCTAGTACGGGGCGGTGGCGGCGTTCTAGCGCACGAACACCCTGACTTCGCCGTTGCCGGCGTCGCTGCTGCTGCTGGCAGAAGCCCGCACCCGATCGGCCGGCAAGCCCATTTGCGTGAGCGAGCGAACCACGGTGTCGGCGTTGCGACGCGCCGACGTTTCGCCCAGCGCGGTGGCACCCGGCGTGGCCGCCACCGGGGTGACGCCGATCACGTCGAAAACCGCGCTGGGACGGCGATCCAGCGCGCTCTTGACGGCGGTGTAGAGCGCGTCTTCATAGGGAACATGTGCCTTGTCGAAGCGGATCACCACCAGCGGCCGGTCGGTCGAAACCGGTGCTCCGGTGACCGGAGGGGCTATGCCGACATGGCCGAAGGCAAGAGAATTACCGATAAACTGGCCACTCTTGATCGCCAGAGCGAGCCCATTCAAATTGCTCCGCTCATTGGCCAAATATTGCTGCTGGCGCTGCACGTCGGTCGACAGTTCGGTAAGCACGCGCTCGATCATCAGGGTGGTGCCATTGGTTTCGTCCTCCAGGCTGCGGAGATTTCGGTAATCCTCATCGACCGCGCCGGACAGGCTGCGGGCGGCACGGATCGATTCCAGCAAATAGGCGGCCATACCCGAGGTCGATGCTACATCGGTGGCCAGTCGGGACATTTTCAAGACGTCCTCATTGATGGCATCGAGCGCACTTTGCGCGTCATTCCACTGTTGAACCAGGATTGGGTTGCCAGGCGTCGTACCGATCTGCAGTCTTTCCTGAATCACGGCAACGGTGCCATGATAGGTCTGCGAATCATGCGCGATCTGGTCGAGGATCTGTTGCAATTGGTCCTTTTGCGCCGCCAGGCTGGCCTCCAATTGGCGCTTGTCGTTTCGCAGGCTTTCGACTTTCTGACCGACAAAGGTACCGGTCGGTTCGGCGGCGCCTTCGCTCGGCCCTTCGGCCGAGGCCAAAACGGCAGGGGCGGCTGCGCTTTTCGGAGCGGACGGCTGCGTCAAGGGAGGGAACAAGGCAACGTCGGCGAACGCACAGCCGCCGAGCCAAATAGTCGCGACGACGGCGACAGACGGAATATTTTTGAGAGCCATCGGGCGATGCACCTTGCAGAGTCGCTTGATTATCATACCGGCAACCGGGGGCGACCGCGTTAATCTTTTGGCAAACAAGGAAATTTGCTCCCCCAGCAAATCATTTGGGGAGTGTACCCAAATGGCCTTAGCGGGACAAGCGGCTTTGCATGTCGATTTCTAGCCTTTTTATCAGGATGCCGTTTCTCACTGTGATGGTGCGTCCGGTAACTGACGCCGGCAGAATTTTGACTTGCTCGGACGGATGGCTTTGAGTAAGGTCCCGACCCTCTTCCGGGGACCTCCCGGCGCGGCGCCCGTAGCTCAATTGGATAGAGCACCAGACTACGAATCTGGGGGTTGGAAGTTCGAGTCTTTCCGGGCGCGCCATTTTTTCATGCTTATCAGCGGCTGATGTCCCGGTTCAGGGCTCAGGATGATAGGAGTGTCGGCTTGCGCCGGTCCACGCCGGCGACGATATGGCTGCCGATGATGATCATGACTACAAAGATCGCCGCCGCGTCATTGCCCGAGCCTAGCAATACAAGACTAGGTCCCGGGCAGATACCGCAAAGACCCCAGCCGATGCCGAATAAAGCAGCGCCGCCGAGCAACCTTCTGTCGATAAGGCTTCGGTCGGGCAGGACGATCCTGTTGCCCAACGGAGCCAGCTTCCGCCGTCGCGCCAAGGCAAAAGCAGGCGCCGCGACGACGATGGCGCCGATCATGACAAACGCCAATGTCGGATCCCAGGCGCCGGCAAAGTCGAGAAAGGCGATGATCCTGGCGGGATCGGTCATCTTGGCGACGATCAGGCCGATGCCAAACAGGAAGCCAAAAAGTGACGCGGCAATGACGGACAAATCGGCAATCCTTGCGATGCGTTAGGAACTTAAGACAGGTGATGGGTGATAAACACGGTGACGGCGGCGAACAGCATGAAGGTGGCGGTCGCCGCCAATGACCGCCGCGACAGATTAGCCAGCCCGCAGACGCCGTGGCCACTGGTGCAGCCCGATCCCAACTTGGTGCCAACGCCGACCAGCAGTCCGGCCACCACCAGCACGACGGTGGGTGTGAGGCCGCCGGCGGGGATCGTCTTCAACCCGGTCAGAGACGCGGTGGCGCCCGCCGCCAGCAATCCGGCAACGAAACCCCATTGCCAGGGTTGTGCGGCCTTGCCGGTCGACCGCGACAGAATGCCGCTGATGCCGGCGATGTGGCCATTGACCAGCAGCAATCCGCCAGACGCCGCTCCGATCAGGGCGCCGCCGGCCAGAGCGGGAAGGATCATCGCCAGAAAGGGAGGACTCATCGGGTCACAGTTTCCAGCCGAAGCCTATGCCAATCGCGATTTCGCTCAATTTGATGTCGGCCTCGCCGCCGCCAAATCCGGCTGGCGGAAAGCCGGCCGGAATCGAGCCCGCGCCTTTGACGGTATCGGGCAAGGCATAGAGACCATAGACACTGACGTCCAAGCCTCGCGCCGTCAACCAACTGCCGCCGGCGGTCAATTGGTGCTGAATCGTGCCGGGTGCCAGAATGTTGAGGAAAGTCTGACTCCGCGGAATCGGCTCGGTGGTATAGCCGTAGCCGGCACGGACCTGCCAGCTTGGGTCGATCTTGTAATTGATGCCGAGTTTCACCGACGTTGTGTCCTGCCATCCGAAACCGGGGCCGTTATTGCTGCCAAGCGGCCGGGCGGCCAGCAAAAGCTGGAAATTGTCGCCTACCGCGTCGATCTGGCTGTAGAGAATTCGGCGTACGTCCAAGGCAATGTCGATGTTCGGCTGCGCCGTGACGGCGAAGCCCACGCCATAGGTCGACGGAATGTCGAATCCACCGCTGCCGGCGAACAGCCCCTTATAGCGGTTGAACCCGCCGGCATAGGTGGTGGATTGCCAAGAAGCGCCGGCGGCGAGCCAGGGCGTGAGCTGATCCAGCAAGCCGACGCGCAGGCCATAGCCAAAGGAACTGACCCTGCCATTGTTCGAAACGGCGGCAGGGTCCTGTGAGAAGCCTGCAAATACGCCGATCCCGCGCGCTTTGAACCTTTCATCGGCGATATTGGCGGAAATTCCGATCGAACTGGTGCTGGTGAGCCGATAGGCAAGCGTGGGCGAAATAAACAGTTGCTGCAAATCCACCCCGGCAGTGCCGGTGGCGCCAAAGCGGCGGTAAGGGTTGCTTTTGTAGGCGGTATCCAGTCCGCCATTACCGAACAGCGCCAGCCCAACCGCCCAATCTTCACTTAGACGATGCGTAATGCCGATTTCCGGGATGACGAAGGCGTCGAGACTATTGCCGTTGAAGCTTTGGTCGGGGCCGAAGCCATTGCCGAGGATGGAGGAGGATCGGGAAGGGTGAAAATAGTCGGCGTCGAAATCGAACCGGTCGCCAACGGCGAATGCGCTGGCCGGATTGGTCGCGACCGCCAGTGAATCGGTCGGAAAAGCGATGGCGACGCCGGCCATTCCTTTGGATTGCGTGCCGTAACCATCGGCAAAATAGCCGTCGGTGGCAGAGGCCGGACTAACGGCCATGCAGAGCGCGATGACGGCGAACCAAAGCGGCATGGGACGGTTTCGCATGCTTGTTTCCTTGCACAATTCGGCGACGCACCAGCGCATCGTCCGTTCACTTGCTATATTCCATATAATCTACTATTTAAATCAATAATATTATGTACAACATAATAATAATGTATAATAAGCGCGCTCCGGCAGCGAAGCTCTCGGGCGCGGTGGTTCTGCGGTCGGCGGGCGATGCGTTACAATCCGCGGAGAATTCTGTATTTCTGTCCAAATTGATCGGCCAGCCGCCACAATGAGGGAGTCCCCGACCATGACGCATCGGCTGAACATTCTTTGTGCACTATGGCTGCTGGCCACCGCCGCGCTGCCGGCCCGGGCAGCTGCACCGCTGGTGCTGTATACCGATTTTGGTCTTGGCGACGGGGCGGTTTCCGCGATGAAGGGAGTCGCCTATGGCGTGTCGCAGAGCCTGTTGATTTCCGACCTTTCGCACCAGGATCCCGGCAGCCTGTTCGCCGGAGCCTATCGGCTCTATCAGGTCGAGAATTACTGGCCGGCCGGTACGGTGTTCGTTACGGTGATCGATCCCGGGGTTGGCACCGACCGCCTGTCAGTGGTGCTGCAGACCAAGACCGGACATTATTTCGTCGCTCCCAACAACGGGCTCTTGACCCTGGTGGCGGAACGCGATGGCATCCAGGCACTGCGTCAGGTCGACGAGAGCGTCAACCGCCTGCCGGGATCGGAGGAGTCTTACACATTTCACGGTCGCGACGTGTTCGGTTACACAGGCGCCCGGCTGGCCGCCGGAGTCATCAGCTTCGAACAAGTGGGTCCGTTACTGCCGCCCGAGACTCTGATCAGCATCCCCTACCGCCATCCGGCGCAGCAGGACGGCCGGCTGACCGGCATTGTTCCGGTGCTCGACATAGCCTATGGCAATGTCTGGACCAATATCCCGAAGACCCTGTTCGACCAATTGGGCGTCCCCTACGGCAACCCTGTCCGCCTCACCTTCTTCAGGAACGGCAGGCGCGTTCACAGCGTGACGGCGCCCTATCAGCGTACCTTCGGCGACGTACCGGTCGGTCGCCCGGTGGTCTATATCAATAGCCTGCTTTGCGTGGCGCTGGCGTTGAACCAAGGCAATTACGCGGCGGCGCACAGGATCGGTTCTGGGGTGGACTGGACGGTTGAAATCGCCAAGCCTTGATGCCGGGCGCTTCGGCGCCGCGGCAGGTCACACCGGTTCCTTGTCGTGATTCGCCAGATAATCATAGCCGAACGGCGAGGTCAGGAATTTTCCGGTGAAATCGAGCCAGGCGCCCTGCTCCTCGGCCATCTCCTGCCAGAAATCGCTGAAGCTGGTCTGGTCGAGATCGAGGAACGCCTCAACCTCGGAGCCATCGAAATGCAGCTGCATGCCTTCGGTCTCGGCAATGTGCAGCATCGGCCCATTGCTCCGCATGCAAAGTGAATAAGCCTTTTTTACGCCGCGATTTTGCATCCAGCGAATGGCCGACTTGAACAGCGCGCGGCCATAACCTTTGCCGCGATAGGCCTGCTCGATCGACAGCGCGAATTCTGCGCTTTCGGGGTCGACCATCACCAGATGAATGGCGGCGATGACGTTGAGACGCTCGTCGAAGGCGACTTTGATGTGGTCGCGCATAAAATCGATCTGCGCGACATAATCATCGATTCCCTTGTCGGAACGCATCCCGGCAAAGCGCGATATGCGGTCGTCCTGCGACAAGCGCAATAGATGGTCGCGGAACAAAAGGCGTTCCGACGGTTGCAAATCTCTGGTCAACATGAACGCTCTCTGCCACTCGTGGTGCGTTTTTGAAGTTCCGACAACTTTGGTGCCAACGATTTCCGGAATTTCAAAAACATAAAGCACCACGAGAGTTAATAATTTACCGCGTGCTCTGGTCGTTTGCGAAATTCGAAAATCCTGTGAACGAAGCACTTCGAATTTCGGAAACGGAGCACCAGAAAACACTCCGCCGCTCCCTCTATATAGGGATGACCGCATCCCGCGGCCACTGTCGGGCTAAGGAGGCGACCGCACCGCCGGAGCGGCGCTGTCGGCGGCGCGCGCTTCGTCGCGGATTACCTGGCTTTTCAGCGCCAAGGCCTCGGCCTCCTTGGCGCGGCCAAGTTTCCTGTAGAGGACGACCAGACTGTCGAGTCCGACAGCCGCAGCCAGACTGTCGGCGCCGTAAGACTGCTCGACAATCGACTGCAATCGCAGCGCCACCGGCAGGGCCAGGGTAAACTGGCCGCTGGCGTTCAATTGAAACAACTGTTCCTCGAGTTGCCGGATCTGCTCCGGGTGGCCGCTGTCCGGCGCGATCGCCGCCGGCTCGGTGCCGCCGACTTTGTGCAATGCCAACCGGTCTTTGATGAAGGCATCATTGATGCCGACCCGGCCCTCGCCGCGATACACATCGGTCAAACCGGCCAGCGCGCGCTTGACCTCGGCGTGATTGGCGCCAAAAGCCTTTTCCAGAATCGGCAAAGCGCGCTTGAACAAAAGTTCCGACTCGGTATAGCGCCCTTGCCGGGCATAGCATTCGGCCAATGCCACCATCGCCTGCGCTACCTCCGGGTCGTCGGCAGCGTGGATTTTCTCGAGTTGCGTGAGGCTTTGCTTGAACAACGGTTCGGCCTGGTCATCGTGCCCTTCATGCACCAACAGTTGGGCCAGATTGCCGCGCACGACGGCAAGCGCGGGATGATCCGGACCCAGCGCGCGCTCCAGCAACGCCGGAACCTGGGCCAGAGGGATGATCGCTTCGCCATAGCGGCCCTGCTTGTTGAGCCGGGCCGCCTGTTCGCTAAGCTGGTTGGCGCGCTCTATGTCGCGGTTGGCGTTGGTCGCAGCTCTGGCAGCCGGCGGCAGCGCGGCGGTCGGCGCGGTCCTGGCTTTGACGCCATGGTCGATTGCCGCAGCCGGCGCGCTATCCGCGTCTTGCTTTTCCAGCTGCAGCAACTTGGCCAGCCGCGCCGCGCTTTTGAGCGTGTCGGGATGGTCGTTCCCCAGCACATGCTGGCGGATCGCCAGGCTTCGCCGATATAAGGGTTCGGCCTCAGGATAGCGGTGCAGCCGGACATAGAGCTCCGCCAGATTGTTGAGGCTGCTGGCCACTTCGACGTCATCGGGTCCGAACGCGGTTTCAAACCGTGAGACAATCTCAGCCGCCAGCGGCACCGCCTCCTGAAAGCGACCTTGGCCGTAGAGCTGCATCATCTGCTGATTGAGGACGGCAATGTTTTCGTGCAGGTCAGCCGCCATGGCGCCGGCGGCGAGCAGCAGGAGGACGACTAGGGTCGGCATCAGCGGACGCATGCAATAAATCTCCGGACGGCAGTGGCGGTCACCGGTCCGTTAAAATTGCATGACGGCGATGCCGCGGCGAGCCTTGTTTGGCGGACGAAGTTGCGGCTCGTTCACAGCACTAAGGTAAATATTAAATCTAGGGGGTGCTTCATGTCATTTTGAACGTGCAAAAATCGCTTGCGCCAGAATTGTTGGCACTTCGAAAGCGCACCTCTAATCGGTAAAATATAGCGATGAACAGACAGGGAATGGCCGGGCGCCGAGTCTTGATGGCGGCAATGTTGTTGCTGGCGGCATTGCCATGTGCGGTGCTGGCGCAGTCGCAAGCGGCCAAACCGGCCGCCACCAATTGCTCCGGTGCCGAGTCGCCTGGGATGTTTCGGGCCTGCCTGGACGCCCATGCGCACGCCAAAGCCACCGGCCAACCCGCCATCGCCAAGCCGAAGCCGCCCACGCAAGGACCGGGCTACGGCGTAAAGCCTCGCCAGATTTCGCCGAAGGTCGGCTAATATATCCCCGGCAGGTCGAGACTGTGCGAATGGGCGCAATCGAGAGCCAATGGGTAGCCGGCATCGGCGTGGCGCATGACGCCGGTGGCCGGGTCGTTCCACAAGACGCGCTGCAGGCGGCGCGCCGCTTCGGGGGTGCCGTCGGCGACGATCACCATGCCGGCATGCTGGGAATATCCCATGCCGACCCCGCCGCCATGGTGTATTGATACCCAAGTGGCGCCCGACGCGGTATTCAGGAGCGCGTTCAGCAGCGGCCAGTCCGATATCGCATCGGAGCCGTCGGCCATCGCCTCGGTTTCGCGATTGGGCGAAGCGACCGAACCGGAATCCAGATGATCGCGGCCGATGACGATCGGTGCCTCGAGTTCGCCTGACGCCACCATCGCATTGAAGGCGAGGCCCAGCCGATCGCGGTCGCCCAAGCCGACCCAGCAAATCCGCGCCGGCAGCCCCTGGGGGGAGATCTTGTCGCGCGCCATGTCCAGCCAATGATGCAAGGGTCCATTGTCGGGCAGCAGCTCCTTGACCTTGGCGTCGGTCTTGGCGATGTCTTGGGGATTGCCGGACAAGGCGACCCAGCGGAACGGACCAATCCCGCGACAGAACAGCGGACGAATATAGGCCGGCACAAATCCGGGAATGTCGAAAGCCCGGGCAACCCCGACATCCTTCGCCATCTGGCGGATGTTATTGCCGTAATCGACCGTCGGTACGCCCGCCCGTTGAAAAGCCAGCATCGACTCGACATGCTCGCCGATCGACTGCTTGGCCGCCAGTTCCACCGACTTGGGATCATTCTCGCGGGCGTTCCGCCAGTGATCCAGAGTCCAGCCTTTGGGCAGGTAGCCGTTGATCGGATCATGCGCCGAGGTCTGGTCGGTCAGCAAATCGGGCCGGATGCCACGGCGAAAGATTTCCGGCAAGAGTTCGGCGGCATTGCCGAGCAGCCCCACCGAGACCGGACTTTTCGACGCGACAGCGCGCTCGATCAGGCCGATTGCCGCGTCCAGACTGTCCACTGCCTGGTCGAGATAGCCGGTCCTGAGCCGCATCTCGATGCGCGATGGCTGGCATTCGATGGCCAGGCAGGAGGCACCGGCCATCACCGCCGCCAGCGGCTGTGCGCCGCCCATGCCACCCAGTCCGGCGGTCAGCAGCCAGCGGCCCGCCAGATCGCCGCCATAATGCTGGCGGCCCATCTCGGCGAAGGTCTCATAGGTGCCCTGCACGATGCCCTGCGCGCCGATATAGATCCACGAGCCCGCCGTCATCTGGCCATACATCATCAGACCCTTGCGATCGAGTTCGTTGAAATGATCCCAGTCGGCCCAGCGCGGAACCAGATTGGAATTGGCGATCAGCACCCTTGGCGCGTCGGGATGGGTACGGAACACGCCGACCGGCTTGCCCGATTGCACCAGCAACGTCTGATCGTCGTCCAGCCGGGTCAAGGCGGCGACGATGGCGTCGAAGCATTGCCAGTTGCGTGCCGCCCGGCCGATCCCGCCATAGACCACCAATTCCTCGGGCCGCTCGGCGACTTGGGGATCCAAATTGTTCATCAGCATGCGCAGCGCCGCCTCGGTCTGCCAGGATTTGGCCGACAGTCGGGTGCCGGTGGTGGCGCGAATGATGCGGCTGTTGTCGATGCGGGTCATGGGGCCTCGGGGGTTATGCTTGGGCGAAGGCGATGCAGCGCGTGAGAATGTCGGACAACAGCGCCGACAGCGGCGCGGCGCGGGCCGGATCAAAGGCCGGCGGCCAATTGTCTGGCGTTACCTGGGCCGGCTCATCGAGATAGCCGCGGCAGGCCAACTCCATCTGCACCGCATGGATGCCATCGTCCGGGCATCCGTAATGACGCGTGGTCCAGCCGCCGACGAAGCGGCCATCGGTGACATGGCTGAAGGGCGACGCGGCGCAACGATCGGCGATGGCGTCGGCGAGACGCGGATCGCAGGCGCTGCCGCGATTGCTGCCGATATTGCAATGGGGCAATTGACCTTCAAACAATCGCGGAATCACTGAGCGGATGGCATGAGCGTCATAGAGCACCACTTTGCCGTGATATTGCCGCAGGCGGTCGATTTCAACGGCCAAAGCGGCGTGATAGGGCGCGAAATAGGCGTCGCGCCGCCGTGCGATTTCGGCGGCGCCGGGGACGGCACCGGCGCTATAGAGCGGCTCGCCGTCGAAGCTGGTGGTTGGACAAAGCGAGGTGCCGGCCCGGCCCGGATAGAGCCCGGCGCCAGTAGGATCGCGATTGACATCGATCACGCTGCGCGACAACAAGGTGCGGATCAGGGTCGCCCCCAGCGAGCCGGCAAAACCATACAGCAGATCGACCCACCAGTCGGCATCCTTGCGCGCCAGCCAAGGCGAAACCAGTGCGCCGGCGATGTCGTTGGGCAAATGCGTCCCGGTGTGCGGCAAGGCGACGATCAAGGGGGCGGGGCCGCGTTGCACCAGCAGCCACTCGGGAGTCACGCCGCCCCCTCCAGGATACCGGGCAGCGCCAGGCCGGTGGCAGCGGTCACCCTGCCGCTTCGCACCAATCCCAGCGATGCTTCTATATCGGGATGAAGATAGCGATCGTCGGCCAGGGTCGGCACGTCGGCGCGGATCAGCCGGCGGACCGCCTGCAGCGCCACGCTGGAGTCCAGCCCAGGATGAAAGTCGCAACCCTGTGCCGCCGCCAGCAGCTCGATGGCGACGATGGCCTGGCCATTTTCCGCCATCGGCAGCAGGCGGCGGGCGCCATGTGCCGCCATCGACACATGGTCCTCCTGGTTGGCTGAGGTGGGGATCGAATCGACGCTGGCCGGGGTGGCGCGCTGTTTGTTCTCCGACACCAGCGCCGCCGCCGTCACTTGGGCCATCATGAAGCCGGAATTGAGACCCGGCTTAGGGGTGAGGAAGGCGGGCAAGCCGGACAATGCCGGGTCCACCAGCATGGCAACGCGCCTTTCCGCCAGCGCGCCGATCTCGCACAGCGCCAGCGCGATCACGTCGGCGGCGAACGCCACCGGTTCGGCATGAAAATTGCCGCCCGACAAGGCTTCGTCGCTGCCGCTGAAGATCAACGGATTGTCGGTGACGCTATTGGCCTCGATCGCCAGGGTCGCGGCCGCCTGGCGCAAAAGGTCGAGAGCGGCGCCCATCACCTGCGGCTGGCAGCGCAGGCAATAGGGGTCCTGGACGCGCGGATCGCCGTCGCGGTGCGACGCACGGATCAAGGATCCGGCCATCAGCGCACGCAATGCCGCCGCGCTCTCGATTTGGCCAGGATGGGGTCGCAGCGCATGGATGCGGGGGTCGAACGGCGTGTCGGAACCCTTGGCCGCCTCGGTCGCCAGGGCACCGGTCACCAGCGCGGTCTGCCAGAGAGTCTCCGCCTCGAACAAGCCGGCCAAGGCCCAGGCGGTCGAGAATTGGGTGCCGTTCAGCAGAGCCAGCCCCTCCTTGGGAGCCAATTGCAGCGGCTGCCAGCCGATTTCGGCCAGGAGAGCGGCGGCCGGCCGCACCACGCCGTCCCGGCTGATCTCGCCGACGCCGATCAAGGTCGCCGCCAGATGGGCGAGGGGCGCCAGATCACCCGAGGCACCCACCGAACCTTGTGCCGGAATTACCGGCGTCAGGTTTTGGTCGAGCAGCATCTGCAAGGCCGCCACCACCGCCATGCCGACACCCGAGGCGCCTTGCGCCAGGCTGGCCAGCTTGAGGGCGATCATCAGCCGCACGATCGGCACCGGCACTGCCTCGCCGACGCCGCTGGCGTGCGACAGAACGATGTTTCGTTGCAAAATGGCGAGATCCTCGGTCTCGATCCGCACGCTGGCCAGCTTGCCGAAACCGGTGTTGATGCCATAGATCGGCTGTCCCTGGGCCAGAATCCGCGCCACCGCGGCGGCTCCGGCGGCAATGTGCACGGCACTGCCGGCTTCCAGAGCAGTGGCGGCGCCGTGATAGATCGCCCGCCAATCGGCCAGTGGGACCAGGCCCGGGCGCAAAATTATTCTCGTCATTGTCCTCTCCAGACGCGGGCATGGAGCGGGTTGAACCCCATGCGATACACCAGTTCCACCGGCCGTTCGATGTCCCATAGCGCCAGGTCGCAATCCTTGCCGGCTTCCAGCGTGCCGGTGCTCGCTCCCAGTCCGAGCGCCCCTGCTGCGGCACGGGTGACGCCGGCCAGACATTCCGCCACGCTCAGACCAAACAAGGTGGCGGCCAAATTCATCGCCAATAACAGCGAGGTCAATGGCGAACTTCCCGGATTGCAGTCGGTGGCGAGCGCCATGCTCACGCCATGCCGGCGTAGCAGATCGATCGGCGGCAGGTGTGTTTCATGGGTGCCGTAAAAAGCCCCCGGCAACAGAACCGCCACCGTACCGGCGGCGGCCAGGGCGCGGATCCCGGCCGCCGAGGCATATTCCAGATGATCGGCAGACAAGGCGCCGAATTCGGCAGCGAGCGCGGCGCCCCCCAGGTCGGACAGCTGGTCGGCATGCAGTTTGACCGGCAAGCCATGCCGGGCGGCGGCGGCAAAGACAGAGCGGATCTGCGCCGGCGAGAAGCCGATCGATTCGCAGAAGCCATCGACCGCGACAGCCAGACCGGTGGCGGCGATCGCCGGAATGATGGTATCGGCGATCAACGTGATATAAGCGTCGGCGTCGTTGGCGAATTCAGGTGGAATTGTATGTGCGGCCAGCAATGTCGGTACCAGGCTGATCGGTCGCAGCTGCCCGAGTGCGCGGACGGCGCGCAACTGCTTGATCTCGGCGTCGAGCGACAGCCCATAGCCGGATTTGATTTCAAGCGTGGTCACGCCTTCGGCCAGCAGGGCATCGAGCCGCGGCAGGGCGGTCGCCACCAGTTCCGCCTCGGTGGCGGCGCGGGTCGCCCGCACTGTCGACAGGATGCCGCCACCGGCGCGGGCAATCTCGGCATAGCTGGCACCACAAAGACGGCGCTCGAACTCTTCGGCGCGGTCGCCGCCATGCACCAGATGGGTGTGACAATCGATCAGGCCGGGCGTGATCCAGCGACCGTCGCAATCGAGCTTGCGTTCGGCATCGAGACCGGCAGGCGCCTGATCGCGCCGGCCGGCGAAAACGATGACACCGTCCTTGCAGGCGATCACGCCGTCGTCAATCTCACCCAAGCCGGGTTGGTCGGGCGCCAGGGTTGCCAGGCGGGCATTTCGCCACAGGCGATCGCAACGCATGCGCCTTACCCCTCACCCTTGCTGTTGGCCACGATAGTCACCAGGCATAATCAGACGAAATAAGGCCGTCCAGTGAATACCAAAGCCAAATCCGCTGCAAAGCGGCAATTCGGATTATATTGCGAAACCGCGTTTTTGCCGCAAGGCTGGTGCTCCGGGGTAAGGCTGGAGGCGTCGTCGGGGCGATTCACCGCCGTCGAAATCGATGCGACCCGGCGGCCCGGCGACCAGCCTGTGGCGATCGCCCTGCCGGGCGTCGGCAATCTGCACAGCCACGCCTTTCAGCGCGGCTTGGCCGGCCTGGCGGAGCAACGCGGGCCGACCGGCGACAACTTCTGGACCTGGCGCGCTGCGATGTACCGCTTCGTCGCCCGCCTCGACCCCGAGGATGTCGAGGCCATCGCAGCGCTGGCTTATGCCGAGATGCTCGAGGCAGGCTTTACCAGGGTGGCGGAGTTCCAGTACCTGCATCACGATCGCGACGGAAAACCTTTCGCCGCGCCGGCGGAAATGAGCGGGCGCATCGCCGCCGCCGCCGCCCAGACCGGCATCGGCCTCACTTTGCTGCCGGTGTTCTACGCCCAGGGAGGGTTTGGCGGCTTGCCCGCTGACGACGCCCAGGCGCGCTTTGTGACCGACCCTGACAGCTACGCCTGTTTGATCGATGCCTGCCGCGCCGTGGTACGCGCGCTGCCCGACGCCCTGGTCGGCATCGCCCCGCACAGCCTGCGGGCGGCCACACCCGAACAATTGCGCCTGATTCTGCCGCTGGCGCGAGACGGTCCGATCCATATTCACATCGCCGAGCAGACCCGCGAGGTGGCGGAGTGCCTGGCCTGGTCTGGCGCCAGGCCGGTGGCTTGGCTGCTCGACCATTGTCCGGTCGATCGGCGTTGGTGTCTGGTGCATGCCACTCATCTCGTGCCCGTCGAAATCAATGCCTTGGCCGCCAGCGGCGCGACCGCCGGATTATGCCCTATCACCGAAGCCAATCTGGGCGACGGATTGTTCCCGCTCGACGCATTTCAGCGGGCAGGCGGATGTTTTGGCATCGGCACGGATTCCAATATATTGATCAGTCTGACGGAGGAGCTGCGCCTGCTGGAATATGGCCAGCGGCTGAAATTCGAGGCGCGCAATGTCGGGGCCTTCGCTTCCGGCAGCGCCACCGGCCGGACCCTGTTCGAGGCTGCGCTGGTGGGCGGCGCGCGGGCTCTGGGCAAGGCGACCGGCCTGGCGGTCGGCTGCGCCGCCGATGTGGTCTGTCTCGATGCCGACCATCCGTCCCTGCTGTCGCGTCTGCGCGACAGTCTGCTCGACAGCCTGATCTTCGCCGGTAGCGTCGGAGCGATCGCGTCGGTATGGCGTGCCGGCCGCCAGGTGGTGCGGGACGGTCGGCATGTCGAGCGGCCGGCAATCATGGCCGCCTATCGCGCCAGTCTCGGCAAATTGCTGGCCTGACGGACCGACAGGGCCATTGTTTTGCGGCGAACTCTCCCCTATCTCTTGGTTGGATCATTGATGTTACAGGGTGAAACCGGCACGTCATGATGTCGCCATGATTGAACGGCTATGATGGCGGTCAAAGGATCGCGCCGAAGGCGACGCCTGGGGATCTGAGCGGCGCCGTGACAAGGAGTCTATGACCATGAAAAAGGCAAAACTGACAACCGCCGGTATGGCGGCCGCCTTGATGCTGAATGGCTGCGCCAGCACGCCGCTCGGTCCGACGGTGCAGGCCCTGCCGCCGCCCAACAAGCCGTTCGAGGTTTTCGAGGCCGACAATGCGGCCTGCAAGGACTATGCCCGCCAGGCAGTGGCCGGCCAGGCCGAGTCAGCCAATGACAGGGCGGTCGGGGCGACGCTGCTCGGGGCGGCATTGGGCGCCGGCTTGGGGGCCGCCGCCGGCGGCGGCCGCGGCGCCGGGATCGGCGCGGCGGCGGGTGGCACGGTCGGTACCGCGGTGGGCGCCAACCAATCGGAACACACGCAATATTCGATCCAGGGCCAATATAACAATGCCTATGCGCAATGCATGACCGCCAAAGGCGACCAGGTGCAGCAGACGATCCGCACGGTAACTGTGGTGCACCCTGTCTATGCGCCGCCGACGGTGGTCTACACCCCGCCGCCGACGGTGGTCTACACCAGCCCACCCGGCTACGCGCCGCCGCCCGGCGCCGTGCCGGCGCCGCCGCCAGGGTCCTATGCGCCACCGGCCGGCGGTTATGCGCCACCGGCGGGTGCCGTGCCGGCGCCGTCTCCGGGCGGCGCTCCGCCTGCTTATGCGCCGCCCGCGGGCGCGGTCGCGCCGCCCGCCAATCTGCCGCCGCCCGGCGGCGGACCGCAATAGGGTGGGGTGCCGCGCGGGTTGCGCCTTGGCATTGATGGCCGTGCTGGCCACTGTCACGGCCTGTTCCGCGTCGAAGGATCCGCGCCTTAACCGGGCACGCCCCGTGTTCAGTCCCAATGGCGAACTGCTCACCGGTGGCGGCCGCGGCGCCCCGCATTGCCCGGAGGTGATGGGTGACTGGTGGGATCGGCTGGCCGCCCAGCGTGGGGGGCAGATTGATCGGCCGGTCTTCATGGCCGACGCCGAGATCCAGTTCGCCGCCATGGATCTTGATCACGACGGCGAAATCACGCCCGCTGAACTGTCGCAATATCGCGCCAGCCTGGCGGATGTAGCGATCGACAATGTCGCCCCGCCCGGGCCGGATGGCCGCCCGCAAGACGCCATGCCGTTACCGTCACCCGGTGGTGGAAGGCAAGGCGGTCGCCGCGGCGGCGGCGGCGGCGCCACGGCTCCGCCGCGCTCGGCCGCCAGCGGTCAGATTCCCGCCGATGTGGTGGATCCGGTGATGTCGGCCGACAAGAATTTGACCTTCAAGGTCAGCCACGCCGACTTCATGGCGCAAGCGGCTGAGGTTTTCTCTGATCTCGACAAGAATCGCGACGGCCGCCTGAGCCGCGACGAAGTCTTGGCCAGCTGCCCGGTCCCGCGCGGCTAGACCACCTTTTCATCGAACGGCAGTCGCCCGGCGCGGTCCTCGATCTCAAGCACCCACACATCGCTGTCGCGCGCGACCTGGCGGGCGATATAAGCGTCGGCTGCTGCTTCGGCCACCGCCTCTTGGCCGGTACCCCTCAGCCAACCCGCGGCACCGTCCGCGGACCGTATCTGTGCCAATACGCGAAACCCATCCCCCATTAAATTCTGCTTGACCAGGACGGCGCCAGCGTCTGCGTCACCGGTGCGCGCGACAGTGGCAGCAATGCCATGGGTCTGGCAGGTACGCAGCATCGCCTGCACCATCAACCGGGATTTGAGGCGGACTTCGGTCACGCTAACCGCATTTGGAATAGTCGCAGTTGGTGCAGCTGTCGCATCCTTCCTGGCGCAACAGACTGGCCTGGCCGCATTTCGGGCATTGCCGCAGGCCGGCCATCGGCAGCCCCTGACCGGCGGCATTGACGCGCTGGCGGCCGAGAATGCTGTCACGCTCGTCGGCCGGGTCGGAGATGAAGCCGATGCTGATCATGTGGCGTTCGATCACGTCGCCGATTGCCGCCAGCAGCGACGGCACATAGCGCCCTCCCATCCATTGGCCGCCGCGCGGGTCGAATACCGCCTTCAGTTCCTCGACCACGAACGACACGTCGCCGCCGCGGCGGAACACCGCGGAGATCATCCGCGTCAGAGCCACCGTCCAGGCGAAATGGTCCATGTTTTTGGAGTTGATGAACACCTCGAACGGCCGTCGCCGGCCATCCTGGATGATGTCGTTGAGCGTGATATACATGGCGTGATCGCTGTCCGGCCAGCGGATCTTGTAGGTGGCGCCGGGCAGTTCTTCGGGCCGGCTGAGCGGCTGGGTCAGGTGCACGATGGCGCCGGCCTCGAAGGAATCGCGCGGCCGCACCGACGCTGCCGGCAGCGGCAGCTCGCCCTGTGGCGACGCTGTCTCGGTTTTGCGGGTTTCCAGCACGGCGCCGGTGACGTCGTTGGGGCGGTAGGTGGTGCAGCCCTTGCAGCCTTGATCATAGGCCTGCTGATAGACGTCCTTGAACGACTCGAAATCGATCTGTTCCGGCACATTGATCGTCTTTGAAATCGAACTGTCGATATATTTCTGCACCACCGCCTGCATCGCTACATGGTCGGCAGGCGAAAGCGATTGCGCATCGACGAAATAGTCTGGAAGCGGCGTGGTCTCGCCGTGCAGGCGGCGGAACAGACGCAGGGCGTAGTCGCTGACCTCTTCCTGCCGGCGGCTGCCGTCCGGCATCAAAATATTGCGGCTGTAGCTGAAACTGAAGACAGGTTCCAATCCCGACGAAACATTGTCGGCCAGCAGCGAAATGGTACCGGTCGGTGCGATCGAGGTGACCAGAGCGTTGCGCATGCCCTGCCGACGGATGGCGTCCTGCACATCGGCGTCGAGCGAAAGGACATTTTCGCCAGCCAGGAATTTTTCCGCATCGAACAGCGGAAACGAGCCTTTTTCCGCCGCCAAAGCACTGGAGGCAAGATAGGCCTCGCGCCGCACCAGCGACAGCCAGCGTTCCGTCAGGCGGATCGACTCGCTGCCGCCATAGCGCGCGCCGCACAGGATCAGGGCGTCTGCCAGTCCGGTGACGCCGAGCCCGATGCGGCGCTTTTTATGAGCCTCGCGGCGATGCTGCGGCAGCGGGAAGTTCGAGATATCGTTGACATTGTCGAGCATGCGTACCGCCACCCGCACCAGCTCGGCCAGCGTCGTTTCATTGATGGCGGCACCGGATTCAAACGGGCGGTCGATCAGTCGGGCCAGATTGATCGAGCCGAGCAGACACACACCATAAGGCGGTAGCGGCTGTTCGCCGCAATTATGCACCAGCAGTCCGTTGGCATCGAAAGCGTTTATCCCGGGAATGCTGCAGTCGAACACTGCACAGTCGCCGTCGGGGTCGAGCGTCGATATGGTAGCGGTGAAGTCTTCACTTCCGAGCGCACTGTGGCAGCCGGCCAGCAAGCTGGACAGGCGGGCCTGCCTGGCGGGGTCGGAAAAACCCACCTGACTCTGGAATTGCGACAGGCTGCCGGCGGAAATTGCCAGTTCGTGTCGCGCTGGGCATTGACTGACCGACAAGTCACCTCTGCCATTCGGCAAAGGGCGGGCGGCGGCCAGACGCTGGTTCGAAGAAAGCGAGCTTACGATCCCCAGCCGCAACAAAATCCGTTGCGCCGCTTGCAACAGTCCCAGGTCATCATGGGCGAGGCGGACCGAAAATTCGCTGAAATGGCACCCTTGCACGCTGCCGTCGCATTCGAACAGGCCGCGCAGCAGACCGCGACAGAAGTCCGACGAGGCCATTTCCATGGCGGGCGTGATGCTAGCAAAACCCTGCACCATGCCGAATCGTCCGGCCAGGCTGAACAGGGGCTGCGATTTCTGGCGCCATCGCGCCTGGCCCTGGACCGCTCTCCCGCTGTTGAAATTAGGCCGATGCGGCAATTGCACAGTGGCGGCGTGTCCGCCCGGCGACGGGCCTTCGGCGCTCAACGCGTTCGCTTGCCCTCCAGCCAGGCGGGCCGCGCGCCGGACATCGAGGGTCACGCTATCGCGATCGACTGTGCCATCGCCGATCAGGCGGCCAAGCAGATAGCCCTGATCTTCCGGCTCGTCGCGCCCCGGCCAGCCCGTCCGCCGCCGGTGATCGTTGAGCATGATGCGGTCGCCGGGCGCCAGAGCGCCGGCCGGGCACCATTGCCAGCCGCCCGCCGCGTCGGTGGTGACCTTGCGTACCAGATGATCGGCGGTGAGACGCAAGCCATAACCTTGGCTGGTGGAGAGACGCAGCACCTTCTTTCGGCCAGTGGCGAAAAAGCCGCGCCGATCGGACGAATGCAGGGCGCCGTCGACGACAGCGGTGAAGGGCTGGCCCAGCAGTGCGTCCACCCGCTGGGGACCGGTGCTGGTGTGGACCCAGCTGTCGGCGGTGACGCAGGGATTGGTGGCATGGATGTCTTCGCAATAATAAAGATTGTTCAGGCGGTTGACGCGGTCGATGAAGATCACCCCCGGTTCGGCATAGCTGTAGGTGGCCCGCATGATCTTGTCCCACAGCGTTCGCGCCGGCAGGCTTTTGTAATGGACGCCGCCGAAACTGAGCGCCCAGGGCTCGTCGTTCTTGACCGCCGCCATGAAGGCGTCGCTGACCAAAACCGACAGGTTGAACATTCTGAGCCGGCCGGCATCCTGCTTGGCGTCGATGAAGGCCAGGATGTCGGGATGATCGCAGCGCATCACCGCCATCATGGCGCCGCGCCGCGAGCCAGCGCTCATGATGGTGCGGCACATGGCGTCCCATACATCCATGAAGGACAGCGGCCCCGACGCGTCGGCGCCAACGCCTTTGACTGGCGCCCCCTTGGGCCGCAGGCTGGAAAAATCATAGCCGATGCCGCCGCCCTGCTGCATGGTGATGGCGGCTTCTTTCAGATTCTCGAAAATACCGGCCATGTCGTCAGGGATGTCGCCCATCACGAAGCAATTGAACAAGGTCACCTTGCGTCCGGTGCCGGCCCCGGATAGGATGCGGCCCGCCGGCAAAAAGCGGAAGTCGCTGAGCGCGTCGTAGAAACGCGTTTGCCACACTGTGCTGTCGGCCGGTTCGGCTGCCGCCAAGGCGGTGGCGACCCGCTGCCAGCTGTCGGTGATGGTCTTGTCCACAGCCGCGCCATTGGCGTCCTTCAAACGGTACTTCATATCCCAGATCTGCTGGGAGATGGGCGCAACTTGCATGACGGGGTATTCCTGCAGGGGGTGTCGGAGATCCGGTCCAGCCCGTGATTTTTTCGCAAAAATCCAATGGTTTCTGGAGGCTAGACGGCAATACTAGGCAGCCTCGGCGTGGATTGCAAGGCCCATGTTCTTCCTTTGTTTCCACGGTTGCGCGGTCTTGCCAAGCGATTGATTTTCTTCACCCGGCGCGCCCAGTGCTTTCGTTGCGACGACGCCAGCCTGGCCGCCGCCGAAGCTTATCCACAAACTTATCCCCAAGCGTGATCACTGCTGTCGCCCCGGCAAAGAGGTCTTGATGGGGTGATGCCGGAAAGAAGCCGGGTTCAGGGGTTCAGTTTCCTCGACCTGTTTTTTGACGCCCGCCCTTTGTCCCTGCAAAAATGCCGATGGCGATCGTCTGCGGCGGCCATGTTATCCATTCTCGCAAGCAAGCAAGCAAGTCAAGAACTTGCTCGGCATTAAGCTCCTGCAGCCTCGTTCTCGAGTTGGCGGGTGCTGCTTTCGATCCGCTCCTGCAACAGCTGCATGAAGGCGGCGCGATCGAGGCCCGGGGCGATCGGCGGCAAAAAGGCGAGCGTGATGCGGCCGGGATGGCGCAGGAAAGCATTGCGCGACCAGAACAGCCCGGAATTGAGCGCCACCGGCACCGCCGGAATCGCCAGCGCGTCATAAAGCTTGAATACGCCGCTGTGATAGCGGCCGGTGTGGCCCGGTTGCTGACGATGACCCTCCGGAAATATCACCAGCCGTCGTCCTTCGGCGACGGCGCGCCGGCCCTCCTGCAACAGCCGCCGCAGGGCGGCCACGCCGGCGGTGCGGTCGATGGCGATCTGTCCGGTCTTGCGCAAATACCAGCCGATCAGCGGCAGCGACAGCAATTCCCGCTTCAGCACGAAGGCGGGGTCGGCCAACAGGCGATGGAACACCATGGTCTCCCAAGCCGATTGATGCTTGACGGCGATCAGCGCGCTGCCCGCCGGCAGATTCTCGATCCCGCGCACCTGATAGGACAAGCCAAGCACGTATTTTTGCAGCAGGAGGGCGCCGTCCAGCCACCAGCCGGCAGCAGTCTGCATTTGCCGGCGCGTCGCCAGAGCCAGCAGCGGCAGAAAAGCGACAGCGGTCAGCAAGGTCCAGGACAAGAACAGCAGCTGATAGCACAGCGAGCGCAGCAGCGTCACATCAGCGACTCCTGGAATTCGGCCAGATGGCGGAGCAGACCCAACAGAAATTTCATATATTCGCCGATGATCAGATGCGCCGTGCCCGGCCACAGCCACCAGCGGTCGCGCTTGACCGCGTCGGGAAACACCGGATTGGCGATGATCACCGCAGTCGGCAGCGCGTGGCGGAATTCAGACAAAGAGCGGCGCATATGGTAATTGCCGGTTACCAGACGCAACGAGTGATAGCCTTGGCTCCGCATCCATTCGGCGGTTTCGATGGCGTTGCCCCAGGTGCTGTCGGCGGCATGGCCAATGACCACGCAACATTCCAGCGGGTCGGGTTTCTGCCGCGACAGATGCAGCAATTCGGTGACATCGACGCCCGAATGGACGCCGGAAACGAACAATTTCTCGGCCATTCCCTGGCGCAACAGGGCAACACCGGTGTCGAGCCGTTCCGACCCGCCGGTCAGCACGACGATGGCGTCGGTGTGGCTGGTGGCGTCGATCAGCCGGTCGGGAATGTCGGCGGCGAAGACGATCAGCCCGGCCAGCCAGGCACCGGCCAACAGCGCCGCAGCCCAGGTCAAAAGCTGCCAGAGCCATTTGTTTTTCATAGCAGACGGGCCAGCACCCCGTAGGCTGCCGCTCTTGCCGTCAGCATGGCCAGCGCGGCTGCTGCCACCGGCAGTGCCGCCACCGCCGGTAGCGCCGCCAGCGGTAGCGACAGCTCCGTCAGAATGCCGCCTTCCAGACGGTGCGCGGTGACGCCGATGACGATCAGCACCGGGAGCGTCAGGACCAACCCCAAGAGTCCGCCTTTCAGTCCGAGAACGCCGGCGCGATGAGCGAATTGATTGGCGATATAAGCGTCCGGCGCTCCGATCAGATGCAGAACCTCGATCACTTCGCGATGAATCTCCATGCCCGTCCGCGTGGCATAATGCACGGTCGCCGCCGTGACCAGCCCGATCAGCGTGACGGTGGCAAATGCCAGCCCTTCGATGTCGCGCGATAGGCCGAGCAGACGCGCCAACCAGCGGCGATGGTCGTCGAGCGAGGCGCCTGGCACCACCTCACTGATCTTGCGGCCGAGTGCCTCGATGTCGAGCCGCGCCTCCGGCTTCACGGTGACGTCGATCAGCGCCGGCAAGGGCAGATCCTTCAGCACCTCGCTGGAGCCGAGCCAGGGCGACATGAGCGCGATCAGTTGCGCCTGCGACAAAGCCCGCGCGTCGCTGATCCCCGGAGTATTCTGCAGCAACTGCAGCACGCGTTCGACGCGCGCTTGCGACGGTTCCCCGAAATCGCCGCTGTCGCCCGGCGTGGCACCAACTTCGACGGTAAGCGTGCCCGTCACGTCACGGTCCCAGCGGTTGCTCAGCCCCTGGAGAATAAAGCCGCCGGCCAGCGCCAAGGCGCTCAGAAACACCATCGGCGCCACCATCCAAGGCAGAAAGCGGCTGGTGGCATCGCCTTCGAGCGGTAGATCGGACCGACGGCGGAACAGACTCACCGGCCGCCCTCACTCGGCCCGCAGCCGGCCGGCCTGCAGGCGCAATTGCGGATGCGGAAAACGGCTGACCAGATTTTCATTATGCGTGGCAACCACCACCGTCATCCCCAATTTGTTGAGTTCCTCGAACATATGGATCAGCCGCAGGGCGATCTGATCGTCGACATTGCCGGTCGGCTCGTCGGCCAGCAGCAGTTGCGGCCGACTGATGACCGCTCTGGCGATCGCCACCCGCTGCTGCTGGCCACCCGACAGGGTCGGCGGCTTGGCCTCGAGGTGATCCTTAAGTCCAACCCAGGCCAGCAGTTCGGGCACGAATTTTCGGACATCGCTTTCGGGGGCGCCGGCCACCCGCAGCGGCAAGGCGACATTGTCCATCGCCGACAGATGATCGAGCAACCGGAAATCCTGAAACACCACGCCCACCCGACGCCGCAGAGCCGGCAGCTGATAGCGTCTGGCGGTGGCGACATCGGTACCGAACATCTGGATCCTTCCGCGGGAGGGACGTTGCGCGAGATACATCAGCCGCAACAGCGAAGATTTGCCGGCGCCCGACGGTCCGGTCAGAAAATGAAAAGAACCGGCCGGCAAAGCGAATTCTATGTCCTGCACAATTTCGGGCCCGTGACCGTAGCGCACGCCGACCCCTTCGAATTGCACCACATTGGAACGGTCTGCCTGTTGCCGCGACAAGCTATCTTCCTCGCTTCATGTTTTTCACCATTGCATGAGCCATTAAGTCCGTCCAGCCCGCGCTTGTGTTGTTGCCGGCCGCCGCCTATAAAGAAACTATAGTTGAGGGTTCTTTGTCCGGCTGATGATCGTCACCTGTCCTAACTGCAGCACGCATTTCAAGGTGCCTCCAACAGCCCTCGGAACCGGCGGGCGCACCATGAAATGCGCTCGCTGTGCGCATGTGTGGCGCGCCATGCCGACCGATGCCGAACCGGAAATCGTCCACGCCGCCGCGCCACCGCCGCCACCGCCGCCGACCTTGCCGCCGCAGAACAGCTTGCCGCGCGACGACGTTACCGAGCGGATGATCGCCGAACATGATGTTGCCGGCGACCTCGCCCTGGCCGAGATTGACGCCGGCAGATTTGGCGCCGCCTCGTCCGATCAATTGCCCGACGACGATGCCGAAGCGTCCTTCGCCGAGATGGCGAGTTTGATGCGGGCGCGTCAGCCGGAAACCGTGCCGGAAGCACGCACCGCGCCGGTCAAACCGGCGCCACGGCGAAAGGGCGGGTTTATCCTGTTTTTTTTGGTTTCGGTGCTCTTGCTGGCGGCGGCGGCATCGGTGCTTTACTGGCTGCAGGATCGGCTTATCGATCATTGGCCGATCCTGGCAAAATATTACGACATGACTCCTTTCCGGCGTGACGAAGTCGGCGCCGGCCTGTCTTTCCGTAACTATACCTCGGAAAGGGTGCCGCAGGACAATAACGAGGTCCTGATCGTGCGCGGCGTGATCGCCAATAATACCGAGCAAAAGCACGATATCCCGCTCCTGCGTCTGGCGCTCTATAATGGTCAGGTGCTACTGCAGGAGAAGATCTTTTCGCCGCCGCAGACTTCGCTCGATGCGCGCGGTACGGTGGGCTTCCGCGTTACACTGGAACAGCCCGACGTATTGGCCTCCCGCTTTGAAGTCACCTTTACGGCGCCGACGCCGGGCAAATAACCACGCGTTCGGGTCGCTCGGGGGCGCTTGCCGGCTCCGTCAATACAACTTGTCCAACAGGCGCCGCAAATAGTCGTGCTCCGCCGCCGGTCGTTCGGCGTCGCCGGCACGGCGGCGCAGTTCATCGAGAATTTCGCGCGACTTGCCAAGTTCGGCTTGGGAGGGGATCTTGACGTTGCCGCCGTCCAGCCCCGGCCCTTGCGAAAGCGCACGGCCGAACGGATCCTGGGCCCCGCCGCTGCCGGAGCCCAATTGCGCCAGGGCATCCTCCAGCTGGCGTGCGCTTTCCTGCATTTTGTCCAGCGCGCGGCCTTCTGCCGCCATCGCTTCGCCATTCTGATCCTCCCGCAGCGCCTGGCCGGCTTGTCCCATGTCGCCCACTGCCTGATCCAGGGCCGCGGCGGCCGCCGTCGGCACGCCCTTGCGCAATTGCTGCAGCTGTCCCTGCAGCGATTCTTCGGCTTTGGCATCCGCCTGCGCCTGCCGCTTGTCCCCCGATCCATTGCGCCGGAAGGCGCGGTCGAGCAAGGCGCGCTGCCGCTCGCTCAGTTGCTGCAGCTGTTGAGCCTTGTCGCGCAATTGCTGCGCCATCGGGTCGGCCGTCCCGCCGGCGTCGAGACGATCGAGCAGTTCGCGCAAATTGCGCAGGCTTTGCTGCGCCGCCTGGCGGGCGCCGGCTTGGGCGAGATCGCGCATTTGCCCGAACATCGCCTGCAGCTGTTCGGCCGTCAGGGCGCGACTGCCGGATTCTGACGATTTCGTACCGGACTGAGGGGCGCTGCGTTTGGCGAGACTGTCGAGCAGGGCGCGCATCGCCTGGTTCAACTGGTCGGTCAAGTGGCCTATTTCGGCGTCTGAGGCACCCTTGGCCAAAGCGTCGGCGAGCGCCTGACTGGCTTGATCGACGGCGTCCCGCGCGTCCGGCAGGTCGCCCTGTTCAATCCGCATGGCCGCCGCCCAGAGCATGTCGAGCACACTGGGGACCGCCGCTGGACTGAAATCGCTCCGCAGGCGGCTACGCGCGGTGGTCAGCTGCAGGAACACCGTGACATCACCTGCGAAGTCGTCAGGCCGGTCGGCGATCTGCTCCAATCGGTCGATCGCGGCGGGCCGGCCCACGGCTGCGCGCGCCAGAGCGCGGCGCAGCTCGGCGATGGCGCGTGCCACCGGGTGGTGGAACTGCCGCTCCGGCAACACCAACGTCGCCGGCTCGCCGATACCGCGTTGTTGGGCGCCGTCTTCGGCAAATGGCCGCATTGACACCAGCAGACCGGACCAAGGGCTGGCAGTAAGGTCGAGCCTCTGCGACACCGACAGCTGTGCCTGGCCGCCACCGGAAAGCGCAATTTCGCTGGAAATGTCCGGCTGATCCTGGCGGCTGAGCAGCAGGCCGAGCCTGACGACGGCATAGTCGTCGCTGGCGACCAGCGCTACCGTTACGCTGCCGTCGGCTACTGGCCGCGGCGGCGCCGCGAAAGCCACCTTTGGGGGCCGGTCGGTCACCACCTCGATCGGCCAACTGGCGAGACGATGCCATCCCGCCCGCACCGCCAGGCGGTGTCCTTCGCTCAGCGTGGTTTCCAGCCGCTGGCTCTGGCTGTCAAGGCGGGTGAAGGACAATTTTCGGTCATCGATTTCCAATCGGGCGTCACGCGTCGCCCCTTGCAATTCGATCAGGATGGCGCTGCCGGCCGGGACCTTGATTGCATCCGTCACGCCGTCATTCTGCAACAGGCGTGGCGGCTGGCCGGTATAGGCCGGCGGCGTGATCCACAATTGCAGCAGCGGCGGCGGAACCGAGGCGTCAAAGCCTGGATCGAAAGCTCGGACGATACGGTTGCCGACATCATGACGGCCGACGGCGAGCCCGATCGCCAGCAGCAGCAGCGGCGCGAATCGCAGTCCGAGCGGGTCGAGCCTCGGCAGACCGGGTGCCGGCGGCGCCAATCTGAGACGCGCGACCAGCGCCAGGGTTCGCTGGCGTTGCAGCCGCCAAAGCGCGCGCAGCGTCTGATCGTCGCTGTCGCCCGCCGGCCGATCCTCCAACTGGCTGAGCGGATGGTGCGCGAGTCCGCTGTCTCGCTCCAGTCGGCGTTGCCGCTGGTGCCGTGTCGGCCAGCGGAAATGCCGCAACCGAGCCAGCAGCAGCAGCAGTCCAAGCGCGAATCCGGCCAAGCCCAGACCATGCCAGAGCGACGGCAGCAGGGGCAGCAGGTCCAACAGGACGACGGCGGCGAACAAGGCCAGCCAGGCCGGCAGCGGCCAGGCCAGCCGCCAGCCGGCCTCCCAAGCCAGCACCAGCCCGGCGCGCCGCAGCTTGGCCTCCAAGGCGTCGTTCACCCGATTTCGACCCACTCCGGCACCGATTCCAGTGAAAACATCTGTTCATAGCTGGGTCGCGCCCGCACTACGGCGAATCGCTCACCCTTTACCAACACTTCCGGGACCAGCGGCCGGCTGTTATAGGTCGAGGCCATGGTCGCGCCATAGGCGCCGGCGGTGCCAAAGGCGATCAGATCGCCCTCCGCCAGCGGTGGCAAGCGCCGCTGGCGGGCGAAGGTATCGCTGCTTTCGCAAACCGGACCGACGACATCGAACGGCGCTGCGCTGGCATCGGCCGCCGGCTGCAGCACCGGCCGGATATCATGGTGAGCATCATACATTGCTGGCCGCAGCAGGTCATTCATGGCGGCGTCGCAGACCACGAAGTTGCGGCTGCACCCCTGTTTGATGAACAATATCTGGGAGATCAGCAGGCCGGCATTGGCGGCCAGCAACCGGCCCGGCTCGAGCACCAAGGCGCAGCCGAGATCGCCCAAACTTTCCCGGACCAGCGCGCCATAATCGGCCGGGTGCGGCGGCAGTTCGTTGTCGCTGTGGTCGTAGGGCACCCCCAAACCACCGCCGACATCCAGCCGCTCGATGGCGATTCCCATGACGCGCAGCTGCAACACCAGATCCCGCAGGCGGGCGAAGGCTTGGGCGAACGGCGCCAGCTCGGTCAGTTGCGAGCCGATATGCATGCCGATGCCGACCAGCCGAATACCGGGCAGTGAGTCGGCCTGGCACAGCACATCGAGCGCCTGAGTCCAGTCGATGCCGAACTTGTTTTCCTTGCGGCCGGTGGTGATCTTGGCGTGCGTGTTGGCGTCGATGTCGGGATTGACCCTGAGCCCGATCACCGCCTTTTGCCCGCGCTGCAGGGCAATCGCGTTGAGCAGGAACAGTTCGGGCACCGATTCGACATTGATCTGCAGAATGCCGAGATCGAGCGCCATCGCCAATTCGGATCGGGTCTTGCCGACACCGGAGAACACGATCCGTTCGGGCGGAATTCCAGCCGCCAAGGCGCGACGCAGCTCGCCCTCCGAAACGACGTCGGCGCCGGCGCCCAATAGCCCCAGCGTGCGGATCACGGCAATGTTGGAATTGGCTTTGACGGCAAAGCAAATGGTGGCGTCGCAGCCCGCCAGCGACTGCTGCAGCACGGTGAAATGGTGGGTCAGGGCAGCCGTCGAATAGCAATAGAACGGCGTGCCGACCTGATCGGCGATATGGCCGATCGCCACCGCTTCGGCGTAGAGCTGCCCTTCCCGATAGTCAAAATGATTCATTGCGGCGGCGTCTCATCGGGATCGGCGCTGGACGGCGTGGTGCCGGGAACGGGTCCTAACGGCGACTGGCCCTGGTTGCTGAGGCCGCTGTTGAAGGGTGTACTCGGCTGGTCGCTCGAATGGATCTGAGCATAGGGCATTCCGGCGCCCGGCGCGACCGCCGAGCGCATCAATTCGGTCGATCGCACGGCGGGGTCGATATAGCTGCCCTGATCGGTGAATTTGGCGCGGCCGTCGCCGCTCAGCATGGCAGCCTGATCCTCCGGTGTCGCCTTGACTGGCGCGGTCGGCGCCAACGCCGGATTGGGGTAGGGCAGCGGGAAGGCCGAGCCGGGTGCCTGCGGCGAACCAGCCTTGCCGCAGGCGGTCAATGCCAGCAGCAGCGCCAACGAAATTAATGACAAATAGCCCTCGAGCGCCGGGCGCTCGAGGTCGGCTCGCAAGTGTGGCCTGGCGGCCAGCCCTTCGGGCCCCGCTCCGCGGTCATCTTCGATTCCTCGCCTTCCATCTCCGCGGAGCATCGCTTCGCTTCGCGTGGCTGCGCCACCCGCGTCGATTCGTTCGCTTGGCTTCCGCGCAATGCTGGTGCGCGGTCCGGCGCAGCCGGACGAAAGCTCCAGAGGAGTGGAGCTTTCGAGCAAGCCAGGCCAGCTATGCTGGCTGCGCGCGGCGCCAGTCGGCGCCGAGCCGCCTTTTTGCATTCCCTTTGGGTCGGTACGGCAGGGCCGCTGGGCGGCTGGACCACGTCGCCTCACCGGAATCGCTCCCGCGCCGCCGCCACCGCCTTGGCCACGCTGGCCGGCGCGGTACCGCCGGCGCTGGTGCGGCTGGCGACCGAGGCAGCGGGCGACAGAAGGCTCAGCAGATCCGCGCCGATGCGGTGATCGATCGACTGCAGATCGGCCAAACTGAGGGCGTCCAGCCTGCAGCCGCGCTGCTCTGCCAATTTCACCAGCTGGCCGGTGATGTGGTGTGCCTGGCGGAACGGGATACCGATCTTCTGCACCAGCCAGTCGGCAATGTCGGTCGCTGTGCTGAAGCCGTCGCCGGCGGCGGCGGCCATGCGGGCGCGGTCGACGGTGAGATCGCCGATCATGCCGGTCATCGCCGCGATACACAGATCCAGCGTGTCGGCTGCCTCGAAGACTGGCTCCTTATCGTCCTGCATATCCTTGCTGTAGGCCAGCGGCAGACCTTTCATGACGATCAGCAGCGCCGTGAGATCGCCGATCACCCGGCCCGCCTTGGCGCGGATCAGTTCGGCGGCATCGGGGTTGCGCTTTTGCGGCATGATCGACGACCCGGTGGTGTAGGCGTCCGACAATCTGACAAATCCGAACTGCGCCGTGGTCCATAGCACCAATTCTTCAGCCAGGCGCGACAAATGCACGGCGGCGATGGCGGCCAGCGCCAGGAATTCCAGGGCGAAATCGCGGTCCGACACGGCGTCCAGCGAATTGGCGCAAGGACGGTCGAAGCCAAGCGCGCGGGCGGTCATGTCGCGATCGATCGGAAATGAAGTGCCGGCCAGCGCGGCGGCGCCGAGCGGGCATTCGTTCAGCCGCCGGCGGGCATCAAGGACCCGGCCGCGATCCCGGCCGAACATTTCGACATAGGCCAACAGATGATGTCCGAAGGTGACCGGCTGTGCCACTTGCAGGTGGGTGAAACCGGGCAATAGGGTGGCGGCATGCTCCTCGGCCTGATCCAACAGCGCCGCCTGCAATCCGCCCAGTCCCCGGTCGATGGCGTCCAGGGCGTCGCGCACCCACAGGCGCAAATCGGTTGCCACCTGATCGTTGCGCGAGCGCGCCGTGTGCAGGCGTCCGGCAGGATCGCCGATCAGTTCGGCCAGTCTTGCCTCGATGTTCATGTGGATGTCCTCGAGCGCCGGCTTGAAGACGAACTGCCCGGCTTCGATCTCTTGCCGGATCTGCTCCAATCCGGTCAGAATGGCGTCGCCGTCGGGCGGCGACAGGATGCCGGTCTTGACCAGCATGGCGCAATGGGCTTTCGATCCGTCAATATCCTGGGCATAAAGACGGCGGTCAAAATCGATCGAGGCATTGATCCGTTGCATGATCGCGGCGGGGCCGGCCTGAAAGCGGCCGCCCCAGATCGGGCTGCTGGGCAGGGACTCGTCGGTCATCGGCAAACTTTCAACAGGACGGGCGGCATGACGGGAAAATCACCTTGCGCCAAGCTTCGCGCCGCCCTTTGCGGCGCCATCATCGGGCTAGGCTACATGGTTCCGGCAAGTCCGGGAAGCGCCGACGACACGCGCCCACCGATGCCCGCGCTCCTGCTGGTCGACGGCAGCGGCATGAATTTCCCGTTGTCGCGCTATTTGGGCTCCGTCCTCGTGCTGCAGTTCTGGAACGCGGCGTGCCCGCCCTGCCTCACCGAATTGAGCGCGTTGAACCGCCTGCAGGGCGATTTCCCGGGACTGCCACTGCTGGTGCTGGCGGTGTCCGAGGACAAGGACGGCATGGCCGCGCTGCGCAGCCTGATGGGACGTCAGAAGCTCGGCTATCTCCGTCCGTTCGCCGATCCCGGCGGCAGCGCGGCACAGGCGCTGGCGGTCCGCGGCCTGCCCACCAGCTTTGTGATCGATCGGCACGGCCATCTGGCGATGCATTTCGAAGGTCCTCAGCCATGGGATCGTCCGGCCGTCGAAAACCGTCTCAAATTTCTGATGCTGGAAAGCTATCCCTGATCCCGTCAATCCGATCCTATCCGCCACAACGTAATCATTGCGGCCCGGCCCCGCGAGTAATTGAAGCCGTCGACTTCGCCGCTTGACGTGGCGGTGCGGCCAGCCTCCGCCAAGCGGGCGCGGAAGGCAGGGCCTGCAGCGCTTTCCACGGCGGACCAACCGTCCGGGTTGGCCAGCAGAAAATCGGCGGCGCCGGCGCCGTCGGTCAACAGCGTCGCCCTGCCATGCAGGAACACTAGGCTGGGTTCGTGATAGCCGGCTGCCGCCAGCGGCGCCGCGAGTGGCACCAGGGTCGCAATGCGACGGCTGATCCACAGTGGCTCCAGGCGCGGCAGCAGCAATTGGAAGACGATGCCATAGGTGACCAGCGCGGCCAAGACCGCCGCTCCGAGGGCGGCGCGCGGTCTTCGCCGCAGCAGAAGCCCCGCCGGCAGCCAGCCTAGGCCAGCAATCGGTAAGGCGAGCGGCACCAGAGTCCAAATCGGTGCCATCCCGAGCGCCAGCGGCGCCGCCAGCACGGTGCTCGCTGCCAGGGTGCCGATCAGGCCCCAGGTCAGCGCAAAGATCTTGGTTAGGGGCGCCAGCTGTGGCCGCTCCGGATCCCATAACCACAGGGCAGCCAACAGCGCCAAAGCCGGATAAACCGGCAGTATATAATGCGGCAGTTTGGTCGGAATCGCCTCGAACAGCAGCCAGACCGGGATGATCCACGCCAATAGGAAACGGATAATCGGCTGCCGTCGCCGTGCCAAGGCTTAGGGCAGGGCCGGAATCACGAACAGCGACGCCGGCCAGCTGGTGGCCACCAGCAGCAGCAGATAGGTGCCGGGCGGGCCGCCGTGGCTTTCCTGCACCCCGAAGACCTTCGACAGCAGATCGTTCTGTACCGCCTGGCCGATGAACTGACCATTGGTGGCCCGGTTGATCGCCCATAGCCAGGGACCGACCAGCAGCGCCACCAGCGGCAGGCCCAACAGCGGCCGCAGCCCGACCAGCCAGGCGGCGCGGCGGTCGGCGACCGCCAGCGTCGCCGCGGTCAGCAGGCTGATCAGCGGCACGATCGGTCCTTTGACGAGAATGCCGATCCCCTGGGCCAGCCAGAACAGCAGCACCAGCGCCAGGCCGGCCGGTCTGGCCAGGTAGAATTGCGCCAAGACGCCTTGTGCCGCCACCACCGCCGCCAGTTGCACCGCGTCGGTCTTGGCCTGATGCGCTTCCGAGACCAGCAGAAAACAGCTGGCCAGCAGGGCGGCGGCAGAGAACGCCGCAGCAGTGCCGACCAGGCGGCGGCCGAGGCCGGCGGTCAGCAGCACGGCGATCAGCGCGCCCGCCACCGACGGCAGGCGATAGGGCCAAATCGCCTGGCGCGCGCCGCTCAGTCCGGCGACGGCGGCCTGCAGCCAATAAATGCCGGCCGGCTTCTTGGCGCGCGATTCGTTTTGGAATTGAATGCGAATATAGTCGCCGCTGTCCAGCATCTGCCGGCTGGCTTGGGCAAAGCGCGACTCATCGCGATCGATCGGCGGCACATGGGAGATGCCCGGCAAAAACAACCCCAGGCACAACAGCCCGAGCAGAAGGAAGGCAAGAACAAGACCGGAAGCTTGTCGCACGGCGGCAATTACCGGGTCGGGATCGGCAATTCCCCGCTATAGTCGTAAAAGCCGCGCGCGGTTTTGCGGCCCAGCCAGCCGGCTTCGACATATTTGACCAGCAGCGGGCAGGGGCGATATTTGGAGTCGGCCAATCCGTCATGCAGCACCTGCATGATCGACAAGCAGACATCGAGGCCGATGAAATCGGCCAATTCCAGGGGACCCATGGGGTGGTTGGCGCCAATCTTGAGCGCATTGTCGATCGATGCGACCGAGCCCACCCCCTCATAGAGCGTGTAGACCGCCTCATTGATCATCGGCAGCAGCACGCGGTTGACGATGAAGGCGGGGAAATCCTCGGCGCTGACCGAGGTTTTGCCCAGTTTGGCCACCAGTTCCTTCACAGCAGCGAAGGTGGGTTCGGCGGTAGCGATGCCGCGGATCAGCTCGACCAGATTCATCAATGGCACCGGGTTCATGAAATGCATGCCCATGAACTGTGCCGGGCGATCGGTGGCAGCGCCCAGCCGCGTGATGGAAATCGACGATGTATTGCTGGCGATCAGCGCATCGGCACGCAAATGCGGGCAAAGTTTGGCAAAGATCTGCTTTTTGATCGCTTCGTTTTCGGTGGCGGCCTCGATCACCAGATCACAGTTCGCCAGATCGGCGTAATCGGTCGTGGTGCTGATCCGCGCCAGCGCCGCGTCCTTGTCGGCGGCCGTCAGTTTTCCTTTGCCGACCAGACGCTCCAGATTGTGAGCGATAGTGGTGACCCCTTTGGCAAGCTGGGCTTCACCGACATCGAGCAGTATCACCGTGAACCCGGCCACGGCGAGAACATGGGCGATACCATTGCCCATTTGGCCCGCGCCGATGACGCCAACCTTTTCGATCATGGTGTGCTCCTTGGCGTTACGTCTCCAGCGCCTTGGCCAATTCCGGCAAGGCCTGGAACAGATCGGCGACCAGACCGTAATCGGCGACCTGGAAGATCGGCGCCTCCTCGTCCTTGTTGATGGCGACGATCACCTTGCTGTCCTTCATCCCGGCCAGGTGCTGGATCGCCCCGGAAATGCCGACCGCCAGATAGAGGTCGGGGGCAACGATCTTGCCGGTCTGGCCGACCTGAAAATCGTTTGGCGCAAAGCCCGAATCCACCGCGGCACGGCTGGCGCCGACCGCGGCCCCGAGCTTGTCGGCGACGGCCTCGATCAGCTTGAAATTCTCGCCCGAGCCCATGCCGCGACCGCCTGACACGACGATGCGCGCCGCGGTCAATTCCGGCCGTTCCGATTTTGACAATTGCTGGTCGAGGAAGCGGACCCGGCCCGGCTCGGCCGGAATCGACAGGTTTTCGATGGCAGCAGTGCCACCGATTGCCGGCACCGCGTCGAAAGCGGTGCCGCGCACGGTGATGACCTTGATCGGGTCTTTGCTTACGACCGTCGCCAGTGCGTTGCCGGCATAGATCGGGCGCACGAAATGATCGGCGTCGATCACGGCGACGATATCGGAGATTTGTGCCACATCCAGCACCGCCGCCACGCGCGGCAGGAGATTCTTGCCGAAGGTGGTTGCGGGGGCCAGCACCGCGTCATACCCCTTGGCCAGGGCAATGACCAGCAACGACAGCGGCTCGGCCAGGCCATGGGCGTAAGCCGCATCGTCGGCCAGCAGCACCTTGGCGACTTTGTCGATCTTGGCGGCTTCCTCGGCGGCCGGCCGGCACGCATGGCCGGCCACCAGCAGGGTGACGGGGCCAAGCTTTTGTGCGGCGGCGACGCAGTTCAGCGTCGCTCCCTTCACCAGGCTGTTGTCATGTTCGGCGATTACCAGGACGCTCATGTCAAATCACCTTCGCTTCGGTCTTCAGTTTGGCCACCAGTTCGGCGACGCTGGCCACCTTGACGCCGGATTTGCGTTTCGGCGGCTCCTCGACCTTGATGGTGACCAGCCGCGGCGTCACATCGACTCCCAGGTCGGAGGGCGCGATGCTGTCGAGCGGCTTCTTTTTCGCCTTCATGATATTGGGCAGACTGGCGTAACGCGGCTCGTTCATTCGCAGATCGACGGTAATCACCGCCGGCAGCGTCAGCGCCAGCCGTTCCAGCCCGCCATCGACTTCGCGGGTCACCAGGATGCCCTCGCCCTCGAAACTGAGCTTCGAGGCAAAGGTGCCTTGCGGCCAGCCCAGCAGAGCCGCCACCATCTGGCCGGTCTGGTTGCAGTCGTCGTCGATCGCCTGCTTGCCGAGCAGAATCAGCTGCGGGTTTTCCCGCAGCACAATCTGCTGTAGCAGTTTGGCGACTGCCAGCGGCTGCAGTTCGCTATCAGTGAGCACATGAATGGCACGATCGGCGCCAATCGCAAGCGCAGTGCGCAGAGTTTCCTGGCAGGCTGCCGGTCCCATCGAAATGGCGACGACCTCGGTGGCTTTGCCGGCCTCTTTGAGGCGCACTGCCTCTTCGACGGCAATTTCGTCGAACGGGTTCATCGAGAATTTGACATTGGCGGTCTCGACACCCGATCCGTCCGCCTTGACCCGGATCTTGACGTTGTAATCGACCACCCGTTTTACGGCGACCAGTACTTTCATGACCCCTCCCGCCTCGTTCCGGACTGCTCCAATCCCGCCGCTGGCTTCCCATTTTACCTCGTATTGCGCCGCACCTTAGGAGCCGGACCGCCTTGCTGTCAATCGGCTGACCACAGCCGGCGCCGACAAAAATTCGAGGAATCAGCCCGGGTTAAGGCGTTCAGCGATGGGCGCCCGGGATCCATAGCGGGTCGCCGGCACCGTTCTGGTTGACATGGCGCGACAGCACGAACAGGTGATCGGACAGTCGATTGATATAGGCGACGGCCAGTGGATTGACGCTTTCCCGGTCATACAAGGCGCAGATCAGCCGTTCGGCGCGGCGCGCCACGGTGCGGGCCAGGTGCAGATAGGCGGCGGTCGGAGAACCGCCCGGCAAGACAAAACTGTTGAGCGGCGCCAGTTGGGCATTGAGCGAGTCGATTTCCGTCTCCAGCCGGTCGATCTGGCTTTGCACGATGCGCAAACCGCCGTCAT